>SXGS01606295.1_pt1 | contig 27684 bp, 17 predicted proteins | sample 3174681 | NCBI WGS metagenome assembly SXGS01 (sample SAMN11356861, study PRJNA531348) | freshwater metagenome | isolation source: freshwater sample F1-80 | place: China: Fuxian Lake, Yuxi | collected 2017-12-25 | reverse complement strand
GTGCCCACATCACGCGGACCAGGTCATGAGCCGTGGCCACGATCGCGATCTTCTTGCGGCCGGGGTCGTCTCGTTGAATGCGGGCTTGATCGACGCGCACGGTCGGTGAGTGTCGAATCGCCTGCCACACGGCTTTGGTCAGCCGCCGCCGCACCGTCGGCGAGCCTTCGCGAGTGATGTGACCCAAGCGGTTCGTCGAGCCCGATTGATCCTGAGAGGGCACCCAGCCGAAGTACGAACCGACCTGCTTGCTGTTCGCGAAGCGATGCGATGCGGATTGCCCCAGAAGGCCACCACCGCTTCGACCGAAAGATCAGCCTGAGCAACCCCGGATGCGCCACGATCACTCGTGTCGCCAGCGGTTGCAGCAGCTCGAAGAACCGACCGTACCCCGTGCTGGCCTCGTCGCAGACCGCGAACGATTCCGGCAATTCCCGGAGCACCAGCAGCATCGTCTCGGCCCGCTGCACCCGACATCGCTGATGCACCTTTCCGTCACTGTTGAGCACACAAATCGTGATCTGCTTGGTGTGAATGTCCAATCCAACGTAAAACATGCTCGCCTCCTGAGGTTGGTGAAACTGGGGTGACAACCATTTCACGCTACGATCTCGGGAGGCTTCCTTCAGAGCTTCGAGGGGCCAAAATGTCGGGCAAGCAATCACTCGCTGGCGCGTCGTGCTGGTTTCCTGCCCGATCACACCTGCCACAAAGCGTCAAACTAGCCAGCACTAGCAAGGGCCGTTGGCGAATGTTGCAACTTGAAAGAGGCTTGTTAGAGTACGCCCCATTCATCGAAGTCTCAAAAACGTTTTGGTTTAGGAAAGGTCCAATGCCGCTGACAAAAGAACGAAAAACGGAGCTGATTCGTGGCCACGCGCGATCCGAGGCGGACACAGGCTCCCCGGAAGTTCAGATCGCCATGCTGACCGATCGGATCACACAACTGACCGATCACTTGAAGGGCCATGTGAAAGATCACTCGGGCCGACGTGGGTTGTTGATGGCGGTCAGCCGCCGTCGCCGCCTGCTGGATTACCTCAAGCGAGCTGATGTCGCTCGCTATCAGACGATTCTCGAAAAGCTCGAATTGCGCAAGTAGCCCCGGCCGAAAAGGGGACGTTGTTGATTTGCTTCGGCCGGGAGCATCCGTCATGGGACGGATGGCAGGTTGTTGGTCCGCCGGTGAATCCGGTGGGCTTACCTGACCGAGGAAATGCTTGAGCCTGCGCGGTGGGTCCACGCGAAACGACGTTCGCTCTTGCTTCGGCCGCCGGCCTGGAAGTTGGCGTCGCTGTCGTTGCGATGCCGTGGATCAAAGTCGTTCGGACGTGTCGGCTCGCTGTCGTTTGTCACTCATGGTGAGTGGTCTCGCTGGCTGACGTCCCTTGAAGTGGAAAGAGAACAAACGTGAAAGTCACAGTCGAACGAGAAATTGGCGGCAGAATTCTGAAGTTGGAAACCGGTGAGTTGGCGAAACAAGCCCACGGAGCCGTGATTGTGCAGTACGGCGAGACCTGGGTGTTCGTCGCCTCGGTGAGTGGTCCGCCGCGATTCGCGGATCAAGATTTCTTCCCGCTGACTGTGGATTACCGCGAACGCTTCGCAGCCGCAGGCAAGTTCCCCGGTGGATTCCTCAAGCGCGAGTCGCGTCCATCGACTCGCGAGATTTTGACCGCGCGGTTGACCGACCGTCCGATTCGTCCGCTGTTCCCGGAAGGCTACTACGACGAAGTACAGGTGATGGGAAACGTCTTGTCCTTCGACGGAGAGAACGACCCGGACGTGCTCTCGATCAACGGTGCGAGTGCCGCGTTGATGTTGGCTCCCGTGCCGTTCAATGGTCCGATTGGAGCCGTACGAATTGGCCTTGTTGATGGTCAGTTTGTCGTCATGCCAACGATGGAGCAGCTCAAGACAAGCAAGCTCGACTTGGTCGTGGCTGGCAGCAAAGACTCGGTGCTGATGATCGAGGGTTTCGGCGATCAAATCCCGGAAGACCAGATGCTCGACGCGATTCTGCTTGCTCAGCGCGAAATCGCGAAAATTTGCGAGCTGCAAGAAGAGCTGTGTGCGAAGGTCGGCAAGGCTCGGACTGCAGCCCCGGTTCAAGTCGAGAACCCGTTCACGGCGTTGCTCCAATCGTCGTATGCCGCGCTCAAAACAGCCAAAGCCAACACGAAGAAGGCCGAACGCCACGCCGGTACCGATGCGATCAAGAAGGAACTCAAGGCCAAGTACTTCCCGGAAGGTGCCGAAGCCACGACCGGTACGCCGCGTCAGTTCAGCGAGGCGTTCGGGGCGCTCGAATCCAAGGCCGTGCGTGACTTGATCCAAGAAGGAACTCGGTTGGACGGCCGTAAGACGGACGAACTGCGAACGGTCACTTGTTCGGTCAGCGTGGTGCCTCGAATTCACGGTTCGGCCGTGTTCACTCGTGGCGAGACGCAATCGTTGGCGCAGATCACGCTCGGCACCGGCCGTGACACGCAGAAAGTCGATGGTCCTGTCGAAGAATACGAGAAGCGGTTCATGCTGGACTACAACTTCCCGTCGTACTCGGTGGGTGAATGTCGTCCGATTCGTGCCCCGGGCCGGCGCGAGATTGGTCACGGCATGTTGGCCGAACGTTCGGTGCATTGGGTCATCCCGTCGGCCGAGAAGTTCCCGTACACGATCCGCACGATTTCGGACATCATGGAATCGAACGGTTCCAGTTCGATGGCCTCGGTGTGCAGCGCGACGCTGGCGTTGATGGATGCCGGCGTGCCAATCACGCAACCGGTCGCCGGCATCTCGATTGGTCTGGTCAAGGACGGCGACAAGTACACTCTGCTGACCGACATCATGGGTGACGAGGATCATTTCGGCGACATGGACTTCAAAGTCGCCGGCACCGGCAAGGGCATCACCGGCATTCAGCTCGACCTGAAAATCGCCGGCATCACCGAGCCGATCATTCGTGACACTCTGGCTCAAGCGAAGGAAGCTCGCCGTGTGTTGCTGAAGACGATGCTGACCGCGATCGGCCGTCCGCGAGCCGACATTTCCGCGAACGCTCCGCGGTTGCATCAAATCAAGATCGACCCGGAGAAGATCGGCCTCTTGATCGGCCCCGGCGGCAAGACGATTCGTGCGATCCAAGAAGAATCGCAAACGACGCTCGACGTCGGTGAAGACGGAACCGTCACCATCGCCGGCATGAACGCCGCTGGTTTGGAGGCCGCGATCGCTCGTATCGAAGCCCTGACGGCTGAGATCAAGGTCGGCCGCGTCTACACCGGCAAGGTGGCGTCGATCAAGGATTTCGGAGCGTTCGTCGAGATCGCTCCCGGCAAGGACGGCCTGTGCCACATCAGCGAGTTGGCCGAGGGTTACGTCAAGTCGGTGCATGACGTCGTGAAGATCGGCGACATCATCGAAGTGAAGGTCATCGCCGTCGATGACCAGAACCGAGTCAAGCTGTCTCGCAAGGCGATCCTAATGGAGAAAGCCCAAGCGGCTGGCGGCGGCGCGAGCCCGGCAGAATAGTTCCCTGTAGGGCCAAACCAAAAAACAGACCTCCGAAGTCTTCGCGACTTCGGAGGTCTGCTCGTTTTTTGGATTGGAAAAACCTACGGGCTGGCGAACTCACCGACGGGCAACCCATCGTCACGAATTTGGAGTCTTTGGTAAGTGCCCCAATAGTCGCGGTTGTAGAAATCGACCGGATCGGCTGTGCTGTAGATATTCTCGCTTATGAAGCGGACGGACCCATCGGCCATCACGAACTGTGCACCGCCGGAATGCTGGCTAGAGAACGCCCAACGGGCGATCGGAGTCACGGCCCCTCAGCCAGGGGCCGATGAGCCTGGTGGTGCGTTGAGCATCTGCCCGGTTTGCATCTGTACGAACGCACTTCCATACGGTGTTTCGAGAGTCGCCTGGGGGATCACATACGGATCGCGAAAGATGGCTCCCACCCAGACCGACGCATCTCCTTCTTTGACAAAACGACGCTCGCCAACCAGAAATGTGGAGGCGGTGCCATCGGTGATTTCCGACAGGCGAACGTGGCTTTCACCGGTGAAGATCCCCCGATTGATGAATCCAAAAGGACCAGGATTGGAGAGATCCCAGACGCTCGCATTCGGAGCCGACGCGACGTAGTTCGACGTCGCGACTTCCAGCGTGTCGAACAAGCGGCGCGAGTTGAGCGACGCCCCCGCGTCTTCCGGGCAAACGAACACCGGCAACACTCGACGTGCAAGATCAGAGCGATTCGCCAAAACCTGTCCGAGCGTTTGTGATCTCGGATTGAGTTGACGGTACAACGGCGACGCCTCGAGATATGGCAGGATGGCGACTCCCCAGGACCAGGCCGGTTCGGTGGCGGCCGAAGCACGCGGGCCAGCCTCAACGGTCCCTGGAGGAAAAACCTTGTTAGGATCGTGGTAGTTGTGCAGGGCGAGACCGATCTGACGCAGGTTATTGGAGCACTGCGTCCGCCTCGCTGCCGCACGGGACTTTTGCACGGCTGGCAACAACAGCGCTACCAGAATCGAGATTATTGCAATGACCACCAACAACTCGATCAGGGTGAAGCCGCGACGGTTCCGAAATCGCAAAGATCGTTGCGTCATCGTTCGCTCCTTCTGTGGCAGGCACCAAGCCAAACGGTGAGTAGCTCACCTTCCGATGCGTGATTTGTCAACATAAACTTGCTTGACGGGCTGAGTCTGCTGCGTGTGGGGCCGGCTCATTAGCCGTTCAATTCGGGAGGCGCGAGTTCATGTCCGCCGCCAAGTCATGGTTTGTGCAGACGGGATTTGGCACTTTGTTGGGGCCAATGCCCGAGGATGCTTTGCGGGAATTGGTTCGCACGGGAGCATTGGTCCGCACGGACCAAGTACGCGAAGGGGAATCCGGAGATTGGCAGTCCGCAGGCGAGATTCCCGGCTTCTTCGATTCCGAATCACCGTCGCAGTCGATGCCGACGGCGGAGCGTTCACCGATGGTGAGCGAGAACGATGATGCCACGCCCGCGATGCCCGCTTCGATGTCATCACTGACAGGGTTGATCGCGCCAGCGCCTTCGTTGTGCCTGCAATTGGAAGCGGAGCAAACGATGGAGCCGTCGGCTCCCCCGACGATTGCGAATGCCGCTGTCTCTCTAGATCCTAAGGTGTCGGCAATTGAACCGCCGGTCGTCGCAGCGACAACTGCCGTGCCGGTGTTTGACGAAGCTGCGGCCGTACCTCCTTTGTCGCCAGCGAGCGAACTGATCAACGCCTGGAAAATGAACCGCAGCCGCTCCACGGACGATCTGGGAATGAAGTCCCTTGCGGACGAGATGAGGCAAGCGGAGGTGGCAGAGGTTCTCGCACCAGAATTGCCATCCGAACTCTTCGATGACGAATTGACTGCGACGATCGACGTGGATGAGCCCATCCGCAGGACGTCGCGGTCGTCAGTGGAACGCCCCGTGATTTTGGATGAAGTGGCTGGATTGGAGGCTGGTCCTCGGCAAACGGGCGAGATGACTCGTCAAAAATGGGAACGTTGGCGACGCAGCCTGCCAAGCAGACCCATCGCAGTGGTTCTCGTCGTTGCGTCTTTTGCGATCTTGGCGACCTGGTGGCTGTGGCCGCGCTCGCAGCGAGCCATCTACAACCGTTACGTCGCTCTTTGGTCCGAATGGAAACAGCGGCGGGGCGACTTGAGGGACGAAGTGAATTGGGAACATTTTCTTCGGCACGCCGATGCGGAGTTGAACGACATCGTACCGTGGCTGGAAAAGAACACGCGCGCGACCGACAACGAAAAGCGACTGTTGTTGTTCATTGGCCGCGACTGCCTGATGAAAATCCGAATGCAGCCGCGGCAGCAAGGCCTGACGCAAGAGAAGCAACTGGAAGAACTCTTGGCTCAGGTTCGTGAGCGGTATGAACCGTCGATGCCAGTCGTACCGCGAGACGCTTTCATTGGCGCGAAGAGTGTGCCGGTCAAAAAGAGTGCTCCTCAACCTCCGACGCTGAATCGTCCGTCCGCCATCGTCCCGGTGTTCCCAGATCCGTCGGAACCGACGCTTGCCGTTCCCAAGACCTCCGAAGTCAGCACACCACCGTAGCTCATTCGGTGCGACCAGCGGGTTCCAGTAGCAAGACCTGAGACGACGACGGACCCACTTGTCCATCGGGCCGAACCGAATGTATGACGAGCAAAAGGCGTTCGCCATTCCATCCGGTTCGTTTCAGCAGTGACCGCTTGCAAGACAGCCACAACAACCCGACATTGCCCGGATACTCTCACCGAACTTCGGTCTCACTTTTACGAGGGCCAATGATGGAATCCGAGAACACGTCTGACCCGAAACGAATTCCGCCCGCCAAGTGCCGCTAATCATCGTCTGAGCGACGACGAACTTAAACTTGAAATCTGAACTTCGATGCCCGACGCCAATACGAACGACCGACTCACGAGCGTCGAACTGCTGCTGACGCATCTGCAACACGACTTCGAGCAGCTCAGCCAAGTCGTCTTCCGGCAACAGGCCGAGTTGAACGCCCTGCGAAAGGAACTCGTCCTTTTGGACACGCGAGTCGTCACGCTCTCGACGGAAGTTCCCGAAGTTCGCGACCCACAGGCCGAGAAGCCGCCGCATTACTGATCGCCATGTGGAGGTAGCCACGCTCGCCAGAGCGTGGGTGAGTTACCGTGAACGCCCACGTTCTGGCGAACGTGGCTACGACGATCGCCATGAAGCAAACACCTGCCGGACTCGACGGACTCATCGCGGGCGAGACCGCCATCAGTACGCTCGACCACGGCTTACACTATCGCGGTTACGCCCTCGAAGACCTCGTTCGCAACGCGACCTACACCGAGGTCGCCTACCTACTGCTGCGCGGCGAACTCCCTACCACCGAGGCGCTCGCCGACTTCCGAGCGATCCTCGCCGAAGCAGCCGAAGTCCCAGCGGCCGTGGTTCAACTGCTGCAAGAACTCCCGCTGCACATCGCTCCGATCGACGCGCTCCGCACTGCGATCAGCGCGCTGGCCCATTTCGATGAACAAGCCAACGAGACCGACGACACCGCTAACCTCGGCAAGGCAATTCGATTGCTCGGCCAAGTGCCGGTGCTGATCGCCGCGCGGCATCGGCTGACTCGCGGAGAGGAGTTGGCCGGCTCCGACCCGGAACTGAGCTTCGCCGGCAACTTCCTGTCGATGCTCACCGGTCAAATTCCGACGGCACGCGACGAGCGGGCACTCGAGCAATCGCTGATCTGCTACGCCGACCTCGAATTCAACGCCTCGACGTTCACCGCTCGAATCGTCGCCTCGACCGGTTCCGATTTGCATTCGGCAATCACCGCTGGCGTCGGAGCGTTGAAAGGCCCGCTGCATGGCGGTGCCAACGAAGACGTGCTCGACCTGTTGTTGTCCGTCGAGTCGGCGTCGCAGGCCGAGAAGTTCGTGCGCGACGCGATCGCCAAGAAACGCCGCCTCGCCGGCTTCGGACATCGCATCTACCGCGACCGCACCGACCCGCGAGCCGTCGTCTTGAAAGACATCTGCAGCGACCTCGCAACGACCGATGAGCAACGCCGCCTCGAGGAAATCGCCGACGCGATCGAGGCAGCGATGTGGTCGCACAAGCAACTCCGTCCGAACGTCGATTGGCCGACGGCGCGGCTGTATCGAATGCTCGGTCTCGACGCAGAACTCTTCACGCCGTTGTTCGCCGCCGCACGAGTCGCTGGCTGGTCAGCGCACGTCCTCGAACAACAACGGGACAACCGGCTGATCACGCCCCGAGCGAAATACGTCGGTCCACCGCCGCGAGCCCTCTTGCCGCTTCGCGAAAGGTAGGTCAGGCTTTCCAGCCTGACCCGAATGGACCAACGACGTCGCTCGCACATCGGGTCAGCCTGGAAAGGCTGACCTACGACCGCCCCACCACTGGCTGCACGAACTCCAATTCGGCGTCGCTCGTCGGCCGTAGGAAATCGAAGTCGCAGCCTTCGTCCGCTTGCAGCACATGGTCGATGTACAGCCGAGGATATCCACGCAGATGCTTCACCGGCAGCGGTTGCCAAGCCGCCCGACGTCGCGACAACTCGGCATCGTCCACCAGCAATTGCAGCCGTCGTGAGGCGACATCCAACTCAATCATGTCACCGTCTTGCACAAGCCCAATCAGCCCACCGTCTGCCGCTTCCGGTGCGACGTGTAGCACGACCGTTCCGAACGCCGTGCCACTCATGCGTGAATCGCTAATCCGCACGACGTCGGTGACTCCGGCCTGCAACAGCTTGGTTGGGATCGGGATGCTGCCCCATTCCGGGAAGCCAGGGACACCTTTCGGCCCAGCATTCTGCAACACGAGCACGCTGTCGGCATCGACCGGCAACGCCGGGTCATTGATTCGCGCGAGCAGGTCTTCGTAGTCGCGGAACACGACCGCACTGCCACGATGCTGCATCAACTTCGGCGACGCGGCCGACGCCTTGATGATCGCTCCGCGCGGCGCGAGGTTGCCGGTCAACACGGCCAACGCTCCGCTTTCCGCCAGCGGACGCTCGCACGAGCGGATCACGTCCCGATCAAAGCTGCGCGCGCGAGCGATGTTCTCGCCGAGTGTCCGGCCGGTGACGGTCAGACAGTCAAGGTTCAGCAAGCACTTCTCCCGCCCCCTTGGGGAGTGGGCCGGGGTGAGGGACGCATCTGCCAGCCGACCCACATGCTCGTCCAAAACTTCTCGCCCACAAAGTTCGACCAGCACGGCCGACAGCCCACCCGCCGCGTGGAAGCGATCCATCAAGTGCTGTCCCGACGGCATCAAGTTCACGAGGAACGGAGTCGTCCGAGCCAGTTCATCGAACCGTGACAATGGCAACCGAATGTTGCGCCGCCCAGCCATCGCAATCAGATGCACGACCGCGTTGGTCGATCCGCCGAGCGCCAGCAACGCTCGAATCGCGTTGTCGAACGCCGCCGGAGTGAGAATCCTCGACGGCCGTAAATTTTCGTGAACCATTTGCACGATGCGTCGGCCGGTCGCCGTTGCGGCTTGCATGCGCCGCGCGTCCGTCGCTGGAATGCTGGCCGTCCCCGGCAGCATCATGCCGAGCGCTTCCGACAGCGAGGTCATCGTCGAAGCGGTCCCCATCGTGTTGCACGCGCCGACTCCGCAGCCGTAGCAGGCTTCGAGGTCTCGCCAGTCCGCATCCGACAACCGCCCTGCCCTGCGTTCATCGGAGTACCGCCACAAGTCGGTCCCCGAACCAATCGGCTCGCCGTGGAAATGACTGATCGCTCGCGGCCCGCCGTTGAGTTGAATCGCTGGCAAGTCCGCGCTCGCCGCCGCCATGAGCTGCGCCGGCGTCGTCTTATCGCAGTTGCACAGCAGCACAACACCGTCGATCGGGTTGGCTCGCAGAGTCTCTTCGACATCCATCGCCATCAAGTTGCGATACAGCATCGCTGACGGCTTCATGAACTCCTCGCCCAGCGAGATCGTCGGAAACTCCAGCGGCAGTCCTCCTTCGAGCAGCACTCCCCGCTTGACCGCCTCGGCCAAGTCACGCAGGTTCGCGTTGCAGTTGTTGAGATCACTCCAACTGTTCGCGATCCCGATCACCGGCTTGCCAGCGAAGTCATCTGGGTTCAACCCCATCGACCGCAGAGCGGAACGATTCTGAAAGGCCAGTTCCTCACGGTCACAGAACCATCGAGCGCTTCGCAACGTCATGTTTGGCGAATTCCCAAGTCTTTGATTCTTGTCAGGCCGTCACTTCCAATGCTCCGGTACGCTCCAGATGGGCCGAGGCGGCGGCGAGAAGCTCCTCGTCGGTCGCATCCCACAACGAATCCGGCTGATGTTTCGCCCAATTCGAGACCGTGATCAGAAGTTGCCCCAATCGAAGGTCTGGATACATCAGGGAGAGCTGGCCGAGCACTTCAAGTAACTCTTGACGCGGTGTGTTCATGGCAGTCGTTCTCCTACCGTGGGAAACCGGCTCAAATCCCAATTCAAAATCTCATCCACCACAATCACGGGAACGAGGCATCCTGGTCGCAGCTTAGCAACGCGAGTGGCGCGAGTCACTCCGTCAATCAACGACAGTTCGTTGTTCATGCCGCGTGTGACCAAGAGTGCCGGTATCCCTTCAATGGAAACTCCGAATTTCGCGATCTGCCTTTGCAGCTTCGCCGGGTCCGCTCCGAATTGACGCCCGCCTGGTAGCCTCAGTTGGCGAGGATCGACGGACAGTGTGTCTGGCATGGTTGTGAATCACCGCTGGTAGATGGGCAGATACTGGTACTCGACCGACAGCGCGAGCACCGCGAGGCTCGTGGCGTAGACCGTGCCGAAATTGCGCTCCTGGCCTTGGCGGCCGGACCAACTGCCGTCTTCGGCTTGCAGGTTCAGAAGCAGCGGGATCAGGTGGCTCTTGCCTTGCTCCCAGTGTCGGCCGCCGACTTGGAACATGCCGATCGTGCAGTAGTAGGCTCCGTAGTAGAACCATTCTTGATCGGCTCGCAGCGGGTCTTGCAGGAGTGCGTCGGCCGCACCGAGCGCTTCGGGCGAGTGATGCACTCCGCAGATTTCGAGACACAGGATGCCGGTCCCCGCGCGTGTCGGCGACGAACCGCTGCCGCTTTGGTAGCCGAAGCCGCGATTGCGGACGGCGAGCCGTTTCACATACTCGACCGCCGCGTCGATGTTTTCAGCGGGGACATCGCAGCCGAGATTCTTGGCGGCTCGCAGCGAGAGCAACTGCCAGCCGGTGACGCTCAGATCGCTGTCATCGCTGCTGGGATGGTATCGCCAGCCCCCTTCGTGGCCTCGGTTCTTGCGAACCATTTGAGCTTTCAGAATGACGAGAACGGCCCGCTTGAGAGCCTCACGGCATCGTAAGGCGAGTGCGTCGTCGGTCATGCCTGCGACTTCAGCCAACATTAGCGTACTGATCCCGTGAGCGTACATCGGCCCGTGACCACCTTCGCGGACGAGCATTCCGTTGGGCTGCTGTTGATTGAGCACCCAAGTTACGCCCTGTTGGATTCTCGTGCCGTACGGTCCTTCGCCGGGAACATGTCCCGCCGCCAGAAACGCCATCACAGCGAGCGACGTCGCCGACGTCGCGGGATTCTGCCGGTTCCCTTGGTCAAGCCCCCATGATCCATCGGCTTGCTGTTGCCTGGCGAGATGATCGAGCGCCTTCACAAGTGCTGCGTCGATCTGCTTGTCTCGATCAGTACGGTCGTCGGCGTGAGCGGCTCCGACGGCGAACAATGAGACGCAGACAACGCACGTCACCACTCGTTGCCACGACTTGTCCGGCCGAATGCCGAACTCCGGCTGCCGATCGCCGTGATACCGTTTTTGGCGTCTGCTGCTTTGAAAAACAGTATCACGGCGATCGGCAGCCGGCCATCGGCTGTCGGCCAGAGGGCGTGCTCGGCGCGGGTCTCCTGACCCCGCCGCTGGCAATGACCGAAGGTCTCCAGAATTCGCCAGTCTTTTCCGTTTTGGGGAGACCTGCGGTCCAACTTCTCGGTGGGGTCGGGAGACCCGCGCTGAGCGTAGCCAAGGCGTGCTCATCGCTTCCCCTCCGCGTCAGGTTGCGTCTTCGCGATCTCTTGGAAGTACAGCTTGATGAGCTTGCTGTAGTCGCCGTGAGCCTGATGCTTGGCCTGCTGCGACAACTCGGTCTTGAGCTTGCTCGACAACTGGCCCCAGTTACGGCCGGTCAGTTTCTTGACCTGCGTTTGCAAGTCGCCGAGGTTCTCGCCGCGATCTTGTTCGAGCTTGCCTTGACCGTTGCCCCCCTGAGCCAACTGTGGATTGTCCTTCGACTCGGTCGAAGGTTGGCCGGGCTGTGGCTGTCCTGCTTGAGAGGGCAGTGGAGCCGTTTGATTCGCCGCATCCGACAACGCGCGAGCCGCTTCACGCAGACGCTGAGCCATCTGTGCGAACGGCGAACTTGGTGCCTGTCCGTCCTTCGATCCTGATTGCCCAGTTTCATCGGGCTGGCCAGACTGAGCGTTGGGCATCGGCTGACCGTCTTCGCTTGGCTCGGCCTGTTGCGACAGTTGATTGGCTGCAGGCTGAGCTTCAGACGTCTGACGCAGACGCTCAGCGGCATCGGCAACTTCTTCGCCGACGCCATGTGGAACCGGTGATTGCGGAAGCCGATTCTTGTCAGCGGCGGCTTGAGCTTGCTCAGCCGCTTTTTGCAAATTCTCCGCCGCCTGCTCGGCCGCTTGAACGGCTTGGTTGGCGTTGCCTTGTTGCGATGCTTGCTTCGCGGCCGCCATTTTCTGCTGACTGTTCGCCGCTTGTTGCCCCGCTTGCATCGCCCCTTCGGCAGGTTGCGACAAGTTGAGTGGTTGCTGGCCGAGCTTGTTCTGTGATTCAGCCAACTGCTGACCAAGCTTCCCGGCAGCATTGTTCAACTCTTGCTGACGTTGTTGCTGCGCGGCATTGGAGGCTCCCGGTTGTCGGCCGAGGCGTTCCATCTGTTGCGCGACTTGCTGTTGTTTCTGAGCAAGCTCATTGGCTTGCTGCGCGAGTTCAGGATTTGCGCGCGGGTTATTCTGCAACTGATCGGCCAATTGCTGTGCGGCTTGCGAGGCTTGCTGCCCGGATTGTGACGCCTGGCCAAACTGGCCAGAGGAACCCTTGCCCCTTCAGGACTCGCACAGTCGAGCGGTCTGCTGCGACTGTTTCGCCTCCGGAGAATCGTTGCCCAATTCCTGCTCGACTTGTTTTTGAAGCTGTTGCGCTTGCTGTGCGAGTTCCTGCTGAGCTTGTTGCGCCTCGCGAACTTGCTGAGCCACCTGTGGCTCTGGCTTTTGCCCGCTCGGTTGAGCTTCTGGTTTCTGACTTGAGTTTTCGTTCGCCTTGTCGGATTTCAGTTGAGCGGCGTTCGGCTGCGGCTGTTCCCCACGTTGCTCGTTCAGAGCTTGCGCGACCTCTTTGGCGAGTTGACGTTGCTCTTCAGCGAGTTGTGCGACTTGCTGTTCCGTAGCCCCGACGCCAACGTCCGGTCGCTCGGACGTTGGCGTCCTAGCGACTTCTTGCTGAGCAGCTTGCTTGGCGAGCTCTCGCAGGGCTTCTTCTGCACGGCGTTGTTCCAGAGTGGCCTTCTCGAGATCGCCATCGGCGAGTACTTGTTCGGCTTGCTCGGCGCGCCTCTCAGCTTCCTGTCGCGCGGCTTGTGTGGGATTCGGTTTGTCGGCGTTCGGATCATTGGGATTAATCTTCGCGGCATCGGCCGGCTTGCTGTCTTTGTTGGCTGGAAGATTCTCGATGCGTTCATTGAGCGTGGCTTGATCACGTTGCAGTTGTTCGGCGATTTGCTGACGCCGCTCGGCGTCGTCGGACTTGTTCGCCTCGGCGGCTTTGTCAGCGAGCTTCTTCTGTTCGTTGGCTAACTCGCGCGCGGCCTGGGCGAGCGGTGATTGATCCGCTTTCGTTTGCTGCAACTCGGCCGCGAGACGGTCGAGCTCGTTGGCGGCCTGTTGCTGTTGCTTTTGTGCTTCGGCGAGATCGCCTTGCTTGAGCGAGGCAACGGCATCCTGCAGAGCCTCTGGAGTGGCGGGCTTGTCGGCGTTCGGTTCACCGGCTTTCCGGTCACGGAGTGACCGGTCTACTTGGGCTTGGGCTCGCTTTTGAAGGTCTTGTTGCTTCTCGGCGAATTCAGCGTTGCGTTCGGCCGTAGCCGCTTGCTGTTGGCGGAGCGCGTCGGCAAGTTCATTTTGTTGCTTGGCGAGTTGACGGGCCTCTTCAGCGAGCTCGCCGAGTTGTTCGAGTTGATCGCGACGGGCGGCGGCGAGCAATTCGGGGCGACGCTCCAAGAGATCGTTGAGTGCGTCGGCGAGTTGTTTTTGCTGGTCGGCAAGTTGTTGTTTTTCTTGTTCAGTCTTGGCGGCTTCAGCGGCGGCTTGTTTCTCACCCCTCGCTCGCGCGTCGGGCTGGTCGGCGGACTTCGCGTCGTCGTTCTTGGCCAATACATCCGCGCGGTTGGCGAGTTGTTCGGCTTGGCGGGCGAAGCGGCGGAGTTCGAGCAAATCTTTCTTCAAGTCGGCGAGTTGGTCAAACGGCTTTTCGAGTTGAGCCAACTGCTTGGCGGCACTGCCGAGCTGCTTCTCGGCATGGTCCAGATGATCGAGCTGTTCCTTGTTGAGTTGTTGATTGGCCTCACCGCGTGACTGCTGAACTTCGGCCTCGGCCTGCTTCAGTTCATTCTGAGCGACCTGCTCGGCCTTCTCACCGAGTTCGTGGAACAGCGGGTCTTGCGACAACTGCTGGGCGAGTTGTTCGGCTCGCTCGGTCAGTTGACCGAGTTGCTTTTGAAGCTGAGCGACTCGTTCGGCATCACGGAAATCATCCGGCTTACGATTTTCTTGCGCGGCCTCTTTGCGAAGTTCTTGGATCTCGTTCGCTTTGGCAGCGACGTCGCGGCGGAGGTTGTTGAGTTCGTCGCGGAGCTGCTCGTGCGACTTGGCCAGTTCATTGGCACCTGGCGGCGCGGCCTTCTTGCTGATGCGGAGAACTCGCGGCTCCGACCAGACTTCATGTGGGCCGGGTTCGGGTCGCTCATCGGTGAGGCGGACGCGGTAATTCAGCCACTGACCGTGCTCGACGTTGAGTTGGCTGAGGTCGAGCGTGAAGCGATGCTCGAAGTTCTTCTGGCCACGAACTGCCTCGATCACGACTGGCTCGCGCGGTTTCTCTTCGACCGTCAAATGCAGTTCCAGTGTACCAAGGCCAACATCGTCGGACGCCGTCACGTCAATGGGGACAACGTCGTCCGGACGAGCTTCGGTGCTGTGATCCCCTTTGACCGCCAGCTTCGGAGCTTCATCGGTGACGACGACCAACCCGCGCGGCACAGTGTCGTTGTTCGGCAGCTTGTGAATGTCTTCCAGCGCGAACAAGAACGGTCCGGCGACGGCGGGATCAGCGGTCACTTCGAGCGTCGCGGTTTGCTTCGATCCGGCGAGATCGAGTTTCTTGTTCGCATCGCCGTGTTGCCGCCAGACAAGCTGCGCGGTCTCGACCGGCTTGTTGAATTCGAGCGTGAACTTCAGTCGGCTCTTCTCGAAAACTTTGATCGACCCGATCGCACCATCGAGCGACTGCGCGGGCCAACCGGCATACGCAGGCGGCTCAACATCGAGCCGAATTTTCGTGACGACCGGCGGCTCGACGACTTGGATTTGGTAGTCGCGCGACTTCTGTCGCTCGACCACGATGCGAAAATCGAAATCACGCATGACGTGCGGCACGAGTGCGACGAAACTCTTGCGAGCTTCGTCGAACGGCATCACGCGGCGGTCGGTCGTGCCAGCCGAGTCACGCCATTCGAGCGCCAGCGACTTCGGCGACTCGATCTGTCCGCTTTTCTCAGCCGTCGCCAGTAGTTCAACATCGGTGCCGCGAGCGACGATGCGGTCGCCGTTCTTGACGACAACAGTCCACGCTCCGGCCGTGCCCCAGTTGCCCCACGGCATCAAGAACCGCTGCCAGAGTTGCCGGTACATGCTCGGCGCGACGAACACCGGAATCGTCAACAGCACACACGACGCGAGTCCCCATCGCACCGACGACCACGCCTTCCGCGACGAGACCACTTCTTCAAGATCGAGTTCATCCACTCGCTGCCGAGACTGCTTGAGCAACATCTCGCGCATCACCGGCGAGCCTTTGAATCCATCCGACTGAGTCGGATCGAACAATTCCACTGCCGACGTGAGAGCCCCCTCCCAACGTGGATTCGCCTTGTCCGCCATCGCGGCGAGTTCCGCCCACCCGATCCGTCGGCACAACGGGACAACCATCCAAGCCAGAAATGCCAGCAACGTCACACCCACAACGCTCGACAACACCGCGATTCGCGTCGTCGGAGCCAAGTCGTACCGATAGTCCGCTAGGAACGCACCCGCCAAACCCAGCGACGCGATCATGCCGACTCGGCCGGCCCCGCGCAGGAGCCATTGCCATCGAACCCACGACTTTAACTCGATCAACTGATCCGTAATCTCGGACGGGAGCCATGCAACATCTTGAGACATGATCGACTCCATCTTAGCCGCCTGCATTTGCAGCGATGCCCAACTGGCGCAAGCGAGTGGACCGGATTGTATCAGCCCCCCATCCTGCGGCTATCTCAGGCTGATGTCCTCTTCAACATCAAGCCACCAATTTTTTGAACTCGACTCCGTGCCAAATGTCACAGCGCCGAGTGGACCGTCTTGCGATCGCTGGCGTCGTAAGCCTGCGAGCGGTGAGGCGAGGTCTTGTTCATGGCGGCACTAGTCCTCATTGATTTGGCTGGCCGAGGTCGGTAGCTAGTGCCCATCATGCCGAGACGCAAACGAGTTTGTCCGCGTGGACGTTCCAAGCGAGCCTCGGATGACCAAAACGGTCCCTCGTGTCTTCGCTCGGCGAGCGATGTCGCCGGCCTGACCAATTGCGTTGCCGATGTTTGCTCACGAAGATTCGGGAGTGGTCTCGATTGTCGAGAGTCCGTTGCGCGAAGTCTCGGGGGACTGACGTCCCCCCTCTCCGATGTGGGCCACGACCGGAATCGCCTATGTCAACACCGTGGCCCGACGCGCATGCCAGCGCTGATAACTTATTGCGTGTCGCGATCGACGCGGCGCGCGAAGCGGGAACGATCCTGAAGGATTGGGCCGGTCGATTCACGATCACGGAAAAAAGCCGAGCCAACCTCGTCACCGAGGCTGACTTCGCCTCGCAGAAGGCGATTCATGAGCGGATCCACGGCCAATTCCGCGACCACAATTTTCTGGGAGAAGAAGGCTTGGCCGAAACCAACAGTGACTCACCGTGGAGGTGGGTGATCGATCCGCTCGATGGGACATCGAATTACGTCCATGGCTTCCCGTACTACGCGGTCAACATCGCAGCAGAGTACGGCAAGGAATTGATGATCGCGGTGACGTTCGATCCGAACCGTGACGAGTTGTTCACGGCAGTCAAAGGCCACGGAGCTTTCGTGAATGGACTACCGATCCGACCGACTCGTGTGACTGCTCTGCAAGATGCAATGGTCGTGGCGAGTTTGCCGGTTGCATGCCGGCCGGACCATCATGCCGTCAAGCAATTGCTCAATGTGATGCCGCATGTGCAGACGGTGCAGCGAACCGGCTCGGCCGCGCTCAACTTGGCATATGTCGCTGCCGGCCGGATGGATGCGTTTTGGTCCGGAAGCCTCAAGCCGTGGGATATGGCGGCTGGAATTCTGCTTGTTCAAGAAGCGGGCGGCCGAGTCACTCGCATGCACGGCGAACCGATCGACATCGAAATCCCTGACCTGCTCAGCACCAACGGCTTGGCGATTCACGATGCCCTGCAACAGTTGTTGTGATCGCACCGACGGTAACACCTGCGAAACCCACGCCACATCCGGATGCTCCTGTCGAGTGTTCCGCTTGCGACGTATATTGCGTGCGAAGTCGTTGCAACTTCCGGAGCCTGCTTCCGAGTTTTTTCGAGTCCGATCATGTTCTGCCGATTCGCACAGCAATGTCCTCGAAGCCTTCGCCAGTGGCTGGCGGTGTGGCTGAGCGTGTTGCCATTTGGGTCGTCAACAGGATTCACCCAGACAACCACCGACAAACCGGGTGATACACCCACGGCAAAGTCGGCAACACCATCCGTTCCATTTGGCAGTTCGCCAGCTCGCGGAGTGAAACCCGGCGCGGAGGACGTTGTCCAAGTGATCGGCCCGGATGGAAAGCCGCTTTTCATTCCGCACGGGGAGACCTGGAAAGAATTTCAGAGATTCTTGAAGTCTCGCCAAGTCAATGACGGGCCGAAGGCTCCGCCGTTCAGCATCAGTGGGATTTCGTTCGAAGGTTCCACCGAAGCGAATGACGACGCGGTGACGCTCGACGCAACCCTGACGATTTTGGTGAATCGCGACGGCGAAGATGTCCTTGTACCGCTGCGGCTCAATGAGGCCACGTTGCTGAAGAAGCCTGCTCACGTCGGCCCCAACGAAGCGGAATTTGACGCGTTTGATCGAGAAGATGGATATCAATGCTGGCTGCGAGGAAAGGGACTTCACGAACTAAAAATGTCTCTAGCAGTCCCGATTCGCAGACAAGCCGTCGCCCGCAGGTTGATGCTGCATTTGCCCGAGACTCCCAAGAGTGAAATCAAGCTGAGCGTGCCACTGCCGAAGGTCTCGGCGAAAGGCTTGGACCGCGGCTTTCTGCGGACCAAGCCGCTCGACAACGGCCGCACCGAGATTCATGCGTTCGGCCCGCCAGGCAACTTGTTGGACCTCAGTTGGCAATCGGTCACCGAAGTCTCGGAAGCGAAACCGGAATTGCAAGCACTGACGTTAATCGTTGCTGACTTGCGAGCCGAGTCGCTTGTGCTGGAGGTGACTCAGCAAATCCGTTCGATCCAAGGCTCGTTCGACAAGCTCACCGTGCGATTGCCTCCCGAGTTCGAACTGCTGGAAGTCACCGGTCGCGATGTGAAAGACTTTTCAAAGGTCGCTGATTCACCGCCGCGTGTGACCGTGACCTTGGCTGGTCCGACTTCCGGCCCGATCGAATTGAAATGGGTCTTGTCAACCAAAGTCGCCGCAGATGCCGTGCGGTTGCCGCCGATCGAAGGGTTTGAAGTCGAAGATGCCCGTCAACAAAAAGGACACGTCGTCATGATGGCGTGGGAAGGGGTCAATTTTCGCAAGCGAGATGGCGAAGACCGCTTTGTGGATCAAGATACTTTGACCGCTTTGCGAGACGTTCCGGGCTTTCATGCCCCTGCGAATGGCACCAGAAACACGACTGTCTATCGCTTCTTGAAGCAGCCGTTCCGGCTCGTGTTCGATGTGCAAAAGATCGAACCGTATTTCACGTCGGAGCAAACGCATCTGTTACGCCTCGCTGCCAGCGATGCGAACTTGGAGACGACGCTGACCGTACGCGTCTTCCGCGGATCGTTGCTCGATTTGACGTTGCCCTGGCCGGAGTTCAAGTCCGAGAAATGGGAAGCGGTCGCGAATGAAACTCCGGAAATCGTCGAGCAAGTCTCCGTCGAAGACACGCCCAACGGCCCACAATTGCGAGTCCGCCTGATCGATCGCAAGACGCGCGGCGATCGCGAGTTCGACCTTCGGCTGACAACTCGCCGCGAGATTCCAACGGACGGAACGGCATTCGATCTGTCGCTGCCGTTCGTCGCAGCCAGTGCCCAGAAGGCGTCGAAAGTCATCGTCGCTCCGAGCAGAAATCTGGAAGTCGAATGGTCTCCGAAAGACGATGCGCTCGCATTGCCGACGACACCCGACCAGAAGGTGCTTGAGCAATTGGAATCGACACGCAATGTGACCGCGTGGCGATGGGATGAGCGGTCGCCGGCGTTCACCGCAAAGGCGAAGATCCAACAGCAAACGATCGCCACCGATTCGCTCAGTGACTTGGCCTTTGACGCTCGCAGCGTGACGGTCACGCAGCGGATTGGATACGAAGTCGCCTTCGAACCATTGTCGCAGGCACGACTCATGGTACCACGCGGCATTTTGGAACGGGTGCGGTTTCGTTTGCGAGATTCGACCGGCCAATCCAAGCCGCTGCCGCCTCCCGTGTTCACCGCGTTGGAGATTGATCAAGCCCGGCAATGCCGACTGACATTGGATCCGCCGCAGGTCGGAAAATTTGAAGTGCTCGCCGAATTCGACGTCGAGCGGAGCGCCGACATGACCGCCAACGAGCCATCGCAGGTTAGCATTCCCGTGCTGCAATCGTCGGATGCGGAGTTCGGTGCGACGCGGGTGAAATGGAGCACCGGAGAAAAGTTGATCGCCTCGCTCGATGATCCCGCTTGGAAGCCGGAACTCGGTCCCGACAAGACTTCGTCGTGGAAAGCCAACGGAGCCAAGGCCGCGATCCTCGTGAAGGTGGCTCCGGCTGGTCATTCCGTGTTGCAGGACTTCACGGTCCACCGGGCGCTCATTCGCACGGTGGTCAGCGAAGGTCGGCGACACTCGCAAGCCTTGTTGGAATTGGACAACGACGTCCGCGAAATCACGCTCACACTGCCTCCGGGCATTTCATCGCAGCCGTTTCAGGCTTGGTGGAATCACACGGCAGTGACCGTAGAGACATTCAATCGTGATCAACCAACCGGCGATACCGAGATCCGTTTACGCTTGGCTCAGTCATCCTCGAAGGGCACGGCACTTTCAGAGACTGCCGACCGCACCGATAAGAACAAAGGACTGCTGTGGCTGGATTATTATTCGGAAGAGCCCATCCACTTTGGTTGGAGCAATCAAATTCAATTGGTGACACCGCAATTCGCGAGCACAGTTTGGGTGGCACAAACGATCTGGCAGGTCGTTTTACCGGCGGATCAGCATCTTCTGACGACTCCTCGCGATTACGCTGCCCAGTTTCACTGGCAACGGTCGCTGCTATTGTGGAGCCGCCAGCCGAACTTCGGTTATGACCGAATTAATCGTGTGCTCAACGACGCTGCGCCCAACAAAGATGAAGCGGTCGCCTGGGATTTTTCCGTGAACGGAGAACCTTCCGAAATCAACATTTACCCGGTGAGTTGCTTCGGCCCGCCGCAGCGCTTGGTTTTCTGGAGCATGAGCCGCTCGGCCGTGGTCGGCTGTGGCGCAGGACTGGCGTTGTTACTCGGCTTCCTGTTGATCCGCATTCCAGCGACTCGACACGTTCTGACGTTTCTCGTGGTCGGCTTTATCATGTCACTTGCCGCGCTGTGGTTCGCCGAGCCGGTAAAAGTGCTGCTACAACCAGCGATCCTGGGTGCTGCCATGGCGGTGATTGCCGCGGTCATTGACCGCGTCGGCCGTCGCCCAACGCAATCGCCAATGGTGACTCTTTCGTCACCGAGCGATTTTTTTGCCACATCGGGGTCGGGCGCACGAATCGCCAATGTTGATTTGATTGCCGACACATCAACGGCTCCGCCGCAAGTCGCGATCCCCAGCGAACCAATCTCAGTTTCTGGGTCCGCGTCAGGAGGCCGATCGTGAAGCAGGTGCATTGCAAATTGCAAATTGCAAATTGCAAGTTGCAAGTTGAGAGGCGAGCAATCTTCCATTCGAGTTCGCCTTTCAGTTTTCAATTTGCAATTTTCAATTTGCAATTTTCAATCGCCTACTTCCTGCCCTGGATTCTGCTCATCACGACAGCACAGGCCGAAGAGAAAACGCCAATCGTTCGGCAAGTTTTCGTCCCAGTCGATCACCCCAAGGATTGGCCGAAGGGTGAGCGCGAGTTGGTTCCGTTCGAGGAGTACCTCAAACTTCGAGATGCGAATCCGCTGGTTCGACCGGCGCGGCGTGGAACAAACATTGAATGGCAGTCATTGTCCGCGACGTTTGATCCGTCGCGCAGCGTGCTGACCGACGGACGCTGGGAGGCGGAAGTCCGGGGCAGCGAGCATCAATCGCGACTGCTGTCGCTGGAGCCGCTCGACCTGCCGATCTCGGAGTTGAAGTGGGTCGATGGCGATGCCGTGTGGGGCACGACTCCATCGGGCGAGACAATGTTGCTCGTCGATGCGGCGGAACGGCGTTTGGAAGGCAAGTTCTCACGTCAAGGACGGCGTTTGCAGCGGACGTGGCAATTTGAGATGCGATTGGCAACGGCCAGCGTTTCGGAATTCAAGCTGCGTGTGCCGGCAAAGTATTCGTTGACCTGTTCCGCCGCCACGATTCGCGGTCCACTGACAAGCGGCGAAGAGGGTTGGCGGCTGTGGCATCTCAACCTGGGGAGTCAATCTCGCTGTGAGATCCTCGTCGTCGAATCGCCCGCGGCCGCGCCAACGGTTCCGGTGGTCGTCTACGAGCAGACCTCTTCGTACATGCTGCGCGAAGCTGAGATCGAAGTGCAGTGCGAGTTCGACGCCGAAGTTTTTCACACTCCGAAAGCGACGCTGGAGTTCGTCGTCCCGGACGACTTGTCGATTTACGCCGTCGGCTTTGCCGGAGATTCGCGATTGCCGTGGCGCGAATTGCCCCGTGTTCCGGGGCAACTCCGTCAGATCGAAGTCACGCTGCCGGAACCACAGATTGGGCATGTGCGAGCGTTACAACTGCTGGGTGGCGTCGCCGTGAAGTGGCATCCGGCACTGACGTTGCCGCGGGTGACGCTGGCCAATGGTTGGTTCACGAAAGGCCAATGGAATGTGTCTGTCGACGCACCGTTGGCCTGGCGTGCGCTGCGGCCGGTCGGTCTGCGCCTGACGGAGGTCAACGCGACCTCACCGACAACGCGACGTCTGGCCTTCACTCAATACTTGGCTGATGCGGTGTTGGGGATCGACATCTCATCCCCGGAATCGCGACTGACTTCGCATGGTTTGCTGCGTCTCAGTGCTCGCGAAACGACCTGGCGGCTCACGAGCGAGTGGCTGTGGCAATCGACCACGGGCGTGGCCTTTGGCGCGCGATGTCGTGTCCCCGTGGGTTGGGAAGTCCTCGATGTGCAATCGCTGCCGGAATCAGCGCCGTCGGAAGTGCGGCATTGGGACGTCGTCAAGGACGCTGCCGGCGAACGAGTGTTGGTCATCGACTTCGTGACGCCTCTGGAAGGGCCAGCGGCGCAGCGCATCCAAGTTGTGGCTCGTCGCGCACGAGCACTTGCGGCCGAACGTGACTCGTTCGAGCTGCCGGTGCCGCTCGATTGCCGGCACTCGGAACAATTGCTGATTGTGCAACCTCCCGCCGGTTGGCGATGGGACATGCCAAACACGGAGGTCGTGCCAGCTCCGGCCGCCAGCAAGCGGCTGGGAAGCCCGTGGCTGGACTTTGAATTATGGAAAGAGGACGCACCTCTTTGGACGGCAAACACTTTGCTCAATCGCACGACACAACTCAATGCACCGTTGCGACTGATTGCGGCATTCGTTCCCGATGTCGCTCAACCCGTGAACGCGCCGGTCAACTCAGCCGTCGCGAGCACACCAGTCGCATCCGCAGCAGTGGCGACTGATGATCCGCTAGCGAACTCCAGCGCGGCGTTTCGTGAGGTGACAACTGACCAATTGGTATGGACGTCCGCCGAATTGCGATCTCTGATTTTTCCGGGAGGCGATGGGGACGACATGCATCTGTTGTCGCTGCGAGCCGCGCAGGTCGCGCGCGTGGGACGTCTCGAATTCGACCTGCCGATGCCTGCGGAAATGGTTTCAGTCCGAATGAACGGAGTTCGGGTCGAGTCGCAGCGAGAAGGGAGTCGCTTTCGACTCCCGACCATTCCACAAGGGGGGTTGCAGACTCTGGAAATTCAGTATCGCGTCCCCTCCGACCGTTCCCTTTTGCGAAATCGACAGTCGATTCCGGTGCCGCGAGTCGATGCTCCGGTGCTCGGCTTTCGCTGGCTATTCGCGCTCCCACCTGAGGCACGACTGGCGGAAGAGCCGAGCGGTCTGCGGCTGTTGCAATCGCTCGAACCGACGCCGTGGTCGCGGCGGTTCTTTGGGCCATTGGGTCGCGACGCTTCGGAACTTTTCAATCCATTTTCAAACACGGCCTGGAGCGAATTGTGGGAACCTTTTCAGCCCGTGAAGAGTGAAGAGAGCACACTCGAAACGATGTTCGCCCCACCCGGTTGGCGAGTGCGTGAGGCGATCGCTGCGACTTTGCCATCCGAGATTACTTGGCTGACTTGGAGCGGCGTCGAAGTCCGCGTTCTGGCTTGGATCGGAATGTTCGTGAGCGTCTCCGTTGGGTGCATGCTGCGCGTGCGACGCGCGAAGCCGCGTGTCCAAATCGCCGCTTTTTGGATGGGACTGTGCGCGGTGGGCGTGGTGCTTTCCGCTCCGGTTTATGCGGAAATCCTGGGTGGATGTTTCGTCGGGGCGGTGATCGCCGCGCTCATCCCACGACGATTGGTGATGAGCTACGCCAATCAGCATGAGGCAGTTGGACGTGGCGCGTTCGAGGCGACTGTCGCGTTTCAACGAGTTGTCGGTGGGTTGGTGGTCTCAGCGGCTATTCTGTCATCGGCGTTTGCGCAGGACACGATTAGCACGGGCGAGACGCCTGTGGCACAAGACCATGTGTTCGACGTGTTGATTCCCGTCGATAATCCCGCCGATGCGGCGGAGGATGTTGTACGTCCATCAGAGAAATTGCCGCTAGCCTTCGTGCCGAAGGAGTTGTTGCAGCGCTGGCGGGAACGGCGTGCTCAATTTGCCGAGCCAACCAGCTTGATTGAGTCCGCGCGGTACGAAATGGACTGGCAGGATGGCTCAGTCCGAGCCGAGTTTCGCGTGCATCGCTTGCAGTCTCAGCAGTCGCTGACGTTACGGTTCCCCTTCGTCAGCGTGCCGCTGGCAGGACCGAATGCCTGCTTGGTCGATGGTCAATCGCGCGTAGTAACAGTCAGCGAAACTCGTGATGCTTTGCTGGTGGAACTGCCGGCCGACGGAGGGGTGAGGGGTGAGGGGCAAGAGGCGAGTGATAAGAATGAGGATGAGAAGTCGGACGTTGCTCCTTCGCCGGCGCTTCGGGCGAGCATGGACAGGCCGACGACGCATCTGGTTGTCTTTTCTCTGCTGCCGCCAATCGTCGCCGAGGACAATTTGCAGCGAGTACGGCTGACGATTCCAACTGTGTTGGCAAGTCATGTCGTCGTGAAGTCCCCGCCGGGGTCCGAAGTGGAATTCCCTCTGGCACGCGGCGAACAGCAAGGAAATTCCGCTGCCGCCGCCTGGACCGCGCGACTTGGCAAAATGCACGAATGGTCGTTGGATTTGCGACCTTCGGGTGTGGCTCGCCCCCGCAGCAACGTGGATCTTCAGGCGGATGTTTCGTGTCTGGCAGAACTCACACCGCTCGTCTTGCGGCAATGGTATCGCGTGCGGTACGCGGTCTCATCCGGAGAAGTCAATGAGATCGCTTGGCTGTTGCCGCGCGGCGTGTTGCTGCGCGACGGCGAAGTCACGGCGGACGATTTGTTGCAATGGTCTCTAGAACCACTGGCCGATGGACGGCAGCGCTTGATCGTGGAATTCGATCGACCGCAGACCGGCGATTTCGTGGTCGATGTCGCGGGTATACAGCCGCCGCTGGGCACCGCGGAACAACCACACTGGGAACCTTGGATCATCGACGGCACCGTGAGCAGTGCGGCAGGTGAGGTCAGCTCCAAGACGCGATCGTTCGCCTTGGGAATCTCGTCTCTACCGGGATTCATCGTCGCGCCTCCGGTCGAGATGGATCGAATTGCGCCGCTGAGCGAGATTGCGTTCGTGAAGAGCTGGGGCTCGATGACGTTCACTCGGCAACCGCAACTCACTTTGCAAGTGCTGGCACCGGCGGAGCTGACATTTGCCATCACTCCGCTCGTGCCACAGCGTAAGGTGCGGCACGATCTGTTGCTCAAAGTCGGACGCCAATCCTTCGAGTGGGAATTGTACGCCGAAGTGGCGACGGTCAGTTCTCCCGCGTTTCAGCATGACGTGACGTTGGCCCCCAATTTTCAAGCCAACGATGTCTCGGTCAAAGAGGACGAAGCCGAACGGCTCGTCAGTTGGACTCAAACCGATCGACGGTTGTCTTTGTTCCTGCGCGACTCGACAACCGGAATTCAAAACCTCGTCTTGAAAGGCCGCGACGCCGTGCCCGCCGATGGCCGCTTGCCGATCCCCACACGCTGGTTCGCCGAGGCGGAATCGACGGAGTTCTTTCTACGAGTGACGCACGATCCCAGTTGGCATGTCGAGGTGCTCGACGATCAGCAACTTCCTCTCAATCCTGGCGAACCCGGCGGCTCAGTTCCCGATCAGACCGAGCTGTTGCTGGGCAAATTCCGCGCGGATCCGAAGAGTTCGTCTTTCGACGTGCGACTCACGCCGCATCAACCCGCCGGTCATGCGGCGGCTTGGACGCAAGTGTCGCTGATTCCGCGCGACTCGTGGTCCTGGCGGCATGTCGAGCGATTGCTCGACGAAGGTCAAATCACCGCCCGCATTTTTTGGCCGGCTGCGTGGGCCAGCAGTGGCTCGATCGCGTTGTCCCCTGCGCTGAAGGAACTCGCACGTCGACCGTTGCCTGATGGCATCGAGTTGACGGTGCAGTCGTTGCCCGACATCGCTGGCCCGCGCGAAGTCTTGTTCGAGTCGCAGCCCGCCGCGCCGGCCGCCGACTCTGTGTCGCTCGTGAATCCCGCCCCCATTCGCGTCACGCCACCGACATCACTGGATGTCGCCGAACGCGCGCACCACTGGCTGGTCGCCGATGACCTGCAAATCTGGTTGCCAAACTCGGTGACGACCGCGCTGCAGCCGCTCGAGGATTCGAGGTCTTTGCCGGATCGCTTGCCGCGTGTTCCTGCCGCAGCTCCGGCGAAATGGCTTCAGGTTCCCAACATGCCCGTGCTGGAATTGACTCAGCCCGAAGCGGCCGGAACACCGCCGTCACCGAAACTGCTCTGGATGGACACGACCGTTTGGGTCGCCGACGGGGCGATCACCCAAGGCCGCACTTGGCTGTTGCTGCAACCGCATGGGCTGCGTGAATTCGTGTTGAATCGCCCGGACGACGTGCATTGGGTCGCCGCATATGTTGGCGAGCGTCCCCGCGAACTCACGGAAGAGCTATCGGAGAGTACTCTGCGGTTCGACGACCTGCCGAACGAACCTCTGCTTTGGCTGTCGATCTTCTGGCGGATCGGCGCGACACAGCGTGACCGTATCGTGGCGCGGCGCGATGCCCAATTGCCGCTGCCGGCAGACCCGTCGCTGCGTTCACCACGTCACGATTTGACATTGATTTCCTCCGGCCACAGCGAACTTTCTTCGACGCACGGAGCACGCCGAGTCCAAGACTGGGATGGCCATCTCGCGCGAGCCGCGAGCATCCTGCAAGTCTTGCCAATGTCGCCTGCTGCGATGAACGATTCGCTGCGGCGCTTGTGGCGACTCGCCGAAAACGACCTGGCCGAAGCTCGCCAGTTGATTGAGGCGCTTCCCAATCTGGGACAGATTTCGACTTTGCCCGCTCCCGCGAGATCCGATCAAAGCCGGACGACGGAAAACGTGCCCCACGACACGGCGCGCGAACGACTGCGAACCGTGCTCGCCCAGGCAGCCGAAGTGCGATCGCGTTTCGCATCAACATTACCAGCAAGGCTTCCGACGGCTGAGGCGGAACCTTGGACCAGCGACGCTTGGCGACAGGCACCGAACTCATGGACCGCGATTGCCGAACTCGATCAAACCGCGCGGTTGTCGATCATTGTGATGGATCGCCGCTGGCTCACTTGGATCATCGCGTTGCTGTCAATCGTGCCGGTCATTCTGCTGTTTCGTGCGTGGCTGCGCTGGCAAACCGGAGAGTGGCTGGCGCTGCATCCGTCTCTCGCGTGGGCTTGTTTGGGATTCATTTGGTGGACGTGTTTGGCACCCAGCTTGATCGGCTTTGGACTCCTCGTGTTCGCGGCGATCATCGCGATTCGACATCGCTGGCTGACACCTCCGCAGGTTCAGGCCGCTAGCGGAGGGAGCTCGATTGGTCATTGATCATTGGCTATTGGCTATTGATCATTCCCAAATAGCCAATGACCAAATAGCCAATGACCAAATAGCCAATGACCAATAGCCAATGACCAATAGCCAATGACCAATAGCCAATGACCAATAGCCAATGACCAATAGCCAATGAC
>SXGS01087334.1_pt1 | contig 27684 bp, 22 predicted proteins | sample 3174681 | NCBI WGS metagenome assembly SXGS01 (sample SAMN11356861, study PRJNA531348) | freshwater metagenome | isolation source: freshwater sample F1-80 | place: China: Fuxian Lake, Yuxi | collected 2017-12-25 | reverse complement strand
ATTCTCGCGCAGAGGCATGTTCACCTACTGATTTGCTTTGGTTTTGTTGCAAAAACACAATAGCAGAAAAGCAGGCGACTGCCTCGACTTTCTATTCAATTTCGATAATTAATTCAGCGTGAAAAACGAATTTTGCAAGAAGCTCCTCAGTAAACCAATTAAGTGAAATCTTCCTCTTCGCCATTGCGCTGGATCATATCCTGCGGCACGATCTTAAGATGACTGCTAGCCCATATCCACGCGAACTGCTTTCAACGCAACAGATGGCTTTTGCCGATCGCCTTACGATCGAAAGTGGTGTGCCGGGGCTAGATCTGATGGAGCAGGCGGCGGCTGAAATCGCCCAAGTGACTAGTCAGATCCTACAAAAGACAAGTGGTCGACGTGTGCTTGTGTTGTGCGGTCCGGGCAACAATGGAGGCGATGGCTACGCTGCTGCTCGTCGGCTTCGTGCACAGCGGTATAAGGTTAAGGTTGTTTCCATAACGCCTGTTTCTTCCCTGCGAGGGGATGCGGCTAGCGCAGCGGCAAGTTGGCCTGGAGAGGTTGGTTCTGCCTGGGACGCGGACTTCCAGGGCGTAGATCTTGTGATTGACGCCTTGTTTGGGACGGGTCTGACGCGTGATCTTGACCAAAGAACCGCAGCGCTTGTTGAGCGTCTTAATAAATGGCGTCGGGCAACAGGTCAAAATGTTGTTAGTGTGGATATTCCAAGCGGGGTGGATGGGACAACGGGCGGAATACGCGGCGCTGCGGTTGAGGCTGATACCACCGTCACTTTTTTTCGCGTTAAGACCGGGCATCTTCTCCTTCCGGGTCGGCTTTGCTGTGGCAAGCTCATTTGCGCCCATATTGGCATTCGCGCTTCTGCCCTAGCTTCTCTAGCTGTTGATACATTTGTTAATGAAGCAGAACTTTGGCGGCAGGCGCTTCCTACGCCTCAGATTGAAGGGCATAAATATTCACGCGGCCATGCGCTTGTTGTTTCTGGAGGCGCTTCTTTCACTGGCGCAGCACGACTATCCGCCCTTGCGGCGCTGCGAGCGGGTGCTGGACTTGTCACTTTGGCCAGTCCGTTAGACGCGCTTGTGGTTAATGCTAGCGCTTTAACCTCAGTCATGGTGCGACCTGCGGATGGGTCTATTGGTCTTTCTGCCTTACTCCAAGATGAACGCAAGAATGCTATTGCTCTTGGACCAGGCCTTGGCGTCAGTGAAACAAGTCGACAGCAGGTCGAGGCAGTCCTTGCTCCTAGCGATCATTTCCGCGCCTGTGTCTTAGACGCTGACGCCTTAACAAGTTTTATTGATGATCCAGAAAGATTATGGCGCGCAACGCGGGCGGCGCCAGGACCTGTCGTCATGACTCCACATGGGGGGGAGTTTTCTCGATTGTTTTCGGAACTGACCAACACGCAAATTCACTTATCCAAATTAGAGAAGGCGCGTGCGGCGGCTAAATTGAGTGGAGCTATTATCCTTTATAAGGGCCCTGATACAGTCATTGCAGCGCCAGATGGCCGCGCCTCAATTCTCCCCTGGGCGACGCCCTGGCTTGCCACCGCAGGGTCGGGAGATGTGTTGACAGGTATCGTTGCAGGCTTGTTAGCCCAACGCATGGAGTCCTTTCTGGCGGCAAATTGCGCTGTATGGGTTCATGCGCGGTCGGCTGAAATTTTTGGACCTGGATTGATCGCCGATGATATTATTCAGACGCTTCCGGCCGTGTGGAAAGAGTTTCATCAGTTCATACGAGAGGGCGTCTAGCTCGGATATCCCTAACGGCATTGTCTACATAAGCCGCGCCATAAGCGCTAATTTTAAAAGTAGCGGTTCTATCAAAATCTTGCGATGTGGTTCCCTCGAGGCTCTACCTCTTGGCGTCGTTTTTTTGTAACAATTTTATGTATGGAGTTAAGCGCGGGTTTTTCTTACAGAAAGAGTCATTGATGAAATCGCACGAAAAACTACTTTTGGAAAACAAGGCCTGGGCTGAAGAGATTCGTCACCGCGAGCCGGATTATTTTGAGCGATTGTCGGCTGATCAAAAGCCAAAGTTTTTGTGGATAGGCTGTTCGGATAGCCGTGTTCCTGCGGATATTATTGTTAATGCTGAGCCAGGTGAAATATTTGCTCATCGCAATATTGCAAATCAGGTCATTGCAACTGATTTTAATTCTTTAAGCGTTATTCAATATGCTGTTCAAGTTTTAAGAGTAGAGCATGTCATAGTTTGTGGTCACTATAATTGCGGGGGCGTCAGGGCGTCGCTTTCTCCTCAATCTCCTGACCTTTCTTTATTAAACAAATGGCTCATGCATCTAAAAGATATTTATCGCATGCATCGACATGAGATAGACGCGATTGAATCGACTAAGGATAAAGCCGATCGTCTAGTAGAATTAAATGTAATTGAGCAGGTTCGACGTCTCTCGCATTTGTCAATTGTCCAAACGGCTTGGGCAATGCATCAAGCGCCCATGTTACATGGATGGGTCTATGCATTAGATGACGGTATTTTGCAGCAACTTATCACTCTCCCGGCAAATAGTGATGTTGATGTGATTTATCAGCAGCTTGAGACGCAAGGGTAGTTAAGTCTTTCATTTAGTTAATTTGCGCCCATGGAGGGATTTTCTTGAGTCGGGTAAATTTAAATTACTACCTAGCCCATATGAATAGTGATTTAGCGGCAGGACTCGTTGTGTTTCTTGTCGGCTTGCCCTTGTGTCTTGGCATTGCCGTCGCCTCTGGCGCACCGCCTTTTGCGGGGGTAATTTCTGGGATTATTGGCGGATTGATTGTTGCGAGTTTCAGCGGCTCGCAACTTAGCGTATCGGGTCCTGCGGCGGGTCTGACAGTTATTGTCGCGGCAGCTGTAGATAAATTCGGTTTTGAAGGATTGCTTTTTTGTGTTGCAGTTTCTGGTTTAATTCAAATCGTAATGGGATATTTGCGTGCAGGAATAATCGTGGCTTACTTTCCCGCGGCAGTAATTAAAGGGATGCTTGCTGCAATCGGGCTAATTCTTATTATGAAACAATTACCGCATGCGGTAGGATATGATGCAGATGCTGATAGCGATCTTTCGTTTCTGGAAGACGATAGTCATACTACATTGTCTTTTTTATTTTCTTCCCTAAACGCTATTTCATTTGGTGCGACAATCGTTTCCTGTGCATCTCTAGTAATTTTATTAATTTGGGAATCTTCTTGGATAAAGAAAAAAACTTATATTTCATATATACCTGGACCATTAATCGCCGTTATCTTTGGGCTGCTTTATAATGCTCTAACCAAACTCTATTACCCAACCTTCGCGATTGCAGACCAGCATCTTGTTTCTCTGCCAGAAATATTTGGTCCAGTAGATTTTTATCATCAGATTCATTTTCCAAGTTTGAGTTATTTAACAGATGTACATATTTATGTGACTGCAGCAGCTTTGGCGCTTATCGGAAGTCTGGAAACGCTACTTAGTCTTGAGGCCGTCGATAAATTAGATCCGCTGAAACGTACAGCTCCTACAAGTCAGGAGCTTATTGCTCAAGGAGTGGGAAATTTTATAAGTGGGTTAATTGGCGGATTGCCAATTACTGCTGTTATTGTCAGAAGTTCTGCAAATATAAATGCAGGGGCGCGAACAAAGCTTGCGGCAATCTTTCATGGCGTCTTGCTTCTGCTCAGCGTTATGTTTTGCGCCAGTATCTTAAACAAAATACCGTTGGCTTGCTTGGCGTCTGTTCTCGTATTGACGGGGTATAAACTCGCCAAGCCTAAAATCGTCATAGAGCAATACGCCAAAGGATTTAATCAATTTGCGCCCTTTGCCGTAACGATCGTTGCAATTTTAATGACAGATCTTCTTAAGGGCATGACGATTGGCATGGCTGTTGGATTATTCTTTGTTTTGCGCACCAATTACCACTCAGCCTTCACGCTCACGCAAGATGGCAATAATTATTTATTGCGCATGCAAAAAGATGTATCATTTTTAAATAAGGCGCCCCTGCGTGGGCATCTTGAGCGGATAAAAGAGGGCGCTCACCTAATGATTGACGGAACACGCGCAACATTTATAGATCAAGATATTTTAGAAACGCTCTCTGACTATATTCTGGCTGCAAAAGAAAAAAATATTCACATAGAATTAAAAAATCTTCGTGGGATTGAAGCAAATTTCTCTTCGAAAGAGAGGGAATGAAATCTCAGCCAAGAAACTTGTTTAATTTTACGGTCTGTATTCTTCAAAAACGATTTGATCAGCCCATTTTTGTATCTTTTGTTCTTCCTCTGTTGAACGAATGGTCCAGCATGTGACGGGCTTACGGAGAGCGGTCTTAAATAAATTGGGTAGAGCGTGGGGTAAATCGCTGCTTCGCCATGAAATAAAATCCGGCCGGGTTTCATTAAAATGTAAAAAATGCGTCATGCTATCATTGAGATCTCTTGAAAGCATTGGCCATTCTTTTTCGCAATAATTTGCTTGCGCGACAATGCCGAGCGGAATGTGGCTTAGCGCAAGTTCTTTCGCGTGGGCTCGTATATATGCAATGATGCGCGGATCAAAGCTTTCAAGCGCAATGGGCCCTTGATACTGGCCTAATATCCTGGCAACTTCTTGAGAAAATTCAACGCGATCGCCGAAATCGCTCTTTAATTCAACGAACAGGGGCGCTCTCCCGCTGATTGTTTTTAGGAAGAGTTGAAGGCTCGGGATTGTGTCTTGTGTTGTTAATAGCGGGATTTTTTCAAGATCTTGAAGGGTATATTGCGTGATCGGGCCGGTATGAGCAGTTAGCCTATCAAGGGTATCGTCATGAAAGACGACATAATTACCCTCGCGAGTTTTTTGAATATCGCATTCAATAGCATAATGAGAGCGAATAGCGGAAAGGGCAGCTGAAAGTGAATTTTCAATAATTCCATGGCGTACATCATGCAGGCCTCTATGTGCAATCGGCCTTTTCAGCATGCAATCTAGGAGGGGAGAACTCATGACATAATCTCAAAAATCCCTTCAATTTCGACAACTGCATCGAGGGGTAGTTGGGCGACGCCTACCGCAAAGCGCGCATGTCGTCCCTTCTCTCCTAAAATTTCGACAAGAAAATCCGAGGCGCCATTAATAACTTGCGGGATAGCGTTAAAATCCGGCATTACATTAACATAGCCGCCAATACGAATAGCGCGTAACTTACTCAGATCTCCTGCTGCACTATTCGCATGGGCTAAGATATTAAGCGCAGCCTGACGTGCAGCTGCCTGCGCAGTTTCTAAGGAGATATTTCTCCCCGCCTTTCCTTTGAATTTCTCATCTAAGCCTGTTGCTGAAATGGGGAGCTGGCCAGATATAAAGATTAAATTACCAGTGCGAGAGAACGGCGTATAATTTGCTATTGGCGCTGTCGTTTCTGGCAATGTTAGGCCCAGTGCAGTAAGTCTTGATTGGGGTGAGGCATCGTTTGAGGCTGTCATCATTGAGCTCTGTGCTATATGATTGGTTAATATGAATTTTAGGTAAGAAATGCGTGTCTCGCAACCTCATTTATTTTTTTAGCAAAGAGCGATTTACAGAGGAACTCAATGAGTAGATCTTTATTGATAGCTGCGTGGTTTATTGCAGCGTTTTTTTTAATGCGTTCAGAAGCCCTGGCAGATTATATTCTATTAGCCGGACATCGTGCAGTGTATAATCTCAGCCTTTTGAGGGGAGAGGGCGCAAAGGCGCCAATTCAAGCTCGGGGTTCGATTGTATTTGAGTTTTCTGGCTCTGAATGCCAAGGCTATGTGCAGAATTTTCATCAGTTAACGGAGATTCAACCGGTTGAAGGTCAAACTAAATTTTCAGAAGTTTCCTCCGCAACTTATGAGGAGCCTCTGGGCAGAGATTTTCGTTTTAAGACAACAACAAAGATCGATAATGTAATTACTGATCAGCTTGAGGGTGTTGCGAGTAGAGAGAATAAAAACCTTGCTATCCATCTTAAAAATAAAGCAAGCGTTCCCCTAATTTTTCAAGGAGAAATTTTATTTCCAACTGAGCATTTGGGTAGCATTCTTGAGACCGCTATTGCTGGTGGAACTCTATTAGAGGCACGTGTTTATGATGGGAGTGGGCAGGGTGATAGGATTATGCATACCTTGTCGATCATCGGTAAGCCAATGGTAGAGGCTCCCTCAGAAAAACCTGCCCAACTTAATGAGTTGCGCGGATTAAAGCGCTGGCCAGTGGTTATATCTTATTTTGAGGTTGGCCACATTGATGGTCCACCAATTTATGCTCTCTCGTTCGATCTTTATTCAAACGGTGTATCACGCGCTCTGAAGCTCGATTACGGAGACTTTGTTCTTTCTGGCGAGATGGTGGAGCTGAGCTTTTCTCCAATATCAAAATGCGATTTGAAAAAAAAATAGATTTAAAATTCTATCTTAAGTGCTCTATGAATTTTATTCTTTAATTCTCAGGTGATTATTGTTGCATCGCGCTCGATAGCCCGTCATTCATGAGTTTTCCGATATTGTTTTGGAATTTCATTTCTCCAAGCGTGCGGAAATTGACGGAAAGATAAATCGTTTGATTGTAGTTTTTGCCTGTATACCAAGGTTGGTAGACAGTCGAGTAATTGAGCGTCGCGCTCAAGCATTCGTCATTATAGCCGCCGCCTGCGCCCCATATCGCAGAAGAATAGAAAGATGACTTTGGCGTCACTTGGCTAAAAGATAGTGTCGGAAGGGGCTGATTTATTGCTGCGGCAGAGATAAAATTATTATAAAAAATGCCGAGCGGATTATTATAATATTGCTCATAGGCTCCTCCGCGCGACATATCAAGCGTCACGCTGCCATTTAAGAAGTAGTTCTTGGTTACATCCCAGCGTCCGCTAGTGGAAAGACCGCGACGGAGATAATTGAAGCCAATTTGCGGTTGCTGATAATAGTTGGCATATTGAATACCCAATGTAATTGGATTGAGATTAAGCGTAGCAAGCAGATCAATGCGACGGACGTCGAAGGTGTCTTTATCAAATCTTCCTTTGCTCGTTAGAGAAAAGAATGAAGCAGGCGCGACAACAAGTCTGCCAACAACATCCGAAGTGCGTGTATTTAGGCCTGATGCAAGACCAACATTTGCGGCGTCTGCCATTGAATAGGCGTTGGCGCCTGCTAGCTGCGAGGATTGGCCGACCATTGCATTGATGAAGCCACCATTGGCGAATTGGGTTGTTGCCTGTCCGCCGTAATTGATACGCGTGCCAGTCTCAAATCGATCGTAGCCAGAATATTTGTTGATATCGAACAAATTTGTATCGTCATAGACTAGGCTCTGCGCATCTAAATTCACGAGCGAGGGGATAGACGTTTGATTGGGTCTGGCGATTAGTTGTGCGATTGGCTCAACAACAACATCGCCCAAGGGGCTATGTGCGAGTAGGGGGTAACGGTATTCAACACCAGCGCCAGGAGTAATTTGGCCGCGGAATGAATTGTTTTGACCAGGGATGAAATAGGTTTGGTTATAATTAGAGATCGGTAGATTTAATGAATTATAAGCGCCATAGGTTCCGGTTGTATTATAATCAAGATAGCTGCCCATTAGTCGCGTGAAAGCAAAAGGCGACCAGACGCCACCTGTTGGGTCGATGATTTTTCTTTTCCAATTTGCACTGATAACGCCGCGATTGTAATTGCCGCCTACGCCGCGAAGCAAACATTGACTCTGATTAGGATCGCTATTTGGGGAATAGGTTTGACAAACATTGTATAAATTATAACGACTATCCAATGTCTGTGGTTGAATAGATTGATAATTCGCAAGGCTAGCGGAAACGCTGTTGAAATTACTGTCTAGCTCTATCTGTCCGCCAATGCCCCCTGTTTTAGCCGGATCAACATCGAATGTTCGATTATAATCGATCATTGGATGTGTTGTAGGAAGTTGCGCTTGAATATCTCCAGGCAATAGGCCCTGGAAATACATGGCTTGCATGTCAAAGAAACTGCGTGGACCTTGTCCGGTTAAATAAGCTTTCGACTGGCTCTCTCTGAAGAAGAACATGTTATTGAGCGTGCTATACATGCCAAAATCTTGCATGAAGTAGCGATCTGTGAAGTAGGCGCCATTCCAGCCTGTCTTCCAGCGATCATTGAGATTAAATTCGCCAACACTCTGGACCACGCCACGGAAGGCGCGATCACGTGCGCCAAATGGAGCTGCGGTAAACAGATTGCGCGCGCTTTGGTTTAGATAAGCGCCGTCAGCGCGAAGCATAACATTGCCATTTTCAAACTGCTTACGGAAAACGCCTGTCAGATAAGGGATGCCATTAGAATAATAAGATGGCGTTAGCGTTATGTCCGTGTCCGGTGAGATTTCCCAGAAAAAGGGAACCTTGTAGCCTGTTCCAAGATATGAGCCATACATAACAGACGGCATTAAGAAGCCTGTGCGACGCTTAACTGTTGGATCAGGTTGAGTGAGGTAGGGAAAATAGGCAATTGGAACGCCAAGCAATTCCATGCTGGCGTCTTCATAATAAACTGTTTTCGTCTCGGCATTGTGAATGATGCGTTTGGCGCGTACCTGCCAGAGACGCGGACGATTTGGGTCATCTTTACACGCTGCGCAAGCAGTATAGGTGCCTTTATCGTAGACGCGCGTATTGCCAACGAGTTCAGCGTGCGGCGCGCTCATCTGCGTATCATTTAACGCGTCATATTGAAGGCTATTGATGAAGCCAGCTTTGAAGTCATCCGTCAGCTCAAAGCGCTCAGCGCGAACGACGCTACCATCGCGTTCTGTTAATTTAGCATGACCTTCTGCAAAAATTTGCTGTGTTTTACGATTGTAAATGACGCGATCTGCTTCTAGTGCGCGGCCCTTGTAGAAAATCTGAACGTTTCCACTTGCTGTAACAGTATCTGTATCTTGATTATTGATGAGCTCTTTGGCTTCAACCACCATATTCTCATCTTCAGCTGTGCCGGCGGCTTGTGCTGAGGAAAGTGTAAAGATACACACCATCGACCCGCAGAGAATCCACAAGATTTTCTTGAAAAAGCGATTGAGCCAGCGTGGGCTAGATGGGCGGGATCGAGACGGCAAGAGCATTAAATCATCCGGCCGTGAGAAAACGAAAATGGATAAAGCGTTGATCTTGAAGCCGCCGAAAGATTTTTGGCGCAAGGCGCTTCAAGATTGTCCATGACACTGATCTTTGGAAATATTTTACGGTTAAAATAAACCATGAAGGGGCTTAGCGCGCCACAGCAATCGACTAGAGAGGCCGAGTGATCTCTAAAGAGCGTAAATAATTTACTACCGTTTAATCGTGTTTTTAGGCGCAAGCGCTCTGGACTTGCCTGCAGGCGCAGCACAAGATCTTCTGGCTTTCCGGTTCTGCTGGTCCACAGGCCGGAGCGCATTGTTTCAACGTCAGAATTCACGGAGCGGAAGATGCGGACTCTTTGCGTAGAAATCATGGCGAATGGGCCGCTCTTCCCTCGAAAGATGAAAAGTTGAAAGCCGAATTGGGCTGGCCCTTAAAGAAAGCGAGGTTTTAAAGTTTAATTGTACAATTTGGAGACTGGTCTTAGGGGATAACTTGGCGTTTTTTGATAAGCAGATGCTGATTGTTGAGAGCTGATCTTGGCGCTGTCTGCGAGACTAAAGTTGATCGACAAAGATCTGGAATAGAAAAATCCTTTTTATTCAATAGGCTATTAAAGTATTGCCTGACGAAGCGAAAGCTGGTCATCGTTGTTGTCAATTGATGTAGCGTTTTTTTATGAAAATGCTAGAGCCATGAATGCAGACGAGAGCCTGATTGGTTATTATGCGAAATATGTAATTTTGGCGCTGCATTGGGGGCAGTAGGTAAATAGGCAGCCCGTCTGCCCGCCTGAAATCATCCACAGATCTTCAATCATCGGCCATTAAATGAAGCTGAGCTCGGGCTAATTTGAAACAAGTGCCGACTGTCCTAGAGCTCAAAAAGCTTAACAGCCACTTTTTAGCCATAATTAAAACCCGGAAGAAAGGAACTCGATCGACCCAGCTATCCTCGGGTCTATCATGAGGTGAGACTAAAAGGTTGGACCTTTAGTAAGTTGTTCAAGATAATTATAGCTAGAACAATAGCCTTCATTTCGGTTCTCAGGAAGCTTGCATGCCGGGGGAGCCATGACGAGAGAGGGGTAGGTCTTCGTCTTCGTCGCAACGAAGGGTTCTTTATTAACTCGGTCGCTATTGCAGCCAAACAAAGCAATCAAGGCGATGAGAAGGAACGTTTTTTTCATCACAAGACCTAAAAATCTCAATTGATCAAGAGATTGTCACTCATCCCAGCAATTAGCCTTTTTTTCAAGTGGTCAGAGCAGAAAAGTCATCGAAATGAGAGCCTGCAATGATCCAAGGTAGATTGAGTATTTGGCCGAGAGAAATGCTTGGTTAAAAAATGCCAAAAGAAATCTTCAGGCTTCGCTAACATTCTGCCGCGCTTTGAGATTAAATCCAGGAGCTAGATCAAAAAAATTAAAACAGATGTCGATTGCGATGAATAAAGAGCTGAGCTAGTGCGCTTGAGGCGACACGAGAGACAATATCATCAGACCGACTCGTCAGAATAATAGGTGCCCTAGCGCCCAACACTAGTCCAGCGGTATTGGCTCCAGAGAGGAAAACAAGTTCTTTGGCAAGAATATTTCCAGCTTCCAGATCGGGCGCAACGAGAACATCCGCTTCTCCTGCTACGATGGATTGAATATTTTTAGTTGTCGCGGCATCTCGTGAGATCGCGTTATCAAAGGCCAGGGGTCCATCCAGAATGGCGCCGGTAATCTGGCTGCGTTCTGCCATTTTACACAAAGCAGCGGCTTGAATAGTTGAGGGAATTTTTTCCTCTATTGTCTCAATAGCCGAGAGTAGAGCAATTTTGGGACAAGCAATGCCAATGGCGTGCGCTAAATCAATTACATTTTGGACTATGTCACGTTTAATAAGTAGATTTGGATTAATGTTAATAGCGGCGTCTGTGACCAGAAGTAACTTATGATAGCTTGGAGCATCAATGACGAAGACGTGGCTCATACGTCGTTCTGTCTGAAGTCCAGATCCTTTTTGTAAAATAGCTGACATAAGTTCGTCTGTATGCAAGGCCCCTTTCATAAGCGTTTGAAGTTCGCCATGACGAACGCGTTCTACGGCTTCATCTGCTGCGGCATGGCTATGTGGCGTGTCAACAATGTCAATATCTGCAAGTGACAAATTGGCAGATTGAGCGGTTGATAGGATCTTATTTCGAGGTCCGATCAGCGTCGGCTTAATCAGTCCTCGGTCGCGCGCTGCTAGAGCGCCGCTAAGTGAGGGTAGGTCGCAAGGATGAACAATGCCTGCGTGCGCCGGGGGCAGTTTTTCAGCTTGCTGGATGAGTTGCTCAAGGAGCATTCCGGTAGGGCGCAATGTTTTCTTCATAATTACCATCGCTTTGTAAGGTTTAACTTTATAGTTTTTTGGAATTAGTCAAAACAGGAACTATAATCTTAATTTTATTACCGGTTAGATTTTAGCTATTTGACGGACCGTGGTCGTTATTTTTGTGGTCCATACTTATGTAAATGAGCGCCATTAGTTTTGAGCCACGCCTCTGCATGATCTACATCAGCGCATAGCTGCCGTGTCAGTTTCCAAAATTGAGGGGAATGATCAAGATGAATAAGATGCGCTACTTCATGTGCTGCTAGGTAATCTAGGACAAAGGATGGCGCAAAAATGAGGCGCCAGGAAAAATTCAAGACACGATTAGTTGAGCACGAGCCCCATCGACTTACTGGATCACGTAAACTTATTCTACAAGGCATAACGCCGACGGTTTGCGTATGGCGATATACGGCTTTTTCAAGATCCTGGCGCGCTTCTCTTTTTAAAAAATCAAGAACGCGCCTATTCATGTGAGCTCTCTCACCGGCAACATATAGACGCATAAAGGCAGAGTCTTTTTCAGCAGGAGCGCTCCAGACTGTCCCTCTTATTGTTTCCTGATGGATTAAAATATGATCCAATCCACGAATAGGAATAACGGCTCCCCCCATGAATGGAATGGTCTCAGGCAAACGGTTAAGCCGTGCCGCAATCCACGCAGCATTGCGTTCGGCAAAATCATGGGCCTCTTTCAAGGAGGCTCGTTTGGGCATCGTCAAGACAGCATCTCGCGTTGCAAACCTGACGCGTAAAATAAATCTTTTAGCGTTTTGAATTCGCCGAATGGAGACGTTAATGTCTTGACCTGAATGCGTCAAAGTAATCAAATTTATTCCGTCAGTTTTAGGCGCTTGATACTCTCTGTGCACATGCTCGTTTCATAATTTTAGTTTGCAGCATCAATTCTTTAGAGTTTTTAGTTAGGACTAGCTTCTTGGATCTGGACTTTTACAAATATTTTTCAATTTCATGGGCTGCGTCATAGGGGCGACGCGAAACATTAAATGGGCTAACAAAGTGACCATTTTTATCCATCAAATAAACAACAGTTGTATGATCCACGGCGTAATCAATATTATTTCCCGGTGCGCGTTTGGCGTAAATTCTATATTCACGCAACATCGGCTCAAGCTGAGAGCGCGGACCTGTAACGCCGATGATCCGTGAATCGAAATTAGACAAGTAATCTTTTAACACTTCTGCGCTGTCGCGCTCAGGATCCACTGTAACAAATAAAGCGTTGATTTTTGCATTAGGGCCTAGAGCGCGTAAAATCTCTGACATTTCGAACAATGTCGTATGGCAGACATCTGGGCACTGGGTGTAGCCGAAAAATACCAAAAAAGGCTTCCCCATTAGGTCTTGTTCATTAATTGGCGTCCCCAAATGGGTCGTCATTTGAAACGGGCCGCCAATGAGAGCGGGGGGCGTCGGGCGGTTATTTGTGAAAATAACAAAAGCCGAAAAAATCACAGCAAAAAATAGACCTGCGCTAATCAATAGCGTTTTGGAGACAGGCGATGAGAGTTCCTGCTCTTTTCCACTTCGTTTGCTGGACTTTGCCAATCGTTTTGCAGGCGGCTTGGCCATACTAGGTTTTCCTAGGTTTGTTTATCTAGAGTTACTCTTTAGAATAAGAGATTGTTTAATTAAAGCGTAGCTTAGTCATGTGATCAAGATAAGGTCTCACGAAAAATTACCGCAAACCAATTATTTTAATATCCTGCTTTGTGGCTATCTCCAAATTTACATTTCTGTGGTTTCTCTTATGATCTTCAGCTCTAATATCTGTTGTGCGTTTTCTTATAGACCCGGTTGGGGCCATATCTAATTTCATAGAGGGAATGATTCCGATGAGCTTGGTTTCAGGCGATTTAATGGATAAAATTCTTATTGGGGGCGTCAGCGGGGAAAAAGAGGACGGCTATCAGTATCTTAAGCTAGCCATGGGCAACCGTCATGGCTTGATTTCTGGAGCGACAGGGGGAGGCAAAACCGTAACGCTTCAATTGATGGCTGAAGGATTCAGTAATGCCGGCGTTCCTGTTTTTCTGACTGATATAAAGGGAGACCTGGCAGGTCTGTCTCAGCCTGGCGACTCTAAACCAGCTTTCATCGCCCGGGCGAACGACTTAGGGATCGCTTATGCTCCAGATCGATTTCCGGTTGTTTACTGGGATGTCTTTGGGGAGCAGGGGCATTCCGCGCGGTCAACCATATCTCAAATGGGTCCCTTATTGCTGGCGCGTATCCTTGATTTGAATGATACGCAAGAGGGCGTGCTCAATATTATCTTCAAAGTAGCGGATGAGCAGGGGCTTCTCCTCATTGACTTTAAAGATCTGAGATCTGTTATAAACTATGTTGGTAAAAACGCGCCTGAACTTCGGCAAAAATACGGAGCAATCTCAAGCGCTTCGCTCAATGCGATCCAGCGGCAATTGCTTGTTTTAGAATCCCAAGGCGCAGAAAATTTTTTTGGTGAGCCTGCGCTTGAAATTTCAGATTTTATAAAAATAGACCGAGAGCATCGAGGGGTCATAAATATACTCTCAGCAGAGAGGTTGATGCGCTCGCCCAGACTCTATGCCGCCTTTTTATTATGGATGTTATCAGAATTATTCGAAACCTTGCCAGAGGTTGGCGACTTAGAGCGACCAAAGCTAGTCTTCTTTTTTGACGAAGCGCATCTGCTTTTTGATGGCGCAACAAAAGCCTTATTGAGCGCAATTGAGCAGGTTGTCAGGCTCATTCGATCAAAAGGTGTTGGGGTCTATTTTATTACGCAAAATCCAACTGACGTCCCAGACGTTATATTAGGTCAATTAGGCAACCGGGTTCAGCACGCTCTTCGCGCCTTCACGCCGCGAGATCAAAAAGCGGTTCGGGCCGCGGCTGAAACATTTCGTCAAAATCCGTCATTTAAAACCGCGGAAGCGATTTTAAGCCTTGGCGTTGGAGAGGCGCTTGTCTCGATGCTTGATCACAAAGGCGCTCCCGAGATCGTTAATCGTGTGCTAATCTTAGCGCCAACTGCACGCGTAGGCTCGGTCTCGGCAGATGAGCGCGCTGCTAGCCTGAAGACAAGTTGGCTATCTGGAAAATATGATCATAGAATTGACCGAGAGTCTGCTTTTGAAAGTTTGCGTGCGCGAGAGGAAACGCAACAGGCTCCTGCAAATGGCGGCTTACTGGGGACTATGGGTGTTTTGGTCGATATTTTCTTTGGTAGAGGCGATCGCAAGCGAATGTCGCCAGCGGAGCTAGCCATGCGTTCTGCAGCGCGTTCTGCCGGATCGCATATCGCCAAGAAGATATTACGAGGCGTGCTCGGGGGTATCAGCAAATAACCAAGACAGGCTTTATAAGAACCTGAGGCAATTTTATTACATAACTTTAATACAAGTTTTAGGCTGCGGTCAGGCAAGCATATTCCCCTTTGATGAGGTTTTTGACTATAGTTTCTATCACGATGGCTAGTTGTAAATAGCCTGTGTGCTGGGAGCGCCTGTCTTTTTAGCGTTCCTCAAAAAGGATAAATGAGATGGCAAAATCTTTGCCGGTGATGTCAGAAGGCGGTTTAGCGCGTTATCTCTCAGAGATCCGGCGTTTTCCGATGCTGGAGCCTCAGCAAGAGTATATGCTTGCAAAAAGATGGCGTGAACATGAAGACCCTCAAGCTGCACAAGAGTTGATCACGTCTCACCTTCGACTCGTTGCAAAAATAGCAATGGGCTACCGGGGGTATGGTTTGCCGATTGGAGAAATCATATCCGAAGGTAACGTTGGCTTGATGCAGGCTGTTAAGCGATTTGAACCAGATCGCGGTTTTCGCCTTGCTACCTATGCCATGTGGTGGATCCGCGCTTCTATTCAAGAATATATATTACGTTCGTGGTCGCTGGTGAAAATTGGAACGACGGCGAGCCAAAAAAAGCTTTTCTTCAATTTACGAAAAGCAAAGAGCCGTATCTCCGCTTATGAAGAAGGGGACTTAAGACCCGAAAATGTCGAGAAAATCGCCAATCGTTTAGGCGTTTCGAAGCAAGATGTCGTCGATATGAATCGACGTATGAGCGGAGACTCTTCATTAAATACACCGCTTCGGGACCAGGGAGAGGGGGAGTGGCAAGATTGGTTGGTGGATGACCATGCTGATCAGGAACATGTTCTTTTAGAGCAAGAAGAGACCAGTAATCGCCACAAGGCCCTCCAAGGCGCGTTAGCTGTATTAAATCCGCGCGAGCGCCGGATCTTTGAAGCGCGTCGTCTTTGTGATGAGCCAGTAACGCTTGAGCAATTGTCAGAAGAGTTTGGCGTGTCCCGAGAGCGCGTGCGTCAAATAGAGGTTCGCGCTTTTGAAAAAGTTCAAGCTGCTGTGAGAGGCGGACTAGCCCGCTTGGAAGTAGCGCCGGTGACAGAACAAAGGATCTAGATTACGTCACGCTCTAATCATCGATCAAGAAATAGGAGGAAAAATACGAACCTTCCTCCTTTTAATTGGCCTGCTTGGTCTGTTCTTTGCTGAGAGCGGTCAGAATCTTTTCTTTTAATTCTCTAGCGGCTTCTGGCGCTAGAGCGTGTCGAGCCATAGGATTATCAAAAACTTCATGTATTGAGGCTGGTATTGTTTTTGAGAATAAATAAAGCCGATCGGAAAGAGCAATCGCCTCATCTATATCATGCGTTACAAGTAGAGTTGTGATATTTGAGGCGTCTATAATTCTGGAGAGTTCTATTCTTAATTCCTGTGCAAGTTGCTCATCTAGGGATACGAAAGGTTCATCTAATAATAAAATATCAGGTTTAACAGCTAATGCCCGCACTAAGGCGACGCGTCGGGCTAGGCCGAGGGATAATTGACCAGGAAAAAGATCTAAATGTTTATTTAAGCCAAAAATATCTAACAATTCAGCACAATATTCTTGCTGATCATGTGGCGTGGAGATTTTTAAATTATCGCTAATGCTACGCCAGGGTAAAAGTCTGGGCTCTTGAAAGACGGCCCCAAGACGCCAGGACTTTGGGTAGGTCACATTGCCTATAAAATCTTTATCGAGCCCCGCAATGATCCGCATTAAGGTGGTTTTGCCATAGCCCGATGGCCCAAGAATCGCGCCAACTTCGCCCTCTTTGAGGTAAAAGTGAATGGAGCTTAAAATGCTTTTTGAGCAATTTTTATCAGATGCGAATGATTTCGTTTCAACTGATACTTCAAGCATCGTTGTTGCGCCATCTCGATACGCGTCGCTCAAAAGGCTGCACCAGGAATGTCTCAATTATAAGCATAAGCGTAATAAATGGTAACGCATAGGCAAGCAAAAGTCGCATATCAAAAAGTTGAAAGGCGAGATTAATCTGAAAACCAATGCCATCGGAGCGTCCAAGCAACTCTACAATCAAAACAAGTTTCCAAACCAGAGAAAGGCCAGTTCGCATTGTGGCGGCGATGTATGGCCCAAGTTGGGGAATTATAATATGGCGTAGTCTATTCATTGCCGAAAATTTAAAAACAGTTGCCAAATCTTCATATTCTTGACTGAGCGATCTGGCGCCTTCTCTGATGGTAATAATAACATTAGGCAGTTTATTGAGTGCGACAGCTCCTATGGCGGCGGTTTCTGTTAGGCCAAACCAGATATAGGATAGTACAATCACAACTAAGGCGGGTATATTGAGAAGTATGACGGTCCATGGATCTAGTAAGCGGTCGATCGTCTTCACCCTCCCCATCATGTAACCTATCGCTGTTCCAAGACTCATAGCCAATAGAAAGGCAGCGCAGACGCGTAAAGTCGTCGCCATAAGATGGGTTAGAAGAGCGCCAGATTGAGCTTCTCTTACGATTGTTTGGACGACTATGATTGGTCCAGGAAGCTGTCGCGGTTCTGAAAGGAATGCTCCGATCTGCCATAAGATGACTAGGGATATGAATGAGAGCGCGCGGATCAATGTGGGCCTTTATAAAAAACATTCATATCTAGTGTTTTTGTCGGGCCAACGAGTTTTTCTCCACCAATTTCCGCTAAAACCGAATATATTTTTGCGACGTCGGCTTGTTCTTCAGCAATCGATTTTTTAGGCGAGGACTCGGAGTAGCTTTTCCGATAGAGATCCAGAGTAGACGGGGGTTTGTTTTGTAAATATTTTGCGACAATATTCCAGGCTCGATCGTCCGTCTCAATTAATTCCCTGGCCTTTTTTGTCATTATAAAAAATTTTTGCAGAGTAGTTGGATTTTTAGCGGCGAATTCTTCATTAAAGACGTAGCCTGTGATAATAATTTTATCTTTCGCGCCTAATTCTTTTTCAATACTTGTGAGATCAATTACACGCCTAAATCCTTGAGCCTCAAGATCGATCGTAAAATTCCAATATTCAAGGACGGCGTCAATTTCGCCCTGCAGCGCCTTTTCTGCAATCAGTGGCGGCGCAGCATAAATTATTGTTGCTTCTTTTTCTAAATCGATACCTTTTTTTAGGGCGGCGGCTTTTAAGAGGAGCCAACTTTTATCAAGCGGCCCGCCAGCAACGCCAACTTTCTTTCCTTTAAGATCCATAATCTCATTAATATTTGGGTTTTTGGACATCAGCGCGCCAATGCCGGAAGAATAAGGATAAAAAGTAACTTTGACGCCGTTTGTCCGTTCGCGCGCAACCCAGAGCCAATCAGAAATAATCAGGTCGGTATTGCCGCCAAGAAGAGCTATCTTGCTGGCTTCAGGGGAAGCAAGCTCATTAATTTGAAGTTCTAGATCGGCTTCTTTATCTAATCCGAATGCCTGTGCGACTTGAATTTCCCAGTTTCCTGTGCCGGTTTTTTGGAGGGCCAATCGAAGGTGTTGCGCAGCAGAGGCGACGCTTGGTACGGCAAAGAGGCTCGCGAGCCAGGCTAAAAGAGCAATTGTAGCGCGATTCATTTGTTTTCCGTATAGTAAGAGACGCCCTAGCTCTAGCGCAAGCAGGGCGTGTCGTCATCATTTGGCGTTTGCGCTCGCCCTTTCTAGTAAGAATCGTTAATATTCAAACATGGCCACAAAACCTGATCTTTTTGGAGCCGCGTCCCGAAAGACGTCTGCTTCGCGACAAAGCGCCAAAAGTGGCGCAGGTGAATATTCTGCAGCTTCAATCGAAGTGCTTGAGGGGCTCGAGCCAGTGCGTCGGCGACCTGGCATGTATATTGGCGGGACCGACGAAGCGGCGATGCACCATCTTTTTGCAGAAGTGCTTGATAATGCAATGGACGAAGCCGTCGCGGGACATGCTACCTTTATTGAGGTGACTTTGGAGAGGGATGGATGGCTGCGCGTCAGTGACAATGGTCGAGGGATACCAGTTGATCCGCATCCAAAATTTCCCGGAAAATCCGCATTAGAAGTTGTGATGACAACTTTACATGCCGGCGGAAAATTTGATTCGGGCGCGTATCAGACATCTGGTGGTTTACATGGTGTTGGCGTTTCAGTTGTGAATGCGCTCTCGGAAAAACTTGAAGTTGAGGTTGCAAGCGGCGGTCAACTTTATGTTCAGGAATTTTCGCGCGGTTTGCCATTAGGTAAATTGATGGCGCGTGGACGGGTTGCAAATCGTCGCGGGACGTGTGTGCGGTTTAAGCCTGACGCTCAAATTTTTGGGGCGCAGGCACATTGGAAGCCGGCGCGTCTTTTTAGGATGTCGCGGTCAAAAGCCTATCTTTATGGCGGCGTAGAAATTCGTTGGCGATGTGATCCGTCGCTTATTGAAGCCAGTGCGGATACGCCAACTGAAGCAATCTTGCGTTTTCCTGGAGGACTAAAAGATTATCTGGCTCGAGAAGTCCAAGATAAGGAAATGGTCACAGACCAGCCGTTCGTTGGTAAGATTTCTCGCGAGGGCGGTCATGGTTCTTTAGAGTGGGCAGTCGCCTGGTTGGCTGAAGAGGATGGTTTTGTTCTCTCTTATTGTAATACAGTACCAACGCCTGATGGCGGCACGCATGAGGCTGGTTTACGTCTCGCATTATTAAAGGCCTTAAGGGATCATGCTGACCGCATTGGACAATCAAAGCGGGCAAAGGATGTTTCCGCTGATGATTTGATAGGCCAGTCAGCTGCGATGATATCTGTTTTTATTCGAGAACCAGAATTTCAAGGTCAGAATAAAAGTCGGCTTATGAGTAATGAGGCTTCGCGCATAGTTGAAAATGCGATACGCGACGCTTTTGATCACTGGCTTGCCAGTGCGCCATCTCAGGCAAATAAATTATTAGATTTTGCAATTGAACGCGCAGAAGAACGACTACGACGCCGAGCGGAAAAGGATGTTGCGCGTAAATCAGCAACACGTAAATTGCGTCTTCCTGGAAAGCTTGTTGATTGTACTAACAACTCAGCTCAAGGGTCCGAATTATTCATCGTTGAAGGGGATTCCGCTGGCGGATCGGCTAAAGAAGCGCGTAATCGCGTGTCGCAAGCCGTTTTGCCTCTTCGTGGTAAAATCTTAAATGTTGCCTCTGCAACAAAAGATAAGTTAATGGCAAATCAGCAACTTGCTGATTTAACCCAGGCGCTGGGGTGCGGCCTGGGCGTGCATTACCGTGAAGAAGAGCTACGTTACGACAAAGTCATCATTATGACTGACGCAGATGTCGATGGCGCGCACATAGCCTCGTTATTAATTACTTTTTTTTACAGGCAAATGCCTAAACTGATTGAAAAAGGTCATCTCTATTTAGCCCAGCCGCCGCTGTATAAACTAACACAAGGGGCAAAAACGGTTTATGCGCGTGATAATGAGCATAAAGAAGAGCTTATTCTTCATCAGCTCACGGCTAAAAGTAAGATTGAAACTAGTCGGTTCAAAGGCCTAGGCGAGATGAGCGCTGCTCAATTAAAAGAAACAACAATGGATCCAACAAAGCGGACCTTGCTCAAAGTATTTGTCGTTAATGATGAGCGGGAAGAAACAGCAGACTGTGTTGAGCGGCTTATGGGAAATAAGCCTGAGGCGCGCTTTGCTTTTATTCAGGAAAAGGCAGCTTTTGCTGTAGAGCTTGTAGATATTTGATCGATACATGAAGGTTTCAGCGTGAATAAATTTGAAACGACTGATGCTGGTGTTAGTGGTAGTTTGGCGGATGTCGATCATGAAATAATGAATGATCCGGCGTATGCCTTGCAAAGAATGCAGCTTGCATTGGATGCTGGGAGTACAGGTATTTGGGATTGGAACCTTACCACCGGAGAGGTTCATCTTGATGGGCGCGTAAGAAAATTGTGGGGTATGAGCGAGTCCACCCCAGCAACTTTAGATATGTTTCGGAGCGCCATTCATCCTCAAGACCAAAGACGTTCTCGTGAAGCGGTTCAAACGGCTATAGACCCGGAAAATAGTGGCGACTTTGAGGTTGAATATCGCGTTATTGGTCAAGAGGATCGCGTCGAGCGTTGGGTGTCAATTCGCGGTCGCACTATATTTGACCATGAGAAAGCAATACGTATTTTAGGTACGGCGCGAGATATTACCGGTCGCAAGCAAAGAGAAAATCATGTGCGCGTATTATTGCGCGAACTGGTTCATCGATCAAAAAATCTATTGGCTGTAGTGCAGGCGATGGCGCGTCAAACAGCTATCGGCGCACTCTCGCTTGAAGAATTTCAGAAAAAATTTGGTGCGCGTCTTCAGGCCTTATCTATGGCGCATGATCTACTTATCTCTCAGGATTGGCGCGGGGCGTCAATGCATGATCTTATTCAAGCGCAGATGGGGTATTGTTTAGATCTCCCTAAATCTGAATTAAGCGATCGCGCTGCGATTAATGGCCCTGCGCTGATGCTCAAACCTGAGGCGGCCCAAAATATTGGTTTGGCTTTACATGAGTTAGCTACCAATGCGCTAGCACATGGCGGCATATCTCGGGACGATGGGGCTATTGCGATCAAGTGGGCTATTGAAGATGGACGATTGATCCTTGAGTGGCGGGAGAGCGGCGGGCCTTGCGTTGTTGCGCCACCGCGGGAGGGCTTTGGCCATAAAGTTATCAAGAGGCTGGTCGCACAAGCGCTAGATGGTGAAGCGACATTAAGTTTTCCACCAGAGGGATTAGTTTGGACATTATCCATACCGGCAGCATATGCATTGATAAAACCAGAGCCGATGTCGCTTACTTAATTTTGTTCTACCCATTTTATTAGCGGCTCGATCAAGGGTATATCCGCTTCAGGCATGCTAAAATTTTTTAACTCCCGCATCTTTACCCAGGCAAGATTTTGTCCCTCTGCTGGCTGCGCCATGCCGCTCCAAATACGACATGCATAGAGAGGCATGAATAGATGAAACTCATTATAAGTATGGCTAGCGAAAGAAATTGGATAGAGATGCTCTTTCTTTGTATGAACGCATAGTTCTTCTTCTAGCTCTCGAATAAGGGCTTGTTCAGGTGTTTCTCCCGCATCAATTTTTCCACCGGGGAACTCCCAAAATCCAGCTAGATTTTTTCCTGGAGGGCGTTGGGTAATTAAGATTTCCTGGCTATCAGTAATCAATGCGGCGGCGACAACATAAAGAATTTTCATGATAATGAACTTATTCCATGTTTTATCTTTTTATTACTAGCGCCAAAATTTTAAATCTTATTTGACGCAGGATGACTTATAAATCTAAGAAGTATCTCTAGTTTTTATGCGAACTTCTAATCGAAGGCTTTATTAATAGATTAGATTTTATACAGCACCTAGAGTGTATCTTGAAATACTGTATGTTAATCTTCAGCTTCTATAGTCGCCGTTAATAGTGATGTATTCCTTTGTTAGATCGCATGTCCATACTTTAGCGGCACCCTTGCCAATTCCTAGATCGATTTTAACGATGATGAAATCTTTTTTCATGAGCTGAGAGACTTCTGCTTCATTATAATTAGGATCACGAAGCCCTTTGTGCGCAACCCGAATATCGCCAAACCAAATAGAAAGTCTATCTCTCTCCGCTTTTTCCCCCGCTTTACCAACCGCCATTACAACGCGGCCCCAATTTGCGTCCTCTCCAGCAATGGCTGTCTTAACTAATGGGGAATTTGCAACAGATAGAGCAATCTTTTTAGCTGATCTGGATGAACTTGCGCCGGTTACCTGGATTTCAATAAATTTTCTCGCACCTTCGCCATCTTTTACAACCTGATGAGCGAGATCAAGCATGAGCTCATTTAAGGCTCGTTTAAAATCTGTTAGCTTTTTATCGCCTGGCTGATCTATTTTTTCTAATCCGCGCGTTCGTGCCGCCCCAGTTGCAAAAAGTAACAAACTATCTGAGGTCGACGTATCGCTATCAACAGTGATGGCGTTAAACGTTCCTTTTGTTGCATTTGTGAGTAGCGCTTGTAGTGTTTTAGCCTCAATACATGCGTCGGTAAAAATAAAAGAAAGCATTGTCGCCATATCTGGCGCGATCATACCTGCGCCTTTGGCGAAACCACTTAGTGTCACTTCAATCCCAGAAATAACGGCTTTGCGCGTGGCAAGTTTTGGAAAGGTGTCGGTTGTCATTATGGCGCGAGCTGCTTCCGCCCAATTTTCTGGTTTGGCCTGTGCTATAAGCGGAGCAAGTTTCCCTTGAAACTTACTGGCGTCGAGAGGCTCGCCGATAACGCCGGTTGAGGCTATAAATATATGCTTGTCCTTTATCCCAGCTGCTGCAGCTAAAAGTTGTGCTGATAATTTTACGGCCCGAGCCCCGGCCTTTCCAGTGAAGGCATTGGCATTGCCGGAGTTGACCAGAAGCGCGCGTGCTTTGCCATTTTTTAATTGAGCGCGACACCAGTCTACTGGCGCTGAGGGGCATTTTGATTTTGTGAAAACGCCAGCAACCGTCGTTCCTTCATCGAGTAAGGCGAGCATCACATCAGGACGATCTGCATAACGTATGCCAATTGCACCAGTTGCAAAGCGTACGCCCTCTAACGGCGCGATAGTGGGCGCAGATTTAGGAGCAAGAGGTGAAAGTGTTGATTGTTGCGCCATGATAGCTAGCCTTGATTGTGTTTATCTCGTCAATCGTTAAATTGAGTAATTTATAAAAGGATATAAATTTTTTATTACAATCATGTGTCGACGCTTTATAAAGCGTCGACACATTTAAGATTTATTTTTTCTTGTCTTCTGGCTTTGTAGTTTCAGGCGGCTGATCTAATCGTTCAATTTTTGCGCCTTCGCGTAATTTTACAACTAATTCACTTTGCGCCTTCTGCACAACATAGCGAGCCACTTGATCCTTTACCTGATCAAGAGGTGGGAATGTTTTTGGTCGTTTTTCATCCAATTTGATAATGTGCCATCCAAATTGAGTTTTGACGGGTTCGGAAATCTGTCCGGGTTCAAGCTTGCTGGCCGCTTCACCAAATTCAGGTACCATGCGATCTTTGGTAAACCAGCCTAAATCACCGCCCTTTGCGCCGGGATCTTTTGACAGTTCGCCGGCAACCTTATCAAAGGCCTCTCCGCCCCTTACCCGCTTAAGCGCAGTTTTAGCTTCTTCCTCCGTTGGCAGAAGGATATGGTGAGCGTGAAATTCCGTATCAGGCTTCTGGTTTTTAGCCGCTTCATCATAGGCGAGTTTGATTGCGGGCTCTGTTGCGGCTGATTTGGCAATATTGCTCAGAAGTATTTCCATCAATGCTTTATCTCGAAGATAAGCAAGTTTTTTTGCAAAATCTGGCGTTTCCGCTAATTTATCAGCTTGAGCCTTTTGAACGACAAGCTGCTCATCAATCAAAAAATCAAGAACGTAGCTCTCTCGCGCTTTTCCTTCGAGTTGACGCGGGATACCTGGGCCAAGGTCATCCATGGCTAGTTTCAGATCTTCGTCGGTAATCTCTACTCCATTGACCTTTGCTAACGCTTTGGCGTGAACCGGTGCGCTACTTGAAGCAAGAAGGAGCGCTATGCTTGCGGCCCCAAAGAGGAGGGTAGTAGGAATTTTTTTACAATTCTTTGTGTCAGACATCAGTAATCTCCGGCTGATGGGGCATAATTGGACCGTTTATTGGATGCAAAGCAGACGGGGCGCTTTAAACCCTCTGAATTGGGCGTTTCTATGCTAGGGAGGGTCATTCGACAACCGCCAAATTAAATAAAAAGCTTATTCAGTAACTTCTCCCAAAAAAGAAATGAATATCTCCCGTATTTGGCGTTCCTTTTCAATTAGACAGGCTTCAAGATGCGACAGGTCCGGGGAGCTGGTAAAGACGAGAAGTAATTGAGCGAGGCCAAGGCTCGACTTTTCTCGATTGAACGTTTCGTCAATCGAAAGGCGGATAATCTGAGTTAGGCCTTGGTAGAGTTGGAAAGCCTGAATTAAATTTTCCGCCACATTGGGCGCTATCAGGCGAGCGATTGACAGATTCGTTAAGGCGGTAGTGATTGTTGTTGAATAAATATTATGATGGTGCGCTCCATGAAGAAGGAGCAGATATTGAGTTATAAATTCGATATCTATTACGCCTCCCGCTGTTTGTTTTAACTCCCATGCGTTAGCGCTCTTTTTTTCTGAAGCTAGGCGCTGGCGCATTGATAAGATGTCATTTTTTAATTTTGTGGGATCTCTAGGCCGGATCAGAACATCACGAATGGCCTTCTCTACAAGAGTATTAAAGTCTCTGGAACTAACAATTACGCGCGCTCGCGTTAAAGCCATATGCTCCCATGTCCAGGCCTCATTAGCTTGATAGTCAATAAATCTCTCTATGCTAATAGCAATAGGTCCTTTGTTTCCAGAAGGTCTGAGCCGGAAATCTGTTTCATAGAGAATGCCTTCTGTTGTCTGAGCGGAGAGGGCGGTAATAAGGCGTTGTGTGAGGCGGGCATAATAATGGGGCGTTGGTAGTCCTTTTTCACAGCCGATCGATGAGGCTGTGGGATCCGCCTTGTAGATGAGGATTAGATCTAGGTCTGAGGCGGCCGTCATTTCCAAGCCGCCTAATTTTCCCATTGCAATGACGGCGACTTCTCCGTTTTCAATATAACCATTTTCACGTGAAAATTCTTCCAAAACATAGTGAAATAATTCGCGTAGAATAACTTCCGCCAAATTTGTATAGGCTGCGCCCGCTTCGGCCACAGAAATTGATCCGGTGATGATACGTACGCCAATCAGAAACTTTTGTTCCTGACCAAATATTCTTGCACGATCTAATTTTTCTTCATAACTACTCGCTGCCTTTATTTGTAACGAGAGACGCTCAATGAGTTCAGCGCTAGTCGGTGTTTTTTTATAGAATTCTGGCTCCAATAAAGCGCCGAAGATACGTGGACGACGTGAAATCGTTTCAGCTAATTTTGGCGACGCGCCAAGGATAGCGGATAGGAGTGTCAGTAGCTTTGGATTAGCTGCAAGGAGTGAAAAAAGTTGTACGCCGCTAGGCAATCCTTTAATCATATTATCAAATGCGATAAATGCTTGGTCAGCATTTTGGGTTTGTGCAATCCGTTCTAACAGTGCTGGTGTGAGTTCTGTTAGCCGCTCACGCGCGATCGTAGAGCGGGTGGCTGGATATCGGCCAAAGTGCCAACTTCGAATAATTTCAGTAATTGTTTTGGGATTTTGGTATCCCATTTGTCTAAGAGAGGCTAATGTCTCGGGATCGTCTTGATCTCCTGTGAAAACAAGATTTCCGCCAGTGGTTGTTAATTCGGGTGATTTTTCAAAAAGCTGCGAGTAATATTTTTGTACGATAGTCAGTTGATAAGTTAAGCTTTGTGCAAAGTCGTCATAGCCGGTATAACCCATCATTTTACCAATTATAGTGACGCCTTCATCAGTCTCAGGTAAACAATGCGTTTGTTCATCGGCAACCATTTGTATGCGATGCTCAACATCACGTAAAAAGATATAAGCCGTATTAAGTTCATTATAGGCTTTTTCTTCAATCCAGCCGCTTCTCATTAATTGTTCTAGCATTTTTAGTGTTTCGCGGCCTCTGAGTTCTGGATTTCTGCCGCCTAGAATGAGTTGTTGCGTTTGAACAAAGAACTCGATCTCTCTGATGCCGCCTTTGCCAAGCTTGATGTTATGACCGTTCACCGTAATTGAGGCATGCCCCTTGTGAGCATGAATTTGTCGCTTAATAGAATGGACATCCGCGATTGCTGCGAAATCAAAGTTCTTTCGCCAAATAAAAGGGGCAAGGTCTTTGAGAAAATTTTTGCCAGCTTGCAAATCTCCTGCTACTGGTCTGGCTTTAATAAATGCAGCTCGCTCCCAATTTTGTCCCATGCTTTCATAATAATTCATCGCTGCTTCGAGCGGCAAGGCTATTGGCGTTGCGCTTGGGTCTGGGCGAAGTCGTAAATCAATCCGAAATACATAACCATTTTCCGTGTAGTCATTGATAATTTTTACAACTCTTTTTGTCATTTTTACAAAAAATTCAGTGTCTGCGTCGGGCTCGAGAAGACGGGCGCGTCGCCGATCAAAAAAGACGATTAGATCAATGTCTGATGAGTAATTTAATTCATAGGCGCCCATCTTTCCCATGCCAAGAAAAATCCATCCGCTGCCGCGTTCAGGATTTCTTATGTCCGATAGCTCAATTTTTCCTGTTATTGTCGCCTCACGCAATGTAAATTTTATCGCAGCGGATAGAACGGCTTGAGCAATTAAAGTCAGAGCGTGAGTTGTTTTTAAGGTATCCCAAGTCTTGGCTAGGTCAGCCAGTGCAATAATCATCGCAGCTTCAGCTTTTATAAGACGAAGCTTATGCATTAGCTTTGCTTCGTCCATTAAGTTTTCACTTTGGGTAGTTTCAATCAGTCCGCTTATTTGCTTTTCAGGATCCATTGAGATGACGCGTAAGAGTCGATGGGGGTCCTTTAATGCAAGATGTGCGAGATGTTTTGATGAGCTGAAAACGCCCAATAAAAAGTCACGAGCATTAGGCTTGTCTGTGAAGAGGTCAAAAAATATAGCTTTGGTTTGTTCATCTTTTTCAATTATTTGGGTGAGGATAAGTTCTGCTTGTGTTCGCTCGAGAGGAGAAATAATAATTTTGAGATTGTTAATTATGGCCTCAGCGTCCAAAAGCGCCTCCTTATAAAAAATGGCTCTTCGGGATTTTGTGTGGGTAGATTTTGCTTAATTTCATAGTTCTGGCAAGCTGCAAGTGAGAACTTTTAGTCGTAGATATTCCTCATCTCGTAAGCCGTAGGCACGTCGCTGAAAGACGCGGATTTTATTGTT
>SXGS01745999.1_pt1 | contig 27691 bp, 10 predicted proteins | sample 3174681 | NCBI WGS metagenome assembly SXGS01 (sample SAMN11356861, study PRJNA531348) | freshwater metagenome | isolation source: freshwater sample F1-80 | place: China: Fuxian Lake, Yuxi | collected 2017-12-25 | reverse complement strand
CGTTCGTGTCTCTTCAGTGGCCAAAAGTATTGCGACTGCCAAGAAGTTGCCGGTGGCCACAGAAGTACACCGAATGAACACGGAAAAGAAATCAATGGGAAGAGACGTGGGATAAGCTTCCAGCTTGTCAAAAAAAATTGTAGATTATCGGCCAAGTGCATAGCCTATCGAATTGACCAGTCTTACTAAATCAGCAGCGTTACCTTCCGTGTGACGTCCGTGTCTCTTCAGTGGCCAAAAGTATTGCGACTGCCAAGCAGTTTTCGGCGGCCACAGAAGTACACCGAATGAACACGGAAAAGAAATCAATGGGAACGTATAATAAGACTGGAAGCTTATCCCACGTTTCATAAACCATGCGCGATTTTCTACATAACACCGAGGCATCAATGAAAAGTTGGCCAGCAGTCCATCCAGCGTCGGACCGATTGTGCCAGCTTCGTTGAAGCAAGCAATAACGACGCTTGCTGCGGCTAGCAACGCGTTGGATTCGAGTCGCTGGCATCACACGAGTCGACTGCGTACGCCTCGCGCTCGAAAAAGTTGTCGCGGTAAAAGTGTCCGCCGCGCAGCCAGGCCCAGGCCGACGCAAAAAGGTACGCTGGTCCCATCAGCATTCCCCAGCGTTCGAATTGGTGCACGTGGACCCGTTCGTGGGCAGAGCAACTGTCCAGCCCGTCGGACGACTGCCCGAGAATCACGTGTCCAAGTGTGATTGCCACCGTGGATTTACCTAGTGGAAGCCTGCGGACAAACCACCGCGTTGCTCCGCCGTAAAACTCGATCGCACCGCTCCGCATTCTCCACTGTCCGCCGGTCATTAGGCCGATCGAGCCGATCATCAGTCCAATAAAACTGTAGGGTGCCGGCCAAGCAATTCTAATTAGCGTTGCGATCAGCAAAAGCATTCTGCGCGCTCTGTCTTGGTGCTAGCAATAAAAAACCATCTTGACCGCACTCCCACTGGTCGGCTACTGACGGTATTTCAGTCGAAGTTCGCCGAAGTTGAAGTTCGTTCCTATGATCTCATAAATGTAAACACGCCACCATGGTTCGCACGCCATTCGTAACAACTAGTTAGTGGTGCATGTAAGTTGATTTGGCGGCGATAAACCAACGGGTGCGAAGTGCGGAGACATTTGATAGCAAATTCTGCGAGATCGTTCACGACCAACAGGTTTTGCTGGCAGACAATACTCGTCGACAATTTAATGCCGAGCAAGCAACGAATGGTGTGGAGGTAGAGTACTGAGCCTCGAACACTTGAGAATTACGCTGCAATGTGGTGCTGGGAAATTGATAATCGCTGCAATGCTGATCGCAATGCTGGCGCGACCTGCGATCGGCCAGCTCATGCGTTTCCCATCTTCGTCCGGAGGCGCTGGTTCGTTGAGCGCGATGCAAACGACGCCAGTGTTGCCGCCGAACCAGCCCAGTATGATCCCGTTGGGCAATGCGGCTCCATCGATCAACGTCCCCTATCCCGGAACTGGTTTTGATGCGTATGCTCCTGCCAGCGGTGGAGCACCAGGGATGTTGGGGCCAGGGATCGCTGGTCAACCCGCGCCGCAGATCTTTGGAAATTCACCAAACTCGATTCCCTTTCTGCCAAACAATTCTGGAGCGTTTTCAAGTACTGCGCCATTGAGTGGCTTGTTTCCGCAGAGTATTCCTGGGGCAGGTGTCAGTGGCTCGATTGGCGCCTATCCAGGTGGACTGCAAGGTGCCTATCCAACTGGCACCTATCCTCAGAGCACACCACCGGCACTATTTCCGAACGGTTTTTTCACCGGCGGAGGAGTCGGTTCGGGTCCCATCTGGGGAAACCTGTTCGGCAATTCGTCAAGTTCCTGGAATGGCGTCGCGCCGGGAACCTATGGCACTCCGGGAGGTTCTTTGGGACCGCCTGGATCCATGGGACCTCCAGGCCTTGGTTCATGGAATCCTCCAGGGACAATGTTCGCGGGCAATGGACCTTATCCCGGTTTCATTCGATTGTTCCAGGGCCCACGATTCCGGCACACGTGGATAGCTGGCAGCGAAGATGACGAAGCGCTGCAAGTTAATGACTCCGACGTTTCCTTGGCGTTCGCCATTCCGAATTTTCTATTTTCGACTCAGCCTCTGTATTTATTGCCATCATTTTCGTTGCACAGTTGGGACGGTCCAGCGAGCACGGGCGGCGCCGATTTGCCTGCGCTGGCCTACAGCGCGTTCTTGGATTCAGGTTGGCAAAGCGACTCGTCGCGCATCTTAGGCGCCGAACTCGGCTTGAGAGTTGGGATGTTCTCTGACTTTAATACCGCCACTTCAGAGAGTCTGAGAATCATGGGACGTGGATTGGGGCGCATTCGCTTGACGCCGGCGGCGATGCTCAAACTGGGTGTCATTTACTATGATCGAAACAGTTTGAAGCTACTTCCCGCAGGTGGGCTGCTTTGGCAGCCTGACCCGCTGACTCGTTTTGATTTGTTCTTTCCTGAACCGAAGCTGGCGCATTATCTGGCGACGTTGGGGCGATTCGATACTTGGTGGTACGTTGGCGGCTATTACGGAGGCGGGAGCTGGACTATCGAGCGCGCATCGGGCGCTACGGACTCGATCGACATGAACGATATTCGTTTACTGCTGGGACTAGAATGGGGTCGAAACGAGCAGATTCGCGACGGGCGTCGAGTTGGCTTTTTTGAGGTCGGGTATGTGTTCAAGCGTGAGTTAGAATTCAAATACGACCCGGTCGATAATATCGATTTGCAAGACTCGCTGTTCTTGCGCGCGGGATTTGGATATTGAGAACTGCCCACTCTGGATGACCTAAGTCAGTTGTCTCATTTCCGGGAGCAGGGAGAAAATGAACCTGCTTGTATTCAACGCGCTGATCGATTTGCCGCGGTCGCTGTTCTGATTTCGGCCATCGTCTTGTTTTGTTGGATCACGGATTGGACGGGTCAGTGTTCGCCGTGTACGGGTCCTCGACGATTGATCTTACTTGCCTTTGCGAATCGCGATTTTCAAAGTGAGAATCCTCTCGAATTTCATCTCCGACCGTGGTTGAAATCGACTGGCTTGGTAATGGTCACGGCACCCGGATTGTTTTCGATTTGAGTGTGAGTGCACCTGGGATCGACAACGATCTTGGCGGGCTTGGTTTGAAACGAGTTACCAGTGAATTGAATGTCCCGACCGTTGGCGGCCAAGGTGACGACTTCTTCCGGCGCAGCCTGACCAAGTATGAAGATGTTATCGCGCACGATGACAGGTCCGTAGCTCGCGCCGGGTTCATAGAGAGTGAAATACAATTCAGGAAATTGGCTCGGCTTGGCTGTTTGATAAGCGATTCGACCTCGACGCATGTCCGGTTCGTTCTTCGTTGTGTTGTTGATGAAGACATTGCCAACCATGACAAAGTTGACGGGTTGGTTGATCCATGCGCCCCGTCCACCATTGCGAAATGTATTGCCGGTCATCGTCACATCGGTACAGCTTTTCTCGACGCTAACGACTCGCGAGCCGTTAGTCCCATCGACGATGTTGCCGGTGATCGCGGCATTTTGACAAAACTCAGCCAGGAAAAATGCTCCCATACGACTGCCGAGAATCTGGTTGTTCGCGAACACGATGTTGCGCGAACGCTGGATGTGCATCGTGTCGCCGATGGCGCTGAGCATGCAACCGGTGACTCGTACGTCCTTGGCGGACGTGATATCGAACGCGCCTTTACCTGTCCCGCCGCCAGTCGGCGCGTATGCGGCCAGGTAGGTGGCTTGAACATTGTGAGCCAACGCGGTGCCGGTTCCGCTGTTGCCGTAAAATTTAATGGGTGCGCCGCTGAGCCGGTCGGCAATCTTGATGAAATCGTGGCTGAATTCGACAACGAAATATTGCTTGCCACGCTCGATATTCTTAGGCAAGCTGGTTCCAAAAAACGTCAAGGCCTCGCTGGGTTGATCGGTCTTACTGACAGGTAGCGCGTTTTCGCGATTGTCAAAATGGACTCGATCGTCACCGGCTTGCATGGTGACGTTCTCGCGCAGTCTGTCGGTTCGGAAGTACATTCTTGCAACCCGGGTTCACGGTGTTCGAGCTGCCACCGCGATCCCAACGGCGAAAGACGCCGACTCCGTTCGCTCCCGCCAGTACAGGTGTGGTTTGCGAAAGTTCTCCAACCATGAACGTATTAGATGTGCCGTCAGTCACCTCACCAATCGCTACGCAGGCGTCGCCGTACAACACTCCACTAGTCGCCATGCCGCCGTGTGTTTGGTTGGGTAAAACCACTGGATAGTTGGCATTGGTTGTGGGCGCTCGTTAAAAGGCAAAGATGGTCACGGCAACTTACCAGAACAACAATTCACCAACAGATCACACTGCCGAAGCAGAGAAAACGATCCCACCGCTAACGAGCACTTAATTTATTTCTCAATTCTATAAATCGACTCTCGACTCGATCGAAATCCGGCCGATTCATTGTTTCCAACTTGCAAAATTTTTCCCGATCCAAGAGATCTAAATTAACTTCATTTCCAAAACGCCAATCTGAGAACAGATACTCCGTCACCGCTCTAGCACCTGTCGCATTACTGCTATAGTCGAATTTGACCGTAAGCGGTACAAAATGTCCCGAAACTTCGTGCCATCGACACGTAGTGACATTATATGTCTCCCATTTCTCCAAGACATCCAAACTCATACCAGGTCGCCATTTAGTCCCATTCCTGGATATTTTAAATCGTGATTCGATAGGTAGCCAAGGAACCCTTGGGTCAAAAGTAATGCGTACCGCGCCTGTGCCCGACTTTCCTAGCAGCACAGTTGAACATAGGCCGTCCCTCGGATTTTTTTCAATATCTTTGCCTATCACGCCAGTTACAAATAACGAATTCCGGACATCCAAAAGATCCCCAAGTTGACCACCATAATCTGTGGCAATTAGTGCAAGTGGATTTAGCCAACGGCAGCTCTTATCAAACGATGGATTACCCTCAAGATCCAATTGTCGATCAATAACCATCGAGTTATCATCCCCTCGCCTCCTGTAGAATCCGCCTTGCCCCAAAAAAACGGATTCCAACCGATACATATGAGGGCCAGCGATTTCTTGAAACGCATCAGTTTGAGCTTGATTTCCAGTGACATTGAAGGAAAGTGTGCTTAATCTCTTTCTCTCGTCAATCCTCTTCACAGCCATTGACTTCCCGTACACACTGTTAGTTCCTTTGTGGTTTCACGCTGTTCGGCTACCCAAGATCTTTCGTATAAACATTCCATAGGTTCGTCGAGCAAACTTTGCAAATGAACGAGAAACTCAGCAATTCTGTCTTCTGCGTTTTCCTCTGATCTTAGATTAGAATTGATAGCGAGTATGCATATTAGGGCATGCGACACGACAATCGGAACGCTGCGACCGACTTGCGAGAGTGCGGCGAATCTCATTGGCTGGTTCTCCCAAAAATGCAAGTATAACAATCCACTGTCAGCACTGCTGACAGTGGACAAGACAGATCAAAACTAGCGAAGTGAAAGCCTTCGTCGCCTAGCTGGTCCAGCTATCCGGATTACAACCATCGCATCACATCAAGCGACATCCCCAGCTGGGTGCGCATTTCAATAGAAAGTACTACGCATCGTAGCATTCCCAAGGTTCTACATTTATTTCCAAAAAACCATAGTCTTGCTCGTCCTCTCCAGTTGTGCATGTAATTACCGAGTTCACCTCAGTGCAGTTGGGTTGTAACCGGCGTTCCGCAATGCTAGCAAGCCAGGAATTCGCTGGGAATATGTCCGAAATGCAACGAGACGTTAACCAGCGTCAACGATCGCACGAACTTGGGCAGATGTTTTCGTTGTAAAGAGAATTGGAACCCGATCGACTTCACGATGCACGCCTGGGAACTAGAGTTCAAGAGTGCGGTCGTGGTGCTAGAGCCACTGCTCCCCAACCGCTAGAATCCCAATCGAAGGAGGTGCAAGAAGCACCCTTCTTTTACCCCACTCCCCGGACAACCAAACCGAGAATAACCCGGCCACTCAAATCAGGATCTGGCATCCCTGAAGATTTCGCGTCGTTTCCATTTTTACTATGCGTCTAACGCGCGAATCTTAAAAAGAGTTCGATCTTCACGACACTTTTTGCAAATTTTGCCAAGATTTTCTTGCGTGAAATCAAATTATGGACAGACACTAGCTAGTACTACAGCGCGATTTGGTAGGATCGTCGCCTTTCGCTCCGCGAAAGGTTCCTTTTGCGGAGCAAAAGGCGACTATGTCGCACTGTAGTACTAGCTAGCTAGTTATTCTTGGTTGAATGCCGTAATCGCCTCTGAACGGTCAAGTAGGTCGTCTGGAACGCTCTGGCAAGCATTTTGCCGTATGTATCCTAAACTGCGAATTACTTCTAGAATTTCGCTACAAGTTGGGAACATCCTACCGCTGGAACGCTTGTATGCATCCATGGCTTGCATGAATTCAATTTCTTCGGTGTTGTAATCCCGTTCGCAAGTCGTGGGGTCGATTTGCCGACGGCGTTGCTTTTTGCGTCTTGGTTCGGCAGCTTCAGCCGAAACGGTCGAGGCACTTTGCTCTAAACGTCGTTCTTTGCGGCGCCGATCCATCTCAACTACGGCTGCTTCTGCTCGGGATTTTTTGACAACCGACATATTTTCCCCGTTTACTCGTAAAGTGAGTTTTAGACTGAAACACAATTGAACAACGGTTAGGAGGCGACTTCCGAAATTTGCGCAATTCGCGGAATTACCTAATGCATGTAAATGCTCTGCAGAAATGTACCGCCAATTGATAGTTTGTGACGAACAAACAAAGCTGGCTGGTCAAGAAAAGCTGCCAGCATGGGCGATTGGTATCGATTAGATCAATCGTGCAGTGGAGTGCGCTATCGGCTGATTATGCTAACTCCCCTTTGGAGCGGCATTAATAGAGTCGGAGCTGAAACCCCTCTATCGATTAGTGACTGGCAAAGGTCTTCCCATCTTAACATGGGTTCGATTGGTGCAGGGAACTTTCATACCCACGTTTCCCTCCAAGAGGCAGAAAATGGGTTGGAGAAGTAGCTGCTAATGTTGTGCGGTTGGGCCTAGCCGTTCGGGTGACTGCTGCAGAGTTTCGATTCAAAAAACGAATTCGGAACGCGCGCAGGATGACCAAACCCGACTTCCGAGCACTTTGGCGTTCGTTGAAATACTTCAACGGCCAATTACAATCCAACTCTGCGGTGTTGTGTTTATCCATATGCCCCAATTTCCCTGTCTTCGCTCCTTGTCGTGTGCCGCCTTTGGGATGCACCGCGATTTGCTTATCGGCGGGTGGGAGTGTTGGGTGACGGTTGGCTCGTCGTTTCGCTGTTCTTGTGGCGGTCCATCGAGAGGTTGATTCAATGGCCATTGGTGGTTCGGGAAAAATGTCTTCAGCGTCCCGTAACAAATTTAATAGCAATCACTTACGTCGAAAGAAGTTAGCTCGGCGCATGCTGCTAGAAGCTCTCGAAAATCGGCAGCTCATGGCCGTTGGTCCACAATTATTGGGGATACAACCAAATGCAGGCAGCCTGTTGGAAAATGGGCAGATCTTGCAGATTTCGCCACGAGAGTTGGTTTTTCGCTTTGATGACCCATCGGGGATCTCGTCTACCTCGCTGGATGGCATACGAATTATTCGTAGCGGGGAAGATGGCGCGTTTGATCGAGCGAGCATGGCAACCGACTTGGGTTCTTCCGGACAAGTTCTGGTTGAATTCTACGCGCGCGAACCGGGTTCGGTTGGCAATGGGATCCAAGTCAAGTTTTCGCAGCGCAGCCGTGGCGATAGTCGTCTGCCGATTGTTTCGGTCAGCGGCAATGTGGTGCAGGTCGAAGTCAATTCGAATCCAGGTTTGGAAACGCGGGTTGAAGATTTGCTTCAGGTTTTTGATCCTGCTCAGCAAACAGCAGCGACCAATCTGGTTTATGCGCTAAGGTTGCGCGGGTCCAGCTTGACCACGATAGGTCGCACCGTTGATGTTGCGAAGCCAGTGGTTCTGACCGGTGCTAATTCTTCGAAGATAACCACGAGCTTTGGCTTAGACCCAACTGTGCAGGTCAGGTTGACTTCGCGCGATTCCGGCGGTGCCGGCATCGGTGTCACGGTCAATGTAACTTCGCGTGATAGGGGTGGTCCGGGCAGTCCGATCGTCACGGTAAATGGCAAAACAGTTAATGTCGAATTGAACAGCAATTCACGTTTCCCAACTACCGTTCAAGAGTTTGTGGATGCTCTCAATAGTAGTGACTCGCAATCGTCGGCGCTAGTCGAGGCACGTCAGACGAGTGGTTCGCCGGTAACTCGCATTGGTAATGTTTCAACGTCTTATTCGCCGCTATTGCTGACGGGAGTTTCCGACCTGGAGGTAACTCCGGCATATGTTGGGCTGGGTGACACGAACCGCGAAGTCATCATGCGATTTGCCGAAGCACTGCCTGATGACAAGTACCGGATCGAAATCATCGGTCGTGGTTCGCGAGCATTGCGCAATGTATCGGGGCAAGTATTCAATGGAGGAATTGATCAGGCTGTTGAGTTCGAACTAGATCTTGGAGCTCAAATCGAATCGATCGTGCCACAGCCGGTGATTCGCAACTCGGCTGGTCAGTGGGTTCACCATCGCAATCGGCTCGACATTTATTTCAATGATGATGATCTCATTGATATCTCCAGCATCGCCACGGTCAATGGTTTGCTCATTGCTCAGGTGAAGATCCAGCGCGTACCGTTCTTTTTGCAAAATACCGATAACATTGTTTTTGCTGCTGGCGCTAATGTTGGGCGCAGTGCGATCGACCCGAACTTTTATCAATTGTTCCATACTGCCAATACTCTCAATAATGATGACGATACTCGCGTTATTCCTAACGCGGTGCAGTATTTTCCCGACTCGGATCGAGTCGTATTGACGTTTAATCGGAACCTCGATCAACTCGTAAATCCAGCGAACAATAATGCTCTTCCGCCCGCTGAATTGCGTCTTCGCGTTGGCACCAACGAATCCAAGCCATTGCCGCCCATTTCCTTTGCGCCTGCGGTCGATCCGGCGGACACATTTACGGGCGCGACGAACCTGGGTGGAGCCTGGACTCCGGGTGGTGCGGGTTCACAGTCAGTTCTAATTAACTCAACAATTCGCAATTCGACTCCGCTGGCCTTGGATTTTCCCGGTGGGAGCAACGAGCCTGGAAATCGCCGCATTCGCATGCAGGATAATTTGCTGGGAGGCGCTGATTCGGTCGATGGTACCAGCGTCATCTTTTACAACTTTCAAGGTCAACTGGGCATCTTTAGCAATACGGCATTGCTGAACGCCATCACTGAACAGCAAAAGCAGCGAGTGCGTGAGATATTCACGCTTTACGAACGGTATTTAGGTGTTCGCTTTGTGGAAAGCGATAATCTGGGCCTGACAGTAGCAGTCGGCGATACACGCGCGGTCGTGCCGTTTCCATTGGTTCCCGGCGATCTGCGCACCAGCGTTATTACATTCAATCAGCAGGGAGGTACGACGTTCGAGTCGGGAACTCTTGGAGTGAGCGGTCAGCTAGCGACCGTAATGGACATTCAGGACTTTGGCAGCTCGTCGGTCAATGACTTTGGCGGACCATTTATGCGCGCCGCCATGCAGGGAATTGGACAACTGCTGGGACTGGGAACCGCCGATGAAGTCGCCCAATTGACGATCCAGTCATTTAACGCAGTCTTTGCGCCGGGCGTTGGAACGGAAATTGTCTTGCCCGGTGACGCGGATATCGTGCACGGTCAGTTCTTGTATCGGCCAGACAGCAAGGATATCGATCTCTATCAATTCTCGTTGGCCAAGAGTGGTCGTATATCCATCGAGGCCTTTGCCGAACGCATGAGCCAAGCAAGTTTGCTGGATTCGCAGATTCGGCTCTACCGACAGAATCCTGCCGGCGCTTGGGAGGAAGTCGCTGCGAATGATGATTACTACAGTTCCGATTCCTATATTGAACTGGATCTGGCGCAGGGCAATTACATCGTCGGAGTCAGCGCCAGCGGTAACCGCGGTTACGATCCAACGATTTCGGATACGGGAATCGGCGGGCGCTCGCAGGGTGAATATCAGTTGAGAATGGACTTCCGGCCACCTGCGAATGCAGTTTTGCGCGATGGTACGGGAACCACAGTCGACGGCGATGGTGATGGTTTACCGGGCGGCGTTCACAACTTCTGGTTCCGACCTTCGGGGCCAAGCAATACAAAGTTCGTCGACAAATCAGCGGCCTCCGGAGGCAACGGGACGCTCGCGACTCCCTACAAGACAATCTCGGCGGCGCTCACTGCGGCGCAACCTGGCGATGTAGTTAGAATTTTGGGCAACGGAGGCGCGGATGGACGAATCGCCACGGCGACGGACAATCTGCCCTATGAAATCGGTTTTGATACGATTGGTCGCCCGCTTTCGGACGGAGCAACTTTGGACGTTCCAAGAGATGTTGCGGTGATGATCGACGCCGGCGCGATCCTCAAGATGCGGCGTGCGCGAGTGGGTGTCGGCAGTACTTCGGTGAACGTAGATCGCAGCGCCGGCAGCCTCATGGTGCTGGGAGCTCCTCATCTTCTGGATTCAAGCGGCTCGATCGTGACCAATTCGGCTGGCGAAGCGGTTTCCGGCAACGTCATTTTTACGGCGCTGGGCGACCAGACGGCTGGCAAGAACACCAGCCCCGCAACGTCGGATCCGTCTCCCAAATCTGGCGATTGGGGTGGCATCGATTTTCGAAATCGCATCGACAATCAAAGTCCTGGGCGCAAGAACTTAGAACCCTTGGGCTTATTCATGAATTACGTAGCTCATGCCGACATTCGTTATGGCGGTGGGCAAGTAGTGGTTGATGGAGTTTCGCAGCCTGTAACGCCGATCTACATGGTCGATTCACGTCCCACGGTCGGCTTCAGCCAAATCACGCACAGCGCGGATGCGGCGATGAGCGCTACGGCAAACAGTTTTCTGGAAAACAACTTTCATTCTCCTGCTGAGCAGGCTGGCGGTTCCTTCACGATCGACTACGACCGAGTCGGACCGGACATTTTCAACAATCGGTTGACCAGTAACTCGATTAACGGTTTGCAGATTCGCACAAGTACCTTGGGTGGAACGCAGCTAGAGGCGATGACCGTCCAAGGACGATTCGACGATATCGATGTCGTACACGTCGTACCTGAGAATTTGGAAGTGCGCGGAACCGTAGGTGGTGTAGTAGCCGAGCGAAGTGCGCCCACCAGCACTTTAGTAACTGTTGCGGCTCAGGCGGGCGGAACGCTGATTCCGGGAACCTACAATTACCGTATGACGTTTATCGACAGCAATGGAGTTGAGGGACCTGCTTCGGAACCGACAACATCGGTATTCGTGTTGGCCGCCAATTCATCGGTAGTTATTGGTAACTTGCCACCAGGAGTTCGTCGCATTTATCGCAGTTCCGAGACAGGCGCGGGGCCCTATGTCTTGATCCGTGAACTCAGCGGCACAGCTTCATCGGTAATCGACGACGGTACCTCGCTGGGAACGACCCTCAACGCAAGTGCACCTGCGGTGCGCTCGCGTTTGGATGCTCGATTGGCGATCGATCCAGGAACGATTGTCAAGCTTAAAGGCTCGCGCATCGAACTAACACTCGGCGCTCAATTGTTGGCCGAAGGCACTGCTGACGCACCGGTGATATTCACGTCGCTGAACGATAATCGCTACGGCGCCGGTGGTACGTTTGATACGGCCAATCGAGTCGGTTCCCAAGTAGCGATGCCGGGCGATTGGGGCGGATTGTATTTTGGTCATACGTCAAGCGCCAGTTTGGATCATGCAGTGGTAGCGTTCGGTGGTGGTACCACGCGCGTTGATGGCGGATTTGCAGATTTCAACGCAATTGAATCGCATCAAGCGGACTTACGTATTGCGAACAGTCGCATCGAAAAGAACAACGACGGTGTTGGTACGGCGACCAGCGCCGAACGAGGAGGGCGGCAGACAAACGCCAATGCTGCGATCTTCGTGCGCAATTCGCAGCCGGTGATCGTGAACAATATCATCGCCGATAACATTGGTCATGCTATCAGCGCCAACGTCAACGCCTTAAACCAACTGCTGGTTTCCGACTACGGTCGCAGCACAGGCCAGATCGATCGCATTAGCGTTGGTTTGGGAAATCGTGGTCCTTTGGTTGCGGATAACAAGCTTGGAAATAATGACATCAACGGCATGGTCGTGCGTGGAGGCAATCTGACCACCGAAGGGACTTGGGATGATACTGACATAGTTCATGTTGTATTGAATGAGATAGTCGTTCCCGATCATCAACACTATGGTGGTCTGCGGCTGATGAGCGATGGAACCGAGAGCCTAGTCGTCAAGCTGTCAGGCGCCAACGCGGGCATTACAGCAACTGGCCAGCCGCTTGACAACGCCAACCGCATCGGTGGCTCAGTGCAGATGGTTGGCGCGCCAGGGTTTCCAGTAGTGCTGACGTCACTGTCGGATTGCTCAGTGGGAGCCGGGTTTACCGTCCAAGGACAACCGCAGAACGATACGGATAATACGGGTGCTTGCAACTCAACGATTACTCAGTTCGCGGATATCGTGGTGGTCATGGATGAATCGGCTTCGATGGGAGCTTCGCAACAGTTCGTCGCCGGACTCGTGCCTCAATTGGACACTGCGTTGATAAGAGCCGGAATTGGCGCTTCTGCTGCTGGGAATAACCGATTTGGGCTGGTGGGTTTTGGCGACCGTAACACCGATGCGCGGACCATTCCGCTGGGCGCTAGCGGCGCACTTTTCGGATCGTCGAGTGAATACGTCATTGCGTCCGGGCAATTGACCAGTTCGGGTGATACTGAGGACGGCTATGATGCCATCGATCTGGTATTGAACAGCTATCAATTCCGACAAGATGCGCAGAAATTTGTGATCCTGGTTACCAACGAGGATCGCGATATTGTCGACCCAAGTCAAACTTTTGGTTCGGTACTAGCTGGTCTGCAAGCCCGAGGCGTCAAGTTAGAAGGCATTTTGACGACGCAGATCGTTGATCAAAACCTCGGACAAGCTTTGGCGATCGATAGATCGGATCGAGTGTTCACGGCTAATGGCAGCGGAGGATTTACGGTATCCTCCAACGGCAGCATTGCAAATAGTTTTGGAACTACGCAAACGGACTACATCGATTTAGTCTTTGAAACTTCGGGGATCGTCGGCGATATTCAACAGATTGCCCAGGGTGGAGTTACCGCTCAGAGTTTTGGCAATGTGCTCGTCAGTTCGATTGTGGTCCAGGCGGGTGGATCGCTGGCCGCGGCCGGTGATTGGCGTAGTACCCGCTTGGAGACGTTGAGCAATGATCGTAATGTTGCAATTGTCAATGAATTCGAATCCGCAGTTTCTAGCGCGGGCGCGAATAATACTCCGCAATTCGGACAGTTCTTAGGCGAAATAGCACCCAATACGAAATCAGGTGACGAGAACCGCCGACTGGGATTCCAAATTGACGGTGTAGTGTCGGCTCCAGCAGATCTCGACGTATTCAGTTTCCGCGCCGTTGCAGGAACGGAAGTTTGGTTGGATATCGATCGCACTAATAATTCGCTGGACACGGTTGTTGAGTTGGTCGATGCAAACGGACGAACACTTGCCTTGTCCGATGATTCGTTGCAAGAAGAAGCAGATCCCAACAAGCTAGTCTTGTCGTTTGATATACCAGCTGGTTCGGTGCATTCGCTGCGCAAGAGTCCAGCGGAGTTGTACTATCGCAGTGCGCTTGGGGCGCCTAAAGATCTCTACAGCACGAATCCGCGCGACGCAGGACTGCGAGTCGTTTTGCCTGGTGAGACAGGTGCGAATAACTTGTATCACATTCGAGTTCGCAGCAGCAGTTTGAGAGCTGGCGACGCGGCCTCGAAATTGATTGATCCGGCACAATTGAATGGCGGTTTGACCTTTGGCAGTTATCAGTTGCAAGTTCGCTTGCAAGAGATTGACGAAATTCCGGGTTCGGGAGTCACTTACGCGGATATTCGTTATGCTGCGAATGGATTGGATTTGACCGGAGTACCTCGTAGTTCACCGTTGCTCGGGGAAAATCGAGAGATTCCTGAACCATTTACCGGTCCACAGATCAATGACACTCCTGCGACGGCTCAGCGGTTGGGGAATCTGCTGCAAACAGATCGAGGTGCGATCAGCATTGGAGGTAACCTCAACGAATTTACCAATACCGATATTTGGGCTGATGATGTTGATTGGTACCAATTTGAAATCAACTACGAAGCAGTTTCCTTTACCGGTTTGCGAGAGTACTTCTCGACCGTGTTTGATATCGATTACGCTGACGGAATTGGGCGTCCCGATACTTCGATGTATGTTTGGGATACCGACATCGCTGGTAATCCTCGAAATTTGATTCTTATCGGTTTGGACAGTAATCGAGTAGACGACCAAGCTGGAGCGACGCGCGGAGCTGATAATGCAGATCTGTCGCGCGGTTCGGGTGGAAACCTGGACCCATTGATCGGTCCGATCGAGCTGCCGACCGGTAGGTATTTCGTGGCCGTGACCAACAGTGATCGCACTCCACAGATTTTGGCGACCTATAACGATCCCGCGTCGAACGCCGCCAACATTCGTTTGCAACCGATTGAGAGTACGCGGTACATTGCGGAAGACCACGTGCTCTACCAACAAGGTGGATTTACGGGAACGCCACCGATTACTCCCGTGCTATTTCCAACCGCGTTTTCATTTGATCCAACTACCGGGACGGTATTTGACGCGACCAATGACTCGATCGTTGATTTCGATTTGAACGATGTTCCATTGTATATTACGCAGGACGTTGGGTTGGAAGAGACCAATCTATCTATTGCCAATGCGTTCACAGGAGGTGTTTCCGGTCAAGTTGGGCGAGTTAATTTCGACGTGCAAGATATCGCATTCCGTGCCAACGGGCAGTTGCGAGCTTTTGACCGATCGTTGGAACGACGCCTTCCAAACAATGACCAAGATGGCGAAATTGACTACATCAATATCGAAACCAATTCGACCGGCGGCGCCGCCACACAGGCCGCCACGATTGGTACGTCGGGCGTCAATACTTTTCATATTGAAATTACACCAGGGGCGCCACCCACCATTGCCGCGGTCGACAGTAACGACGGTGTGCATGTCGAAGCGATTACGTTCGGAGATATTGGTGAGGAACGTGGTTTCTTTGTCGGCAGTCGACCGATTCCGCCGAACCAGATAACGGCAGATCAAAACTATCCCACTACATTCTCTCGTCAGAACGTGGGTACAACGCGCCAAGGGCCCAGATATTTTGCAAACATCATTTACGAATTCAACGAGAATACGGGGGCGGCGATCAGCGCTCCCGCTCAAGATAAAACGGATATCGCGCAGGCGTTAGGGGCCGGAACTCAGATCGTGGAACGTGGGTATATTGAAACCCGGCCACTCGTCGCAGGTGCGCGACCTACCTTGTTGGCAGCCAAAGAAGCCACCACCGCGCAGTTGGGAACCGTTCCGCTGCTGAACATTCGAGACGGCGATGTATTCACTTTGCGCGACAGTTCCAACTTTGCGGTTCGGTTCGAATTTAATTTTGGTCCGGAAGTCTTAGCAACCCTCGATCCTAGTCAAGGTCGGTTTATCAGCGATGGCATGCGATTTACGTTGGATGGCAAGACCTACGAATTCGATGCTGGATCAGTGCTGGTCGTGAACGCGCTGAGCGGATTGCAATTGGTCGATGGTGCAACTGTAAGCGTGACGAATTTGGCCGGCGTTCAAAGAGTATTTGAGTTCGATAATAATAACTCGCTTTCAAGTGCTACGAACGTCGGCGTTCGGTTCACGAGCGCAAGTACTCGGACTGAAATGATCGGATCTCTGATCGCGGCGATCAATACACAGGCTGGTTTTGGCGTTGTTGCATTTACTAACGCTGGCAGCAATCGCGTTTCCTTTTCAGGCGTTTCCAACACAGTACCGGTGTCAGTGACGGGCGCAGGATTGTCTGTTCAAGGTGCACCGGGAATAACGGCAGGCAACACACTGATTCGCATCGAAGAAACTTCGACGCTGAAGGAACTCGTCAGTGCGATCTCGGCTAATGTTGGTCCCAATATTACTACTTCGTTCGATAGCGGACGACTGAGTTTCTTGGGCGCGACGACGGGTTCGTTCTCAGATCTTGTAACAGCCGGCGTCTTTACCGACTTGGGAAGCAATGGAACAACCAGCGTCGGTGCGATTCCCGTTCGCCTTTTGGCAAGCGACAGTGCCACGACGGTTGCGGAGAAGGTAGCTCAGGCTATCAATTCGGCGGGAATCCCAGGTTTGTCCGCGACGGTAACTGGCGTGGAAGTTTCGATCATTGGCGGAGGAGTTGACTCGACTGTCGATCCGTTTTCTGGCGCAGTTGTGTTCCTCGATGGACCACTAACCGCAGCCGGTGATGCAGCCGCTCCCGGAGGCATTATCAAAGGTGCCACAGTGATCGGCTTTTCGATGTACGCAGTCAGCGATCGAGGCGGACTTTATCGCGTAGATTCTCCGAATTTTCCTCGCAGTGGAAATGCGGGGATCTACATTACTTCGTCCTATGAACTTACGGGCATTGAATTTACCGCCTTGACCGCAGCGCCACGGCATTTGGCCGACAATGCCAATATCGATTACAACAACTTGCTGATAGGTATCGATGTCAACGGTGTCCTGTATGCGTTTGACACTCAAGGTCGGTTGCAACCGGCATTCGCCAATGGTCAAAGCAGTGTTAGCACTGGATTATTTAATGCGAACGGATTAGCGTTCTCCACGTTGGATTACAACTTGTGGCACGTTACGACTCGACGTAATGGTGAGGTTGGTCATGGCGAAGAATTGACCGGCAACGTCGCTGGCCAAAATATGCAATCCACAATTGGCGGCGGGGCGAGCCTCTATTTTGGCTTTGAAACACCAGGAAATAACAGTGCATCGGTACCTGGCGGATTGGGAGATATCTCGGGCCGACAAGATCCCGGAAATCGCAACGACTACAACTTCCCCGGTGGTGCTGCGGGTACGATTGAAAGTCAGCCGTTTGACCTGAGCGAACTGAGCACAGGCGATCAACCGACGCTGTACTTCAATTACCGATTCGATACCGAGGACGCCAATTCCATATTGCCACTGGGTAATAGCCAAACGGATTACATGCGAGATGCCTTGCGCGTATACGCCTCCGGCGAAGATGGCAACTGGTTGTTGATGGCGACCAATAATTCGTTGTCCACCAATAATAACTCGTTCAACGACGAATTCGATTTCCCGGTGGTTGGTAACGAAAAAGTTCAGCAGCTATTCGATAACAATAACCAATGGCGGCAAGCTCGCATCTCACTGGAGAATTTTGCGGGCCAGCGCAATGTTAAATTGAGAATCGAGTTTTCGTCTGCTGGTGGATTCGGTTATGGAATGCAGGGCGGCAGAGGAGCTGAATTGCGAGTTATCCCTGGCAACCGTTTGGTCGATGGCCAAACCTTGACGGTTCATGGTCAGACCTTCGAAATCGAGATGGGCGCGACTGTGATCATGCCCAGCGGGGCCTCAATCCGCAATGGCGATAGCTTGACCATCGATGGCACTACGTACGTCTTTACCGATGGTACTGGCAACCCGCCTGCTGCACCGGCAATCCCAGTTTTGTATTTAGTTACAGATACGGCCACGCAGATTGCGACCAAATTGCGCACGGTTATTCAAAACACCGCTCGCGTGGCTCCCACATTTTCCGGTTTGAATTTCACTAGTGAAAGTAACGATACCACCACCACTGCCACCTCCAGCGGCATTGTCGGCGATTCCGTGATAGTGATCGGTAATGGAGTTATCGGCGACAATGGATCCTTGCCGGTTGCGGGACAAGACGTTGATATGGTGCGTTTGGAATTGGACATTGGCGCAACGGTCACGGTGTCTGCGGATGCTTCGGCGGGCAGCACTTTGGACAGTTTCTTGCGAGTCTTCAATTTGGATGGCTTGCCGCTGACCAATCAGTTTGGCTTCCCGATTCAAAATGACAATTTCCAGGGCTCAAACAACGCGCGAGTGACATTTACGGCGCCTTATTCGGGATTCTACTACGTCGGCGTTAGCGGAACAGGTAACGCCGGATACAGTGCGGTGGTGACTGGTCGTGCAACTACAGGCAGCACGGGACCTTACACTTTGACCTTGGACGTCACCAGGAATCTGAATCCGATTCAGAGCGAAAACCGACTTCAGCTCGAAGGAGCCAAGAATATTAGTCGGCCGACTGGTTCGCAAATAGTCGTCCAGGGCCAGGTTGGTACGACCGGCAATCCGATCGTGACCAATGTCGGCATGACTACTGCTCAAGTCGCAGCGGCCGTCCAGCAAGGGTTAGCCAACGTATTTGCGCGAGGCGCCATCAATGCCTACAAGATTCGGGGAGGCGACACGGTTGATTTGACCGGATTGGTCGTTTATGACACTTTCGACTTTGCGACGGGAGCGAGCGTGCCTTCTGCTACAGAATTGTCGCCAGGGCCATTCGGTGCTACGCGAAGTTTTGTGGGTGACATTTTCGGTGCGTTTAATACATCGTCGAATTTCAACGGCACGTTGAATAACGGGAATCCGGGAATCTTACGAGCCAATGCCAACGCAGTCGAAGGTGTGTACCTGGACGATTTTATCATTGGCATCGCCGGTCGCGGCGAAATCATCGTTGATCGCAATCGCCTTGGTCCGAATAATCCGGTACACGGCAACACCACGTTTATCGATAATCCTCAACCGCGTCAGAATAATCCCATCTTGCGCAATGAAGAGGTACTGGTTGGCCCGTACCAACTGGAGATTCGAGGTGGCGAAGAATACGGTGTACCGCTGCTGGAAGACGCAGGCAGAGTGACCTTCTCCATCGAGGACACTCTCCTTCCTGGTAGTCGACTCGCACGAGGAATAGCGATTCAGTTCAATTCTTCGGCGCAGTTTTCACCGGGCCAGACCTTTACGATCAGCGACGGTACTCGTTTGTTGACGTTTGAACTGGACGATGTCAACGATGCAGTTGCTGTAAAACCCGGCAACATTGCTGTACCCTATAGCACTAGCACGTTTGATCCGCTTACCGGAAATCGGACGAGTGAAAGCGCGAAAGTTATCGCTGCACGTATTCGTGATTTGATCAACTCACCAGCCTTGCAATCGCGATTTCAGATTTCGGCTAATCTGCTGAATGCAGATCGAACCGGGGCAACCTCCGATACCGTGGTGTTGATTGGTCAGGCGAATGCAACCGTCCCAGCCAACATAGGCACGGTGATCGTGGCCGACGGTCGCGGCGATTCGAATCGTGAACGCGAGCAAGGCCAAATTGTCGTTCAGTCCAGTCGAATTTCACATTCCAGTGGCTTTGGAGTTGTCATTCAACCCGCCCCGCGCGATCCAATTACGAATGCACCCAACCCGGGTTCGCCACGCAACACGGTCACGCTGAATACCGAGCGATTGATGACCAGTGCCGTGGTGATGAACAACGAATTCTTGTTCAATCAATCTGGAGGTATCAGTGTTTCTGGCGATTCGGCAACCGGCAATGTTCCCGAGGCTCCGGTTCCATTTGCGCGATTGGTTAACAACACAATTGTGGGAGGTACCGTTAATTCGGTAACTTCATTTACATCGACTTTACACCGCGGCCAATTATTCGCGATTGGAGATTTGGCGTTTGCCGACGCGGTATCCGATTATGCGCCGTTGGCGGGCGCTGGCCCGGCTCCATTGGTTGGATTGGACATTCCGACCAATTCACTCGGTATTCCAAACTACACCGGGACCGCCGAACCTGTGATTAATCAGGGTGTGGTCAGCTTGGGACGCGGCGGACAATTAGTTGTCCAGTTCGTCGATAATTTGTTGACCGGTTCTGGCAATGCGTCACCCGACTTAATGATTTTTGAAGTTGGCGATTCGGAAGAAGTATTGGTCGAAGTCAGTGCCGATGGTTCGCGTTACCGTTCGGTGGGACGTGCGTCGGCGGCATCTCCGCGCATCGATATCGATGCTTTCGGATTTAACCAGACCAGCCGATTGGCGTTTGTACGATTGTCGGACGTGGCTAATCAAGGATCAGTTACTGGCGATTCTGTCGGTGCAGACATCGATGCAGTCGCGGCAATTACCAGTGTGGCCGTGGATCGTTTTATCGCAGGCGGCGAGGGTATTCGCGTGCGGAGCAATGCCAGCGCAACCTTGTTGAATAATGTGTTGGTCAACTCGACAACTGGAATCAACATTGACGCGTCGAGTGCTTCGACGGTTGTGGGCGGTAGCGTATTCCATCGCAACGTGGCCGATACCGGCGGCTCGGCAACGACCGGGCAATTTTCGACTTTAGTGGGTAACAATGTTCCAGTTTTCGTCGCTGTTGGAATCGGGAATCTCTATCCAGCCGCGTCATCACCGGTGATCGATAGTTCGATCGACTCCTTGGAAGATCGGCTATCACTGGTCGCAGTCAAGCAACCGTTGGGAATGGATGCATCACCGATCAAGGCGCCACAGTATGATGTCAATGGCCAGTTGCGAGTTGACGATCCATCTGTCGAAACGCCATCGGGATTGGGCGAGAATGTTTTTAAGGATCGTGGTGCTCAGGATCGCGCAGACTTTGTGGGTCCGTCCGTCGTGTTGGTACAGCCTGCCGACAACGACCTTGGGGGCAACGACAGGAATCCTTCGCCGTCCGTAGTTGAATTAACTCGCATAACGCTGACGCAATTTGATATTCAGTTGGTGGATGGTTTGGAACCAAGTGAACCAAGCCGCGGTGCAAACGTGGATGATGCCACCGTGAAGTCCTCAGCCGTGTTGGTCTATCGCGATAACGTGCCGCTGGTTGAAGGGCGAGATTATACGTTTGGTTACGATGCTACCAATGGCATTATCCGACTGACGCCACTGTCCGGAATTTGGAAATCGGAAAGCGTTTACACCGTCCGCTTCTTGAACTCGCGAGAAGCAGCAGTTGTGGCCAAAGCACCCACAAATTACCTCGATGGCGAAACGTTTGATCTGGCCGATTCAGGCGGTAGCCTCACAACTTTCGAATTTGACCTCGGCTACTTAGTGCGCGTCCCAACGCTGAACGGTGCCGACGCAAACATCACCGAGGGCGGTACGTTCACCCTGGACGATGGTCTCCGTAGGCTGACCTTCGAATATGATGTCGATGGAAGCGTCGCGGCAGGCAATTTGCGAGTTTCCATTGGTGCGACTCCGACGCCCGATAGTGTGGCGGCTCAAATTGCTTCCGCGATTACACAATCGGGTCTGCAAGTCACCGCCTCGCAACATGCTGGCGGGATCGTTCAGATTCAAGGTGGATTTCTAGTTACGCTGGAACCAGCTAATAGTGGATTGGTGATCAGCGGCAAACCGGGTGTGCGCACAGTCTTCGGGCTCCAGATCCCATTGCAAGCGGGATTTCCGGCGGGCGTTTCCGATGGTCAGACATTTACGATTGACCGCAGCGGAGCGCCGGTGACTTTTGAACTGGATACCAATGGAGTCGTCGTAACCGGCAACATTCCGGTGCGGTTCGGTGACGGAGCCGGCGCCAATCAAATCGGTTCGGCGCTGGTCAGTGCGATTGCTGGAGCCGGATTGGGACTAAGTCCCGAATATATCGGCAGCGGATTGGTTAAGCTGGGAGGAGATCGTAATACGCGAGTTGATGTCTCGAACACGGTATTGCGTCCTTCGGGCACTCCCGGTCTACCGGCAGCAATTGCTATTCCGATATCGATCGCGTCTACGAATTCGGCGGACCTGATCGCCGCTCAGATGAAACAAGCCATCGATAGTGCTCGCTTGACCGGAGTGGTCGTCACTATTTTCGGAACTCGCATTGTTATCGAAGGGACACAAGGCGTTGCTGGAACTGGTGCCGGGCAAATTCAAGCTATTCGTGACTTGGCTGGTAATCCGTTGAAAGCCAACCAGGCCAATGGATCGACAACCATGACGATTTTCCTTGGCGAGGGCCTCGACTACGGCGATGCCCCTGCTCCCTACGTAAGCGGACAAGATGCCAACGGCCCACGTCACACAGTAGTCGCGGGCTTGAGCCTGGGAGCATCGGTCAGTCCCGATGCCGATGCCAAGCTGCCTAATTCCGATGACGACGATGGTGTAGCATTCACTACCAGCATCGTAGCTGCATTCCAAACCAATGTGCAAGTTACGGTTACCAAGCCCAACGGTACGAATGCGTTTCTGACGGGTTGGGTCGACTACAATCGCAATGGAATTTTCGAGCCAACCGAACGCATTGCCAGTAACCTGCCGATGACTCAAGCGGTCACAACGCTGTCGTTCCTGGTTCCAGCTTCAGCCTCGACGGGCAACACCTACGCTCGGTTCCGTTTGAGTTCCGACGCTGCCAGCACAAGTTCGCCAGTTGGCCCGGCGCCAGATGGTGAAGTGGAAGATCATCTCATCACCATTCAAACCAATCCATACAGGAACCCAAGCAATGGTTTGGATGTGAATGCCGATGGATTCGTGTCCCCCATCGATGTTCTGCAAGTAATTAACTATATCAATGACCCAAGCAAGCCCAAGACACTATCTTTGCCGGTTAATCAGACTTTACCTCCCTTTATCGATGTGAATGGAGATGGGTTTGTATCGGCGATTGATGCGTTGTTGGTGATCACTCATTTGAATAACTTGCCACCGCGTGGAGGCGCCGAAGGCGAAGGCGAATCAAACGAAATTGCCTTGGAAATTGGGCGGAATTCTCAAGACGTAATCAATAGCAATTGGCACGTAGGGTTGGAAACGATTCTGGCTGTTCGATCGCCAGCAACTCGACCACAGTCGCGAGCGACCGAGCCTCACACCGAGTCGGTATTTGAAACCTTGGATTTTGACTTGCTCTCGGGGGCAACATCATCCCCGGCGCTGACTATCGACTTGGCACTAGTTGATCTAGATGATGTTTCCAGTGATTTTATCCAAGATGTCCAGTCCGACGAACTCCAATTAGACTTACGCAATCCGTTGCATTTTTTTGATGTGTAGGTGAAGAAAATGTGAAAGAGAGTAAAACGACTGTCCCCAATCGTTTTACTCTTCAATCGTTTTCTGGGGTTTTTCGGGGTTTCTCGCTGAGGCTAATTGGATTTTCTGAACCGAGATATTCTGAGCAATTGAGGACAATTGCCCTACTCTCGAAGCTTTTCTTAAGCTGAAAATACCGCATAATCGATCTATGTGGTTCCGGTTGTGCGCTGGGTGGCAATTCTATGTTGACGTTGCATTGTGGGAACCAATCTGGGTGTCTAGAGTCAAACGGAGTGGAGCTGTTAAGACCCTCCGAGTCGATTTGACGGGCTGTTCAATTTATGATTTGGCCATTTCGATCCCATTCTCGTGCAAATCGGCCAGCGTTGTCTAAGCGATTGCTGGGTGTCGAGAAGCTGGAACATCGTCAAGTTTTTGCATCGCTACCGTTTGGGGCGACTCCTTTGGATACCGGCGAGTTCATGCTTGGAAGGGTCGCGGTTACGCCTGTTTTGCTTGAAAGCAATGGGCAACTGGACGCGAGTACTGAGAACTGGACCGCCGAGCATGTGCAGGAGGTTCTCCAAAAGATCGATACCGGCCTGCAGTGGTGGGAAGATTTATTAGCCACTAAGACTTCGGTACACTCGCTGGAATTTGTGGTTGACCAAACCTATGCCAACAACCGCGTTGCTTCGAAGTATGAACCCATCGGTCGAATTTCAAACGATTATGCTCTGTGGGTACAAGAATTCTTGACGACGACGGGATTCGCAGCCACCGGAAATATCGAGCTGGATATGCGCGCGTTCAATCACGCACAGCGCGAGAAATTGAATACCGATTGGTCGTTTACGATTTTTGTGGTCAATTCGAAAACGGACGCGGACGGGCAATTCAAGAGTGGCGGATCATTTTCGCGAGCATTTGGATTTGCCGGTGGTTTATTTGAAGTTGTGCCTTCGACTCGCCCCGCGTCGACATTTACTCACGAAACCGGCCATATGTTCTGGGCCAAGGACGAGTACTCCGGCGGCGCCAGCTACTTCGAACGTCGTGGATACTACAGCACTCAGAACTCCAATGCAGCAGATAATCCCACGCCTGGATTTGTCCAGCAGCCGAGCATCATGGCATCCGGATCGTTGCTGGATACCGCATACGACACTCGCGTCTCACCCGCTAGTACGCTAGAGATGATCGGTTGGAAGGACAGCGACGCAGACGGCATTTTTGATGTGCTCGATGTTCCGCTCAGTCTCAACGGCGTAGGACATTTGGATACTAGTTCGAATACCTACAAGTTCCAAGGCACTGCCAAAGTTCAAACTCTGCCAAATCTAAATACTGAAGGATTACGCAACGACATCACGCTCAATCGCATCAGCCGCATTGAGTATCGACTCAATGGTGGCAATTGGCAGGTCCATTCGCAACCCAACGTATACTCGGCGGACTTCAGCCTACATATTCCGGTTCCGACGGGAAATCAAACCATCGAGATTCGCGCGATCGACGCAACGACTGGTATCACCAGCAACACTTTTACGGGCCGGATCAGTCGAGCCGACTCAACAACGGTTTCTGGCATCAACGGTTTCGTCTGGATCGATGCCAATAAGAACGGCTTGCGCGATGCTGGCGAGTTCGGCGATTCGGGTTGGACCATCGACGTTCTAGGCAGCAATGGCCAACCCTTGGAACTTCGCAAGTCGGTCGAACCCGATTTGCTGCCCGACGGCCCGTTGACCAACGGCTTCAATCCGCATGTCAGCTTTAGTTCGATTGGCACTGACGCAGATGGACGTGTTGCTGTTTTTGTCGATACTGTGAACAGTACCGGCAGCAAGAACTTTCGAGGATACTCGCGCGGATCGCAAAGCTGGATGTCGAACTGGAATGGAAACACGCGACGGTTGCAGTTGAATTTCAATGTTCCGACCAGTGTCGTTGAGCTGGACGCGATTGGTTCTGGCCTCGATTCGTACGGACGATTAGAAGCCTATGATTCCGCTGGTAACCTGTTGGCGCGGTACACCACGGGCCCGCTTGCCAATGGCGTTGTGGAATCGATGAACATTCGGCGAGCGAATGCCGAGATCGCGTACGTGATTGCCGGTGGCCACAATTCGTCCGCAGTGCGCTTAGATAACTTGCGGTTCGGTCCAGCGACCCAAACCGTGACTGGAACTAATGGCCAGTATTCATTGGGTAGCCTGCCGACAGGAAGCTACCAGGTCAAAGTAACGCCTTCATCTTCCAGCTATATCGTAGTTCAACCCGGCAATGCCACGTTGTCGGCCACAGTTGCGGCTGGACAGCCAACCGTCGATGTTGATTTTGGCGCGCGGTCATCTGCCAGCCAGTGGCAAAATCCGCAAGATCGGTTTGATGTTAACAATAACGGCTCGGTAACCGCGATCGATGTGTTGCTGGTCGTTAACGAGATCAATCAGAATGGCAGCCGCAACTTGGCGGAATCGAATATCCAGGCTCCACCATTTGTCGACGTCAGCGGCGATGGATTCGTCACAGCGCTCGACGCATTGTTGGTCGTCAACTTTATCAATTCGCGAGGTACTGGCGAAGGTGAAGTTCGATCTTCTGGCAGTTCCATGGGAGGTCCAGCCAGCGAAGTTTCAGGCGAACCACAATTGAATAACGTGGATGAAGTCATCAACTCAATCGCACCACCATGGCTGGTGGAAGGAGAAAGTGACAGCGATTTTTGTACGCAACGAAAAACGCGAAGTTTTTCCATGCGTCGCTGGAATCGATAACGAATCCCTCTTGCTGCCAGCGAACCCTGCACTTGTTCACTGGCCACTTTTTCTGCCGGAATTGAACATCGAAGAACGCGTTTGTCTACTGCGCGGCTGGAATTGCAATGGCCGGGTGGCTGCGAGCGCTACGAACTGTTCCATGTACGAGCCACCGCCGGAACTGATTGATGACCAAGTGACAACGCTTTTGTTTGGGATACAAAGTCACCATTCGAGCCGGTTCTCGCGTCGCGTTGCGTTTCCAGAAGTCGACCTGCATGGCAAAGAAATTAAGATGCCATAGTACGGCCTGGCGCGCTTGCCGGATTTGCTCACGCCGTCGCTGGAAGGTATTGGATTCAATCGTTTTTCGAATGATAGAAATTGCGGCCTCGGGTTGGTACATATCGATAGCAATGAAGCTGTCTTGGGGCAGCAGCCGGTTTGCTGATTTGCCACCTGAGTAAAAGGGCAGACTCCAACCGAGAAAAGCGTCGGGGAGTTTTTCGGTAATGAAGAAATCGGAGTGATCGTTTTCTAGAACAACATGATATTGATACGGAAGAATCGCTTCGGCTTTATCGGCAACGTCACGAATACCACGACCAAATACATCCAGTTGGTTGCCGAATGATTGTTTCAGTCGCTCGACAAAGTGCAAGCGTTGACGATGATCCTCTGTAATCGATTTGCTACTGCAAATTACGCTCAATAACTTCTTCTTCGTGGGACATGGGAGTTCGACCAGATCTTCGAAATTCAACTGTTTCGGAAACACGCTTGATGGATAGAGCCCAAAGTGCCAATGTTGTGCTTCGTGTTGTAGCAGCTTGTTGGGATGTTGAATCGCTTGGTGGCTGGTCCAGATATGCCCGAACTGACTGGTAAACCTGCTGCGATAACAGCGAATGGACGACGGTTCTCCAGTCACCAACAACGTGTTCGCTGGCGGGCATTCTTGGCGGACGACCTTGCTCAAGTTATCGTACACCACCCAGGCGTCGATCGGTTTGCCGTCCGGTTCGAACAGGAACTGGCAATCATCCCAAATTCCGCTTGCGTTGATGGTTTGCCTTGCAAAACACTTCTCGGCGAACGAAGCGGAAATGAGAATACGTTTCATTGCACTTGACTCTAACGGGCCGTTTAATTCATGTGTGACTCGCCAGCGATCGCAACGACCAAGAGCAACCTCGATGGCTGTCCGCGTTATGCGATCGCGACTCTATCGATTTACGCCGCGCAAGGTTTCGCTGATGATGGAAACCTTGCGACCGAATCTAGCTCGTTGGCAATTCTTCGATGCCACTGGGTGAAGTCTGGGACTCTCAAAGACTGCTCAGTTAATAAACGTCTCGCTAGACCCAATATGCTACTGACACCGACTTCCGCAGTCATACGCATGGCGTAAACTTGCCGGCCCTTGTCTTGCCACATGCGTCGCACATGCTTTAGAGCAACCAGCGGATGACCGCCGCGCGCCGCCGCACGAGCCCACTTGCCCGGTCCAGCAGGGGAACGAACTGTCGTGTTCGTAACGATGAGTTCGTCAGGGACGGTTAGTCCTCGCATTTGATAAGCTTCCATCAAGAGATCGTTCATCTTGGTTCTTTGTATCTGACTCCTTTGCCAACAAATGCTGCTGGCATGCTGGCGGTAACAAAGTACCACGCGTTCAATGTTCGCCAACTCGCCGCGCAGCGCCAGCCTTAGCCATAGGTCGTGATCCTCAATCCACTGATACTGTTTTCTATAACCACCCACCGCTCGCAGTGCCTCGGATCGAATCATT
>SXGS01597675.1_pt1 | contig 27698 bp, 22 predicted proteins | sample 3174681 | NCBI WGS metagenome assembly SXGS01 (sample SAMN11356861, study PRJNA531348) | freshwater metagenome | isolation source: freshwater sample F1-80 | place: China: Fuxian Lake, Yuxi | collected 2017-12-25 | reverse complement strand
GCACTTCGTCCTGCAGGGTGAGCCAGTGGTGTTTGACGCGGTGGTGCCCCGGATAGCCGGTGCCCCAGACCATACGCCCGGCGCCGAAGGCTTTGGTCAAGAGCACCAGATAGGGGTGTACGTCGGCGAAGGGGAAGGCCTGTTTGGAGCGGCCCTTCACATCCGAGAGTTTGAGGTACACGTTATTGTTTTTGGCCAGGTCGAGGATGGGCTGGAAGGCGGGCAACTCCTCCCCCACCTTGGGGTACCCGAGGTGATCGAGAATAAAGATCACCCCCGGACAGCGGCGGGCGATCTGGTCCACCTGGCCAGCGAAAGGTGCGCTGAGGTGGAACTGGACCACCGCTCCCAGCGCCGCGATCTCCTCCCACAGCGCCTGGTTCTGCGGGGTGAGCAGAATCTTCTCGCCGGGGTAATACATCGGGTGGAAACGAAACCCCACCAGCCCCCGCTCTTTTACCCAGTACCGCGCCAGGGTGGCGTTGTTTGGATCCTGGGGGTCCAGCAGCCCGTGGCCAATGAAACGCCCGGGGAAACGGGCGACCGAGTCGGCGATATAGCCGTTGTCCCAGGTGGACCAGCTGGTCTGCACCAGCACCGACCAATCGACCCCGCACTGATCCATTTCCGCCAGCAACTCAGCGGCGGTGCCCGGCTCGTCGGGCAGGCTATTCCAACCCGGGGCGGTGGGGCCCACCGGGTACTTGGGGGGGTCGATCTCCCAGACGTGTACGTGGGTGTCGACGATCATGACCTATACTCCTTTCAGACTAAACAGATTTTGCCCAGCACCGCAGGCCGGCTGGCCCCGGTGGCCGCCGGCAGGTTGCCGGGCCTTCCCATCAGGGTTTCGTTGGCCAACACGGCAAAGGCCACTGCCTCCTTGGCATCGACCGAAATACCCAGTTCATCGAGCCCTCCCACCCTGAGCCCGGGCAGGGCCTCGCGGAGCTGGGCCATCAACACCGGATTGTGGGCGCCCCCGCCGCTCACCCACACCTCGTCCACCGCCGTGCGGTTGAGCGCAAAACGCGCCAGGCCGTCGGCGATGGAGCGGGCGGTGAAGGCCGTCAGCGTGGCCAGCCAGTCGGCCGGCTCCAGCCGGTGATTGGCGAACAGTTCGCCCAGCAGCGCAGCGCCGAACTGCTCGCGGCCCGTGGACTTGGGGGGCGGCAGTTGCAGAAACGGGTGGGCCATCAACTCGGCCAGCACCATTTCTTTCACCTGCCCGGCCGCTGCCCCCTGCCCGTCGCGGTCGCAGCGCTCACGCCCCTGGCTGAAATGCGCGGCCGCCCCGTCGATGAGGGCATTGCCGGGCCCCAGGTCAAAGGCCCAGGCCTGCTCGGCCTCGCCCCCGGCAGGCAGGATGGTGGTATTGGCGATCCCGCCGATATTGAGCATGGCCCGGCCGCGCAGTCCGTGGCTGAAAAGCAGCGCGTCGACCAGGGGCACCAGCGGGGCGCCCTGGCCCCCCAGGGCCATATCGGCGGTGCGGAAATCGGCAATGGTGGGGATGCCCGTTCGCTGGGCGATCACCGCCGGCTCCCCGATCTGCAGGGTGGAGGCGGGTGTGCCCTTGGGCAGGTGGCGCACGGTCTGGCCGTGGGAGCCGATCAGGTCTACCTCCGCCGGTGCCAAACCCGCCGCCGCGATCACCTCGAGGGCCGCCTGGCCAAAGGCGTCGCCGAGGGCGAAGTTGAGCTGGCACAGTTCGTCGAGGGAGGCCGATACCCCGAAGAGGGAGAAAACACCCCGGCGCAACTCGTCGGGCATACCCAGGGTCTGGAAGGCCAGCAGTTGGACCCGTGTCCCCGGTCCGGCCCCCTCCACCTCGACCAGGGCCGCGTCGATACCGTCGGCCGAGGTGCCCGACATCAGGCCGACGATGCGCCGGGTCTTTTTGGTCTTCGAGATCAGGAGTCGGTCCATTTCAGGGCTTTCGCGCCACGAGCATAAAATTCCAGGCGTCCCCCTCCACAAGGTGCAGGCGGTCCAGCACCAGGGCGGCCAGCTGCACCCAGGCGAAACCGAGCCGCACCAGCAGGGCGAAAGGGCCGCGCTCGAAGTGCTGCAGATAGTAACAGAAGCGCGCTCCGGCGGTGACCCAGTACCCCGCCAGGGGACCGACCTCCACCGGCTCCAGCCCGGCCCGGCGCGCCAGGTGGGCCAGACCGAAACCCGTGAAGCGGAAGTAATCGTGCGGCTCCTCGTGTATTCCCCAGATATGGGGGGCCGTGAGCACCAGATGGCCCCCGGGGCGCAGCACCCGACTGGCTTCGGCCATCAGCTGCCCCGGCTCCGGCACGTGTTCGAGCACCTGGGCGCAGAGCACCGTGCCAAAGGCACCTTCCCCGAAAGGCAGTTGCAGGCCGCTGCCCCAGACCTGGGGCGGGCAGGCGGCGTACCGGACCCGGTCCACTTCGAGTCCCAGGTACCTGCCCGTCGCCAGTTGCCGGTGCTCCTGCAGGCCACAGCCCAGGTCCAGCAGCCGCCCCTGGCCATACATGCCCATCGCCCGCTCGAGGTGCTGCCGATGCAGGCGCAGCACCAGCCAGTTCACCTCAAAGGGCGTCAACGGTATGGCCCTACTGCCGGTCGCGGGCCTGGTGCGGGTAATAATCCCCCACCTCGCCAGCGGCGTCGATCAGGTAGCTGCCCGGATACAGGATGGTGGTGGGGCACACATGCCCCGGGACGGCCAGGAGGTAGGTACCCACTGCCGGCAACTCCCCCTCGATGCGGAAGAGCCCGTGTTCCTCGTTCTGCAGCTGCAGCGCCGCGCCTTCCAGGCCAACCAGGCGGGCCCGCCTTTCCAGCGGCGGGTCGCCGCAGATGGCCTTGTACCCCAGGTCGGTGGTGATGGTGCCCAGCCGAGGGTGGCGGTCGACCACCTGGCAGAGCACCAGAACCGCCCAGCGGAAGGGCAATTCCGGCATCAGGCGCGAGTACCCGGCGTCCCAATACACACAGGTGCCGGGCGAACCGAGCGCCTCCCCGCTGCGCGCGTAGTACTGAAAAGAAAAGGAGCCGCCGGCCACCGTGCGGGGCACCGGCAAGCCCTCGGCCAAGAGGCGCCCCTTGAAGGCGCGGACTTCCTCCAGATGCCCCAGGGCCAGCGCTTCCCTAGCCGCCGGATCGCTCTCGTGGTCCTGGCCGTCATAGGCGTGTAGGCCGGCAGGCTCCAGGTGGCCCATGCCCGCCAATTGGCGGTAGAGGTTCAGGGCCTCGTCGCCGGGCGCCAGCCCGGTGCGGTGCATACCTACGTCTAGATCGAGCATCACCCGCAGTCTTTGCCCTTTGGCCGCCGCAGCCCTTTCGAGCACCTCGAGGTGCAGGCATTGACTGGCGATGGCGCTCAGCTGGGCCTGGGGATGGGCCGCCGCCAGGGCGCAGAAACGCTCGGCTTTACGCGCCTGGACCAGCGGATAGGCCAGCAGCACCTCCTTGCCGCCCGCCTCCAGGGCCACCTCGGCCTCCTTGAGCGTGGCGCACTTGAACCCGGCGACACCCACCTCCACCTGGCGGCGGGCGATGGCGGCGGATTTGTGGGTCTTGAAGTGTACCATCAGATGCTGGGCGCCGCCGGCCAACTCGCACTGGAGGTGAAGATTGTGGTCTAGCTGGTCCTCAAAGATCAACATGGCCGGGGTCTCGATGCTCTCGGGCTCGCCGACCTTGTATCCTGCGTATTCGATCATGAAAATCTCCTCGGTGTGGACTCGAAAATAGCGCATGCGCCCCCCCTGGGCAATGCTGTCCGGGTTCCTTATCTTGTCTGCCACCCTGACCACTGCAGAAGGAGAGACCGCCGATGTTGAAACTGGGATGTATGTCGCTGAGTTATCAGAAGGAATTCGCCGCCGGCCAGCTGGACCTGGAGGGGTTCATCGAGCGGGCCTACGAGCTGGGCCTGGACGGCATCGATATCCACACCGGCGCCTTTGCCTCCACGGACGCGGCGTACCTGCGCCGCATCCGGATGCGGGCCCTCAAGCGCGGGCTGGCCCTGTCCTACATCGGAGTGAGCACCAATTTCGGCAAACCAGCCGAGCAGTTGGCGGCGGAGGTGGCCACCGCCAAGAAGTGGATCGACGTGGCGGCCCAGATGGGTATTCCGCTGGTGCGGGTCTTCGCCGCCTGGGTGCCCCAGGGCGAGACCACCGAAGCAGTCTGGGCGCGGATGATCCCCTGCCTGAAAGAGGTCGCTGCCCACGGCGAGGCGCAGGGCGTGGTCGTGGGCCTGCACAACCACAACCACGGCTGCGTCACCCGCACCGGCCGGGACGTGATCCGCATCATCGAAGAGGTGGGCAATCCCTACTTCTCCCACATCCTCGACACCGGGCAGTACGTGGGCTCCCCGGGTGCCTCGGGCGCCAACGGGGTCGAGGACCCCTCACTCGACTTCTACGGCAGCATCGCCCTCACTGCGCCGCTGGCGGTACACGTGCGCTGCAAGATCTACCGCATTCAGACCGGGGAGGAGGCGTGGCTGAACTACCCGCGCATCTTCGAGATCCTGCGCGGGGTCGGCTACAACGGCTGGCTGTCGATTGTGTACGAGGGGCAGGCAGTCGAGGCCGAAGGCAGCGCCGTGCCCAAGGCGGTCAGCTACCTGCGCCGCTTGATGCGGGGGATTGAGGGCTAGGGGATTTTCAGCCGCTGCCGCCACCCGGCATCGGCGTTGTGGTTGAGCTGCCAGTAGGGCTCGCGCACCGTGACCAGCAACTTGCCCTGCCCACCCTGGGAGTCCTCCCAGCCGAGGATGCGGTGGGGATAGGCCTGCTCGACCCAATAAGTCTTGGTGGTCTCCCCTAACTCCAGGGTCCAGGGCAGGGCTGCAAATTCCTGCCCTGCCGCCGCAAAACGTGCGGGTTGCCCCTTGGCGAGGTGGGCCTGCACCGTGGCGCGGGCCTGGTGTTTGACACGAAGACTCCACAGCGAGGGCAGCAGCACCACGGCACAGCCCTCACCAGGGGCCAGCCAGGCCCCATTCAGCTCGCGGATGCGGATCAGCAGGTGGTCCTCGCTCTCGAAGGTGGCCGGGGCCGGCAGTTGATACTGCTGCCGGCCCTCCATCTCGAAATAGCTGTTCAGATACCCCTGCAGGTGGCCGTTCCGCAAGACCACCTCCTCGAACACCTGGCCACACCATTCCTGGGCTGTCAGCGAGATCCGGCACAGCTCAAAGGCATGGTGCGGGCCCTTCACCGCGCTGAACACCGAAGTCATCACCGAATAGTCGTAGATACCTGTGCCGAATTTGAGCGTGTTGTTCAGTTTGAGCGCGTAGAGCCGCTGCTCCTGGGGCACCCCTGCCGATTCCACCTTGATGAAGGTGTCGCGGTGCAGGTCCTCGGTGACAAAGATCATCACCCCGTGCCCTTCGCGGGGCTCTCCGTAGCGCGGTTGAACAATTTGATAGCTGGAGATCTCTGCCTTGCCATCCCCCCAGTACTGAAAGAAATCCGGATCTGCCCCTGCCCCACTTCCCGCCAAGGCCGCCCCCAGGAGCAGCGCCCACGCCCATCTGCCCGAATCTTTCATTCCAGCTCCTCCTGAAAACGACTGGTGCGGGCCGGCTGGTGGAGAAACCACATTTCGTAGATGGGCACCAGGATACACACCAGCAAGGTCAGGCCCAGCAAGGCGGCGTTGATCGGGGCGAGTACTCCCCACGACGCCGAGACATAGCGAATCAGCCAGGGTTTGGCCACGTCGAGCAGAATGTAGACAAAACAGGACGAAACAACGAAGGTCTTCCACCGCGAGGACCAGGCGCTCATCAGGAAGAGATGCCCGGTGGTCAGGAAGACCACCGGCATGATGAAAAGGTGGAAATGGGTGGTCTCGAGCAGTTCCGCCGGCTCCTTGGGGTAGAGTTGGCCCTGCTCGTCGCCGCGGTAGTAGGCCGCCGCCCCCGCTGGGTCGAGGCCCGTTTTCTGGCCCGACAGCAGCATGGCCACCGCGCCGGCCAGCAGCATAAAAACCAGAAAAAAGGTCATGATCAATCGGGTGTGGAAGTCCATCCGCACCAACTGGGACCGGTTGCTGAAGTATTTCATTCCGCCGCGCCCACCGCCGGCGTCTGCACCTGCCCGCCGTAAAGTGCTTCCAACGAGTGGAGTACCCGCCGCACCCCGGCATTGAGTGCCCGGACCGACAGGGTGGCGCCAGAGATATTGACGATATCGCGGTTCAGCTGCAGGGGATCGCGCAGCCCCTTGCCGCGGTACTGGCTGAGGAAACGGCCGCGCCGAACCTCGCCGCCGCGGCTCTCGCGGTAGACCATGACCGCCACCTCGCGCACCGCGAACCCCGGGGTTACTCCCACCATAAAGGTGATGGGCCGGTACTTGCCGATCTCCTCGGCGACCACCGCGTATCCCAGCAGGCGGTTTTCCGAATCGCGGGCCAGGTAGACCTCGAGGCTGTCGGCATCCAGCGGGCGGCCCAGGGCCTCCCGCACCGCTGCCGCTTGGCCGGCGTTAAAAATTCGCTGCTGAGGGGTGAAGGTGTGGGCTTCCGGAAAGAGCCGGCGGCGCCCCTCCTCTGGGGTCAGGGAGACCTGGATTTCCCCGATCTCCTCAGCAGTGGGAACGCGCTCCTGGGCGAGGGCACCTCCGCCCAGGAGCAGGGCCAGCATCAGGAACAGCGCCATCAGAAGTAGGAGGCTACCGAAAAGACCAGGCCATTGCTTAGGTCGTCCTGGTCGTAGATCTCATATTCCAACTTGAGCGCCATCTCCTCCTCGGGCCGGAAATTCAACCCGACGGTGTAGCGCTTCTCGTCGCGGGTCTTTAGGTCAATGGCGTCGTAGCGGAACACGCCGGTGAATACCGAATTGGGAAAGGTGCGCACCGCCCCGGGAAGGAAGTGGTACGCCGCCTGGGCGTAATATCCCCATTGCTGGTCGGCTGCTGCCCCATCCACCGATGCGCGCGCGTATTCGCCTTTGAGCTGGAGCGGACCGCGGTTGAAATCGGCGTCGAGGGCGAGGATGGTCAAGGTGTGGTCGCCGGCGTCGTCGTAGGCGCCGCGATGCCCAGAAAGTCCCAGATCCAGGCCGAGCATGGGGCTGTAGTTCACCCGACCGACCAGCGCCTTCTGTTCGTTGTTGTCGGTTTTGTGGCTGCCCCGGCCATTGCGGATGCTGGTGGCAGTGGCGCCGTTGAAGCCGTTGACCACGTAGAGTTCGTAACCCACCAGGGCCCGCTCGCTGGGGTAAAAGGTGCCGAAGAAACCCATCCCGGTTTCGGCCAGGGTGGTGGGGATGATCTCGCGGTTCACCAGGGGCCGGTTGGTCAGGTCATTGAGCGGGCTGTCGTGTTGGAGGTTGAAGCGCCCCAGCGGCGACAGGATCAGCCCGGCCCTATAGGTGAGCGCCTCGCCGAAATTCAGGTCCACGGTGGCGAACTCCAGTTTGATCTCCCCGTCCGTGTCCCCTTTGCCTTTGACCAGGCCGCCGTACTCGAACTCGAGTTCGGCCATCACCTGGATACGCTCACTCACCTCCCCGTGCATGAAGGGGATAAAACGGTGCTGGGTGAAGGTCTTGGTTTTGTCGTTCCAGAACAGCTCCTGATCCATATAACCGCCGATGACCGTGCCCTTGCCGCCCTTTTTCAGGTGGGGCTTGTCGAGCACCCCTCCGGGAACTGCAGTGCGCCCCTCTTCGGCGCCGGCGCCGAAAACTGCCCCGGAGACCATGCCGATGGCCGCCAATATGATCCTGTACCGCATCTGCTCAACCCCTAGTCTTGCCCGGATGCCGGGTCATTTTAATCTAAGGCCGTATCCCCTCCCACTCCAGGCCCGGTGCACGAATCTGGGGGAGGTGCGGCCCGCTGCCTGGTAATATAGCAAACCAATGTTTGCCATGCAAACCAAATGTATCGAATACATCCTTTCTGGTTTGCTTCTTACACCCAGCGGTATTGACTTGTGCCCCCAAGGGGTATTATATTTGAAACAGATCGATTCGGTTAATAGCATTTTTATTTGCCAATCCGTTTTTTTGTTCGCCTGCGCAAACTCTCAAGACTCAGGTGATCCCATGGAGCTTGGTGGTGCGGAAACACACTCGACGCCCAGCGCGCTGTCCCATTGGCCGGTGGGCAAAGAAGGGGTAATCACCGCGGTTCCAGGCACCTCCAAACTCTTCTCCCGCCTGCGCGAGATGGGGGTGGTTCCCGGGGTCCGGATTCGGGTTTTGCGCTCCGGCACCTCCCTGGTGATCCAAGTCGCCGAAGGCCGCCTCTGCCTGCGCCGGAAGGATGCCGCACCTATCCTGGTTTCGTCCCAGCCAGATCTTGGAATCCTGTCACCTAGACCACAGTGACTCCTGACCGAGGCTTGGCACACGAGCCCTAGCCCATGTCACTTTCCCCTTCCCAAGCCCCCACCCCGGCGACCATCGCCCTCATCGGCAACCCCAATACCGGCAAGACCACCCTGTTCAACGCGCTGACCGGCCTGGCGCAGCACGTGGGCAACTATCCAGGGGTCACGGTTGAACGGAAGCAGGGCCGCCTCAGACTTGGGGGCGAGGCCGAGGTGGACCTGCTCGACCTGCCCGGCACCTACAGCCTCTCCGCCCGCGCCCCGGACGAGGTGATCACCGTCGATGTCCTCCTGGGAAAACAGGAGGACACCGCACCCGTGGACCTCGTCCTGGCCATCGCCGACGCCAGCAACCTGCGGCGCAACCTCTACCTGATCTCCCAGCTGCTCGAACTGAGGCTGCCCATGGTGGTGGCCCTCAACATGAGCGACGTGGCCCAGGCGCGGGGCATCGCCATCGATGCGGCCCAGCTCTCGCGGGAGCTTGGGGTGCCGGTGGTCCCCGTCTGTGCCCATCGCCGCCAGGGCATCGCCGATTTAAAACTGGCCCTACAGACCACCCTCAGCGGCGGGCGCACCGGCATGCCGCTCTCGCATCCCGAGTTCCCGCGCACTCTGCACGAGCAGGCTGCCGGCCTGGCGGCCATCACCGCCGAAAACGGCCAGACGCCGCTCTCGGCCCTCGAAGCCTGGTACGTGCTCGTCGAGGAGGAGGGCCATCCCGAACAGCGCCTGATTGCCGCACGCGGGCCCCAGATCGCCGCCCAGGTGGCTCGGCTGCGCCGCGCCACCGGCATCCCCGCCCCACTCTCGGCCCAGGTCGCCCAAGCCCGCTACCAGTGGATCGACGGCTTGCTGGCCCGCTGCGTGCGCCAACCCGCCCAGCTGCATACCAGCCGCTCCGACCGCTTGGACCGGCTCCTCACCCACCGGGTTTGGGGCACCCTGATCTTCATCCTGATCACCGCCTTCGGTTTCCAGGCCATCTACCGGGGCGCCGCCCCGCTGATGGACTGGGTGGACGGCGTTTTCGGCGTCGTGGGACAAACCCTCGGCCAGGCCTTGCCGCCCGGACCCCTGCAGAGCATGCTGGTGGACGGAGTGGTCGCCGGGGTGGGCGGGGTACTGATCTTCCTGCCTCAGATCGCCATCCTCTTCCTCTTCATCGCCCTGCTCGAGGATTTTGGTTACATGGCCCGGGCGGCTTTTCTCATGGACCGCCTGCTGACCTTCTGCGGCCTCTCGGGCAAGTCCTTCATCCCCCTGGTGTCCAGTTTCGCGTGTGCGGTGCCTGGCATCATGGCGACCCGCACCATCGAGGATAGGCGCGACCGCTTCACCACCATCCTGGTCGCCCCTTTGATGAGTTGTTCGGCCCGCCTTCCGGTCTACACCCTGTTCATCGCCGCCTTCATCCCCGATCATTCGGTGCTGGGCGGCTGGTTCGGCCTCCAGGGTCTGACTTTGCTAGTCATGTACAGCCTGGGGGTGGTGCTGGCCATTCCCATCGCCTGGCTGCTGAAAAAGACCCTGCTCACCGGCGAGACCCCCCCTTTCCTGCTCGAGTTGCCCTCCTATAAATGGCCCGCTCCGCGCACCGTCTTCCTGCGGGTCTACCACAACAGCCGCGCTTTTGTCGTGCGCGCCGGTGGCATCATCCTGGCCACCACCATCGCCATGTGGGCCCTGGCCTATTTCCCGCGGCCCCCGGCGCTGCTGGCCCAGTACGAGCTGCAGCGCCAGGCCGTCTCCCAGTCCACCTCGGGCCCCGAATTGGAGCAGGCCCTCGGCGCCATCAACCAGGCCGAAGCCGCGGCCTTATTGAAAGTGAGCTATCTGGGCCGGGCCGGCGACGTCGTCGAGCCGCTGGTGCGGCCTCTGGGTTGGGATTGGAGCATCGGCATGGCTGCCCTCGCCTCCCTGCCCGCCCGCGAGGTGGTGATCTCGGTGCTGGGCACCATCTACAGCCTGGGCGGCGACCAGGACGAGCATTCGACCGACCTGCGCCAGGCCCTGGCCCAGGCCACCCGCGCCGACGGCAGCGCCCTGTTCACCGTGCCGGTGGCGCTCTCGGTCATGGTCTTCTTCGCCCTCTGCGCCCAGTGTATCTCCACTCTGGCGGTCATCAAGCGGGAGACCGGCACCTGGAACTGGGCACTGATCTCATTTGCCTATCTGACCGGGCTGGCCTACACCGGCTCCCTGCTGGTCTTCCAACTCACTACCTGGATGGGCTGGTGAATGGACACCCAGACCTGGCTGGCCATCGCGTTGAGCGCCGGTTGCGGCCTGTGGGCGTTGTGGTCTTTTATCCGGCCCTTGGTGCGCCCCGGCCATTGCGACGACTGCAGCGGGCAACCCCCTCCTCCCCCGCTGCTCCAGATCGATCCGGTCGAGACCAAGGAACACTGAGGCGCGGGCAGGCCTCGTCTGGATCAGGTTTGGCGGACGAATCTTTTGCCGGGCAGCTGCAGCACCGCTCCGGCCAGTTCGAGGTCGAGCAGGATCCGCAGCAGTTCGGACACCGGCAGGTTTGCCTGGGCGGCCAGCAGATCGACGTGCAGGGGTTCATCGCCGAGCAGCGCAAAGACCTGCTTTTCGGACGGTGAGAGTTCGGGCAGCGCGGCATTGGGGACGGGCAGGGAGAAATCTAGGGCTAGCTGGGCCCGCTGTTCGAAACGGGGCCCCAATTCGTCGAGGATATCCGCCACTCCTTCCACTAGTTTCGCCCCTTCCTTGATCAGCCGGTGGCAACCGGCATTGCGCCCGCCCCGCACCTCGCCGGGCACCGCAAAGACCTCGCGGTTCTGGTCGAGGGCAAAGGCCGCGGTGATCAGCGCCCCGCTCTGGGCCGGCGCCTCTACCACCACCGTGCCCAGGCTCAGGCCGCTGATCAGCCGGTTGCGCCGCGGAAAGGTCCCGGCATCCGGTGGATGCCCCAGCGGGTACTCGGCCACCACCCCCCCCTCTTCGCGGATCCGGGCGTGCAGTTGGGCATTGGCACGCGGATACACCACATCGGGGCCGCAGCCCAGCACCGCCAGGGTGCGGCCACCCGCCTCGAGTGCGCCCTGGTGGGCGGCGGTGTCGATGCCGCTGGCCATGCCGCTGATCACCCAGAGGCCCTGACGCGCCAACTCGGCAGCCAGATGCCAGGCCATGGCCTGGCCGTATTCGCTGGCCTGCCGGGTACCCACCAGCGCCACGGCCGGCTGGGTGAAATCCGCCTCCCCCAGCACAAAGAGCACAGCCGGCGGCGAGGAGATCTGCCGCAGGAGTTCTGGATAGTCCTCGTCCTCGAGGGTGTAGAGGCGCCCGCCGAGGCGCTGGAGCTCTCGCCACTGCTTTTCGGCCCACTGCCAGTCCACTGCCACGGCCCGCGCCCGCCGCGCCACCCCTACCCCCAGCACCCCTTCCCATTCTCGGGGCGGGGCAGCCAGTGCCGCGCGCACCGAGCCAAATCGCGCGATCAGCTGCCGGCAACGAGCCCCACCCACGTCGGGCAGGCGCGAGAGGGCCAGCCAGGCCAGTTCATCCCGCTCCACCGAACTCCTCCGCCGGGGCCACCGCCTCCCGCTGCCGGTGTTCCTTCACCGCCGTGCCCAGCCACACCACCATCTCCCGCAACCCGTACCCGCTCACCCCTGAGATCAGGAACCGCGGCGCCTCCAGGCCCGGGAGCGGATCGGCGAAATCCTTGGCCTCGGGGCCCAGCAGATCGGCCTTGGTGAAGGCGACGGCGTACGGTTTTTCCAGCAGGCCCAGATTGAAATGGCCCAGTTCCCGGCGCAGGGTCTCCAGCTCGGCGGCCGGGCTAGGGCTGCTGCAGTCGATGGCGAAGAGCAGTATCCGGGTGCGCTCGATGTGGCGCAGGAAACGCAGGCCCAGGCCCTTGCCCTGATGGGCCCCTTCGAGCAGGCCCGGCAGATCGGCCAGCACAAAACTTTCGTACTCGGCCCAGCCCACGATGCCCAGCTGCGGTTCCAGGGTGGTGAAGGGGTAGTCGGCGATCTTGGGATGCGCCGCCGACAGCCGCGAGAGCAGGGTTGACTTGCCCGCGTTGGGGAACCCCACCAACCCGACATCGGCCATCAGCCGCAGTTCGAGGCGGACCAGCGCCTGTTGCCCCGGCTCTCCCGGATCGGCCCGGCGGGGGGCCTGGTGGGTGGAGGTGGTGAAGCGGCTGTTGCCCCGGCCCCCGCGCCCCCCCTTGAGCATCACGAACTCCTGGGCCTCGTCGACCAGGTCGGCCAGCAGATTGCCCTCCTCGTCGCGCACCAGGGTGCCGCGGGGCACCCTGATCAGCGCGTCCGCCCCGCGCTGGCCGGTCATGTCCTTGCCCTTGCCGTGGACCCCGCGCTGGGCGGCGATGCGCGGCCGGTAGCGGAAATCGAGCAGGGTGTTCAGGTTGCCATCGGCGCGAAAAACCACGTCGCCCCCATCGCCACCGTCGCCACCGTTGGGTCCACCCCGCGGCACGTACTTCTCGCGGCGGAAGCTCATACAACCGTCTCCCCCGGCGCCCGACTCCACGCTGATAGTTGCCTCGTCGATAAACATACTCAGCTGTGCCCGAATCTGGCGCGCAGCCGGCGCTCGACCGAGGCCGGCACAAAGGAGCTGACGTCCCCGCCCAGTTGGGCCACCTGCCGCACCACCGACGAACTGAGGTACATGTAGTCGGAACGGGTCATCAGAAAGACCGTATCCATCTCCGGCCACAGGGTCCGGTTGGTCAGTGCCATGGCAAATTCCCCCTCGAAATCGGTGACGGCGCGCAGGCCGCGCACCGCAGTGTGGATCTTTCGGCTGCGCGCGTACTCGACCAGCAGGCCGTCGCTGCGGTCCACCTCCACCCCCGGCCAGTCCCGAGTGGTCTCGCGGATCATCTCCATCTTTTCCTCGGGTGAGAAGATATAGCTCTTCTGCGGATTCACCGCCACCAGCACCACCACGCGGCTGAAGATGCGCAGGGCGCGTTCGAGGATGTTGAGGTGCCCGTAGGTGATGGGGTCGAAACTGCCCGGATAGATGGCTGCGTCCATTGCTGCTCCTCAGCGCGCGGCCCGCACCGCCGTGCTCAGCACCGCGTAGAATTGGGCCTGTTTCCACTGGGCCTCCCCCTTGTATTGGGGCACCAGCATCACCTCTTCCAGGCGCAGTTGGGGCTGCTGGCGGACCAAGGCTTCGACGAAGGTTTTCAGCTGGGGGTACGAACCAGTGGCCCACAGTTTCTGCCGTTGTTGGACCACCCCTTTGCCCACCGGCGTAAAGAGCGGGGCGCCGACGCGCACCGAATCTAGGCGGCTCTTGCGCGCCAGGGCCACCGCCTGGGTAAAGAGCCCTGCGGCCTGAACCGATTCGAGTGCCGCAGGCACTTTTTGGGCGGGGACCGGAAACTGTCCGTGCAGGTTGAAGGCGTAATCCCCCTCCTTTTTGCCCGACATCCCCCCCGAGAGCGCCGGAGGGGCGGGATGCCGAGGCAGGCCGTCCAGCAGGGCGATGAGTTGGGGGAAATCCGCCGAAGGCACGGTGCCCTCAATGGTGTACTCGCCGCCGGCGGTGCCCGAAAGCGAGGTGCAGCGCACCACCGCCGGCAGCCTCTCGTGTAATTGCAGGATGCGCAGGCAAACGGGAACGCCGCTGCCCGGCACCGGGGCCTGCTCCTTGGCGGGGGCCTTGGGCACCTGGCTTTGAGTCCTTGTTGCCGCCTTGGCCGTCGCCGGGGCCGCTGGCTCCGCAGGCGCCTCGGCAACCGGCGGCATCAGCCCGGCTTCCGAGCGATTGGAAACCGGCGGTGGCAGCGGCTCCGCCTCGGTGTCCGGCAACGCAGTGGAGGGCGGCGCTGGTGCCACCTCACCCGCTCCAGCAGGCTGTGAGGAAGGTGCCGGTTCCGCGTCGGCGACTGGCTGCCCCACAGCCGGTTTTTCCTCGACGGCCACCTCCCCGGGCAGGGCGTCGTGTGCGCCAGTGGTAAAATAGCCGAGACCCATGGTACCCAGGGCAAACACACCCAGGCCCAGCAGCAGATAGGGTATCAGGCGACCGCGGCGCGGTTGTAGATGGATGCGGATCATCGCACGTTTCGGGGCCAGGTGCAGGCAGTCGCTCTCAATCGTTTTCGCTCAGACAGCGGAAGGCCAGGCCAGCTGCCACGGCGCCGGCTGCCTTCGCCTCCGGGGTCGGGGCCTCTGCCAGGGGAGATAGGTCAACCCCGGAAAAGGGGTCGAACAGGGCCGCGGGCAAAGACGTAATCGCGCTCAATGAGGCGGCCCACTCTGGCTCGGCGACTGCCGTGCCACTCAGTCGCAGGCGGCTGGGGCGGCGCGGGCTCTCGGCCTCGACCAGCTGCTGTACCCTCTCGGCCAGCGCTTCGCGGCGCACCTGCACGGGCTCCCCCGCCCAGGTACAGCTGCCCACCGCCTGCAGTTCGCCGGCACTGAGCAGCAGCACCAGGCCCTCGGAGGAGCCCAGGTCCACCAGCAGCTCTGTCTCCTCCCCGGCCAGGCTCCCGCTGGCCTCCAACGCGTTGTAGAGGGCAAAGGGGCCAATATCGAAAAGCGGCCGCTTCACCCTGCCCCTGCGACACAGGGCCGCGTACTGGCGCAGGGCCTTGCGGCGAGCCGCCACCAGGAAATACCCCTGGGGGGTCTTGGCAAAATCGAGCTGATATTCGGCAAGCCGGTCCGGCACCACCTGCTGGATCTCCCAGAGCAGGTGCTCCCGGTTCAGTTGCTCGCTGCCGCGGATCCAGGAGCGCCTCTTGAGCAGGAAGCCGTGTGCCCCCAGCGCCACCCCGGGATTGGCAAAAGCCACCCCGCGCTCCTTGGCCACCCGGCGGATAAAACGGGCCAACTCCTCACCCTCATCCCCGGCCAGCCGGGCGGGGGTACACACAAAAGGGAGGGTCTCCCGCACCAGCGCCGTCAGGCTCACCTCGCCGCGCTGGCGGCACAATTCGACGATGTGCAGGGCCTGGTCGGCGATCTGGATGCCGGTGGCCTTCCTCTGGCGCGCTCCAAACATGGACGCTTTCTAGTCGACAACCACCAGGGGTCGCAGCTGTTCCAGGATACGAGGGCCAATGCCCTGCACCCTCCCCAGGTCGGCGATGGTCCCGAACGGCCCGTGTTCCTGGCGATAACTCAGGATCCGGGCGGCCATCTTGGGGCCAATACCCGGGAGGTCGACCAATTGGGCCTCGGTGGCGCTGTTGAGTCGAACCGGACCCACCGGAGCTGCTGGCAGGGCCACGTGCTCCACAGGCGCTGGCGCCGCGCCGGGGAACACCTGGAACTCTTCCAGGTCGGCGGGGCGGTAATGATCGACCAGGGCGGCGCCACTGCCGGCCAGCAGCGACACCCCCAGGAAAAGCAAGACCAACTGTTCCTGGCGGTTGAACATGGAAGATATCTCCTGCGGGCACCCCGGGCAACTGCCCTCGCGCCTCAGCGGAAGAAGAGGGTTCCCGCAAAGCTGACCTCGCGGACCTTGCGGGTCTTGTCTGTCAGGTTGTTGCGGTTGTTCTCGAGGCGCACCAGAGCCCGGCCGCTAAAACTCTCGCTGAACTTGTAGGTGGCACTGGTGTTCAGCTTGATTCTGCTGGTCCGGGCGATGGTCACCGGGGTGGCGTCGCCGGTGGCGCTGCCCTTGCGCTCGCCTTCCAAGCCGACCTCGAATTTGGCTTCGACATTGCTCTTCAGTTTGCCGAAGAGCGGCAGGCCGCGCGGTTTGAGGGTGTGGCGGATCTCGAAGGTGGTCCCCCCCTTCTCCAGGCTGCCGCTGCCGCGCAGGGGACGCAGCTGCCCTTCGGTGCTGTCGGCGCGCACATCCAGTTCGTAGTCGTAATCGAGACCCTGGGAGCGCGAAACCTCGACCTTGGTCGAAGGGCCGAATTTCCAGCGCCCGGACCACGAAGCCTTGATCTCGGTGCTCTGCTCCCGGCGCAGCAGGTTGCGCGGGCGCAGGCTGTTCTCCCCTTCGCTGTTCTGGCTGCGTTGGTAGGAAAAGTTCACCTGGGCGCTGCTGATCACCCTCCGCACATAGGGCAAGCGATCGGCCTTGCCCCAGGTGACGCTCAGCTTGGGATACTCCTGCTGCTGCTCCACCCGGAGGCGGTTCTGAGTGCTGCCGCTGCGCCGGTTCACCTGCCGGCGGAAATCGGCCTTGACACTGATGCCCAGCGGCAGCTTCATCCCGGTCCCCGATTCCATGCTGGTGTTGCGGCCCACTTGGTCCTGCTGGGTGAGGCCCACGCCGGCCCGGTCCGTCTCTAGGCTGTCGAGCAGGCCCACCTGGTACCAGAAAGACGGCCGTTCGACGAGGTTAAAACTGCGGTTGTCGGCCCCCCCTCGCCAGGTGAGGTTGAAGGGCTCGACGTAGTTGCCGCTGGCATAGAGCAAACGGCGCAGAAAGAAGGGATTGCCCGGCGGTGCCTGTGCCGGGGCTGCGCTTTTGCCCTCCTTGGGCAGTTCGGCCGGGTCGATATCCTTGGTTTTTTCCTTTTCCGCGGGCCGCTTGGCACCAGCCTTGACACCCTGCGCCCCCAGGCTCTGGAGGATGGACTGGATGCGCAGATTGTATCTCGCCGAGAGGTTGGTTTTGGTGCTGACGTCGCGGGTCTTGATGGGCAAACCGGTGATGGTGTCGAAGATTGCCTGTACCGTGCGGCGGCGAGGGTCGTTGATCTCCTCGTAGTTGGCCTGAAACGAATAGTTCTGGTCCAACCACTTGAGGAGCCGCGGGTTGAAATCGACGTCTGCCTTCTGCACCCGTTTGATCTCGGTGCCGAAGCTCAGCTTGCCCGGAGCCAGTTTCTTGCGCAGGTCGCGTTCGATCTGCAGGCTGTAGTCGCCGCTGATGAACCCGAAAGGCGCAATCTTGCTGGTGTAGGTCTCGCGGAGATCATACTCCACTTGGACAGTGGCTTCGGAGTCGGTCCGCTGCAGGTTGGTCTGGTCCTGCTTGCTGAGGTTGGCCGAGTAGGTCAGGGTCGAGGGCAAGGGGCTCAAACGCATATTGCGCAGGCTGCCGGGGGCGAATTCCGGCAACCAGCCCAGGACTGGCAGCGAAGACTTGGGCAGGGGCATCTGATAGGAGAGGGTTGCGGTGCTTGCGTCGAGTTGGCGCACCGGGCGCACCGAGTCAAAACCCCGCTCCCTGGTGGTGGACAGGCGCAGGTTGACCTGGTCGACGGTCCAGCGCCACCACCACCTCTGGCTGCCCCTTTTGCTCACCGAAAGCTCGTACTGCCTGCGGGTGGTCTGGTTCCGCTGTTCCCGTTTCTGTTCGGCATTGAGTTCGACGTCGGCGTTGGGGCCGTACCTGGGCAGGCTCGCGTTGCGGCTCAGGCCCACCTTCACCGGGACCGAGAACCCCCAGCTGCCGGGCAGGAATTGGTTGATGTTGGCGGTGGTCTGCACCGAGGTGTTCAGGTCGCTGCTGGCCCTCTCGGTGGTATTGAGGGTGCGGAAATCCTCCCCCTGCCATTCCACCTGCCCGTCCACGGTCATAAAATCGGCCAGTTTGGCATTGACGCGGGTGAAAGCGGCGAGCCCCGCGTCGTTTCGCGCTCCGTCCAGCCGCATCTCGTCGGCGAACACCCGCCCCGAAAAGGCCTGCCGGCGGCCCAGGTGGCGCAGCCCCAGACTGAGCTGTTTCACCTGTTGCATGGAGGGGCTCCCGCGCATTGCGTAGCGGGCCGGTGCCCCGTCGCGCACCTGGGGGTTGGTGATGAGGGTATCGATCACCTCCTCGCGGCCCAGTCCCTGTGGCGGCACCAATAGTTTGAGCCTGGCCATCTCCTCGAGGTCCACTTCCACCTCGTTGCGGCGGTCCCACCCCGGAAAGACGCGGGTGGCGTACTCATAGTAGTTGGTGCTGTCGATACCGAAACGCAGAAAGAGTTCGAGCTGGCTCGAGTCCGCGTCGGCGTACCCCGTCTGTTCCTCGTCCCCGTGCACATACATCCGCAGCTGGGTGTACTTGGTGTAGTTGGCCGGCCGGGTCAACGAGAGGATGCGGGTAGCCGTGGCCTGGTGCAGGGGTTCGAGGTTCTCGTAGTTGAGCACCAGCGACTGTTCCCGCTCGCGGGTCCGCGACTGGACATTGCGCCTGATCTTCACCCCCGGAGGCGGTTTGTAATCGCGGTTGACGTCGGAGCCAATCACCGCCACGTCGAAGCCCTCCTCCTCACGCACCGGCGCCCCGTCCTCCAGGGGCTGGATGCCCACCACCTGCCACTCGTTGCCGATCACCTCCATCTGGGCGACTTCTACCTTCACCCCCTGCCGGGCAGGGTCCACCACCACCAGGCGGGCGGCCTCGATGCGGCTGGAGTCGGGCGTGCCCACCTTTTCGGCGCCTTCTGCGTACAGGGGCACCCGGAAGAGGCGCCAGCCGTTGCTGAGGGTCCCCGGCACCGGCTCGTCCCTGGCCAGGTCGATGGTGTAGTGGTAATAGTCGTTGCGGGTGTTGAGCACCCCGTCGTTGTTGAGGTCCTCGCTGTCTGGCCGGTCGCGGTTCTCGCTGTCCCCGCGGTTGCCCTGGGTGCCGTTGATGCGGCTGTAGTCGCCGCTTCGCTCCCTGTAGTCCCAGTTGTCCCCCTGCGGGTCAGCCGGATTCCGCTCCGGATAGAGACCCGCGAAGGTGTTGCGCAGCTGTTCCACGCTGCCGGTGGTATCGGCCCCGGCCAAGCCCAGGTAGTGGCGCAGTTCCTGCTCGTCGCTCCGGCCGTCCAGGCCTAGGTCCTCCTCGACCGAGACCACGCCGTCGCCGGCAGTGAGGCCGGGCAGCGGGATATCCTCGGTGTTTAGCCGCCCATCGGCCTGCACGTCCTCGGTGATCGACCCCAGGTCCACCTCGAGGAACCCTTGCTCGCCGCGCACCCAGACGTCGAGGAACTTCGACAGCGAAAAGTCCCGCGCCCCGCCGGTGAAGGCCCCCATCACCCCGCCCCAGGAACGCGTCCCCTCCTGGGCCGGGCTCAGTTCGAGCGTCAGCACGTCGGTCTCGTCGTTCTGGGCGTCCACCTGATCCTCCTGACCGGGCCAGATCTCCACCCGCGCCACGCGGTCGAAGGGATTGTACCAGGTCAGCCGGCCCCGCTCCTCTTCCTCGTGGTTCTCGCCCAGGGGCCGGCTGGCCGGGGTCCAGCGGGTGCGGATCACCGGCAACAGCTCGGGCCGCTCGCTCCCCTCGAAGTCGTCGATGTAGCCCTCGCCTTTGGTGTTCAGGTTGGGCCGGCTCTGGGCCACCTCGGCCTGGACGTTGACCTCGGATTTCTCCACCGTCCGCAGCAGCGGCACCAAGTCGACGGCGCGGGTGAGTACCGGGGCATCGAACCGGGCCTTGAGGTCCATGTCCCAGACCACGGTGCGGGCCGGCTCATTGCCCACCCGCACCCGGCGTTCGCCGCTGCGTTCGTTGTTGTAGATGAGCGTGGAGCCAATGGTGCCGTCGCCCTCCCAGAACTCGTACTCGCTGCGCATGCCCAGCAGGGTCTTCTGCTGGCTGCCCAACCCGACCAGGTCTTCGGATTCGTAGGTGATTTCCAGGTCTGCCCCCGGGTCGCCCACCGCCTCGGCCTTGGGGCCGAGAAAGCTGATCTCGCCGCTAAAACCGACGTTGAAGTCCGTGCCCTGCTGCAAGCGCTCGCCGTTGAGGCGCACCTCCACCGACTCGGGGTCGATGCCCAGTTGGCCCAGATTGATACGCTGCTCGCCCGAGCGCGCCAGCACTTTGATGGTATAACGGCTGGCCTCAGTGCGCTCCCGCTGCTGCTGGCTGTTGTAGATGGCCGGCACCCTGTTCTGCAGGCTCTGGTAGCGGTTGTGCTGCGGATCGAAGGGACTCTGGTCGGGGAAGATGAGCACCCCGCGGAACTCGTCGAGGCCGAAGTAGTCCGAATCCACCACCCGGTCCGGAGCGCTGCCAGGGTCCTTGCCCCGGTCATCGAGGCCCATGATCTGCAGCAGGGATCGCCCCCCCTGGGAAGACTGCGGCTCGCGGCCCGCCACCTCCTCGTAGATCTGGATCTCGATCTTGTCGCGGTCGAATTTGCGACCCTCGGCAAAGGCAGTGGAGATCCGGTAGACGTTTTTCCACTCCAGGTTCCAGGTGGGAAAGTCGGGCCGGGGGTCCCGCGCCTTGATCAGCTTCAGCCGCAGGGAATCCCCTGTGACGTTGCCGTGTTCCTGCGGCGCCATCCCCGCTCCACCCACGGTGCGGTATTTGACGGCCAGGGCGTAGCGCTCTTCCACCGCGCGGTTGAGCACGATGTACCCGAGCTTGCTCACCAGAGTGTAGTCCCGGTCCGGGTCCAACGGATGCCAGGTGCCGCGTTCAACGTAGCCGCTGCGTTCGTCCACCGGCCCGTCCGGATCCACCCAGGCGACACCGGGTTTGGCGCGCTGCTCTGGATCGTTGTTGATGTTGAAGTCGTTGACGTAGACCTCGAGGCTGTTTTCGTTGACCTCGTCCGCGGCGACAAAGTCGCGCGGCACCCCCTGGGATGCCTCGCGGAAATCCTTCAGCCGGTCGCGGTAGGCCTGGTCCAGGTAGAAGTAGGTGTTGGGCAGGTATTGGTAATCCTTGAGGGTCAGCGTGTCGCCCAGCACCCCGCCCCGGAAGGACTTGCGGTTGCTCTTGCTTTTCTCGTGGCTGGCGATGGAGGTGAAACTCAGCGGGCCCATACGCCCTTTGGCGCGAATGCCGAAGAGCCCCTTGTGCTGCTGGTTGAAGGCGACAAAACGGTTGCCCGGCAGCGACAGGGTGGTGTTGCCGGCCTGCACCTCCTGGAAGATGGCGTCCTCGTCCCCCTTGTAATCCAGTTTGATCTGGTTGGCCAGCTGGTCGCTTAAGTTGCTGCCAAAGGCCGAGCCCAGGTTCTCGGTGTCCTGGGTGATGCGGATGTTGATCAGCTCCCCGACCTTGCCCTCCACCGAGAATTTCGACTCCTGCTCCATACTGAGCGCCGGGAATTTGGAGGCCCGCCCCGAGAGCGTCTGCACCTCGCCGTCGGTCCACTCGCTCTTGCCGGCCACGGTGATGGTGCGCTCGCCGTTGATGCGCAGGGTCGGGCCCTCCTCGCCGATGATCCGCTGCACCACGCGCGGGGTGCGCGGGAAGGGCACTGTCCACTGCAGGCGCCCCCCTCCCCCCTCGCGCTGCTGCTTTTCCGCCGCCGACCGGCGGCTGCGGCGGATCTGGCCTTCCCAGAGTCTGCCCAGTTCGTGCCGGTACCCCAGCTTCAGATATTCGTCGAGGGGCAGGGTCAGTTCCGGGCCCGAGGGCATGCCGGCCACCGAAGGGGTATAGTGTATACCGGCCGAGTCCACTTTCACCTGTTTCTGGGAAAAAGGTGCGTAGATGCCCATCAGCGCGTTGGGAACGGGCATACTCAGCAGGCCCTGGCCGGGCGTGTTGAACTGGCCGCGGTCCGGGGCCTGGTAGAGCAGGCCCGCCAGGGGGCCGACCTGGGCAGGAGGGCGCAGCCCTGGCGCGGCAAGGGCGAGCGCTGGCAGCAGAAAAGCCAGCAGCCACACTCCTAGACCGACAAACCTGGGCCGCGGGTTGGGCATTGCGCACATGGGCACCGACGCTTGCATTAAACTGCTGCGGGGGACGGTGGCGCCCCCCTCATGGTTGAAGCCCTACTTCCCGATACAAGCGTTCACCTGGCGCGCTAGGCTGACTCCGAGGAGACGGGGAGATGGAGCAAAACAGGGCTGGGAGCCCTGGGAAAAACATACTGCCAACCCCCCACCAAATCAAGGGATAACGCGCCCTTACAGGAGGCCGGTCGCAAATCCTGTACCAACCCCGGGCCGGGTGTGATTGGGTGTTCCCGACCTCGGCTGTATATTTGATCCACCACAACGCTGTGCCAATTTCGCCACACTCCGGACCGCGCCTTTGAGCACCCTTTCCCGCTACCTGCTCCGCCAGCATCTGGGCCCGCTCTGTTTTGGCCTGACCCTGATCGTCTTTGTATTGATGATCGACGCAGTGCTGCAGATGATGGACCAGGTGCTCAGCAAAGGCATCACCCTCGGCCAGGCCGGCCAGCTCTTCCTGTTCAACCTGGCCTGGATCCTCGCCCTGGCCGTGCCCATGGCCGTGCTCATCGCGGTGCTGATGGCCTTTGGCCGCCTGGCGGTGGACCACGAACTCATCGCCGCCAAAGCCTCGGGGGTGGGTTTTTCCCAGCTCACCCGACCGCTGCTGCTGGCCGCCCTGCTGCTGACTGCGCTGATGGTGCTCTTCAACGACCTGGTCCTGCCCGACTGGAACCACCGCGCCCGCAACCTCTCCGCCGACCTGCAGCGCCGCAAGGCCGCCCTGGTGCTCAAGGAGAAGGAGGGCGCCTTTATCCACGGCCTGGGCGACTACAGCCTGCTGGTACACCGCGTCGAAGGGGCGACAAATCTGCTCGAAGGCATCACCGTGCTCGACAGCGGCGGCCAGGGCCCGCCGGCCACGCTGCGGGCCGCCAGCGGCGAACTGAGCATCTACGAGGAAGGCCGCTACGTACGCCTCACCCTCAAAGACGGGGAATTCCTGCGCTACGACGGGGGCGACCACACCCGCCTGCTGCGCGGCACCTTCGTCCGCCAGGTGGTACACGTCGAAGATCCCCAGCGCGCCCTCTCCCCGTACCAATCCTCCAACCGCAGCGACCGCGAGATGGACATCGGCGCCCTGTACCAGGCCGCCGGCGAAGAAGAGCAGCGCCAGCGCGGGGCCCGCCGGCTCATGGACTCGACCCTGCAGGTGCTCGCCGCGTTCCCGGCCCCCGCTGCGGGGGATTCGTCGAGCCAGGCTCAACAGGCGGCCAAATTCCTGAAGAAACAACAAACCCTATGGGAGCAAAGCGGCAAGGCAGCGGACGCCTTTTGGGTGGAGATACACAAGAAATTCTCCATCCCCTTCGCCTGTGTGGTTTTTGTGCTGCTGGGCGCCCCGCTGGGGGCGTTGTTGCGCCGCCGGGGCGCTGCGGTCTCGGTGGGCATCAGCCTGGTGTTTTTTTGGGCCTACTGGATGTTCCTCATCGCCGGAGAGGAATTGGCCGACCGGGGCCTGCTGCCGCCCGCCCTTGCCATGTGGGCCCCCAACATCGTCTTCGGGGCGCTGGGGTTGGTGCTGTTCTACTGGGCGGCCCACGACCGCCCCTTCTGGCGCCGGAGCCGGCCATGAGGTTGCTCGACCGATATCTGCTGCGCCGCCACCTCCTCTGCCTGGTCGGGGCGATGTTCTCCCTGCTGCTGATCGCGGTGGTCGTCGACCTCATCGAACACATCGACACCTTCATCGACTACCAGGCCACCGCGTGGCAGATCCTGCGCTACTACGTTTACCACGCGCCCTACTGGATCGCCCTCACCCTGCCCATCGCCGCCCTGCTGGGCACTCTCTTCTCGCTGGCGAGCCTGGCCCGGGCCAACGAGCTGACGGCGATGAAGGCGGCGGGGATCAGCCTGTACCGCCTGCTCGCCCCCCTGCTGTGGTTCTCGCTTTTTTTCGGCGGCCTGGCCTTTTTCTTTACTGACCTCGTGGTCCCCAGCGCCACCTACCGCTACCGCCTGGTCTGGGACGAGATCCGGGGGGTCGGCCGCACTGACGGCTCGCGCCGGCAGGTGCTGCTGCAGGATGTAGAGGGCCAGCTGATCTTTGCCCGCTCTTACGACGCGGCGAGGCAGCAGGCCAGCCAGGTGAGCTGGGAACAGGAACGCGGCGGTCGGGTGGTGCGCCGCCTCGAAGCCCGCCGTCTGGAGCGGCGCGGCGACCAGTGGTTGATGGTGGAAGGCCGCGAACTGCTCCTGGACGGGGACCAGACACAGACCCGTACCTTTGCCGAGCAGCCGCTGACCAGCCTCACCCTGCAGCCCGAGGACTTTGCCCAGCTGCGCAAAAAAACCGAGGAAATGGACTACGGCGAACTGCGCGCCTACATCACCCGGGCGCGGGCCAATGGCGAGGATGCCACCCGCCAGCAGGTAGACCTGCAGCTCAAGATCGCCTTCCCCTTCACCTGCTTCGTCATCGTCTTGTTGGGAGCACCCCTGGCAGCCGACGCCAGGCGGGCGGGGCTGGCCGGCAGTTTTGGCAAGGGGATCCTGATCTGCTTCGTATACTACAGTGCGGTCAAGGCCGGGCAGGCACTGGGGTGGAACGAGTTGCTCGCCCCCGGGCTGGCTGCCTGGCTGCCCAATATGGTCTTCGGCGCCCTGGGCCTGGTGCTGCTGTGGCGGGCCCCGAAGTAGGGTCAGGCCAGGCGCTGCTGCAGATGGTAGATCTTCAGCTTCAGGCCCGGCGAGCGCTGTTTCCACTCCTCCAACAACGAGGAAGCCTGCACCCCTGAGGGACCCTCGAGTCTAAAACTTAGTTCCACCAACAGCTGTGCCAGGCGCACCAGGCGGTCCTCCGAGGCCTTAAAGGTCAGGCGCTCGAAATGTCTTAGCAGTTCGGGCCCCATCACCGCATCGGCCTGGTTGAGGGCCAGGCGCAAAAAGGAGGCGTGGCGGCGGGCAAAACCCTCGTCCTCACCGCTGCGGCTCAGCAGCAGGCGCAGCAACTCTATGGTGGGCCCCCGCTGCAGCGCCTTTTCGGCTAGGCGCGAAAACAGGTGCCAGTTCCGCGCCCTCGCCGCCGAGGCCAGCCCCTTCTCCGAAGCTAGCTCGGGTTTGCCGCGCTCCTCGACGAACAGCTCGAAAAGCGGCACCTGGGGTAAGCAGACAAAAAGCGCCGCCAGCCGCTCGTGATCCGCCTCGCCCCATTCCTCTTCCATCAGGTGCCCCACCAGCTCCCCCATCAAGGGCGGATGCAGCGCGCGCAGCTTGTGTAGAAAGATGCGCTCCCCCTCCGGTCTGGCCGCCGCCCGGAAAGCCCGCACCAGCGGCGCCAGGGTCTTGCGCCCCAGGGGCAGACCCAATGCCGCCTCCCGGGCGATACGGGCGTCTGGGTGCAGCAGGAACTCCCGCACCTCCTCGGCCTGGCGCAGGCCCCAGACCAGCGCTGTCTGCACCGCCGGCTCCCCCTCCTGCCGAGCCTGGCTCAGCACCCTTCTGATCCCCGAAGGGGAGGAAAGCCACTGCCGGTGGTAACCCAGCAGCTGGGCTGCGGCCAACCTGCGCGGGTCGCCCGGTTGGGCCAGGATCGCCCAGATCGCTTCCAGCCCCTCGGGGGTTGGCACCAGCTGGCGCAGTTGTTCGACGGCGCGGGCCTGAGCCTGGGGGCTGCCCTGCTGAACTGCCTGGGCGAGCAGCCCGGCCAGGTCCGCCGGGGTGCTCGCCGAAACGAGGGCCTGGCTGGCCGGAGCCGGGAAGGGCTGTTCGGCCTGGGCCGCGGGGGTGCTGCGGAGGTGTCTGGCGTCGAGTACCATGGTTTTCCTCTGCGGTTCAGGAGTTGATGCCGGGGAGGTCGGCGCCGCCCTCGGGCGGCAGATCGGTCAGCAGCCCGGCCAGGATCCAGCGCATCTGTTCCACCGCTGCCCGGGCGATGCCAAGTTCCCGATGAGCGGGGTTTTCGAGGAACTGTTCGAGCACCTCGAGCGGTTCGACAAAATCCTGGCGCAGGCGGTTGAAAAACGCCTCCTGAAAGCCGGCCTGGATCCGCGCCAATTCCTCGCGCATCGAGATGTCCTGCACCACGATCAGCACCCCTTTGGCGGGGCAGGGGCGCACCTCCACCTCGAGGGCCGAAGGCAGGCGCCGGGTAAAGGCCAGGGGTCTGCCGCTGGCCAGGACCTGGCAGGGGTCCACCCCGGTGGCCCGGGCAAAAGCCGCCCCGTCGAATTCCGCCCGGGGGATACCCATCCAGGTGAGGGCCAACTCGTTGACCTGGTACAGGGTGCCGTCGGCCCGCAGCAGCGCCAGCCCGAAGGGCAGGTCCTCCAGCCAGGTGGCCGCACCGGGTTCGGCAGCACGATCGCGGGCATTCCCCCCCGCCGCGGGTTTGCGCCCTGTGCTGGGCACCGGTTTCTCGGGCACCTCGCTCAAGTCCAGCACGTAACCGCGCTGGCCCAGCGCTTTGAGATAGCGGCCCTGGCACAATTCGCCGAGGGCACCTGCAGCCTCGGTTCGCGAGGCCCCGATGCGCAGGGACAACTCCTGCAGGTCGTCGTCTAAGAAAGGATTGAGAAGAAATTCGTCGAGCAACTGCCTGGTGCGCCCAGCCTGGGTGGGCTGGGGCATAGTGCGCATATCGATGACCTTCATGCCCGGAGTTATCCTTTCCGCGGGACAGGGAGGACCGTGCGGACTGCTAGCCGAAAGGGGGAGGTGCAGTTGTGGGGGGCCGTACGGGGGAAATACTGATTTTATAGGGTGTTAGAAATATAGCGCTCACTCCGGGCCCGCGCAAGCGCGGAATCGCTGGCCCTTTTTTTGCGAGTTCTGTTGTGCAGCAGCTTTGTCCCAGTGGCCACCACAAAGTCTAACCACAGGAAATACAATATTTTGGCTACCTACCAGCAGGCGACCCTCGGCGCGGACCCCGGAATTTCTTTCTCTGCGGCCCAGAAATATGCCGCCCAGTCCAAGAAGCGGGAAGCCACCCGGCCCACCCGCAAAGAGGCACTACTTGAGCTGGACGGGCAAGCCGACCTGGGTGATGAACAGGAACTCAGCTCCCGCCAGAAGGCGGCAATCCTAATGATCGCCCTGGGCCAGGAAGGGGCTGCCGAGATCATGCAATTCCTCAGCGAGAACGAGATCGAGGCCCTCACCCAATCGATCGCCGAGTTCAAACACCTCTCGGTCGAGATGCAGGACGAGGCCTTGGTGGAGTTCGAGCAGCACCTCCTGGCGGGGGAGTATCTGAGCCAGGGGGGGCTGGAATTTGCCCGCGGCACCCTCGAACGGGCCGTGGGCACCCGCAAGGCCCAGGAGATCCTCGACCGCATCACCGGCACCCTCTCCTCGGGCTTCCATCTGCTCAAAAACGTCCCGCCCGAACAACTGGCGCCTTTCATCTCCCACGAACACCCCCAGACCATTGCCCTGATCCTCTCCCAGCTCGACCCCCGCCAGGGAGCCGGCATCCTCTCGCTGCTGCCCGAACACACCCAGGCCGAGGTGGCGTACCGCATCGCCACCATGAACAATATCACCCCTGCCGTGCTCAAGCAGATCGAAGACAGCCTGGCCGGAAACCTTCAAGACATCCTCAGCGGCAACAAGGACGTGGGTGGCCCCAAAGTCACCGCCGACATCCTCAACCTCACCGGCACCAGCATCGAGCGCAGCGTGCTCGAACACATCGATGTGCAGGACCCCGAGGTCGCCGAGACGGTGCGCAACATGATGTTCGTCTTTGAGGACATCTGGTCCCTGAGCGACCGCGAGGTGCAGATTGTC
>SXGS01520116.1_pt1 | contig 27699 bp, 18 predicted proteins | sample 3174681 | NCBI WGS metagenome assembly SXGS01 (sample SAMN11356861, study PRJNA531348) | freshwater metagenome | isolation source: freshwater sample F1-80 | place: China: Fuxian Lake, Yuxi | collected 2017-12-25 | reverse complement strand
GGCCACGAACAGTACACGCGCAACATGGCCACCGGCGCGAGCCACTGCCAGCTGGCGATCACGCTGATCGATGCGCGAAACGGCGTGTCGACGCAGACGAGACGCCACGCGTACATCGCGAGCCTCCTCGGGCTCAAGCAAGTCGTCGCGGCGGTCAACAAGATGGACCTTGTTGACTGGAGCGAGGCGAGGTTCCGTGAGATCGAGAGTGAGTTCGTGGAGTTCTGCGCGAGGATCGGCGTCGCGGATCCGATCGCGGTGCCAGTGAGCGCGCTCACAGGTGACAACATTGTGCGGCGCGGTGAGCGGTCGCCTTGGTACAGCGGCTCGCCGGTTCTTGAACTTCTTGAGTCGGTGGCCATCGATCGACCGCAGGCCGACTCGCCGATGAGAATCCCGGTGCAGATGGTGATCCGGCCCACGCTCGACTTCCGCGGCTACGCGGGGTCGATCGAATCGGGAAGCATTCGTCCGGGCGACCGCGTGCGCATTCTCCCGCGCGGCGTCGAAAGTCGCGTGCGGCGCATCGCACGGGCGCCCGACGAAGGCGGCGACTTGTCCGTCGCGCAGGCTCCTGAGAGCGTGCTCATCACGCTCGAGGACGAGGTCGACTGCAGCCGAGGGGACATGATCGTCGGCGTGACGCCCGGTGGTGGCGGCGACGCCATCGTGACGCAGTCATTTGAGGCGGATCTCGTGTGGATGGACGAGTCGCCGCTTGTGGCGGGGCGCTCGCTCATGCTCAGGCACGGGACGCGGGTTGCGCCGGCGCGTGTCGTCGCGATCAGGCACGCCGTTGATGTGAACACGCTCGAGCGACACGACGCGAGCGAACTCCCGATGAACGGCATCGGCCGCGTCGAGGTCGAGTCGGAGGTGCCGCTGGCGATTGACCCATACAGCCGCGTGCGAGGCACTGGGTCGATCATCCTCATCGACCGCCTCACCAATGCGACGGCCGCGGCGGGACTCATCCGCACGGGCGATGCAAGCGACCCGCACGCCAAGCGCGCGCACTGGGAAACGGCGGTGGTGTCGACCGTCGAACCGCCAAAGGGCAAGAGTCTTGTCAGTGACGCGGAACGCACGAAGCGTTGGAAGCAGTCCCCGCTGGCGGTGCTCCTCTATGGAGCGCCCGGAAGCGGGAAGACCGGAACGGCCTTCGCGCTCGAACGCGCGCTCTGGGACAAGGGCCACGCCTGCGTCGTCCTCGACGGGCAGATGCTGCGCGCGGGGCTCAGCAAGGATCTCGCATTCACCGACGAGGACAGGAGCGAGAACCTTCGCCGCGCGGCGGAGCTGGCGCGGATCCTGATGGATCAAGGCCTCGTCGTCGTGTTGAGCCTCGTGGCACCTGACGCATCGGCGCGCGCCCGCGCGAAGGAGCTCGTGGGTGCAGAGCGCTTCGTCGAGGTCGAGTGCGCGAGGACCACGGCCGAGCAGGTCGTGGCAGCCGTGCTCGCGCGGCTTGGATGAGTGGTTCCAGTCGGCGCGTCGCCGATCAGTCCGTCGTGCACTCGCCCCAACCACCGAGGAGCGCGGCAAGGTCGGCGCCGTCGACGGTCCCATCGTCGTTGATGTCTCCGCCGCCAACGCCCACGCTCGAACCCCACGCGGCGAGCAGCGTCGCAAGGTCCTGACCGTCCGCGCGCAGGTCGCGATTGAGGTCACCCGGGCAGGTGTTCGCAAGGATGGCGACGCCCGCGTAGGGGCCGAGTGCGATTGATGTGGCGCGAAGGGGATTCGTGGCGGTGTGGGCCGGCCAGAAGTCGTCCCTACCCCATCCAATCACGATGCCATCCGTACGGATCGCCGCCGATGAGTCCCACCCAGCAGCGATTGCCGTGCACGAGCCAAGTCCAGTGGGCACGCTGCACTGCCCCATGTTGTTCGACCCGAATGCAACAACCGTTCCGTCTGGCTTGAGCGCAAGCGTGTGTCCGTTGTACTCGTCACTACTGCCGTAACCGCCAGCGGCCTTCATGCACGGCCCCAATCCACTCGGTGGTTGAATGGTTCGGCCCCAGACTGCGAGAGTTCCATTCGTCCGGATCGCCACTGCATGCCGCCATGATGCGGCGATGGTGTTGCAGGTCCCGAGGGTCGTTGGGATGTAGACGGTGCCCAAGCCGGTGTAGCCCCACGCAGCAACCGTGCGATCGGAACGCAGAGCCATCGACCACGAGGCTCCGGCCGCAATCTCCAGGCACTGCCCCAAGTCTGTCGGCACTGTGGATTCTCCCTCCGAATCAGTCCCCCAGGCAACGACAGTTCCTGCGGCAGTCAGCGCAAGCGTGTGACAACTGCCCGCGGCAATCTGAATGGATGGAGGGAGTCCTGGTGGCACACTTGCTTGCCCATGATTGTGGCCAGGCCAACCCGTGACAGGATCCTGCCCCCATCCGAAGACCGTCCCCTGTTCATCGAGCGCAAGCATGTGGAACCAGCCCACAGCAACCTGCTGGCACTCGCCGAGACTTGGCGGGACTGTGGTGAGTGATGTTCCATTAGATCCCCAAAGGGTGACCGTCTGATCCGCGTTGACGGCACCCTGATTGCACGACCCAGCACACAGAGTCGCACCCGCGAGGTTGGGTGGCGGTGGGATGCCCGGCATCGGGAGGACAGAGGGCGCATGCCACTGCCTGACCGTCCCATCGGCGCGAATGGCGACGCATTGATGGCCGCTCGCCTCAATGTCCCGACAGGACCCGAGGTCTGCAGGAATCGCCGGGAGAGTGCTGCTCAAGCCCCAAGCAACAACCACCCCATCCACGGTCAATGCAAGCGAGAAACCGTAGCCCGCCGCGACCTTCGAGCAAACGCCAAGAGTCGCTGGTGGTTGGTAGACCGAGCTCCCATTGGAGTTGGCCGCAGCCACGGTGCCGTCGGTTCGCACGGCGACGATGTGGCTGGTCCCAGCATCTGCATCCACACACTGTCCGATGCCTGAGCCGATCGGGAACGTGAGGCCTCCTCCCCAGCAGGCAAGCGTGCCATCGGTTCGGATGGCCACGCTGCCGTACCCATGCGAGTCCACTCGGATGCAAGGCCCGAGGTTGGCTGGGACTGCGGTGGCGCTGCTACTCGGATCGCCCCAAGCGACGACCTGTCCCCCCCTTTGACCGCCACAATGTGTTGGAACCCGGCCGAGATGTCGATGCATGGTCCAAGGTCGGATGGAATGACGACCGGGTAGCCCCACAACGAGCCCCACCCAATCACGCCGCCGTCAGTCTCGAGCGCGACGGCGCAGTCATACGCAAAGTCGAGCTCGGCGACGCCAGTGAGGCCGGGTGGCACCATCGAGAGCTGGCCGCCATTCAGCCCCCAGGCGGAAACATCGCCCCCAGGCACTCGCGCATGGGTGGAACTCCCAGCGGAGAGAGCGCATGCGATGCTCGCTGCCGCGAACGCGCGAGGATGTGGGCGGAAGGGGAACATGTACATGGACTCACTGCCCCGCAATCGCCTGCGCGACGATCGTCACGGAGCATGCAAGTAACACGGCTTCATCTTTCTCCATTGATGCGGCAAAGTCGCCGAACTCCGAGAAGTCCTGGAAACCGAGTGCCTGCGCAGCGGCTACATAGGGCAACGGCGGCGTTTTCGCCCAATAATCCTCGCAGATGTCGCCGATGATGGCTGGGCGACCGTCCTGAATGGGCCCGATCCCTTGCATCAGAATCCCAAGGTCATCGGCATTGACAAGCCCATCTCCGGTCAAGTCGCAGGGATTCTCCGTCTGATTCCAGTTCAGCAAGAGGACCTGCAAGTCGCGCCGGTCGACCCATTGGTCGCCGTTGATGTCACAGCCCTCGGTCAGCAAGATGAGTTGAGAATCGCTCCCGTAGGGCGGCGCCGCGACGCTTCCGACTCCAACGGCGACTCCGCTGGAGAGTAGGTCGTGGACCGACCTGGTGCTCACGGTCCCGACGCTCGTAGTTTGCTGCGAGCTCCAGAAAGCGCGGCGCTGCACTACCCGATCATCCACCATCGATCGGCCGCACCAACCGAACACTGAGCCGACCGCCTTCCCCGCCCACACGACGCCCTCGCCACTCGAGTCGTCGGGAACCTTCTCTTGACTCCGTACACCGACAGCCATCCAGTCGGTGTCGAGTGCGAGTGTCGCGTCGACCCGTGCGACCCATGAACTGCTGTCGGTCGGCGCACCCTGATCTGGCGGAACGACGATTGACTGGTGAATGTCGAAGGTCAGTACATGCGGTTCTTCGGCGAAGGGAGAGAGAAAGACCGCGGCGTGCATCGAGAAACACTCGTGTGATTGGCACGGGCCCCAATCCGATGATTCCATCCCCAACGCGCCTCCGGCGATCGGCGCTGCCCGGTCGCTGTCAGGTGGCACCACCGGCTCAAGCGCGCCCACCGACGAGATGTGAACCGCTCGCACGATCGCGACGGACCCGTCCGGGAGTACGACAGCCGGTGGAAATGGAAGACTGTCATCGACACAGGTTGACGGTCTGCGCACACGCGCCATCTCTCCGTCAGACAAGTTCCACCGGTTCCCCACCCAGGCCGATCGACCAAGGCACAACGCCGAGTGGCCGAGCAATGAACTGCCGCTCGCGCCGAACACCTGTGTCGCCAAGGTGGCTGGATCCACACCGATTGCCTCGGCGTGGGTGGCTGGGACCGAAGTGCCGAAGATGCCATCGCAGTTCGTGCCGCCCCCAAGGTGAACAAGTGGACTGGGAGTACCGCCGACATCAGTCGGGACATGCCACACGCAGCCCACGACGCGGTCTGGTACGCCCTCCCTTCGAAGGACACATCCGCCGACCACGACCCCCGATGCGTTCGCGTCCATCGCAATGCTTTCGATCGCGTGCACGGGAAGCGGCAGCTTGTGCGTCCGCCAGGTGTTCGTTGCAGCTTCGAACACCGCGACCACCGCACTTCGAGCAGTGGCGCCATCGCTCAATGGCAGTCCCGCCGTGCCGGCGACTCGTTTCGGGTTGATGAATCGGAAGCGAGCGCCGCTTCCGGCGCTGCCAGGTGCCGGCCAACGCGGACAGCGGCCGATCAGCCCGGCGCCGGCAGTTGTGACCGGATCGGGAAACTCCCCGATCGGGATCGCCCTGTACCTCAGGACATCCGATGCCATCGAGTGTGCGATCGCGACGAACGCCACGGTCGCGCCGATGCAGTGTGCGAACTGACGGAGGCCTCGGCCATTCGACTGAGGCGACGATCCTGAAACGGATTTGGTGAATCCCGCGGAGTGTTCCCCATGCCGAGATGCAAGGGGTGGGTGACGAGCGGATCAAGCCACGCCGAGATGGCGCACGAGGCCGCGGGAGTCCGAGCGATGTTCTGTGATCGTGTGGACACACGCTCAGAACGCCGTCACCCCCTCCCGAAGGCCTGGCGGAGGGCGAAGTCGAGGACGCCGGCGGCGGGGATCTCGAGGTCGTCGTGGTCGGGGTCGTCGACCATCATGAGTGGCCGGATGGCGTGCGCGGACTCGCAGCGCCCGTGCGAACCCTTGACGAGGGATGCGTCGAGCGGGATCACATCGAGGAGCGCGCGCATGCCGAGTCGCCGCTGCATGAGGCGCATCGCGATGCGTGCGCGCGGGAGAGTAAGTTTCGGATCGACGAAGAGCTCGCACGGGTCGTAGCCGGGCTTCCTGTGGATGTCGACCGTGCGCGCGTAGTCGGGGGCGCGCGAGTCGTCGGTCCACCATGGGTAGGCGAACCAGTGGTCGGCCTTGCTGACGGCGACGAGGTCGCCCGATCGGGGGTGGTCGAGCGATGCCTCGCGCTTGCGGTCATCGTCGAGGACATCAGCCACGCCCGGGAGCCGTTCGAGCGCCTCCTTCGCGGCAGCGCGGTCGGACTCGCGTGCGACATAGATGTGCGCGATCTGGTGGTCGCAGACGGCGAAGGCCTTGGATGCGACCGGGTCAAGGACATCGCGGCCGAGTTCCGTGCGCGTGGCCAGGAGCCCCGCCGCGCGCAGGGCACGGTTGGGATGCACGGCAGCCTTGACTCCCACGATCCCGTACTCGCTGACCACCATGACGCGGATCCCGCGGTCGTCGAAGAAATCAAGGAGCGCGCCGAAGACGCCGTCGATCTCCTTGAGTTCGCGCGCGATCGACGGATGCGCCGGGCCGAGCTTCTGCAGCGCGTAGTCGAGGTGCGGGAGATAGACGAGCGAGATCGTCGGCTCGAACTTCGCGACGGTCATCATTGTGGCTCGCGCGATCCAGTCGGTCGAGCGGATGTCGGCGAGCGGTCCCCAGAATGAGAAGAGCGGGAACTGGCCGAGTTCGGCCTGGAGCTCGTCGCGCCATGATGCGGGGTCGGTCCAGATGTCTGGCACCTTGCGGCCGTCGGCGCAGTAGATCGGCCGTGGCGTGAGGGTGATGTCGGCGCCGGAACCCATCGCGTGCCACCAGAACATGTTGGCCGTAGTGGCCTTCGCGTCGCGCGCGCGGGCGATGTCCCAGAGCCGTGGCCGCTCGACGAGCGATCCGGCCTGCTTCCAGAACTGGACTTCCTTCAGGGAGCGGTCGAACCAGCCGTTGCCAACAATGCCATGGTCGCGCGGCGTGGTCCCAGTGAGCATGCTTGCCTGCACGGAGCAGGTGACCGCGGGCGTTCCGGGGAGGATCGATCGGATGCCTCCCGAGCGCCGCGCGAACTCGACGAGCCGCGGCGTCGATGCGCCAAGGAGTTCAGGCGTCAGCGCGACGACATTGAGGATGGCGAGGCGCTGCGGCACAGCCTCAGCGTAGCCGTCGCGTCAGTGGCGGTGCGCGCTCAGCTCCATGCGGCCAGCAGCATGCCGAGGTCGACGCCGTTGACGATGCCGTCTTGATTGATGTCGGCGTTGCCGGAGGTCGCGCTCCACTGCGAGAACAGGATCGTCAGGTCAAGTGCGCTCACGACGCCGTCGCCGTTGAGATCGGCCGGGCTCGGTGGGGCCGAAGGGCCGACCGCAGCGATCATCGTTGTCGTCGGCGTGCCGGGCTTGAAGAGGCCGAGCGTCGTGCTTGCGGCAGCCGGTGGCCGGCTCGCATCGAACCAGAAGTTGTAGGTGGTGCCGAAGCGAAGCGCATTGCCGTTGGCTCCCTGCGAGTGGATCCCGCCGGTCCAGATGACGGCGCCGCCGGTAGTCGAGATCGTCCAATCCGTCGGCGAGAATGGATCGCCCGAGTGGTAGTTGATGTCGTGGAAGCCGGCGTTCGTGATGGTCACGCCGGCGGGAACGGGGACGCTGAACGAACTGCCGCTGCGGTGGCTGTTGATGTTCTGGATCGCGAACTCGTAGCGCCAGGTGCCGTTGCCGTTGTTCGTGACCGTGTAGCCGAGCGTGAACCGGCCGTCGCCGGCGATGTCCGCGTTGACGAGCGTCACGCCGGCAGTGAGCGACTTCCATGCGTCCATCGCGGACTTCTGCTGGTTCGTGCCACCCGACATCGCGAGCGTGTACGCGCCGCTCGTGAGCGCACCGACGGTGAAGCTGCGCCACGACGCGTTGTTCATGGCGTTGCCGGCGGCGGCGTCGCCGGGATGGATGTACTGCGCCTCGGCGAAGTAGACGGCGCCCTGGTTCTGCGCGGGATCGAGGTCGACGGAGTTGACCTGGATGCGGCGGCCGATCGTGGCAGGCGCCGTGGGCATACCGGCGTTGGGCGTGCCCGGGAAGACGCCGGTCGCGGCGTTGATCTCAGAGCGGCACCCGAGCGCGCTCTGGCTGCCGTTCAGTCCGGCGCTGTAGGGATCCGAGCAGCCGATGCCGAGCCAAGTGCCGCTTGGCGCTGGCGAGCACGCGCCGCAGAGCGAACCTTGGAGCGCGGTGTACCCATGCTTGCCCCAGCCGGCGCCGATCTGCTCGACGCGGCCGTTCTTGATGCGGTAGAGGTTCTGGGGGATGAACGGGTGGCGGTTGTCGGGCGACGCGAACCAGTCGAGGAGCTGGTCGCCGATGTTGCAGCTCGTGGTGCCGATGGCGTAGGCCATGATGGTCTGGCCGCTGACGACGACGCTGCCGTACTTGCTGACATCGGGGATCGCGCCGACGATCACATCAGGGCCGAGTGCCACGCTCGCGAGTCCGCCGTCATCGCCCTTGCCCGCGGTCGCGACAGGTGCGAGCGACGCGCCGAGGACGCCGAGGCCGACGGCGGCGATAGTGGCGGTGATGGGCAGGGACGCGGAAACGGCGCGCGGGAGGGGCATTTCCACACGGTACCGAAAGAGGGGCATTTTCCCAAGGAACACGCACTTGCACCAATAGTCTGCCCACCGAGCCGGGTCGGGGCAGCCACGCACGACGAGGAGAGAGCGACCGCATGGCAAGGATGCAGACAGGGCCGCCCGGCAGCGCCACGACGCCAGGTCAGTTGGCTTCTTGGGCCGCGAGCGGCGAGTCGGAGATCCAGGAGTTCAAGCGCACCACGGGACAGAAGCGAGAGATCGAGCCTCCGGTGTTCCCGGCGATCGATCGAGTGCTGCTGGAGCGACTGCATGCCGACTCGCGCTGGGAACTCCAGCCGGCGGTCGGTTGGTCGGTGTCGGACCTCGACCACGATGAGATCCTGCGGACGCTGGACGCTGGCATCGGCGCGGGACGAATCGAGCAACCTGAAACACGGGATCCCCAGACTGTCCTGCGTGGGCTCGGGCTCCTCAAGGCGGAGATCCTCGAAGTGCCAGGGGCCGTCGTGGTGCGGTTTACGGGGAAGGCGCTACAGAAAACGATAGGGAAAACGATAGGGAAAACCCCGGCCGCGGTGTTGCAGCTGTTGGCTGAGGATCCGACGCGATCCGTCGTCCAACTCGCGGATCACCTTGGGAAGGCGGAGGTCACCATCCACTGCGCCATCCGTAGGCTGCGCCAGTCCGGTCGTCTTGTTCGGATCGGTCCCGCCAAGGGCGGCCACTGGAAGGTCGTGCCCTGATGGGCTCCTTCACCGAGTCCGCCGTCGAAGCAGCGTTCCTCAGCTCCCCGGGATCCGTCGCTGCAGGACGCGGGTGGCGACCCAGAGCGCGACGCACGCGGCCGAGAGAGTGAGGGACCCAAGCATCGCTGTCGCCACCGCGTCGAGGAGCGCAGATGCAGCGATCACGGCGGCGATGCCTCCGGGCTTGCGGGTGCCGTGCACGCGCGCGGCCCTGAGGCCACGCAGGCATGCGATCACGAACCACGCTGCGACCAGCGCCGCGAGGGTCCTGATGATCACTCGAAACATCCCCACGGGCACCAAGACGATCCAGATCAGCACACCGCCAGCGATGCCCCGCAAGCCGAAGTCATGGTCGGCAGCCACCCTCGGCATCAGGAGCCAGACAAGCACCGGAAGCAGCGGAAGCCCCGCGAGGATGGCGCAGTGCATGCGGTCTCGGGTGGAGACGGGGTGCTCGCCGATGGGAGGCGTGGTCGCGAGCGAGCACCCACACTCGCTGCAGCGCGCCGGCTGCATGGCCACGGAGATCAGGTAGCCGCACGCGGCGCAACGGTGTGTCGCGAACTCGCCGGGTGCGTGACGCCGAGCGGCGAACGCGGCCACAGTGGCGTGGATGGCGATCGCCAGTGGGAACAGCAGCGCGCACAGCAACCGCTCGGCACCATGAGCCATTGGCCACGCATTGCCGAGTGCCCCGAACACTGCGAAGTGGGTCGACCCGAACCAGCCGAGCTGCCAGAGGATCGTCGTCATGACCACGACGGGAACTAGGAACCGGAAGACGCCGAGGAAGAGGACCGACCACGCCGTTCGGGCGTGTGTGCAGTTGGAGAGGACGACACTTGCAGCTGCGACGACGCTCATGGCGTTGAGCGCGATGACCGCGGCATCGGCGGAGTCCATGACCCCGCTTGAGAAGGTCGATGGAGCGAGTTGGCCCGCCTCGGCCGCGTCGCCGGTCCACCAGGTCGCTGGCGCGAATGATGGCCAGAGCGCAAAGCCGAGCCACATCAGGATGACGAAGGCCGTCCATGCGAGCGACGGTCGGATCCGCCTGGCGGCGATGGGTCGGTCGGGGTGGTCGCGTGCGTCGATTCTCCGGTCGACGATTCCGTTGAGAACCGATCCCGCCATGGAGAAGGATGCGAGGCCGGCGGCTGTGGCGGTGACGGTGGTCCACTCGATGTCATCCTGGATCCGGATACTGCTGACGACAAACGCAAGTGCGACGCCGAGTGCGGCATCGGCGAAGAGGGTGGGCACGGTCGCCGCGCGCGTCAGGGCGACCCAGTCCGCAATGCCCGAGTGCTTGCTGGCGTGCGAAACGGTCACGATGGCTAACTCCCCAGGATCCGCCGCTGGAGGAGGCGGGTCGTGATCCAGAGCGCGATGCAGGCGAGTGAGATGGCGATGTGCCCGAGCACCGCCACCGAGGCCGCATCAAGGAGCGCGAAGGCCGCGATCATCGCGGCGATGCCCGAGGGCTTGCGCGTCGTGTGCAGGAGCGCGGCGCGAAGGCCGCGCGTCGATGCGATGGCGAACCAGATTGCAAGGAGCGTGGCCGTGGCGGCGTAGGTCCAGCGTGCCACCCAGAAGGGCGTGGTGATGCCGAGGATCGAACTGCCGGTGATCATGCCGCCGAGTGCGCCGCCCATGCCGATCGAACGAAAGGCGAACAACCACGCGTAGACGACGAGTATGGCCACCGGAATGAGTGGCATCGACGCAAGCAGCGTGGCGCGGAGCCGGTCGCGTGGAGGGAGCGCGCCCTCGGCCAGCGGCGCCTTCTCGGCGAACGAGATGCCACACTCGCTGCAGCGCGTCGCATCCGTGGTGACGGGGTAGCCGCACGAGGCGCAGCGGTATTGCGAGGCATCGCGAGACACCTCGCGTCGGGCGGCGAGCGAGAGCACGACGGTGTGGATGGCGATGCCGACAGGCAGTGCGAGCGCGAACAGCAAGTTGGTTGCGCCCGGTCTGAGGAGCCCGCCGCTGGATGGGACCTGGAGGGCGCCGTACTCCGCCGCGAATGTGCCATTGGGCACGATGATCGCCATCATCATGGCGATGGGGACGAGGAAGCGGCAGAGCGCGAGAAAGCCGATCGACCACGCGCTCCGTGCGTGAGTGAAGTTGTAGAGGACGATCGACGCGGCCAGCAGCACGGTCACTGTGTTGAGCGCGACACTCGCGGCGTACACGGAGTCGGCGACCTCAGGCTTGAGGGTTGAGAGATCAAATGGCGCTCGAGCGACCGAGTCGATTGCCCACCAGATCGCGGCTCCGACGGCGATGACGCACCAGCCCTTGGCGAGCCGGCGCAGCATGTCCGAACGCATGGAGTTCGCCGTCGAGAGCGTCCAGATGCCGATGAGCGCGGCGACGACGACCGGGGTCGGCGTCGGCGAGAACGATGGTCGGAGCGAGAAGCCAAGTCCCATCAGGACGACAAAGGCGCTCCAGGCGACCGGAAGCCGGATCCGCCCGGCGGCGATGGGGCGGTAGGGGCGTTCCTGCGCGTCGATCCGCCGGTCGACGATCCCATTGAGGACCATCCCCGCCATATAGAAGGATGCGAGGCCGATGGCCGTGGCGGCGACCGTGAACCATTCGATGTCGTAGCCGACAAGCGAGGTGGACACGCAGAACGCCATCGCGCAGCCCACCAGCGCGTCCGAGAGGACGGTGGGGAGGTTTGAGGCACGGGTCAGGGCGAGCCAGTCCGCGACGATCGAGTGTTTCTTTAGGAGTTCCACAGGCAAGACTTCAACAGGCGAGCGTCGTACCGCGCCGGGCGAGCCCTTCGCGGATCCACAGGAGTTCATCGGCAATCCCGCGCGCGAGACTGTCGCGGCGGAAGTCCATGGGAAGCGCGTTCCAGGCGTAGGTCTCGACCTCCATGTGGCGGATGCCGTCATCCGGGGTCATGGCCGCAAGGAAAGAGTCGATCTCGCGCTGCGTCGTACGAAGGGGTCCGAGCTCGTCGAGGTCGATGGGCACATGGAAGTGCGAGCGCCAAGTGCCGTCGGGCGCATGGTCGAAAGCATCGCCGAGGTCATCGAATGGTTGGACGGTCCCTCTGCCATCGAGCACCATGGTCTGATGGAGGAACTTCGGCTCGTCGAAGTTGCGGAGCATTCGGAACCCGGCCTCGGAGCCGTCGCACTCGATCGCGCTGGAGACCTGCACCTTGCCGATGCGCACGCCGCCCTTGCGGTAGGTCTCGAGCGCCTCGCGTTGCGGTTCGAACATGACGGCGCTGTGACAGATGTCGTGGCACGCGCGGATGTGTCGCGATGGGTCGGGGAGCGCGGGACTCGGCTTCACGCACTGCCCGAGGAAGTCGACGAGGTGCTGCGCGCGGTCGAACATGCATCCGGGCTCAGGCTCGATGTCGAGATGGATGCATACGCCGGTCCGGTCCTCGATGGCGCGCAGGTGCCTCGCCACCTGCTCGATCTGCGTCGCGGCCATTCCGATGCTTGCGCCGCTCGACTGTTGCGTGAACGACTCGCGCCATCCCAGCGGCAGCGTCGAGATGGATCCTTCCTCGGCGAGATGCGGCGCGGTCGCGGCGTCAGGCAGGAGTTGCACGAGGATGTCCGCGAGCTGCATCGTGTAGAGCGCGCGGCGCACATCGGCCCAGTGCGGTTCGTACACGCGCTTCTTGCCGAGCCCCGCGTGGAAGTTGTGGTACGGGAACCCGTTCATCGTGAACACGACGAGCCCGCGCTCGAGGAGCCACTCGCGCAGGCGCTTCGCGCCGTCGGGATCGTCCGTCACTTCCTGCGCGGCGCTCGCCGAGAGCCAGAGACCGATGGGCAGGAGCCCGCGTGGCGCCACGATGGCGCGCACCGCGCACGCGTGCTTCTCGAGCGACGCAAGCGTTTCATTGAGCGTGCCCCCCGCATGCACATTCGTGCAGTACCCGAGCGTGAGGGTCATCGCGCGCCCTGGTGGACGAGGCCCTTGCGCACCTTGTGGTGGCGCGCGGCTTCGACGAACGACACGAAGATGCCGTGGCCCAATGCGGTGTCCTTGGTTCGCTCCGGGTGCCACTGCACGCCGACATAGAACTCGCGGCTCGCGTCACGGATCGCTTCGAGGAGACCGTCGTCAGACCATCCGATGGCTTCGAAGGATCCCTCGTCCTTGAGCGCCTGGTGATGCCAGCTTGCGACGGGCCCGGAGCCGAGTTCGCTCTTCACATCGTGCACATTGTCGAAGCGGTGGCGGTCGCCGTTCTCGTAGTGATCATGCAGGTGCTGGATGAGCGCGCACCCGCCGTGCATGCCCATGAGTTGCATGCCGAGGCAGATTCCGAGCGTCGGCATCGCGCGGTGGGATTCGAGTGCCTTGAGGAGCGCGAACTCCGACTCCTGTCGGTCGGGCTCCATGATGACGGCCTCGGGATGGAGCTCGATGCCGAACGGACGCGTGTCGATGTCGTCGCCGCCGGTCATGAGCACGCCATCGACGAGGGCGAGGAGCCCGGCGCGCTGCGCTGGGATCGCTGGCATGATGAGAGGAATGCCACCTGCTCGCACGATGGCAGCGAGGTATGTGTTCTTCACCTCGTGGCGGAAGCGTCCCTTCTCGTCGCGCTTGAGGTTCGCGGTGACGCCGATGACTGGTGCCGACATGCGCCCATTAGAGCCGATGAGGGGTAGAGTCACGCACAATGTCGGCACAGAATGCCATCGTGATCGTCGGTGCCGGTCACAACGGGCTCGTGGCCGCGGTCCTCCTGGCGCGGGCGGGACTTCGCGTGACGGTGTTGGAAGAACGGCCTGAAATCGGCGGTGCGACGAAGACCCAGTACCCCTTCGCGAAGGCACCACGCCTTGGCACCTCGACGGCGTCGTACCTCCTGGGGCTCATGCCCCCTGAAATCATGTCGCGCACGGGGGTGCGCGTTGAAGTGCTCAGGCGCGATCCGCACTATTTCCTGCCGATGCTTGACGGGCGGTCGCTCTTGTTCTCGACGGATCACGAGGCAATGCGCGAGCAGTTCCTTGCGATGTTCTCGGAAGAGGACTGGCGGGCCAACGCCGCGCTGGCGAGGGAGATCGGTGCGCTGCGCGACGATCTCGCGCCGAGTTGGCTCACCGAGCCGATGTCAGTCGGGGAGACGGCCGAGCGATTCATCCGGCCGGCGCTGCGCGAGGTGTTCGTGAAGCTCGTCACCGGCACGGTCGAGGACTACCTCGCGCGGTTTGGTTTCAAGAGCGAGATGCTCGTGGCGATGTACTCGGTCACCGACGGATTCTCGGGACTGAGCGCCTCGTTCGGGACTCCGGGGACGGGGATGAACTTCCTCGTGCACAACATGTGCCGGCTTCCAGGTTCGGATGGGACATGGATGGTTGCCAAGGGCGGCATGGGCGCGGTGGCGAAGGCGTTCGCGGATGCGGCGAAGGCGCTGGGCGTCGAAATCATTACCGGCGCGAAGGTCTCGCGCGTCGAACTCGAAGGTGGCGTGGCGCGCGGCGTTGTCCTCGAAGATGGTCGTTTCGTCGCCGGTCGCGCCGTTGCCGTGAACGCCGATCCGTTCCGACTTCGTGCTTTGGTCGGTCGCGCGGCACTGTCGGACAACCTGAACTCCCGCATGGACGACTTCGCGCGCACCGGCACGACGATGAAAGTGAACATGGCGCTTCGCGACTTGCCGACCTTTTCGTGCCTCCCCGAGCGCCGCGGGCAACACCACGGCACGATGCATCTTCTTCCGCAGGGTCCGCACCCGATGCAGGAGATCCGCGACGGCTACGAGCGCGTCCAACGCGGCGAGCTCGCCGACTTCCCGACGATCGAGTGGTACATCCACACCGAGGTGGATCCGTCGCTGAGGGACCCCGAGGGCCATCACAACGCGGCGTTCTTCGTGCAGTGGGTGCCCTACGAAATCAAGGGGAGTTCGTGGGCGAACGAAGAGTCGAGGTATGTCGATCACCTCATCGGCATCGGCGAGCGGTTCTGTCCGGGGCTTCGCAGCCTTGTCGTGGACACAGCGGTGCTGACGCCGCCCAAGATCGAGTCCGAGTTCGGCATCACAGGCGGACACATCCACCATGTCGATAACACGATCGGCTTTGATCGTCGCATGCCCTACGCGACTGGCGTTGCTGGCCTCTACTCATGCAGCGCGGGGTGCCACCCTGCGGGTTCGGTCATCGGCGCCGCCGGCCACAACTGCGCCATGCGCCTCCTCCGCGACCTTGGGATTGATGCCGCGCGGGCACTAGCATGAATCACCCATGAGGGCCTTCCATGTTCCATAAATCGCCGCCGACACTTGGCCGTCAGATCCTGGCTGTGATTGTCGGACTCCTTGCATCGTTCATGGTTGTGGCCATTGTGGAGTGGGTGGGGCACAGGATGTATCCAGTTCCGGAAGGGTTCGACTTCACTGGCGACGAGGCCGTGATACGGGAGTTCATCGCCAACCTGCCCGTCGGTGCGCTCCTGATGGTTCTGCTCGCGTGGACGCTCGGAGTCGGAGTGGGATGTAGCGCGGCGCGGCTGATCGTGGGAATGGGAAGCAGCCGGTGGCCCTGCCGGATCGTCGGCACGCTCTTCCTTCTCCTCACGCTCACCAATCTCTGGATGATTCCCCACCCCACATGGTTTGGCATGTTGGCGATCGTTCTTGTGGGTGGATTGACCGCGCTCTTGTCGAAGAATCCAAGGAACATCCCTGCCGCCGCGTGATCCGCGAGGGGATGATCCGTTTCACCGCGTCGCACGATCCAACAGCGCAAGGGGGGTCAGCGATCTTGTCCAGGCGCGAACCATGCTCGAAATGTCTTTTCTCCATCCATTGGTCGACGATTGACCGTCTGGTGTTCAGGGCCACGCGCCACGAGGCTGCGGCGATCTGGTTCGACGACAACCTGCGCTACGACGAGCGGCAGTGCGATCGCGTGAACTACTAGACTCTTCCTCGGGGAGCCACCATGCCACGCCGTCGGCGAGAGAGAGTCGAGCATCCGTGTCTGTGATGCGTGTCGTTGTTGCCACGACCGCGGATGTACTCGCGTCGGACCTCGAGGTGACGCTGCGCGGGAGCGATCCTCTGCGTGAGACATTCGTGATCGTTCAGGGCCCGGGCATGTCGAACTGGATCCGCGGAGAGATGGTTCGTCGCATGGGCGCGTGGGGCGGCGTCGAAACGCCGTTCCTGCGGTCGTTCATCCTCTCGCTCGCGGCGCGCGTTGGGCGGTGCGCGCCGCCCGAACGCGGACGCGACCCGTTGTGCGAACTCGCGTACAGGATTGTCGGACACGCTCGGCACTGCCATGACGGTCTCGCCACGAACGACGAACGCAGCGCGCTGGCGCCGTTTCTCGATCCACTCCGAGATGGGGGCGACCTCGACATCGATGCCCTCCTCGCGCAAGCTCATCGTCTTGCGGAGTGCTTCGATCGCTACGAGATGGATCGCCCCGACCTCGTCGAGGCGTGGGAGCACGACCGGCCTTGGCGTGCGCGCGGCGAGACGATGACCGATGCCCAGTGCGCCACTGAGGTGTGGCAACGCTCACTGTGGCGAGCGGTCGTCCCCGGGCAGTGGGCGCCACATGAGCTCTGGCGCACCCTCGCGCAACTGATCGTGCAACTCAATCGAGGCGAGATGCCCGAGGAGCTTGAGTCCATCGGTTCGGTGAACCTCTTCGGAGTGTCGAGTGTGCCCAAACGCGCGCTCGAACTCCTCGCCACGCTCGGACGGCACCGGAGTGTGAGCGTCTTCATGCTCGCGCCGACCATGGAACTCTTGGAGCGTGGCACATCCGCACGGGCGGTCGCACGCCTCGCGGTGCGCCAAGGAACAAGCAGCGAAGAGATTCGAGTGCGCGAGGTACGAGAGGAGGGCAACCCGCTCGTGTCAACCTTCGGAAGCCTCGCGTGCGAGTCCGCCATGCTCATCAGTGAGTTCGAGGACGCGGGCGCGGCGACCGTCACGATGATCGAACGGGAACCCACACACGCGCCGTCGCTGCTGGCTCGGCTGCAAGAATCGATGAATCGGCACCAACCGAGGCCCGAGGGGCCTGATGGACGGCTCGATGATCGATCGATCGGCTTCCACGGCGTCACCAACGCCACGCGCGCGGCCGAGGTTGCGCACGATGAGATCTTGCGAGCGTTCAAGGAGTGCCCGGGGTTGCGGCAAGAAGATGTCCTCATCCTTGCACCCCGACCGGACGAGTTCGCCGGAGAACTCGAAGCCGTGTTTCGGGAGCGATCGTCGTGGGTTCCTGGCCTCGTGTTGCGGCTGGCCGATGCACACGCAGATGATCGGGAGGGAGTCGCTTCGGCCGCGCGCCACCTACTCGCGCTCGCCATGGGCGATCAACCCATGGCCCAGTTGCGAGGCTTCATTGAGTGTGATTCGGTGCGCGCGGCGGCCGGACTCGACGAAGCAGGCACCGCTCGCGTGCTCGACAGTATGGAAGGGGCGCGCGGACGCCGCTTCTTCTCGGCGGACGATCGCGCGGCGGCGCTGGGCACGATCTCGGATGACCAAGTCCACACGCTGTCGTGGTCGCTTGACCGTGTGCTTGCGGGGATCATCACCGGCCACTCGGGGGCGGCGAAGGTGGCCATCGGCAAGGTGCTCCCGAATGCCGAACAGACTTGTGACGCCCGGCACGATATCGCTGCGGTCGGTCGCCTCCTCGACGCGGTCGGTGAGTTCCTTCGTGAGTGCCGCGGTCGCGCGCGCTCCCTCCAAGAGTGGGTCGATGCCGTCATGAAGGCGTTCGATGTGGTGCTCCCGAGTTGCGCGAGTCGCGAGTTTGGCAGTGCGCGCGAGTCGATCGAGGGGCGGTTGCGACGCCGTGCGATGGCCGCGACGGACAATGACCTCGGCGCACTGCCGTGGGTCACCGCGTACCGCGAGATTGAGCCGGAGCTCATGCCAGGGGGCTCGGGCGTGCGATTCGCAGCCGGCGGGATCACGATGGCGCGAATGGCACCGATGCGGAGCGTCCCATTCTCGGTCATCATCGTGGTGGGCATCCAGCACGGAGAGTTTCCGCGCGCCATCGTGCGCGACGAACTCGACCTGGCCGCCGTGAGTCCGAGGTGTGGCGACCGAAAGCCACGGGACGAAGATCAGTTGCTTGTGCTTGAGGCACTTCATGCAGCGCGCGAACGAATCCGGTTCATCCAGCTCGATCGAGATGCCGCCACAGGTGAGGCGCTCGACGAGAGTGTCATCATCACAAAGATCATTGAAGCGTGCGCGCCGCTCTCCGGGAAACCCAAAGAGGAGGTCCGTGGCGAGCTCATCAGGTCGCATGCGCCTTTGGCGTCGTCGCCGGAGGCGTGGCGCGATGTCGACATGGCCTCGTTTGATGGATCGGCCTACACGCGGGCGGTCGCCCACTCCGGTTCGCGCCGGCGCGGAGAGGATCGCCGCTTCGTTGTGGATGGGGCCGTGAGTGCCACAACAGCAGAGTCGGCCGAGGTCGTCCCGCTCACGGCGCGCGCGCTTGCTCGCGCCATCGAGTGTCCGCCGCGCGAGTTCGTCGAAGCCCTTGGTCTTCGCGTGGTGCGAGCGGAGGATGAGCTCAGTACCTCGGACGAGCTTGTCGAGGTCACAGGACTCGATCGTTGGGCGCTGCGTGAGCGCTGCATCACGAGCGCGCTTGATGGTCTCAGTGGGGAGCAGGTCGCCGATGCGTGCCGTCACGATGGGCTCCTCCCTCACGGCCACACCGAGTTGTCGGCATGGGACGATGCGTGGAAGCTGGCCACGGCCATCGCGACGGAGGTCGATCGCGTGTATCCGAAGCGTCCACGAGAGACGCGAGTCCTTCGGTATCGAGGTGACCGGAAGGATCAAGAGGTGCGCGCGTGGATCGAGCACATCGTGAACTCTTCCGACACGACGCTGGGTCCGAGCGTTCGCGTGAAGTGCGACGCATCGGCAGGGACAGCAGAGGCGGCCAGGTTGGACGCGGTGCCTCAGGATCAGGCGATCGCGGTGCGCCAGGAACTCGAGGCACTCGCAGCGCTTGCAAGGCGCGAGCTGTTGCCGTTCTGGACGAAGCTCCTTGGCGCGTGGATCAAGGCCAGGGCGGAGCCGCCTAAGGAGCGGCTCGAGGCCGCGCGCAAGGAGTTCACGAAGTCGTCCCAGTTTGCGCTCGCGCTCGCCGACGACCCACACATGGCGTGTGCGTTCCGCGGCGCCGATCTCTTCTCGTGGGGAGAGCAAGAAAGCACGAGGGACAAGCCGCGGAGCTTCGATGACCTGGCGCAATGGGTGGTCGAACGCATGCAGCGGACAGGGTGGCCGCCATGACAGCACCCAAACCATTCGATCTTGATCAGGATGCTCTTCTCGAGGGCACAACCGCCATCGAAGCGAGCGCGGGGACCGGAAAGACTTGGTCGATCGAGCAGATCGTCGTGCGCCGCGTGCTGGCGGGACTCTCGATGGACCGGATGCTGCTCATGACCTTTACGAGGTCAGCGGCGTCGGAGATGGCGGCGCGGACACGCGCGGCACTCGATGAGAGCATGCGCAGGTTGCCAGTTGAGCAGGCCAAGGAGCGCGGCCTCCTCGACCATGCGCGAAACCAGTTCGATGCCGCGTGCATCACCACCATTCATGGATTCTGCCAGCGCATGCTCACCGAGCACGCCGCATCGGCGGGGCGTCACGGGCTCGAGGGGTGGAAGCTTGATCCGGATCCCACCGGGTCCGCACGGGTCGCTTGCGACGACGCATGGAGTGCAGCCGCCGTCAGGGACGGGCTCCTTGTCCTTCTCGCAGGCTCGCCGCAGGACCATGTTGAGCGTGTGCTCGAAGTCGATTCGGGGCGAAATGCGCCGAGTTCCCAACCCTCAGGCCACGACCCCATCAGCCCGTGGCGGACCTCCGTGACGAAGTGTGTGCGCGAACCGGGGATGGCCGCAGCGATCAGGGGCTTGGCCGAACGGCTGCTCAAGGCTCCGAAGACGGCGAGCATCGCACTGGCCAACGCGATCGAGTGTGCGGCAGGCAAGGAGGTACTGTCAGACCTCGACCTCGTCAGCGTGGTCGGCCTCATGGACGACAACCTCGTCGGCGCGTCGGGGGCACTGTGTTCGCCTGAGGGCGCGGGAGCAAAGACGACGACGGGAACAGGGAAGGCCGTGGCGGGGAAAGTGGCGGCCGTGCGCCACATCATGTCGACCCCGGACTGGCGCGCACGAAGCGCCGTGTTGAAGGAGTGCGGCATCGCCCGCGAGTCAGCGGTGAAGTTCGCACAGGGCAGGCTCGCGGCCGATGCGTTGCGCAGGCTCGCGCACGCACGCGAACGGTCAAGGACATTCTCCTTCCACGGGCTCCTCGTCCGAATGTGGGAAGCGGTCGACCAACTTCCCGCATTCAGACACGCCGTGAGTTCGCGCTTCAGCCTTGTCATCGTGGACGAAGTGCAGGACACCGATCCGGTCCAGTCGAAGATTCTTGAGCAGCTCTTCGTGAAGTCCGCTGCGCCCGTGGCGCTCTACCTTGTGGGTGATCCCAAACAGTGCATCTATGAGTTCCGCGGTGCGAGGCTTGCCAGTTACCTCGAGCTCCGCGGGTTTGCACAGGAACAACTGCGCGCCTTGCGCGAGTCGAGGCGCTCGGATCGGTTGCTGCTCCAGGCCATCGAGCATCTCTTTGCCGTGCCGATGCCGTTCCTCCACGACCAGATCGGCTTCGACAGTGTGACGAGCGCGTGGCCGACGCGACGGATGTCGCGCGACGACGGTAGTGAGGAGCCAGGCATCCGTGTGCTCCGCGCCCCCACAAAGGACTTCCGTGCCATCGCTGCAGGCGTGGCGGCCCGAATCTGCGACGACCTCGTCCGGGGCGTGAGGGTCCAAGAGGGGCCACTCTCGGGACCGCTCACGACACGGACGCTTGCGCCCAGGGACATCACGGTGCTCGTGGCGGCTCACTACGAGGCGGCCACCATGATGACGGCTCTGCGCAAAGCACAGGTGCCCGCCGTCTTGATCGGGAAGCAAAGTGTGTTCAAGTCAACCATGGCGCGCGAAGTGTTCCCACTCGTGGCCGCGCTTGCGGCACCCACAAACGCGGCCATTGCGTTGGCGGCGTGTGCCGGTCGGCTCATCGGCGGCACGAGCTGTTCGCTCGACCTCGACGGCGCATTCCGGCTTCGCGTGCGGGTCGCGGCAGCCACGGCGGCGCGCTTCGGCGTTGCGTGTGCATTGAGAGAACTTGTGATGCCAACGCTCGGTGGGCTTGCACAGGAGACCGACGCTGAGCGCGCCGAAAGCGATGTCCTCCAGCTGATCGAGTTGATTGATGCCGCCGAAGCCTCGGGATGCCGGGGGCCACGAGCGATTGCGACATGGCTTGCTGGACGCATGAAGCAGCCGGGCGATGTTGCCGAGGAGGGGTCGGAGAGCCGCGTTGCCGGTCCGGCGGATGCCGTGCGCGTACGGACCATCCACTCGAGCAAGGGTCTCACCTTTGGGGTGACCTGGTTGCCGACCGTGGCGTTGGCTGCCAAGTCAGGACGATCGAAGACAGAGGATCCGACGCGTGACCAAGGGCAGGAGGGGCGTCGACTTCTCTATGTGGGCCTTACGCGCTCGCGCTGGCAGTCCAATGTCGTGTGGATCCCCGACAAGGCGAGTGCGGGTTCGCAGCTCGCGCCACTCATCCATGCACGCAGGGAATCGGACATCACACAGGTCAAGTATGTAGCGCAGCAGCGACTGGACGCCCCAGCGCTTCGCGATCAAGACTTGCATGACCTCGCCGCATCATCAAGCGGCTCGATCGAAGTGTCGGATCTCGATCGTGACGCATTGCCGATGTCGTGGCCAGCCGAGGAGGCACTCGTGGCGCCCAGTCGCGACCTCGCGGCGATTCCATCGCCACGCGAGCAGATGAGCTTCACGGGACTTACGAAGTTCGTCGAGCATGGATCGAGCGATGGCAACGAACTCGATCACGATGCCGAGGCTGTGGCCTTGCCCGCGGACTCGTCCGAGGCGGCGACAGAGTGCGACGCGGCACTTCGACAGTGGGGGCTGGTTGGGCGCGCGCTCGGTGTTGCCGTGCACAACGCGCTTGAGGAACGCGAGGCGTTCGCGGCGCTCGCGGAGGGGGCCGATCGGCGGCCCCTCGCCGACGCGATGGCTCGGCACGGCGGCCGCCCAGACCGTGCCAGCGCCTGCGAGGCGGTCGCGACGACGCTTGCGAGCGCGTGCGCGGTAGAGATGCCAGGAACGGTCAGCCCATGCATCGCGGCGATCGCGCGAGGCGGCCGCGGCGTGTTCCGCGAACTCAAGCTCGCGACCGGATGGTCGGGCTCACCATCGCAACTCGGTGATGCGTTCGACCAAGAGCCCCATGCGTGGGCTCGCTCGCTCGCTGTGCGACTGCGCAAGATGGGACCTCGCCACGCGCGCGGGTTGTTCGTCGGAACACTCGACCTCGTCTGCCCGCACGAGGGGAAGTGGCACATCTACGACTACAAGTCCAATGATTTGGGCACGCGAGCCGAGGCGTACTCGCCGATTCGACCGAGCGCGGACAGCCTCTCGCCCCTTGATCGCGCGATGGACGATTGCCGGTACGGGTTGCAGGCCGCGCTGTATGCGACGGCTCTTCGCTGGTGGCTCGCGAGCCGTGGCGTGTCCGCCGCAGGGGGCGAGTCGATCATCGGCGGCGTGGTCTATCTCTTCTTCCGCGGGATGGATCCGGCAGTGCCTGGGCAAGGTGTGTGGACATGGAGCCCCAGTGTCGCGCTCATGGATGCGCTCAGTGAGCGCCTTCAGGTTGCCCCTGCGCGAGGCGGCGCATGATCGAGCCTTCTGCCGACGCGCTCTGGGTTGGGCGGCGACTTGGTGCCATCATGGCACCGGGGCATCCAGGACTCGCGGAAACGCTTTCGTGGTGCGAAGAGCGGGTGCGACAGGGGCACATGTGTCTGGACTTCGATGAGTGTGTTGTCGATGAGGATGGGCGAGAGGATCGACTCCCTCGCGAGTGGATCGAAGAGCTGAAGAAGCTGCCGTGGGTGGCTGAACACGCCGTTGGCTCACTCAATGACAGCATGCGTCCGCTTGTCGTGGAAGGATCTCGGCTCTACTTCGCGGCGCAGAGAGCCGACGAAATCACGATCGCGCAGCGCCTTGTGACGCTCTCGAGGCGACCGTCGTGTTGGGTCGGCGCGGCCTCGGCGCAGGGTGCAGGCGACGCATTACAGGCAGCGGCCATCGACCTTATCACCAAGGCATCGCTCGCCATCGTGATCGGCGGGCCCGGCACGGGCAAGACGACCGTCGCGAGGGGAATGGTCGAGTGCGTGTTGCGCCACGAGCCGTCGACGCGGGTGCTGCTCCTTGCACCCACGGGCAAGGCCACGGCGAGATTGCGCGAGTCGATCAATTCAGATGCGCCCTCGAGTGCGCCCGCGATGACGATCCACAGAGCGCTCACGGCGGCCGCGAAGTCGACGCTCCTTGCGGCGCGCCTCGTTGTTGTCGATGAAGCATCGATGGTGCCAGCGCAACTCATGCGACGACTCCTCGAAGCGATGTCGCCCGAGGCGAGCCTCGTCCTTCTGGGCGATGCGCACCAACTCGCGAGCATTGAGTCCGGGTGCGTCCTCGCGGACATCGTCCCCGACTCGAAGGCGCACCCGCTGCACGAGTGCACTGTGTCGCTGACCAAGAACTGGCGTTTCAACGAAGTCGGTGCGCTCGGCGCTCTGGCATCGGCCGTGAACGCTGGTGATTGGGCTCGCGTCGAAGAGACACTGCATCTCGGCGGTCCAGTGTCGTGGATTGATGCTTCGAGTTCGTCGATGGTCGTCGAGCACACACTCGAATGTCGTGCGACGATGGGCGATGGGTCGTCCGTCCTCTGCGCGCACCGTCGAGGTCGCGATGGTTCGCTCGCGATCGCACGCGAGATGGCACGCGGCGCGGGAGGTGGAGCCAACATCGACCCGATCCACGGGCGCGATTTCGATGGCCGACCAATCATCATTACGGTGAACGATCCCGCCACAGACCTTGTCAACGGCGATGTGGGTCGCGTTGAGGAGCGGAACGGTCGCCTTGTTGCCGTGTTCCAAAGTCAGCCCGACAAGGCGATCGAGGTCGAGAGGCTTCCGCGGCATGAGGCCGCCTACGCGATCACGATTCACCGGTCGCAGGGGTCCGAGTACGACGGCGTTGTCATCGCGCTGCCAGCGAGCGTGTCGCCGGTCTTGTCGAGGGAGTTGCTCTACACCGCCATCACGCGCGCACGCACGAAGGTCGCCATCGTTTCGAGCGAAGCGTCGCTGCGAGCGGCGGTCGCGCGGCAGGTCCGTCGCGCGAGTGGCCTTCGAGAACGCATCGAGGCCGCGGGGATGCTGCCACCGAACTGAAATCAGGCGGAGGGCCGCACTGCTCGCTCCGTGGCAAGGTGCGCCGCGCTCCTACACTCGCACCCATGACGACCAAGTACCGCACCGTGCCGCAGGTCACCTCCGGGATGCCTGCGGGAGTCCCCTACATCGTCGGCAACGAGGCGGCGGAGCGGTTCTCGTTCTACGGCATGAAGACGATTCTCGTCGTCTTCATGACGCAGTACCTGCTGACCGCGTCTGGGCAGTCGGCGTACATGACGGACACCGAAGCGCGCGAGTGGATGCACCTCTTCGTGGCCAGCGCCTACTTCTTCCCGGTGATTGGCGCGGTGATCGCCGATGCCTTCCTCGGGAAGTATGTGACGATCATGGCGCTCTCGCTTGTGTACTGCCTCGGGCACCTGAGCCTGGCGTGCATCGACCTACCGCCGTCGGCGCTGGAAGCCACGATGGACCCCAAGGGATGGCTCGTGGCCGGCCTCGTCATGATCGCGATGGGTTCCGGCGGCATCAAGCCCTGCGTGAGCGCGAATGTCGGTGACCAGTTCGGCAAGGCGAACCGTCACCTCATTGAGAAGGTCTTCGGTTGGTTCTACTTCTCGATCAACTTTGGTTCGTTCTTCTCAACGATCCTGACGCCGTGGCTCCTCAAGGAGTACGGGCCGGGATGGGCGTTCGGCGTCCCGGGGATCCTCATGGCGCTGGCGACGCTGATCTTTTGGCTCGGTCGCTCCAAGTTCACCCACATCCAGCCGCGCGGCGTTCGCTTCTTCCGTGAGACATTCACTGGCGACGGCCTCAAGGCGATCCTCAAGCTGGTGCCCCTCTACATCTTCGTCGCCGTGTTCTGGTCGCTCTACGACCAAGGCGGCGGCGCGTGGGTGCAGCAGGCCAAGCAAATGAATCTGGAGTTCATGGGGATGACATGGCTCGAGAGCCAGGTGCAGGCGGTGAATCCGCTGCTCATCCTCGTCTACATCCCGCTCTTCGCCTATGTGATCTACCCAGCGCTCGGCAAGGTCATCGTGCTCAACCCGCTCCGGAAGATCCTCATCGGGTTCGCCCTGTGCGCGGCAAGTTTCGCGATTGCCGCCTACGCGCAGGGGATCATCGACAAGGAGATCGTGCGGTTCGGCGAGTCGGTCGCGCCGATGGTCGATGCAGGAAGGCTCGACGCCGCCGCCACCGCAGAGGCCATGAAGGCCGTGGAACTCAACGCGCAGGCGGAAGCACTGGCGAAGGCACCCGACGCGGCGGCGCAGACAGCCGTCCTCGCAGACGCTGGCATTGCGGTTCTCGCCGACGGCACCGTGATGAAGGCGCAGTGGCCCAGCGTCGCGTGGCAACTGCTCGCGTATCTCGTGATCACGGCCGCCGAAGTGTTCGTCTCGATCACATGCCTTGAATTCAGTTACACACAGGCGCCACCGCAGATGAAGTCGCTCATCATGAGCTTCTATCTCTTGTCGGTCTCGTTGGGAAACCTCTTCACGGCGCTCGTGAATCGGTTCACGATGGACGACGCGGGCAACTCCTCGCTTGTGGGCGCCAACTACTACTGGTTCTTCACCAAGCTCATGATTGGGACGACGGTGTTCTTCGTCGCCATGGTGCTCTTGTACAAGCCGCGCGAGTACCTGCAGGACGACGCCTCGGCGAAGGCATAACCGCCATCACCACGCGTGCAGCACAGGATTGGCCCTCTCGAAGAGATTCGGGCCGATGAGGACGCAGTCGCCCTCGGGCCAGTTCTTGAGATAGCGCACGATCACGCTCGCGTTCGAGAAGCCATTGCCGACAAACGCCGTGGCGCGCGCAGCGATGAGTGTGTCGACAAGCACCTCGCGGCCAAGTTGCGAGGGGTCGGTCGATTTTTGGTAGTGGATTCCTTGATCCGTTCCCGTGCGTGAGCACGCCGTCGTGACGATCCGCTCGCCGTAGCGCGCGCGATGGTTCGCGAGCACGCGAGCATCGTCCGTCATCAGAAAGATCGGCCAGTTCGGGTTCGAGGCGAGGCGCGCGTCGATTCGTGCGAAGGTCTCGCGATTGACCTTATCAAGTTGCGGAATCTCGAGTGCCTTGTCGGAGCCGCGTGCGTGCACGGCGAGCCATCCCCCTGGTGGCAGGTGTGCGGCGCAGAAACGATCGACTTCGTCAACGATGGCAGTCTTCGGGCGAAGGTGCTCCCTGACGAGCATGCGCGCAAGGTCGTGGACCGAACGGCCACGGAGTGGATGATCCTCAGGAATCCAGGGGATGAGGTCAAGGATGCCCGTGAAGAAATCGCTGATGATGACCCGTTCGCCGCGCGAGAGAAGCCAGAGTCCGGCGACTCGGGAGTACGGACCCGAAAACTTCTGCAACTCCGCCACGCCCAGCGACTCTCGAGTCCACTTGGGAGGCCAGTAATCGAAACCACTCTGGGCGAGGCTCTCGATGCCTGTGTTCGAGACAGACTCGAAGAACTCGATCCACGCGTTGCTCTCGGGGCCGGGGCTGAAGAGACTGTTGGCGCCCCAGTGGACAACCGGCGTCCTCAGTGAGAGTCGCGCCACGAGGAGCTGCCCGAGCACATGCGAGACATCCGACCAGAAGCCGTAACCCCACGCCTTGATCAGGAGGAACCGTTCGCCAGCGACGGCGGGAGTCGGCGGCGCGCTGAGGTGATGCGCGATCCGCTCGAGGTTCCCCCGCGGGGGCTGCCATGACGGACTGGCCGCGATCGCCGACTCGAAACTCCGCGCCGCGTGCGACCACTGGCCAACTGCTGCGGCAATCCACCCGAGCATGTTGAGGGCACGCGCGTTGCCGGGATCGCGCGCGAGTCTCGCCCGAATGTGAGATTCCGCCTGCGACACATTGCCACGACGGGCGAGTCGCACCATGGCCGCCTCGAACGGATCGCTGGAGTTGGCGTCACCGAAGCGTTCGACTCCTAGGTCGGGCGAAAGGGGAATTGGATGTGTCGCGGCGCGCGCGGTCGAGGCCGCGGAGGGTGCGGTCAAGCGGCCGCAGCACTTCTTGTACTTCTTGCCGCTGCCGCAGCGACAGAGTTCATTGCGCGCGTCGTTCACACGAGCGCGAGCGCGTTGTCGATGATGGCGTTGAGCGTCGCGCTCGGGCGCATCGCAGCGGCCGCCTTGCGCGGACAGGGGCGGAAGTATCCGCCGATGTCACACGCTTTGCCCTGCGCGGCCGTGAGTTCGCCGACGATCGCGTGTTCGTGAGCGGCCAGATCCGACGCCATCGGCGCGAATCTCGCCGCGAGATCACCGTCACGGCCTTGCGCTGCCATCGCCTGCGGCAGGTTTCGCCCCTTGCGCGAACCATGGCAGATTGGCGTTGCACTGCGGCAAGGTCCGCCGCTGCGCAATGCCG
>SXGS01165476.1_pt1 | contig 27700 bp, 37 predicted proteins | sample 3174681 | NCBI WGS metagenome assembly SXGS01 (sample SAMN11356861, study PRJNA531348) | freshwater metagenome | isolation source: freshwater sample F1-80 | place: China: Fuxian Lake, Yuxi | collected 2017-12-25 | reverse complement strand
TTCGCTGGCACGCTACCCCTTGGATTCTGACTGTCAAACAGAATCTCTACACAATTAAAGGCGGCGGCAGAGGAATCGCTCCCGCTGCCGCCCGTTGGTCTTGTTCTAGGCGGCGGCCTGTCCGCTGGGGGGTGTGAGCGGCGCGATGGGCGGCGTCTCGACCGCGGGCCGGGCGAGTCCGCTCCTTCGCTGGTTGTGCGCGACGTAGCCCGCCTGAACATAGAGGGCACTGTTGGGCCCGTAGTCGGGACTGCACCGGATGCCATCCACCAGACGCCGGTTCAATTCGCGCGTCACAAGGTCGGCATTGGCAATCCTCTGCCGCAGCCCCTCCAATTCGCTCTTGAGCCGCTCATATTCCGCCCTCAGATCAAACGAGGGCCCGACGCCCGCCAGATAGTCTGCGGCATTGAGCCCGCAGAACTGGACGGTGGTTGCGTTATTGTTATGCAGAGCATCCCTGAGGATCGCTGCCTGTCTTATGATAGCATTTATCATGCCTCATTATAGCCCCGAACGGATTGTTTGTCAAATGATAAACATACTATTATGATTGATATTATATCCGGCATCCCAAAAACCTTTTCTGGCAGCCCCCAAGAAGGTCGGCAACGGGCGCGGGCAAGGGGCTTCGCCCCCATCGCCCACCGCAGGTGTCCCCCGCAGGAGGGGTTGCACCCGGCCGGTGGCGCCCGGCCATGGCCATTTAAATAGATTAATTCCCCACCACAGGGGGTGCTGCGCACGGCAATATATTATTGCTCACCGCAGGGGTCTGATCACGGACGATCAAAGCATGACCACGCGTCAACCGGCTGCGCCGGGGCAATAAAGGGTCTTATTGCCACCCCGCAGGGGTCTGATCACGGACGATCAAAGCATGATCACGCGTCAACCGGCTGCGCCGGGGCAATAAAAGGTCTTATTGCCACCCCGCAGGGGTCTGATCACGGACGATCAAAGCATGATCACGCGTCAACCGGCTGCGCCGCTCCTGCGGAGGGCACCTGCGGTGGGCGATAGGCTCCTGCGGAGGGCAATAGCCATGATTGCTCCCCGCAGGGGCGGCGCAGCCGGGGCGCACGGCAATAAATTATTGCCCGCCGCAGGCGCATGTTTTAGGCTGTGAACGTGCAAGCCGCTTTCCCCGCGTCGCCTTTGCTGGGCGCCATGCCGCCCTTTTTGGCGAGCGCCGACTGGGTGGCGTGGATCATGTTGGGGTTGTTCCTGGGGATTCTCTTGGTGGCGGCGTCGTTCTGGCTTCTGGCGCGGCGACATCTGGCCCTTCGCCGAAATGGATGGGACGCGGCGGGCACCTCACGCGTGTCGGAATCCACCGTGGCCTTGCCGCAGTGTTGGCTGGCCATTCCCGGGACGAACACCCAGGCCATCGGGCACGCGCTGCAACTGAGCAATCCCAAGCTTTGCCCGTGGGCCGAAGGCGTGGCGGCAAGCGAAGAGGGGCGGATCTTCATTGCCGCACCCGTGCAAGGCTGGACGCTGGTAGTGGGCGCGGCGCTGCCGACGCCGGAGGAGGATGCGGACCTTCTGTTTCATTTTCTGGTGCAACTGAGCCAGTCGCTGGGCGAGGTTCAGTATTTCCGCCATCAACCGGCGCTCAGCCACCACGCCTGGGTGCACGCCCGCGGCGGCCACATCGTGCGCGCCTACGCATGGGCGGGCGAGACACTGTGGAACCAGGGCAACCCCACGCCCGCAGAATCACGCCTGCGGTTGCGTTGTCATCCCTACGGATCGGCCTTGGAAGAACTTCCCTTCACGGAACTGGCGGCCTTGGCGCACAACACCGAGAGGGTGCCGGCGCTGGCGGCGCGCTGGGGAGTGGACCCTGCGGCGCACGCCCTGCGCGCACGCCGCCAACCGGGACTGCTGGGAGAGTGGTTGGCGGCGCGGTCGGCCTAATGGTACAGTGTGTCGGTGAAACCCGGGGGCGGCCGGCGCCGCCTCTAAAACCTGTGGGGTGCTATGTCGCTGGAAATCGCGTTGCGTGACATTGGAAAGTCCTTCACGTCCGAGGATGGCTCCCGGATGCAGTTGCGCCCGCTCAAGGCCGCGGACGAGTCCCTGCTGTTGACGTACTTCCGGTCGCTGCCCTCGGGCGACCTGATGTTCTTCAAGCATCGCGTCACCAACCCGGAGGTGATTCGCGACTGGTGCACCAACATCGATCTTGGAAAAACCCTGCCGCTTCTGGCCCTTGAGCAGGACGCCGTCGTGGCCGTGGCCACACTGCACCAGAAGCTGGGCGGCTGGAAACGCCACATCGGCAGCATCCGGGTGAGCGTGCTGCCCTCGCATCGTCAGAAGGGCATTGCCGCGCGCCTGGTGCGTGAGCTGGTCGCGCTTGCGCAGATGAGCGGCCTGCAAAAGCTGGAGGCGGAGTTCATCGGCAAGCAGGAGGGCGCGCAGAAGATGTTTGCGTTGCTGGGCTTCATTCATCTGGTGCGCCTTGAGGATTACGTGCAGGACATGCAGGCCATCACCCACGACTACGTGCTGATGGGGCTGGATCTGCAGACCGACGAGGAATACGCCGGCATGGGTTAGGCCCGATGCCTCCGGCCATCTGTCCTCACTGCGGCGAAAGCGTGCCTCGCTTGGCGCGCGCCTGCCCCGGCTGCGGCGCCGACGAGAAGGCCGGCTGGAACGAGGAAGCTTACACCTCCCCGCCCGACCTGCCCGACGAAGCATTCGATTACGACGACTTCGTCCGGCGCGAGTTTTCCTCCTCACCCAGCCCGCGGCCTGCGGGCCTTCACTGGTTCTGGTGGTTGGCGGGACTGGGGCTGCTGGTCGCCGTGCTCTGGCAGTGGACTTAGCCGGAAGCGCGGATTGCGCTCCCTGCCCGCTCACTGGTCTGTTAGGTTCTCCCCATGAGAACCCTGCTCGCGCTTTGCCTGCTGCCCCTCTTGGCGCAGGCGCAGGACTGGCCGCAGTTTCTGGGCCCCACCCGCAATGGCGTCGCGCCCGGTATGAAAATCGCGCCCTGGCCGCAGGACGGGCCTGCCGTGAAATGGGAACGCAAGGTGGGCGCGGGCTTCAGCGGACCGGTGGTCGCGGGCACCCGCATGGTGCTTTTCCACCGCGAAGACACCGAGGAGGTGGTGGAATGCCTCGACGCCGCCACGGGCAAGGCCCATTGGCGCGTCGCCTATCCCACGGCGTATGTGGATGACTTTGGCTTTGATCCCGGCCCGCGCGCCACTCCCGCCATCGCGGGGGGACGCGTGTACACGCTGGGCGCGGAAGGCACGGTGCAGGCGCTGGATCTGGCGACCGGCAAGAAGCTCTGGACCGTGCAGGCCCGCAAGGAATTTGGCGCCGACAAGGGATTCTTCGGCATGGCCTGCTCTCCGCTGGTCGAAGGCAACGCGGTGCTGCTCAACATTGGCGGACGCGAGGGGGCCGGCATCATTGCGTTGGACGCCGCCAGCGGCAAGACGCGCTGGAAAGCCACGCAAGACGAGGCCAGCTACTCCTCGCCCGTGGCGGCCACGTTGGGGGACAAACGCCACGCACTCTTTCTCACCCGCAACAAGTTCTTCTCGATTGACCCCGCCAACGGCGCCGTCCGTTTCCAACTCGATTGGGCGCCTCGCATGCGCGCCTCGGTCAGCGCGGCCGTGCCGCTGGCGATTGGCGACACCGTGTTTATCAGCGCCAGCTATGGTGCGGGAGCCGCCGCGATTTCACTCAAGGGTGGCTCGATTGAAAAGCTCTGGAGTGGCGACGACATCCTCTCCAGCCAGTACGCATCCTGCGTGGAAAGGGGCGGCTTTCTCTATGGCCTTCATGGGCGCGTGGACACCGGGCCTGCGCCTTCGCTGCGTTGTGTGGAATTGGCGACGGGCAAGGTGCGCTGGTCGCGCGACGGATTTGGCGGCGCGAGCGTTTCGCTGGCGGGCGACCAACTGGTGCTCTTGACCGACAAAGGCGAGCTGGTGTGCGCAGGAGCGTCGCCTGCGGGCTACAAGGAGACGGCGCGGGCGCAGGTGTTGGGGCTGGGGCAGCGTGCGCATCCGGCGCTGGCTTTGGGGCGCCTTTTTGCACGCGACACTCGCAAGCTGGTGTGTCTGCAAATGGCACTCGAACCGTAGCCATGCGGGCTTGCGTTGCGCCGCGCCGCACCGCTAACGTGCAGACACGAGCATGAGCCTGCCTGTCCACATCCCTCGCTGGCTCCGGGCGGCCGCGCTTGCGGCATTGGTGCCCGCCGCCTGCGAGTCCCTGCCCCCAGTTCCGCAGCCCGGAGCATCAAATGGTGGCACACCGGCGGCGACCCATTGCGAGAACGCCCCGGGACGCGAATTTCCCGCGCTTGCGGCGGGCAAAATCCAGCGGCTGGATGCGGCGCTTGACGCGCTCATTGCGCCCGACGCACGCGTGGAGCAGCTGGCCGGACCGGGATCCGCCTACCTCCTGCCCGATGGACGCACGCAGGTGTTGGCTCAGGGGTTTGACTGGTCGGAAGGCCCGGTGTGGATGGCCTACGGCCGCAGCCTGCTCTTCTCGGATGTGCCGCGCAACCGCGTGTACAAGTGGAATGAGCACGATGGCTTGAGCGTGTTTCTGGAACCTGCCGGTTACACCGGCAAGACCCCGCGCGGCGGTGAACCGGGCAGCAACGGGCTTCTAATGGATCCACAGGGAAGGCTGGTGCTCTGCCAGCATGGCGACCGGCGCCTTTCGCGGCTGGGCATTTCGCTGCGCAATCCCAAGCCCATCTATGAAGCGCTGGCCACGAGCCACGACGGCAAGCGGTTCAACAGCCCCAATGACGCCTGCTACAGTCGCAACGGCGATCTGTATTTCACCGATCCGCCCTACGGCTTGGAGAAGGGGATGAAAGACCCTTCCAAGGAGCTGCCCTTCCAGGGCGTGTACCAGCTCTCCAAGGCGCATCTCTCCCGTGACGCCAATGCCACCCTGCGCCTCTTGACGCGCGAGATTGCCTTTCCCAACGGCATCGCCCTCTCGCCCGACGAGCGCACGCTCTACATCGCCGAGAGCGGCCCCCGCACACGCATTTGGGCGTTTAATCTGGACGCGGAAGGGGGCGTGCTCTCCGGCGCGCGTGTGTTCTTCGACCCCGCGCCACTGCTCGCCGCCGGTGCCAAGGGCGGACACGACGGGTTGAAGGTGGATCGGCTGGGCAATGTCTTTGCCACCGGTCCGGGCGGTGTGCTGGTGATCAGCCCCGCGGGCAAACATCTGGGCACCATCCACACCGGAGAACGCGTGGCCAACTGCGCGTGGGGTGACGACGGCTGCACATTGTACCTCACCTCGGACATGTACCTCTGCCGCATCCGCACCCGAACCAAGGGAAAGGATTTTGAGCCGTGAAAAGATGGATCACCTGCGCCCTCTTGGGTTTCACTTCCGCCACGCTGGCGGCAGCCGACTGGCCGCAGTTTCTGGGGCCGACAGGCGACAACGTCTCACCGGAGACGGGTTTGGCCGACACCTTTGCCAAAGACGGCCTGCCCGTCCTGTTCTCGCGCCGGCTGGGCACGGGCTACGCCGCACCGTCGGTGCGGGGCGAGCGTCTCGTGGTTTTCCAGCGCGCCAGCAAGCTCTACAAGCTGGAGGAAGGCGACACGGTGCAGTCGGTGCTGGACTACCTCAATGGCGAGCTGGCGGCGTTTAACGCCAAGGAACGCCTGACCGAGGCGGGGCTCAAGGCCGCCGTGCAGGCGACGCGCAGGCGAGGCTACATTGAGTTGCCCGACGCCATCGCGCAGCACTTCGACCAGGAATGCGTGGATTGTCTGGATGCGCGCAGCGGCAAGCTGCTCTGGCGCCACGCCTATGCCACGACCTATGAGGATCCCTACGGCTACAACAACGGCCCGCGCTGCGCGCCGCTGTTGACGGCCGACCGCTGCTACACCTTCGGCGCTGAAGGCGTGCTGCTTTGCCTCGAATTGGAAACCGGCAAGCCAGTCTGGCGGCGCGACACGCAGAAGGATTTCCGCGTCTCTCCCAATTTCTTTGGCGTGGGCAGCACACCCGTGCTGGAGGGGGGACTGCTCATCACCATGGTGGGCGGGGGCCCCAACAGCGGCATGGTGGCTTTTGACGCCCGCACCGGCAAAACCGTCTGGGAGAGCGTCGGGCAAATGACGTGGGACAAGGTGCCCATGCTCGGCTATCCGGGCGAACCCTTGATGGAGTGGAACGAGGAGGAGAAGCAGGCCAGCTACGCTTCGCCCGTGCTGGCCACCGTCCACGACCGGCGCGTCGTGTTCTGCCTGATGCGGCAGGGGCTCGTGGCGCTGGATCCCAAGACGGGCAGGCAGTTGTTTAAACGCTGGTTCCGCGCCCGCCAGAATGAATCGGTCAACGCCTCCAATCCCGTGGTGGTGGGCCACCACGTCTTCTGTTCTGGCGCCTACTATGGTGTGGGCTCGTTGCTGCTGAGTATCAAGCCCGACTTGTCCGGCTATGACGAGGTGTGGAGCACCGCTAAGAGCCGCGCCGAGCAGAACAATCCGCGCCTCGAGGAAACCCTAGGAATCCATTGGATGACGCCCATCCACCACGAGGGTCGCCTGTACGCTTTTAGCGGGCGCAACGAACCCGACGCCCGGATGCGCTGCGTCGATTTCAAGTCGGGCAGGCTGCTGTGGGATCGGGATGAAAGCTGGGGCCGCGCTGAGGAAGATTCCCGCAAATACGGCCGCGGCTCCCTGATCCTTGCCGACGGCAAGCTGATCGCCCTGGGCGAAACCGGCCGGCTGGGGCTTTTCAAACCCTCGCCGACAAGGCCCATCGAGCTGGCCGCCTACAACGTGCCGCAGATGACCTTCCCCTGCTGGGCGGGCCCCGTGCTCTCCAACAAGCGCCTCTACCTGCGCTGCGAGAGCCGGCTGCTGTGCCTCAACTTCGCCAGGTGACAACCCGCACCCCTTACGCGGCAGCCTCTTCTTCCGGCAGCGGCTGGCCGCGGGTTTCCGGCGCCCAGTAGAGGGCGATCAACCCGATGAAATAGGCGCTGCACATGATGAGCGCCGCCATGCGAAACCCGGACATCTCCTGCTTGCCGTGCAGCTGGATGGCCAGTTGCGGCAGCAGGATGGGGCCAAACGCCGTGATGTACCGGCCCACGTTGTAACAGAAGCTCACCCCCGTGGCCCGCAGGCTGGTGGGGAACAACTCGGGGAAATAGATGGCGTAGCAGCCAAAGGGCATCAGGGTGCAGACCCCCAGCAGCAGCCACAGATAGGTGATCTGCGACTTCTCCTGGAAGGTGTAAAACACGAACGTCGCACCTGCGTACCCGCCGACCATCGCAACGGCCAGCGCCACGCGCCGACCGAACCGCCCGGCCACGTAGCTCATGAGGAGGATGCCCATGAACCCGCCCACCTGCTGGAGGATGAACGCCTTGCGCTTGAGCTTGGGTTCCTCCTTGGGGTCGAGCGCCCGGTCCACCAGGCGCTTCATCTTCGCCTTTTGCGCCTCGTCCAGCGCGGCCGTCTTGACCTTTGCCGGATCAAATGTCGTGCCGCTCGCCATGGTGTACTTGTAGAGATTTTGGTAGGAGCGCGTCTGGTTGGCGTCGAGCTGCGACACCTGCTGTGCCTGTTCCGCCGGGGTGGGCGCGGCGATGATTTTCTGGATCGCATCGCGCGTGGCGGCAGGCATGGTGGGGAGGGTGGAATCAATCAATTCGCCGCTCCAGAATCCCACGCCCCACAGGCCAAACACACCGGCCACCGCCAGCGCCAGTCCCACCAGCGCGTTGCGCCGCCAGCGCGGGTGGCGCAGAAGCGTGGTCAGCCGGCCCGGGTGTTTCGCCGCATGGGGATCGGCCTTCACCTTCTCGCGCCACTCAACCCATTTTTGCGGCTCCTTGAGCTTGAAGATGACCAGGGCCGCCAGCAGCGCGGGGGCCGCGCCCACCCAGTAGAGATTGCGCCAGCCGCCCAGCTCCTCCTTGTAGCCGATGATGACGGCGGCGGAGATGTTGCCCAGGGCCGAGAGCGCCTGCAGCGAGCCCAACGCGCCGGCGCGGGAGCGGTCGGGCATGACCTCGGCAATCAGCGCGACGCCCACGGCGAATTCGCCGCCCACCCCCAGCCCGGCCAGGAAGCGGAAGACGCTGAAGTCCACCCAGGAGGTGGAGAGCGCGCTCAGCCCCGTGAACAGCGCGTAGGTGAAGATGGTGAGCGCCATCGTCTTGGCCCGGCCCCACACATCACCCAGCACGCCAAAGATGAGGCCGCCGGTGGCCCAGCCCAGGATGAAGCAGGTCGTGGCATAGCCGCCGTACTTGTTCTGCAGGTTCAGGTCTCCGTCGGGTACGAGCTCGCGCATGGTGATGGATCGCGACATCGTGAAGATCTGCTGGTCCATCGTGTCGAAGAGCCATCCCAACGACGCGAAGATGAACACGGTGATCTGGTAGCGATTGAGGCCCTGCCACCATGGGCCGGTGGGTGTTTGATGCGAGGAGGTCATGCGCGGGGAGTCGTGGGACGGGAGGTTCTCTACACACCGCCCCTGCCGCCGCCAAGCGTAATTTCCATGGGACCTTCCGCAAAACCACTTGCCAAGGCCCGCGGACGCAATAGCATGGCGATACTCACCCCAAAGCGATTTGCCTATGAAGGACTATGCTTCCGGCGACCTCCGCAATGTGGCCTTGGTGGGCCACTCCAAGTCGGGCAAGACCATGCTGGCCGAGTGCATGCTCGCCTCCAGCTCGGTGATCAACCGGCTGGGCAGCATCGAAAACGGCACCACCGTTTCCGACTATCTTGACACCGAGCGGGCGATGCAGCTCTCCATCAATGCCTCGCTGCTGCACACCGAGTGGGGCGGCCGGAAGTTCAACATCATCGACACGCCCGGCTATCTGGATTTTCTGGCCGAAGCGCTGGGCGCGCTGCGCGTCACCGACACGGCGCTGGTGGTGCTCAATGCCATCGAAGGCGTCGAGGTGGGCACCATGAAGGTCTGGGAATGGGCGCGAGAGAGCGACCAGCAATGCGTGCTCGTCCTCAACGGGATGGACAAGGAGGGCGTGGACTTTGACGCCACCCTTCAGAATATCCGCATTGCGTTCGGCAGCAAGGTGGCGCCCATCACAGTACCCCTCAACGCCGGCCCCGGCTTCAACCGGCTGCTCGACGTGATCACCGGGGAGGTCGTCACTTACGCCACCGATGGCTCTGGCAAATCCACCGCCTGCCCCGCCGAGGGTGCTCTGGCAGAGCGGGCCAACGAGCTGCACGGCCAGCTCATCGAGCTTGCCGCCGAGGTGGACGACACGCTCATCAAAAAGTACTTCAACGAGGGCGACCTCAGTACCGAGGAACTTCATGCCGGACTCGTGAAGGCCCTGCGCGAGCATTCCATCATCCCGCTCTTTGCCACCTCGGCGACCACTGACGTGGGCGTGACGCGCATGATGGATTTTCTGGCGCTGCACGGAGCCTCACCCATGGATCGTGGCAGTGCGCATGCCCGCCGTGGCGACGGCAGCCCCTGCGAACTTATTTCCAACGGCGGCGGCCCCGTGCTCTTTGTGTTCAAGACTCTGGGCGAGGCCCATCTGGGCGACCTCACCTTTGTCAAACTCTACACTGGGCGGCTCCAGTCGGGGCAGGACGTGCGCAATGTCTCAAGCAAGCACACCGAGCGCATCAGCCAGATCTTCCTCGTCAACGGGCAGACCCGCACGGGCGTTGACCACCTCAATGCCGGCGACCTTGGCGCGCTGGTGAAGATGAAGCACACGCACACCTGCGACACGCTCTGCGGCGCCAACCTCGAGCTCACGTTGCCGCCCATTGAATTTCCTCATCCCAATATCCACGCCGCGCTCAAGCTCAAGGGCAAGGGCGACGAAGAGAAAATTGCGCAGGGGCTGGCCGCTCTGCACGCGGAGAACCCGATGTTCCTCTACCGCGTGGACCCCGAGCTGCACCAGACCGTGATCTCCGGACAGGGCGAGCTGCACCTGCGCGTGGTGACCAGCCGGCTCAAGGAGCGCTACCACGTGGAGGTGGAATTGGGCGAGCCCAAGGTGGCCTTTCGCGAAACTATCCGAGGCCGCGGCGAGAGCAAGTACCGGCACAAGAAGCAGACCGGCGGCGCGGGACAGTTTGCCGAGGTGTGGATGCGCATCGAGCCGCGCGGGCGCGACACGGGCCTGGAGTTTGTGGACTCGCTTGTGGGCATGAATGTGGACCGTGCGTTCGTTCCATCCGTCGAGAAGGGCGTCAAGTCCGCCTGCGCCGAGGGCGTGCTGGCGGGCTACCGCGTGGTGGATCTGCGCGTGGATTTCTACGATGGCAAAATGCATCCGGTGGACTCCAAGGACGTCGCCTTCCAGGTGGCCGGGAAACACGCGTTTCGCGAGGCGTTCCTCGCCGCCAAACCCTGCCTCATCGAGCCCATTTTCCGCATCGAGATCCGCCTGCCCGACGCCTTCATGGGCGCGGTGATGGGCGACTTGAACAGCCGGCGCGGCAAGATTCTGGGCATCGAGAACGCCGGCGCCTTCACCATCATCCGCGCCATGGTGCCCGCGCGCGACCTCTACAAGTATTCCACCCATCTGCGCTCCATCTCAGAGGGGCGCGGCGTGCACACCGAGGAGTTTGACCACTACTCCGAGATGCCGCACGAGCTCGAGCAAAAGATGATCGCGGAAGCCAGACGCGAGCGCGGCCAGCCCGTCGAGGACTAGGACTGACTCCAGCCCCTTCGCCACTCCTTCTTGAAAAAGAAAAGCCCGCCTCATCGGGCGGGCTTGAAATGAGTCTCGCGGGTGTTTTCTAAAACACTACTTCGCGGCTGCCAACGCGGGCTTCTTGCCGGCCTTGGTGGCCTCGGCACCAGCCGCCCCGGCATCGGTCGCCACTTCCACCGGTGCCGCCAAATCCACCCACTCGAGGATGGCCAACGGCGCGGCGTCGCCCAGCCGGCGTCCCAGCTTGATGATGCGGGTGTAACCGCCGCGGCGTTCCTTGAAGGACGGTGCGACGGTCTCAAAAAGCATGCGCACGACATCCTCGTGCTCGCGCCAAGCCAGCCGCTGGGTCTTGCCGCTGACGCCCCCGCTCTTGGGGAAGAACGCCTTCGCCGGGCTGCGCAGGCGCGCCGCCGCCAGCCGGCGGTGGTGCAGCGTGCCCTTCTTGCCCAGCGAGACGAGCTTCTCGGCCACGGGTCGCGCGGCCTTGGCCTTGGCCAGCGTCGTGGTGACGCGGTGATGCTTGATGAGGCTGCGCACGATGTTGGCCAGCATCGCATTGCGATGCTCGCCCGTGCGCCCGAGTTTGGCGGTGCGTTTTAGGTGGCGCATGGCGGGTTAGTCTTCCTCGATGAATGTCAGGCCGCCGGAGGCCATGGACGGCTCTGCGGCCGGGGCGGGGCGGTCCACCAATCCCTCCTGGAAGGTCATGCCCAGCGAAAGACCCAGTTCCTTGAGCTTGTCCTTGATCTCGTTGAGCGACTTCTTGCCGAAATTGCGGTACTTGAGCATGTCCGCCTCGGATTTCTGGCAGAGCTGCCCGACGGTGGTGATGTTGGCGTTGTTGAGGCAGTTGGCGGCGCGCACCGAGAGCTCGATTTCGTTGACACTCATGGCGAGCAACTTCTTCAGATCGCCCTGCTCCTCGTCCTTCTTCTCCGACCCCTCCTCAAATTCGATCGCGTTCTCGTCGTAGTGGACGAACACATCGTAGTGCTTGCGCAGGATGGCCGAGGCCTGGGTGAGGGCGTCGTCCGGAGTGATGCGGCCGTCGGTCCAGATCTCCAGCTCCAGCTTGTCGTAGTCCGTGCGATTGCCCACGCGCGCGTTGCCCACGTCGTAGCGCACCCGCGTGACGGGCGAGAAAATCGAGTCGATCGCGATGACCCCGATGGGATGGTTGGGGTGCTTGTTCTCGTCGCCGGAGAGGAAACCGCGGCCCACTTGCACCTCGAGTTCCATCATGAACTTCTTCTTCTTGTCCAGCGTGCAGAGATGCTGCCCGGGATTCACCAGCTCCAGATTCTGGTTGAGCTGGATGTCCGCGGCGGTGACGGCACCCTCCTTGTTGGTGGAGAGGATCAGCGTCTGGGGTGCGCGGCAGTCCTGCTTGTTGCGGTCATGGCGGAACTTGACCTGCTTGAGGTTCAGGATGATCTCGGCCACGTCCTCGACGACGTCCTCAATTGCGGCAAACTCATGCTGCGCACCGTCCACCTTGATGGAGGTGACGGCCGCACCCTCCAGCGAGGAGAGCAGCACGCGGCGCAGCGAGTTGCCAATGGTGTGGCCATAGCCGGTCTCGAACGGCTCGGCGACGTACCGGGCGTAGGTGGCGGTGGCGTGCGCCTCATCCTTGACGAGGCGTTTGGGTTGCTCAAACGGAGCGAGTCTAACGGGCATTTGTTGTGTCGGGTTGCAATTTTAATCTGGCCCCTGGCTTCCTATTCCCGCCCGGGGCCCATGTAATTGCGACGAGCACCCCCACACGGGGGCGCACGGGGTTAACGGGAATAGAATTCGACGATCGTCTGTTCGTTGGCGATCGGCTGTAAATCCTCTCGGGCCGGAAGGCGCATCACGGTGCCCTTCTGACCATCCTTGTTGAGCGCCAGCCAGTCCGGAACCGGGCGGCTGGTGGAAATCTCCAGATTGCGCGACGCCAAGAGGCGCGACTTGTTGTGGTTGTGAATCTCCACCACGTCGTTGATGCGGCAGGCAAAGGAGGGCGTGCGCACGCGGCGCCCGTTCACGTTCACATGGCCATGCACCACCATCTGGCGTGCCGCGGCGCGGGTGTATCCAAGCCCCAAGCTGTACACCACGCTGTCCAAGCGCGTTTCCAGAATCACCAGCATGATTTCGCCGGTCTTGCCGGGACGGCGCGCCGCCTTCTCATACACGCCACGGAATTGGCGCTCCAAAAGTCCGTAGTACGCGCGCATCTTCTGCTTCTCCAGCAGTGCTAGGCCATAATCGGTCGTCTTGCGGCGCGCCGACTTGGGCCCGTGAACACCGGGGCCATAATTCTTGCGCTCCAGATATTTTGAGGGCCCAAAGATGGGCACTCCGAAACGACGGCTGACGCGAAGGCGGGGTCCAGTATAACGTGCCATGGGGGTGGTAGATAAAAGAGTGTCAGACGCGCCGGTGCTTGCGCGGCCTGCAACCGTTGTGCGGAACCGGCGTCACGTCCTTGATGGCGGTGATTTCAAGCCCGACCGCCTGCAGGGCGCGGATGGCCGCCTCGCGTCCCGATCCGGGACCCTTGACGCGCACTTCCACCTCGCGCAATCCGTGCGACATCGCGTCGCGCGCGGCCCGCTGCGCCACTTGTTGCGCGGCGTACGCCGTGCTCTTGCGGCTGCCCTTGAACCCGGCGCGGCCGGCGCTCGACCAGCTGATCGGATTGCCGTGCATGTCGGTGATGGTCACCTGCGTGTTATTGAACGTGGCCAGAATGCAGGCGATGCCCGAAGTGATGTTCTTGGATTTCTTGGCCTTGACGATGGGCGTGCCCGCCAGCTCATCGCTGAGCAATTCCTTGGCCGTGGGAGCAGCTGGGGCGGATGCCTCGACCACCTCAGACTTGGCCGTCGCTGCCTTGGCTTCTGCTGCGGCAGGTGCGGCGGGATCCGCCGGCTTCTTCTCAGCCTTGGGCTTCTTCTCAGCCTTAGGCTTCTTTTCTGCCACGGGCTTCTTCTCTGCCGCGGGCTCTGCCGCCGGGGGCTGCGCTGGTGTTTTGGGTTCGTCTGCCATGTTAGAATGGATCTTTAATGGATGCCGGCCTTGGCGTCGGGATTGCGTTGCACGCCGACGGTGCGGCGCGGCCCCTTGCGGGTGCGCGCATGGGTTTGGGTGCGCTGCCCGCGGACGGGCAGGCTGCGCAGATGCCGGATGCCGCGGTAGCACTTGATGCCCTTGAGGCGTTTAAGATTCTGGCCGATCTCACGGCGCAGATCGCCCTCCAGCAGGATTTTCTCCCCGCGAATTTCCGTCTCCTGCAACGCGTGCAGGATCTTGGAGAGCTGCTGCTCATCCAATTCCTTGGCGCGGGTGGCGGGATTCACCTTCGCACTGTCCAGCACGAGCCGTGAGATCACGGGGCCAACGCCGTAGATGGAACGTAACGCGATGTCGATGCGCTTCTGAGGGGGAATGTCGATTCCGAGGATTCGTGGCATGGATCAGCCTTGGCGTTGTTTGTGGCGCTTGTTCTTGCAGATGACACGGATCACGCCCTGCCGCCGGACCACCCGGCAGTGTTCGCAAATCCGTTTAACCGACGCACGCACCTTCATGTTTTGTCTTCTTCCTGCTTTAGATGATTCTGCCCTTCGACAGGTCGAAGGGCGAGAGCTGAACCCGCAGCCGCCCGCCCGCCATCGGGGCCGCTGCAGGCAGCCCTGACTTCCGCGTGGCGTGGGCCAGCAGGCGATGCCCATTGGCCAGTTCCACCCAGCACTTGCCCTGCCCCAAGACCTTCACGACAACGCCTTCAGTTTCGATGGCGTCTTCTCCAGGCATGTTAAAATCTCCGGCTCGCCCTCGGTCACCAGCACGGTGTGCTCAAAGTGCGCCGAGGCGCGCTCGTCACGGGTCACGACCGTCCAGCCGTCCCGCAGGCATTTGACGGCCGCGCTCCCGGCGTTGACCATCGGCTCAATCGCGAGTGCCATGCCCGGCCTCAATTCCGGCGACGCCCCGCCGCCAACAAAATTGGGAATCTGCGGATCCTCGTGCACCGTCCGCCCGACTCCGTGGCCGACAAACTCGCGCACGACACTGAAACCGTTGGACTCCACACGCTGCTGCACCGCCCGCGAAATGTCTTTCACCCGATTGCCAGACAACGCGCAGGAAATTCCATCGTACAAGGCCTGTTGGGTGACATCAATCAATTTCTGCTTCTCCCAATCACACGAGCCCACCGGCACCGTGCGAGCCGTGTCGCCAATGAACCCATCCACGCGCACGCCGACATCCAGGCTCACAATGTCTCCCAGCGAGAGCACGCGTTCGCCAGCCAGTCCATGCACCACCTCCTCGTTGACGGAAATGCAGATGTGGCAGGGGTAGTTGCGGTATCCAAGGAAGGCGCTGGTGCCGCCATGAAACCGGATGCGCTCAGCGGCGTAATCGTCGAGCTCCCGGGTGCGCCGCCCCGGCTGCACAAACCCGGCGACCTCCTCGAGCACCTGACCGGCCGCGCGGCCTGCGGCCCGCATGGCGTCCTGCTCCAGTTTGGTCTTGATGAGAATCATGCCCTTTATGCGCCCCCGCCGCCTAGCCGCGACCGCGCACCTTTCCCTTGCCCAAGAATCCGTCGTAATGACGCATCATGAGATGCGACTCAATCTGGCGCATCGTGTCGAGCATCACGCCCACGGAAATGAGCACACTGGTGCCGCCAAAGAAGCTGGCGACACTGAAGGGCACCTTCATCGCGCTCGCCATCAACGTGGGAATGATGGCGACCACCATCAGGAAGATGGCGCCCGCCAGCGTGATGCGGCTCATGGCGTGGTGCAGAAAATTCATCGTCGCGTCTCCCGGCCGGATGCCGGGGATGTAGCCGCCGTATTTTTTAAGGTCATCGGCAATCTGCCGCTCGTTGAACTGGGTGGCCACCCAGAAGTAGGAGAAGAACAAAATCATCAACGATTCCAACACGAGGAACCACACGCTGCCGTAGTTCAGTTTCAAAGCCAGCGTGGAGAAGGTGTCCCGCAGAAAACCCTCGGGCACGGTGCCCGCCATAAATTGAAACATGGCCTGGGGGAACATCAGGATGGCCTGCGCAAAAATGATGGGCATCACGCCCGCGTAGTTGACGCGCAGCGGCATGAACGAGCTGCCCCCCTGGTACATCTTGCCGCCCTTGGTTCGCTGCGCGTACTGCACGGGAATCTTGCGCTGCGCCTGGGTCATGGCGATGACGGCCGCCACCACCGCCACCAGCAGGGCCAGCAGCACGATGGCGAAAAAGCCCGAGCGGGGATCGTCGCCGAAGAACATGTCACGGAGCTCGAAGATCGCCTGGTCGGCGCGGGCCAGGATGCCCACGGTGATCACCAGCGACACACCATTGCCCACGCCGCGCTCGGTGATCTGCTCGCCCAGCCACATCAGCAGCATCGTCCCCGTGGTCAGCATCAGCATGGTCTGGATGCGGTACCAAAGCCCTGGATCGCGCACCAGGGCGCCATCCAGCTTGAGTCCCTGAAAAACCTTCTCCGGGTTCTCCCATCCGATCGCCATCACGAACCCCTGCCCCAGACAGAGCAGGACCGTGAGATACCGCCCGTACTGGATGATCTTGGTGCGTCCGCCCTCTTCGCGCGCCAGCTTCGCCAGCCCGGGCATGACGGCCGTCATGAGCTGCAGGATGATGGTCGCGCTGATGTAGGGCATGATGCCCAGCGACGCCAGACCGCACCGCTCAAGAGCGCCGCCGGTGAAGAGGCTATAAAGCCCCAAGAGGCTCGGTCCACCCTCGCTCTTGGCCTCCTTCTCTCGCAGCTCCTGGAACGCGTTCGCCAGAATCTCGCCATCCAATCCCGGGACGGGGATGATCGACACCAGCCGCGTCACGGCCAGCAGCACCATGGTGAAGTAGAGTCGCGAGCGCAGCTCCGGGATGGCAAAGCAGTTGCCGACCGTCGTGAAAAAATTCCGGAAGGTGTCGCCGAGGGAGATCATGAGCCCGCGCCGATCACTTTGCCGCGGGGGCCGGGGTTCTCACGGCTTGCTCGCAGGCTCCCCCGGCCTTTTCAATCGCCTCACGGGCGGCCTTGCTGAAAGCGTGGGCCACCACGGTCAGCTTCTTGGTGAGCTTGCCCGTCCCCAGAATCTTGATGCCATCGGCGCGGCCGTTGGCCAGCCCCGCCTTGCGGATCGCCGCCGCATCCACACGCGCCCCCGCTGCAAAATGCTCTTCCAGCGAATCCAGATTCACCGGCAGGTACACTGTGGCGAACCGGGCGTTGTTAAAGCCGCGCTTGGGAAGCCGGCGGAAGAGCGGCATCTGGCCGCCCTCAAATCCCGGACGCATACCCTTGCCGGACCGCGACCCCTGCCCCTTGTGACCGCGGCCCGAGGTCTTGCCGTGGCCGCTGCCCGTGCCGCGCCCGAAGCGCTCGCTGCGGCGGCGCGAACCGTGGCGGGGTTTTAACGTGTGCAATCGCATAGGGTAGATAGGAGAGAGAGTTCTTGGGGTCTATTTGACGGGTGCCGCCTTGGCCTTGCGCTCGATGCCACGCAGTTCAAAAACCTCCGCGGGCAGGCGCAGGTCGTGAAGGCCCTGCATCGTCGCCTTGGCGACGTTGGCGGCATTGCTCGATCCCATGGACTTGGTCAAAACATCCTTCACCCCGGCCGCCTCAAGCACGGCGCGCACGGTCTTGCCCGCGATCACACCCGTGCCCGGCGAAGCAGGCCGCAGGAGCACCCGGGCACCGCTGAACACCGAGAGCACCTGATGCGGCAGGGTTTGGCCCTGCAGCGAGACGGGCTTGGCCGCCTGGCAATTCTGGCGGGCGCTGTCGGTTCCCTTGCGGATGGCGTCGGCCACTTCGCGGCCTTTGCCCAGCCCCAAGGCGACGCGCCCCTTCTGGTCGCCCACCACGACGAGAGCGCTAAATCCGAACCGGCGGCCGCCTTTGACCACCTTGGTGGACCGGTTGATGAAAATCACCTTGTCGGTCAAGCCATCAGCAGAGGGTTCCCTCTGCTGATTCCGACCGCGCGGGCCCGGACCGCCCCGGCGAGGGCCGCCCCGGCCGCCGCCACGAAAGTCGCCACGAGGGCCGCCGCGGTCGCCGCGGGGCGCTTCAACTTGGGCAGCCTCGGGCGCTGCCGTTCCGGTCGTTACGGGGGTGGGGATTTCTGCCACGGGTATTCTGTGGGGGTGGGGTGTTGACTAAAAAACCAAGCCGACGGCGCGCGCGGCATTCGCCAGCACTTCAACCTTGCCGTGATACTGGGATCCGCTGCGGTCGAACACGACCTGTTTGATCCCCTTTTCCATCGCGGCCGTGGCGGCGCTCCGCCCCAATTGTTCGGCGGCGGCACGGTTGGCCTTGCCCTTCGTGCCGGCGCCCTTGGCGACGGTGGAGGCATACGCCAGCGTGTGGCCGGCCGCATCGTCTACAAACTGGATGTGAATGTTCCTGCCGGTGAAGCGCACGCTCATGCGCGGGCGCGCGGCCGTGCCGATGATGCGCTTGCGCGTGCTCCAGCGGCGGCGTTGGACGCGCTGATGTTTGAGTTGTGGTTTCATCCCGGTAAGGTTTTGGTGGCGGCAGATTATTGCTCGCGCTTGCCCTTCTTGCGTTCGACCGTCTCGCCCACGTACCGCACACCCTTGCCCTTGTAGGGCTCCGGCGGATAGTAGCCGCGAAGCTCGGCCGCCAGTTGCCCCACCACCTGACGGTCGGGGCCTTCGATGAGAATCTTGGTGTTCTGATCCACCGTCACCTTCACCTGTTCGGGTATGGCGTGATTGATCTCGTGCGACTGGCCCAGCTGCATGTTCACAATCTTGCCCTGCACCGCAGCTTTAAAGCCGACACCCTGAATCTCCAGCCGCTTCTCAAAGCCCGTGTGCACACCGCGCACCATGTTGTTGAGCAGTGCGCGGCAAAGGCCGTGCATCGCGCGCGAGCGGGCGTTATCCCCATCGCGCGTGACAATGAGCTTGCCCTCGGCAAGGGCTGCAGTGGTGTGCTCGGGCAGATCCATCGCCAGCTTGCCCTTCGTGCCCTCGATGGAGACGCGGCGTCCGGCGAAGCTGATTTTCACCTTGTCCGGAACGGCGATGGGGGCTTTTCCAATCTTTGACATGTCGATCCTTGCTACCAAACGTGGCAGAGCACTTCGCCGCCCACGTTCTCGCGGCGGGCGTCGGCGCCACTCATCACTCCCTTGGAGGTGGACAGGATGGCGACTCCCAAGCCGCCCAGCACCCGCGGGACTTCACCCGAGGGAACATACTGCCGCAGGCCCGGCGTGCTGATGCGCTTGAGGCCGGCGATGACGCCCTTGCGACCGCGGTACTTGAGGGTCACCTTGAGGCGCTTGAGCTTGTCGCCCTCCACGCCGAAATCGGAGATGTACCCCTCGCGCTTGAGGATGCGCGCGATGCTCTCCTTGATCTTGGAATGGGGCACGCGCACTTCAGGCAACAATGCCTGGCTGCCATTGCGCACACTGGTCAGCATGTTGGCGATGGGATCCATGGTTACCAGCTCGCTTTCGTCACACCGGGAATCATCCCGTTGAGCGCGGCCTCGCGGAAGGTCATGCGGCTCACGCCAAACTTGCGCATGTGGGCATGACGGCGGCCGCTGACCTTGCAGCGATTCACCAGTCGCGTGGGGCTGGCATCGCGCGGCAGCTTGGCGAGCCCCGCGTAATCGCCCTTCGCCTTCAGCTCGGCGCGCTTGGCGGCGTGCTTGGCCACCGTGCGGCGCTTGCGGTCGTTACGTTCAATCCATGCGACTTTGGCCATATCCAGAGTAGGGTTGTGTTGCTACGGGGTCGAGCCGGCGGCGGCGGGAACGGCAAAGGGAAGGCCCAGCCTTGCCAGCAGGTCTCGCGCCTCATCGTCCGTTTTCGCCGAGGTGACAAAGGTGATATCCAAACCCTGCTGGCGCTTGACCTTGTCGGTCTCCACCTCCGCGAAGATCGTCTGGTCGGCGATGCCCAGCGAGTAGTTGCCGCGGCCGTCGAAGGCGCGGGGGCTGATGCCCCGGAAATCGCGGATACACGGCAGCGCGGCCGACGTCAGGCGATCCACAAATTCGTACATGACCTCGCGGCGCAGCGTGACAAAGCAGCCCACCGACTGGCCCTGCCGCAGCTTGAAATTGGCGATGGCCATGCGGGACTTGGTGACCACCGGCTTGCGGCCGGAGATGAGGGTGAGATCGCGCACGGCCTCGTCGATGGCCGACTTTTCAAGGCTGGCGCTCACACCCATGTTGAGCACCACTTTCTCCAGTCGGGGCACTTGATGCGAGTTGGTGTAGCCGCGCGCCTGAAGCAGCGCGGGCCGGATCACTTCGTGGTACCTAGTTTGAAGTCGCGGTTTCATCGGGGAGGTCTAGGCCGGGGTGGCCGCCGCCGGCTTGGCGTGGCGCCGGTCGTATTCTGCGGCCAGCATGAGGTTGGAAAGGTGAATGGAGCCGTCCTGGTCCACGATGGCGCCCTGCGGCTGGGTCTGGCTGCGGCGCAGGTGCTTCTTCACCTGCTGCAGATTTTCCACCACGGCGCGGCCCTTCCGGGCGATCACCTTGCGGACCTTGCCGCGCTTGTCGCGGTCCTTGCCGGCCAGCACCACCACCTCGTCGCCTGCCTTGACGTGCAGTGCGCGCCGGCGGGCGCTGGGGGTTGGGGAATGAGAGCGTCTTGCCATGGCGTCAGATGACCTCGGGGGCCAGGGAAATGATCTTCATGAACCGCTTCTGCCGCAGCTCGCGCGCGATGGGGCCAAAGATGCGCGTGCCGCGCGGGTTGCATTCGGCATCGATGATGACAATGGCGTTGTTGTCAAAGCGCACGTAGGAGCCGTCGCTACGACGAATGGCCTTGCGGGTGCGCACGAGGACGGCGTTGACCACCTCGCTCTTCTTGATGGTGCCATCGCTCGCCGCCTCCTTGATGTGCACCTTGATGACGTCGCCAATCTCGGCGTAGCGCTTGTTGCGGCCCAGCACGCCGATGACAGCCGCGCGCTTGGCGCCGGTGTTGTCGGCCACGTCGCAAATGGAACGGACTTGGAGCATACGTCTTTCCTAGGCGGTCGCGGCGGCGCGGCGGACAATCCGCACCAGCTCCCAGCGCTTGAGCTTGGAGAGCGGCCGCGTTTCGCGGATCAACACCACGTCGCCGGTCTTCGCCTCGTCCTTCGGGTCATCGGCGTAGAACTTCTTCGTCAGGGTCATGGCCTTGCGGTACACGGGATGGTGCACGCGGCGTTTCACCCGCACGACAATCGTGCGTTTCATCTTGTCCGACACCACTTCGCCTTCGCGTTCCTTGCGGTGGGACTGGGTTGTGGGGGCCTCGCTCATTAAAAAATCAGCTTTAGGATTTCGCCACGGCGGGAACCTTGGCGCGGCGCACCTGAGTCAGCCGCGTTTCCAGTCGCGCAATGTCCCGGCGCTTTGCCTTCAGTTGGTGCACCTTGAAGTCGCCACCCTGATGGTTGCCCATCTGCGCGTGCGACTGGTGCAGCGAGAAGAGCTCGAGGCGCAAATCACGGGCCTGCTTTTGCAGCTCCTGCTCGGAAAGTTCGTTGATGGGATTCTTCTTCATGGCATCAGGCGCGACCGCGCACGACAAAACGGGTGCGGATCGGCAGCTTTGCCGCCGCCAGGCGCATGCCTGCCTTGGCCACCACCTCGGGCACTCCATCGACTTCAAAGAGCATGTTCGCCGGGCGGATCACCGCCACCCAGTCCTCGATACCCGCCTTTCCCTTGCCCATTCGCACTTCCAGCGGCTTCTTGGTGTACGACTTTTGAGGGAAGATGCGGATCCAGAGCTTGCCGCGGCGCTTCATGGTGCGCGTGATGGTCTGCCGCGCCGCCTCAATCTGGCGGGTGGTCATCCAGCAGCGTTCCAGCGCCTGCAGGCCAAACTGGCCAAAGGCCACCGTGTGGCCGCGTCGGGCGATGCCGGCGCGGCTGCCGCGGTGCATCTTGCGGTGTTTGGTGAGATCCGGAGTTGTGGCCATGATCGTTGTCGGTGATTAGCGCGCTGCCACGGCCGGTTCCGATTCGGGGGCCGCGGGACGACCGGCCTTGCGCGGCTGTTCATCGCCCTTGCAAATCCAGCACTTGATGCCAATGCGGCCCTGCTGGGTGGAGGCTTCGGCAAATCCGTAATCGATATTCGCGCGCAGCGTGTGCAGCGGCACGCGGCCCTTGAGATACTGTTCAACGCGGGCGATTTCCGTGCCACCCAAGCGCCCGGCCAGCCGGAGGCGAATGCCTTCCGCACCGATATCCATAGCCAGCTGCATGGCTTTTTTCATGGCGCGCCGGAAGGCGATGCGGCGCTCGAGCTGCATGGCGATGTTCTCGGCGACGAGCTGGGCGTCAGAGTCGGGCTGGCGCACCTCGGTGATGTCGACGTGAATCTCCTTGCCGGTCATCTTGGCGAGCTCTTCCTTGAGCTTGTCGATCTCTGAGCCGCGGCGGCCGATGACTACACCAGGGCGCGCCGTGAGCAGCTTGATGCGGCAACGGCCCGTGGCGCGTTCGATAAGAATCTTGGTGATGGCGGCCTGCTCGAGCCGCTTCCTCAGCAGCTCACGGATGCGACGATCCTCATCCAGCAGCGCCGGAAATTCCTTCTTGTCGGCGAACCACTTGGAGTTCCAGTCCTTATTGACGGCCAGACGCAGGCCAATGGGGTTGGTTTTCTGTCCCATGTCTTAGGTCTCTTTGCGCCCGTCCGACAGGACGATGCGGATGTGGCAGTTGCACTTGATGATGGTGGTCGCCGAGCCGCGCGCACGCGTCATCCAGCGCTTGGCAGGCGTGGCCTGCCCGACCCATGCCTCTTTGACGTGCAGGGTCTCCGCCTTGAGTTGGTTGTTGTTCTCGGCATTGGCGATGGCCGAGTCGAGCGTCTTGGCCACCAGGCGCGCCGACTTGCGGGGCACGCAGGCCAGCACCGCCTTGGCGTGCAGCGCGCGCATTCCCTGAATCTGGCGGACGACCTCGCGCACTTTCTGTGCGGACATCTTTGCGTTGCGGGTGATGGAGCGTACTTCCATGGCTTACTTCTCCACCTTGGCGGTGTGGGCGCCGTGTTTCTTAAAGGTGCGTGTGGGCGAAAACTCGCCCAGCTTGTGCCCCACCATCTGCTCGTTGACGTACACGGGAAGAAACAGCTTCCCGTTGTGCACGTTAAACGTGTGCCCGACAAATTCGGGGATGATCATCGAGCGGCGCGACCAGGTCTTGATGGGGCGCTTGGTGCCGCTGGCGTTGACAGCCTGAACCTTGTCCAGCAGGTGCTGCTCGACGAACGGGCCTTTTTTGAGGGAGCGTGGCATGGCTTAAGATTTCTTGAACGGCCGGCCGTCACGCCGCACCAGAATGAACCGGTTGGAAACGTGCTTGCGCCGCCGCGTCTTGTAGCCGCGGGTGATGACACCCCAAGGAGTCACCGGATGGCCGCCGCCGGCGGTCTTGCCCTGGCCACCACCCATCGGGTGATCCACAGGGTTGCGGGCCACGGCGCGGGAAATCGGACGAATGCCACGGTGCCGCGAGCTACCCGCCTTGCCCCACACGCGGTTCTCGTGGTCGGTGTTGCCCACCTGACCGATGGTGGCGATGCAAAGCTCGTTCACAAGGCGCATCTCGCCCGAAGGCAGGCGCACCTGGGCGTAGCCTTCGTCGCGCGACATGAGCGTGGCGGCAACGCCCGCTGACCGGACCAGCTGGCCTCCGCGGCCGGGGGTGAGTTCGAGATTGTGGATGGGCGACCCGATGGGGATCGACTTGAGCGGGGCGCTGTTGCCCGGCAGGGGTGCGGCGTTGGGGCCGTTCTGGACGATGCGTCCCACCTCCAGCCCCACCGGCGCCAGGATGTACCGCCGCTCTTTGTCGGCATACTCCAGAAGAGCCAGTCTCGCCGTGCGGCCCGGATCATACTCGATGGCGATGACCTTGGCGTCCACGCCATGCTTGTTGCGCTTGAAATCCACCGTGCGCAGCTTTTGCTTGTGGCCGCCACCGCGCCCGCGCGAGGTGACACGCCCGTAGCTGTTGCGGCCCGACGTGCGCTTGCGCGTGCGCACCAGCGACTTTTCAGGCCGCGTCTTGGTGATTTCGTCAAACGTCGGCCGCGCGATGTATCGCGTGGAAGGCGTCAGTGGGCGGAAGGTGCGGATCGGCATGGGATCAAATGGTTTCGATTTTCTCGCCTTCCATCAGCGTGACCACGGCCTTCTTGTAGTCGCGCGGCGCGCGCGGAAAACGGGTGAGCTTGCGGCCGGGCTTGGTCCGCGAATTAATCGTGTTCACGGCCACGACCTTCACCTTGTAGAGCTCGTGGACGGCATGCCCGATCTGGTGCTTGTTGGCCCGCGGATCCACCAGAAACGTGTACTTGGGCTGGTTGAACTGGTTGCGCAGCTTCTTGCGTGCCTCGGGCTTGAGCGCCTCGACACGCTGCTTCTTGGCGTCCATGCCCTGCGTGCGCCGGTTGGTTGACCCGTAAAGGTCGCGCCCCACCAGACTCTTTTCGCCCAGATGAATGGACTTGATGATCTCCGTCGCGTTCATGCCTGCCGGTCTCCTTTCAGACGCGACTCGACTTCCGCCAGCGCGGCCTGGGAGATGATAAGCTTGTCGTAGCGCAAGACTTGATAGGTGTTCAACAGCCTGCCTCCCGTCACGTCCACCAACATCAGATTGCCCGCAGCCAGTCGCAGCTTCGCCGTCGCATCATTCAATTTGGCCTGCGTGTCCACCAACAGGACGCTGGCGCTTGGGCAGATCTCCAAGTGGCGCAAGAGCTGGATCACGCCCTTGGTCTTGTGCGAGTCCAGATCCAGATTGTCCACGACGATGACGTCATGGGCGTGCAGGCGCGCACTGAACGCCTTGCGCAGCGCGAGCTGCGCCGATTTGCGGCCAACCTTCTTTGAAAAATCACGGGGGCGCGGACCGTGCGTGATGCCGCCGCCACGCCAGAGCGGCGAACGCAACGAGCCTGCGCGCGCGCGGCCGGTGCCCTTCTGGCGCCATGGCTTCTTGCCGCTGCCGGCCACCTCAGAGCGGGTCTTGGTGTTGGCCGTGCCCAACCGCTGGGCTGCAAGGTAGGCCGTCACGGCCTCGTGCACGGCCTGAGTGCCCTTGGCATTGTCGATGACGCCAAAGCCGACCGTCAGTTCGCCTGCCTCCTTGCCGTCCTTGGATTTGACCTTCAATTTCATCGGGACCATCCGGTTACTTCTTGGCAGGGGCCTTAGGATTCTTCTTGGACTCACGGATGATGACGTAGTCGCCATTCGCGCCGGGGATGGACCCCTGAATCAGCAGAAGCTGGTCGTCCTCGCGCACGGCCATCACCTGCAGGTTTTGCACGGTGCGCTGGCGCTGGCCCATGTGACCGGGCATCCCCTTGCCCTTGATAACCCAGCCGGGGGTGGAACGGCAGCCGATGGCGCCGGGCCGGCGGTACCAGCCCTTCTGGCCGTGCGAACGATTGCCTCCGCGAAATTTCCAGCGGCGGACGACGCCCGCGAAGCCGCGGCCCTTGGTGACGCCGATGGCGTCCACGTAGTCGCCGGCGCTGAAGATGCCCGGACCCACCACGTCGCCGGCCTTGACGGTGAGCGAAAAATTGCGGAACTCGCGCACCTGCTTCACGGCGCCGGAGCCGCTCTTCTTGAAATGGCCGTTGAGCGCCTTGGAGACGCGCGAGGGCTTTTGCTCGTCAAACCCCAGCTGCACCGCGCAATAGCGGTCGGTCTCCATCGTCCTGCATTGCAGCACGCGGTTGGGGCCTGCCAGCACCACCGTGACGCCCACGGCGTTGCCGGCGGTGTCGTACACGCGCGTCTGCCCAAGTTTTTTGCCGATCAAACCGATCATGGCTAGTTGAGAATCTTGATGTTGATGTCCATGCCGGCGGGCAGGTTCAGCTTCTTGAGCTCGTCGGTGGTGTTGTTCGTGGGAAGGATGTCGATGATGCGCTTGTGGGTGCGCTGCTCAAAAGTCTCCTGGGATTTCTTGTCGCAATGGGGCGAGCGATTGACCGTGAACCGTTCCACTCGCGTGGGCAGCGGCACCGGGCCGCGCACCACGCCACCCGTGCGCTTCACCGTCTCGACGATGTCCTGCACCGACTTGTCCAGCACGCGATGGTCGTAGGCCTTGAGCCGAATGCGTATGATGGTCTGTTTCGATTCAACCATGTCTTTAGGTTCCCCGCTTCTTGCCCGTCCGCGTCTGCTGGCTCTGCTCCAAAACTTCCTCCGCGATCGCCGAAGGCACCTGCGCAAAACTGCGCGGCTCCATCGAGTACGAGGCCCTTCCGCTGGAGAGCGAACGGATGCTCGTCGCATATCCGAACATCTCCGCCAGTGGCACCTCAGCCTTGATCACCGTGCCGGTGACCTTGTTGTCGATGGCCTCGATCCGGCCGCGGCGCCGGTTTAAATCACCAATCAAATCGCCCTGATACTGGCCGGGCGTCGTGCATTCCACGGCCATCACCGGCTCCAGCAGGATCATCCCTGCCTTCTTGCACGCATCCTTGAACGCAAAGATGCCGGCCATCTTGAAGGCCAGCTCGTTTGAGTCCACTTCGTGGAAGCTTCCATCGATGACCTCCACGCGAAGGTCAATCATCTGGTAGCCAGCCAATACGCCGCCCGCAATGGCCTCTTCGACCCCGGCAATGACAGCGGGAATATACTCCTTGGGAATGACGCCCCCGACAATCTTATTCTCAACCTCCACGCCCTCGCCTCTTGCCCGGGGCTCGAGCTTGATGACGGCGTGACCGTACTGGCCGCGCCCGCCAGACTGCTTGATAAACTTGCCCTCGCCCTCGGCGGGCTTGGTGACGGCCTCGCGATACGCAATCTGTGGGGCACCGCAGTTGGCCTGCACGGCAAACTCGCGGAAGAGCCGGTCGCGGATGATTTCCAAGTGCAGCTCGCCCATGCCCGCGATGATCGTCTGGCCCGTCTCGTGGTCGGTGAACATGCGGAAGGTCGGGTCTTCCTCAGAAAGTCGCGCCAATCCCTCGGCCATCTTGTCGCGATCGTTGGTCGTCTTGGGCTCGATGGCCATCGCGATGACCGGCTCGGGAAACTTGGGCGGCTCCAGGCTCACGGCCGCTTCCTCGTCGCAGAGCGTGTCGCCCGTGGTGATATTGCGCAGGCCCACCAGCGCGGCGATGTCCCCGGAGTACACCGTTTCCACATCCAACCGTTTGTCAGCCTGGATGCGCATGAGCCGGCTGACGCGCGCCGAGCGCCTCGTGCGCGGATTGTAGAGCGTGTCTCCCTTGCTGATGGAGCCGCGATACACGCGGAAAAAAACCAGCTTGCCCACGAAGGGATCCGTCCAGAGCTTGAACGCCAGAGAGCAGAACTCGCCTGCGTCGCCGGTGGCCACCGTCAAGGCCTGCTCCTGATCATCCGGGTCCACTCCCTGCGCCGCCGGGATGTCCACGGGCGAAGGCAGAAAATCAATCACGGCGTCCACCAACGGCTGCACGCCGCGGTTTTTGAACGCCGAACCGCCGAACACGGGCACCAGCTCGTTGGCAATCGTCAGGCGCCGCACGGCGCGCTTGAGGACCTCCGGCGACACGGGCCGCTCATGGAGCACCAGATCGGCGATCTCCTCATCCTTGTCGCTGACAGCGCCGATGAGCGCCTCGAGAGCCTTCTTCGTCTCCTCCACCATGTCGGAGGGCACGGGCTCCAGCGAGTACTTGGTCCCCGTCGTGTCGGTGGGATCGTAAACGATGGCGCGCTGGTTGATGACGTCCACCACGCCCGCCAGCTTGTCCTCGGAGCCAATGGGGATGCCCACGGCCCAAGCGTTGGCACCCAGCTTCTCGCGCATCTCTCCGATGACGTAATTAACAGTGGCGCCGACGCGGTCCATCTTGTTGACAAACGCGATGCGCGGGTTGTTGTAGCGGGTGGCC
>SXGS01409575.1_pt1 | contig 27709 bp, 25 predicted proteins | sample 3174681 | NCBI WGS metagenome assembly SXGS01 (sample SAMN11356861, study PRJNA531348) | freshwater metagenome | isolation source: freshwater sample F1-80 | place: China: Fuxian Lake, Yuxi | collected 2017-12-25 | reverse complement strand
TCCTTACGTTGTTAGTACAACAATGATCAATGGTCACATGTTTGTACAGGTAGCAGTTACCAAAACGTTTCACTGGAGCGGTCAAGGTACTCCAAAATACGTTCAACCAGACACTCTTTATTTCTGGTGCCGTATGAATTCTAACTTAACAAAATTGTTTACTACCATACGTGAGGATTTTGTTAAGTTCATTTTAATCAATAGTGACAAAGGCGCGCAGTTCTACACCGCGCTGTATGAACACGACATAAAACCAGAGCGTTTTAAATCGATCGCTACACGCTCGTAATAAATAGGAGTACAGCATGTCTGTATTAGGAAAACGTACTATCTATTCTTCACCCTGTGTGGGTATCTGTAGCGCTACTGCTTTAGGTGATTCAATCTGTAAGGGTTGTGGTCGTACGGCTGAAGAAGTTAGAGATTGGAATGGATACGACCACTCATTAAAAGAACGTATCAACAAACGATTATCTCTACGTAGTACACGCGAACACCATATTACTATTCTAAAAGACTACTACCCACAAATTCATAAGAAATTACCATCTGATTTTCTTTTGGGCGGTTATGATACGCCATTGTTATATCGACCTCATCGCGGTAGTTTAGATGTAGGAATGGCTGAGGTGCAGGTATTAACTGATATGGAGTCATTAAGGTTAGCCGTGAACCAGAATAGTCCTTGGCCAATCGATAATCTTAAATCTGAACCATACGGCTACGATGATCGAATTGGTTGGGTAACTTATATTTGGCAGGGTAGGATTGATGGAAGTGATTCTTTAAGTGTTATCGGATTTACTAACGGTCCAATGGACATTTAACGAGGAGCTCAAAAAAATGAATGTTATCTTTGAAGTGCTTGATCTGGAGAGCTACCGCGCCAGAAAGCCTATTTGGGTATAACAAACATTAGGAGTTAAAGAATGAAGCGTAGGAGCTTATTAAAAGGTTTTATTGGCACAGTAATGGGCGTTGCTGCTACACCGCTTTTAGCCAAGGTTAAACCTATACCAGAAACGACAGCCAGTTTACCAGAGTCGTCTTTTGAATTTACGCCCGATTTAGAAACATCCAGTAACGGCCATCACCCGATTATTATCTCGGTGGTTGCCGATAGTCCGTTTGCACGGGATGAAATTAGCGAGGCAATTAAACATCAATATGGCGACGATTATTCGGTTTATTGTTTTGATAGCTTCTCTGAATTTGAGAAACGTTGTCTTGCGGCGTTTTATCCATCGGTAGATACAAGTATCCTTGATAAAACGGAAGACGATTATAGAAACATCGCTTACATGAAGCGTGCTCAAAACAATCATCACGCGCTTCGTTTGTTACGAGAAACGAGACAACCTAAAAAGACAGTTTTTGTTGTTGCCGATAAGCCTCGCGGGGTATTATCAAACGCCACAATAACAAGTCCTAAATTAGCATATTTGAAAACTTCACCTTCAATGCGGGGGATACTAGGTTCGCTTGCTTTCCATACCGATGGAGATGTATTTTGGCAAAATCCTGTGTCTTCAGAACGTATGGTGGTTCGCTATAATCCATTAACTTATCCAATCTTCAAAGCTTTAAACTGGGTATAATTACATAAATCATTAAGGAGTTCTTCAGTGAACAAAAATATATTTGCACCTGCAACAGTAACAGCTCCATTAGTTCCATTGGCTGATACCAACAACGCTGCTGTCGGTGCTGCGTATTCTACCAGTGATGAGAAAGCGTTAGCGCAAATCGCATGCACTGGTACGTTTGGTAATACCTTTTATATCAGTGGTGAAACGCAGTTAGTCGAACTGATTGCTGCAGCTGAGCGAGTATCGCCAGAATACCTTGCACAGGTTACCATCTATGCGCACAAGCACGGTTTGATGAAAGATACGCCAGCCGTTTTGCTAGCAGTGTTACTGAATCGCTCTCATGATCTATTCGGTCGAGTGTTTCCTCAGATCATCAACAACGCTAAGATGCTGCACAATTTTGCCGCTGTGATTCGCAGTGGTGTAACGGGTCGTCGTAACTTCGGTAGTGTTGCGCGTAAGTTAATGGCAGATTGGTTAATTAATGCTGATGTAAAGAAACTGCTCAACGGTGCGTCTAATAACGACCCGTCAATTGGCGACATCATTAAGATGGTACGTCCTAAACCACGCGATGCCAAACAAGCTGCTTTATTTAAATGGTTTGCTGCTAAAGATAAGCTAACCTTCGCTGAAGCGCAGTTGTTACCGGACCAGGTTCGTGCGTTAGACGATTTTATTGCTAATCGCACTGACGATACTGATATTCCTGATGTACCTTTCTTCTTTCTGGAAGGATTGGAGCTGAGTCATAAGCAGCAACTGCAGTTAGCGGCGCAAACCTCACCAGTGCAATCGTTGAAGATGATCAACACGTTTAATCGTAATCAGTTGTTCGGTTCTCTGTTACCGGGCTCCACTGACCTTACCTTTAAAACATCATTAATTGAAAAGCTGAATAACATTACGTTTGATGTCAAGACTAAACTATTCCCTTTCCAAGCAATGACAGCGTTGTTTAATCTCGAAGCCGACATTCCTGGTGATATTAAAGCCACAGTAGAGGACCTGGTTAACCGTGCAATGACTAAAGCGCCAGTCATCGTTGGACACACATTGGTTGCAGTGGATATCTCCGGTTCAATGCAATCGGCAGTACTAGGACGTCACGGTAAACCGAGTACGACTACCAGTTGTATGGATGTTGCTGCTTTGATTGGCGTTGCTTTGAGAAAACAGAATCCTGTTGACTCTGCTATGGCGGTATTCAATCAAGGTATTTCTCTTTACGAACCGAATCTAAACCATTCTGTGGTAACCATTGCTCGTGAGTTGACGGGTAGCTGTAATGGCGGTACAGACACAGCAAAAGTTATTGAATTGTTGTTGCACTCGTATCGTGCAGAGCATGCTAAAGGTAATACTGGTTTCAAACCAATTGATAACATCATTATTGTCTCTGATAATGAGAGTTGGATTGGAGCATCTGGCGGTAGAAATACCAGATGCGGTACTCCTTTACAGCATCGTTGGGCAGACTACCTGAAAGAATACAACCCAAAAGCAAAGTTACTCTGCATTAACATTAACCCAGAAATTAACGTCCAAGTTAAGGACAGTTTCAATGCTGTCAATATCGGCGGATTCAGCGATGCAATCTTCCCGTTAATTGCAGACTTCTTTAATAACGATACACAATCTGATTTCTGGGTTGAGCGTATCAAAACCACAGTTGCTTTGTAATTTATTACAGGCATCTAGTATTAAATAGACAACACACGTACAAATGCCCGAATGGTCTACAACTATCATCGGGATTGTTGCAGTCCTAGACTGCAGCGTTTACTGTTCGCTATCTAGTTGGCGTGTATTGTCTATTCCTTATTTACGTCTTGTCTGTCAATGAAATACAAATGTCGAAATGGTTTACAACCTAACCTTTGGGGTCCTTGGTTCAAGTCCAAGTCGGTTGACTACGTCGCCGGTAGCTCAGTCGGTTAGAGCACAAAGCCAAATACTGAACTGTTTCATTACTCGTTGGTTTTATTGACAGCATTAATTTGAGTTCACTGTGTACAAATGCAGTGGCGGTTTACAACGTTGTGTCATTGGTTCGAGTCCAATCAGTCCGTATCCCGGCTAGTAGCTCAGTTGGTAGAGCAAACCCTTTCGAAAGAGAGGTCTTAAACTCCACGACACTAGTTGACACAGTGAACTCAATGTTTTACGTCAGGTTTGATATCGTCACCTGACTATCCCTTCGATCTGCAGTGTTTAAATGCTCAATCGGTTTACAACGCCTGTAAAGCTGTACGGTTTCCTCTGAAACATGAGGTTACACGACATTAAAACTGGTTACTAACTTGTTAGCACTGTAGATCGAATTCTAATCTACGAGGGTTTATTTATGAGTATCTCAATATAACTGTAATTAATCCAGCTACTATTAATGCTGTGATTACCGAGCATCGTCGTTTACTGTTAGAGTGTAGAAATCCTCACTATCGACGACAACTTACTTATGAACTAACTTCTTACCTAGCAATTAAAGATTTATTTGATTCAATACAAAAGAAAAAGTTTTGACGTTACAGTATTCAAATGCTGGGATGGTTTACAACTCTTATTGATCGTAGGTTCGAATCCTACCGAGGCGTGTTCTAAAAAAAACGTCACGTGGCTGAGTGGCCTAAAGCACTGTGCATGCACAGATCAACACGACCGTGAAAACTGTTCTACTACTCGTTGGTACTGTAGCGTTGATTAATAGCGACAACTCGATATATAAATGCTGAACTGGTTTACAACTGCTGCCGAAATAGCACGGGGATTATAGTGCGTCCCCACCCAAATAAACTAGATCGATTCTTGTTAGTATCGTGTTGTCCTTTAAACATTATTTAAACTGAGAAATTTAACGATGTCAAAAAAATCAACAAATTGTTGTTTTAAGCGAAAGTAGTTTTCAATATCTTGAGAACGCAGTAAGGGTATCGGAATTCGCTTCTCCTAACTCAGATTTAATTCTTGCACATACTCTTACTGTTCTTAAAGAACTCGGTATTAAAATTGAGCGTGTACCAGATGCTGTTTTAGAACAAGAGTGAAGCTGGTGTTTAGCGTTAAATGAACTGTTTAAACCCAGAGAGCGGATATCCGCTCTCTATGCCGTACAATGTGGAGTGATCGATGGCTGTTAAGATAGCTACAATAAATACTAGTAGTTTTATGCGTGGATTAGAAGACCATAAAAACGCCAATAAGCGTCTTGAAATTATCGTTCCTACTTTCCATAGCTTGGTTCATAAAGCCTATCGAAATGAAGTTAAAACTAATGAGCACGGCAATCGTCAGATCGTTACCTTGCAGTTCTTTGTCGAATCATTACTCGCTGGTAAGTACTGGGCGATCGAAGCTTTACACGCAATTCCAGAAGCAGTTATACAAAAGACCCCAATATGGGATCACTTGGTAGTCAATCGCCATAAGTTTTATTTTGGGTTCTTTGACACCACAGCGTTTATTGCCAGATCAATAAACGATTATTCTAGTGCAGATGGAATAACCTGTAACGCTATCCGTGAGATCATTGGAAAACTTGCAGCCGCTAGTCGTGCTGGTGCTACTAACTTAAAAGATGTTGAAGCAGCCATTGGAGAAATCGATTACTCGCCGTATCTGTTAACTGAACACAGACATAATCCAGGTGAACCGAAAGAATACGGCATTACATTAGACGGTAAGTTCCTACACGGCGGCTTACCGATAGAAAGCGTTATAGGACGCTTACGCAGTCAATTAGAGCGCTACAGTAAACCAGATCAAATTCTCAGAATTCCTAACTGGAAAGTACTCGCTACCAACATGCGCTTGTGCTGTGAATTAATGATGATTCTACAGCAGAAGAGATTTTATTATCCGCTGCCTGGCTATGAAACTTTAGAAATCAATCTTGTGCGTTATGGCAGTGTGAGTCTGGATGATGTACTGAATACGCTAGGAACAAAGCTACTGTATATTAACCGACAGTTAGCACGCGATGCGACGCTAGAACCAGCTGATATGCGTCAATGGTTAGAATGGGTAACAGAACAATACAAAAGCAATATATAGGAGTTTCACATGGCAAGTACCAAAGTTGTTATCGCACAGGCTGATTACCAACACCTGTTATCAACAGTAAAGCTTTTAGCAGGCGATTCGCAAGACACGAAAGAGACGGTAGGTTATGTGTTCAGTCAGCTAGAGGAGTTAGGTATCGAGGTTGAGGACGCAAAAGAAGACCAAGAGCTACCCTTTACTGGTGAAGACTTATTAAAACTGGGTAGAATTATTAAGGGCCCGGCTGTTTGGGAAACTAAACAAATATGGCCCATTGAATTCCCTAGTGGTGGACCATACAAACATGACATCAAAATCCACGCGTCCATTACCCCACCAAAACCAGATGAAGATATCGATAAATATCGTCTTGCGGTAAGAGCTGAGTTAGCTGATCTTTTTACTGCTATTCGTGAAAATCAGTTCGAGTCGTTTAAGTTCAACGATTTGCCAGAAATGAAGAATAACTCTGGAATAGGTAATCGCTACGCTGACCGCATTGTTGACAATCCGGCTGATGCAACTTTTCCAGCCGATTTCTTTAAAGACTTAGTTGGCGTTGGTGTAGGTTATGCTTCAGCACTGCGAGATGCTCTAACTGAAGTCTACTCTCCTGCTGGAACATTGATTACGAATATCGGGAGCGCCTATCAGCCAGAAACCACTACGTTTAATCTGGAACCAGAGATAGACCCAAACAATCTGATTAATGTTTGTAGCAATATGTTGGCTAGCCTTTGTACACTAACTGATAATAGTAGCCTGTTATCTCCAACAACGCCTAAAGAAATTGAGGGTAGTGGTAACATTTTAATTAATGACTTAATGGCGCTTACCAAGCATCTTACGACAAAAGGCATTCAGGATACCTCGACAACGCCTGAAGAGCAATCGCATTGCGGTGTAATAAAATTTGGAGACGAAGGGTTTACTAAATTAAAGGCTACGGACGCTAACGGGAATATGGTTGCAGTAAGCCCACTGGCGATTGCGTTAGAAACTTACGATGCTGTCTTTGAAGACCCACTAGTAGACCTTGATACAGTTTTGCTTGTCGTTGATACCCATCCTAAAGTTAATCGTTTGGTGTTTCATCCTGAAACACCGTATAAATTGGTTAATGCAGTTAAAACAAAAGTTAAAATAGAATGCGTGGTAAATTCTCACAAGGTTGTTGATTCTAGATTAACGATAGCGCAAAGGAAACCAGTTATATCAACAGAAGAAATTGAAGAAAGGCCAAGGTTTTCTATCGACAACGGGATGCTAACGTTCCATACACCAGACATCCATATAAGTGATTTTGAAAAAATTGGCGAGTCTATATTCTACGGAGTAACTTTTCATCCAGAGACATCACCTGCCTTAGCGTCTTTAGTAGAGCATTTACTCCAAGACAAAAAGGCAACAGATCGTTTAGACGAATTGGCAAAAACCAGTAAATACCAATTTAGTACCGACAACAAAGTATTGTTTGTACATACCAACAATAAAGACGATCTAATCTTACTGTTAAGTAATTTCAAAAGACTCATTAAACAATGTTTAATATCCAGAGAAATGTCTACTGAAGATATCTCTGATTTACAACTTCGATTTGCTGAGGTTAAAATCAGTTGTTTAAACGGTATTTAATAATGGTACTGACAATTGCTATAGTACTTGCAGGTACTGCGGTTGGTTTTTGTTATTTTGTAAGATTGGTCTATTTGGCAATGTCATAAGGAGTTACTAATCGAATGTTTAAAATACTAGTGCTCTGGTTCGCTATCGCAGGGGGATGGATCTTTATCTCTGTTGCGCCAGAACCGCTAGATGATCCACCACGCCTGCTGGGTAACCAGCAGGTTTTAGAGAGCCTACCAATCCATGACCTATGGCGATTGCGGGTAGATGGTACCGCGCGTACTTGGGACGCGTATGGACCAAAGTGGTGGAAAACTCTGGCTCCCCCTTCATAATGCGAAGCGCCCCATTAGCAGCCCTTAATGTGGTTGTTAATGGGGTATATTCTATCCCTAAAATTAAAAAATGTTGACTAACCTTAAGGAATTTTCTCATGTTCGATCCAGAAAACAATGCAGCACAAAGAAAGAAATTAATCAAAGCCACGTTGATTGGTTTAGCAGTAATTGTCCTTTTAATCTTTGCTTCCGGCAGCTGGTACACAGTCGACCAAGGCGAGCGCGGCGTGCATTTGCGTAATGGTAAAATAATCGGCACTGCTGAGCCTGGTCTGGGGTTTAAACTCCCGTTAATTGATACCATCGCACGTATATCCACCCAGACGCATACGATTTCCTACGAAGGTGTGCAGGCATACAGCAGTGATCAGCAACCAGCTACAATGCGTGCATCAGTTACCTTTAGTGTGCCTGTGGATCGTGTAGAAGAAGTTTATAGCGACTTCAAAAACATCGACGTTATGCAGGCACGATTGATCGATCGTCAAGTTCCTACACAGGTTGAAAATATATTCGGCAAATACACTGCTGCGTCAGTGGTTAAGAACCGGATTAAGTTTGGTACTGATGTTACCCAAGCTATTTCGGTTTCAATTATCGGTCCTGTAACCGTACATTCGGTACAAGTAGAAAACATTGATTTTAGCAATGCCTACGAGAAATCAGTGGAAGATCGCATGCGTGCCGAAGTTGAAGTTCAAACTCAACAACAAAATTTAGAGAAAGAAAAGATCAGTGCTGAAATCGCTGTTACCAAGGCACAAGCAGAAGCTGACTCAGCGGTGGCTCGCGCTAAAGCGGAGGCTGAATCAATGCGTCTGCGCGCTATAGCTGAGGCCGAATCAATTCGTCTGAAAGGCGATGCTGAAGCGTCTGCAATTAAATCCCGTGCTGATGCGTTAGCTTCAAATCAAAATTTGATTGAGCTTACCAAAGCCGAAAAGTGGGATGGCAGATTGCCAACAACCGTTCTACCAAACAGTGCGGTTCCTTACTTTAACACTAACAAGTAAATTGTAAAACGACACATAGCCCCAGTACAGTTAACCATAGCGGTTAACTGTACTGGATTTATGCCGTGTAGTTTTATTTTTGTACAGGCGTATATCATTGGTATGTTACTACCCACCTTAATGACAAAGGAATCAGTACTATGCATAAGTCGTTTAACGAATATCCTTTCGAAGCGCTGTTCGATTATTTGGATAGAAAACCAAGACTCCATACATTAGAAAGTCGTTTTGTAGTAGCTGAGTTCTCAGAACCATTGGAAGTACTGTTGTGTAACCACATTACAATGCATCGCAAAAGACACAACAAAACCGATTTCGAATTACTGTATCCAAACGTAGTTGCTTTGGTAGACAGACTACTCAGAATAATGGAGCAGCGAGAGCTAATCTACGTAAGTACCAATCTGGTTACTCTGTGTGCTGTCATTGGCGGCATTAATCACGCCATCGATGAACTAAAAGGCTCTGCTACCTTTAAAGTAGTTAATGGCAGATTAACTTTAAACCTTAATACTACTCACCATTTTTAATTTGGAATTAGAATAATGATTGATTATCTTTCAATTGTAATATTTATCTTGGGTTGCTTAAGTCCTCTAATCATGATAGCTGGTCATAAAGAAACTTTTGACCCTGCTTGTAGACTGGGGCAGTATCGGTGGTTGTTCTTGCGTAATGCGGCACCTGACTATATTGCTGAAATTGCAGAAACGACGCGTAGTTTCAAAGCCCATTATTTGGCATTAGGTTTTTTGTGCATGTTACTGGCCTTTGTACTGAGTGCGACTTATGCGCGTTATAACGGTCTGTTGACATGGAGCTTAGGTTGTTTTACAATAGTCTTCTGGGGAAAATGGGCTAGCAAGTACGTGTCGTTTTATCATTGGGTGTACGTGAAACACAAAGCGTTGCTTTGCGAACATGCTACAGTTGATGACCTAAAGAAAACAGACGTTTGGTTAAAAGTAGTGAAGGTAATAGAACATCCTTTATTAGGGTTTCCTGACGGTCGTGGATACATAACCGATGTTCCCTTGCCAGAGCAATACGCACCTTTTTATTATCACGTGGTCTATCGTCCAGGTGTAAATGAAAACCCAGTACACGAAATGCTATTGTGTTCTCAGAAACAAATAAACCACGTGTTGTTTCATGATCCAGAGTTCGTAAGATTAGTGCTAAATGAAGTACTTCATTTAGCTGACGTAGTTACTGGTCCGGTAACGTTTGTGCCGGTAATCCCTAATCAGAGTAGGTACACCATAAGTGCCGGTACTACTTTGAGTAAACCCAAACCACCGCCCGGTAGAATATACTTCGAACACCAGCATCCACCAAAATAAGAGAAATTAATTATGCAGTATGACGAAGATTTCATGGAGTGTTTGAAAATGATGGTGTTGAAGATGTCAGCTATCAGCGGGTTCGATATCACCCCTGACTGTGACTTCCCAACCCTATTTAAAGAACACGTAGATAAGTTATACGGCTGGCAACTTGTGGCGGCGTTTGACTCAAAAGAAGGGTATCTAGGAGGGCGGTATTTGCCGCCTCACTGGCGTGACGATAACGCATTACATGGGTTTAAAGTAAGTGCTTCTATAAAGACAGCGGCGGCTGAGGGGGTAGATCCCACTGCTAGTTTGCACGAATGGTACCTTAGCTTACCTATTCAGCATGTGGTATGCGCGGCAGAACAGTGGCGTAATCCAGAATTACCCGATGGGGAGATCATTATTCCGTCTCCTCGCCACAGCGATAACACCTGCCGTAAGTTAAAATCTTTATTAGCACCAGATATTCGGTCAGCAATGAAGAAGACAGGGGTAAGTAACGAGACCTATGAACAAGGGTTCATTAATCAGTGGGGTGAGTTCTTAAGTCGTCCTTTAGCTTTTGCTATTGTAAAACGGAATGGCCAGGGTTTTAACGATGAGCGTAATGGCGGCGTTCAATGGCTCTCTAGCGAAGGTATTTATTGAATTAACTAATCACTACTCAAGACAAGAGGAGTTTTACTGTGGGTACTAAAAACCAAAGAGAAAAAGAAAAGCGTCAGAAATGGTTCGGCAACAGAGGCATTATTACTACGCCTAACTGCACTCAAATAAAAACCAAGATTGAAAAGTTAGTAGATCCCTCTTGGTCTACTTACATTCCTGCAAAATGTTTGGATGCACTTGGTCCTAATCATGCAGTTATTTCAATTGTGGATAGCTATACCCCGCGTCCTGATTTGCGTCGTTTTACAGCGTCATTACCGTTAACTATCCGGCCTCAATGTGATCGTCCGTATGAAGATCACAAAGATGTTACCCCAGAGCTTGTAGAAAGCATTGTAAGCTTCGTGGTGGCAAATCAGGATAAAGGCCTAGTGATTCATTGCGGTGAAGGTAGCGTGCGCTCACCAGCCTTAGCGAAGGCTTTAGAGTACACTATGGGTATTGCCGTGAATCAAAGAGCACCAGGATGCATAGGTCATACCGGAAACGCTGATCGTGCTTTGTTCATGTCTTTTCGTAAAGTGTTTAAAGACTTGTATCCCGATGGTGTCGAAGGGTTTATTTAGTCTGTAAATTACTACAGATACACTGATTTTATGTATACATTTGCTGACGCTAATCGACAAGGGGCTTATGATGTCTAGCTTAGAAATAAAAGATTTAAATGGTTTAATTAAAGATGCCACCTTGGCATATGTCAAAGCAGATGAACCTGACTTTGACGCTAAGACGCAACAAAAAACTGACTACGTGGTTACAGCGATCGTGGACAGCGCTACTGGTAAAGAGTTTGCTAAAACATTCCCTAAAGCCAGCTGCACTATGATTGAGACTGCTGAGATTAAAGACAAGTTCCGCATTGACCCTCCCAATCCAGAGGCACCGATTCACTATGCAATTAAATTGCGTAGTAACTACATCGCTAAAGGCGATATTCCTAATACCGAAATTCGTAAAGGGGATATCTTACCGCCTGAGTTCACACCAAAGGTGTTCTTACCTACTGAAGCTGGTGATGTAGATATCACTCGTGAAAAACGTGTGGCTAACGGTAGTAAAGGTAATGTAGCGTTCCGTATTCGTGATGATGCTCAATATGGTAAATCAGTTAAACTCAATGCGATTCGTGTAACTGAGTTTATTGAGTACGAAGGCGCTAAACCGGGCGTGCGTACCAATAGCTTTGGTGAACCGGTAGTTGACAATGGGCAATCTCATGTATCGATGAATCGTCCTGCGCCGAAACCTTATCAAGCACCAAGCGAACCGCAAGATTCTAATGAACCTTACGTAGCACCTACACCTGTGCGTGCAGTAGATTTAGATCTGTAAGTCAACATTACTAGAGAGCAGACAATGTCTGCTCTCTATGCCGTCATTACTAAGGAAATGAATAATGTTAGAAAGAGAACCAATTGACACAATCGGTACCTACAATAAATTTATTGATCGTGTGACCACTGTTCTTAAACAACACGATATTGCTTTGCTAGTTCCCATCACACCGCGAATTGTCAGAGAATCGAAATACTTACGATTCCAGATTGAAACAAATGGATCAATGAGTATTTATTTAGACGATGTAGCCATTGTACGAGAACTGGTTACCAATCGCATCTTAGATACCTTTCGATTAGGTGTAAGTAACGCGCTGCGGCATCTGTTGTTTTCTTTAGGGGTTGCGTTACAGACATCGCGTGAATACAAGCAGTACGTTGAGTCTGTTATTGAAAAAGGTTTCTGGGAAGGTATCTATCAACCAGCCTTACGCAAACAAGCAGAGTACCGCTATAAATCAATCACGCTTACTCGTGAATCAATGCACGAGGTTACCTTCACCCTGAAAGGCGATACCGATTCCCATGTAAATGGAATCGTATTTAATACTATTTTACTAGGAGATTAAAAGTGGAACGTTTAATGCGCGAAATAGCCATGGGACCTTCTGATACATCAACACCACCAAATAAAGCGCCACGAGCACAACGTCCTTGTATTCGTTTATTAGCACCTATCCGTAAGTTCGATCCTGCCTTTTCTACTATGGTTGGCGCGTCTGCCCATGGATATGTAAAACAAGAAAAGAATAAACACCCCGATTTACCTTCAATCCATTTTATCGATATTACGCGGTGTCCTGAGTATGTGGATAACCTATCTATCAACACGGTGCTGATTTCAACAACTTTCCATGCCTTACTTGGCGACGAAATGTTCATGCCGCCGAAATCGCCTAATTATCGTAACGGTAGACCTGAGCTCTACGACGCTTGGCCTCCCTTGTTATTTACTAACGATTCGTTTACCCAAACGTTAGCGCTACAGTTAATGGAGCAGCGGTTCGATCAGATTGTGGTACTTGGTGGAATTGAAGATTTAGACACCATTGTGAATATGGCTGGTGATCGTGATGTTTACCTACAGCCGCTGTGGTTTAAAGATACCAAATACGCTAAAGGCGCCAGCATACCAACTGCCAATTTTGAATTTAGCGATAACCTACTGCGTAGGATTTATAGCGATGACGCTATATATCGGGTACAACGTAGTCCTGTGACGGCATAAAGAGTAGGGAACCCCTACTCTTTGGTTTGTTTAGCTTACGCTGATCTCGAATTCTAATGGAGTACCGTTGGCGCTGTTATCAAAAAGCAGCGCCGATAGTTGAATACCGCTGATAATCAACGTTCTTGAAGCAGTTGCTAAGTTAATGGATGTCGGCACGTACGCTACGTTAGATTCGAATTGTGCTTCGGTGTAGTTTGATGGATCGTTGTAGTCAGCGCGATAGTCAGCGTTGTAGATAGGATCGCCTACCTTTTGTTTGCGTTTGTGAATGTTGATGTCGTATCCTTCTAAAGCAGGACGATATTTAACATTCACCGTGCCGACATTATTGATAAAGGTTATTTGGTAGGTACTTGCTTTTGGATTAACGGGTACAACTGTTTTATCTGATGCTACTGCTGTATAGAAAGTCATGTCGCTAGCCTTTGTGAAAGGGTGAGGGGTTCATAAGAAAAGTATCTACTGTGATTTTATGATTCCTCAACCCAAAGCTGTTTAAGGAAACTCCCCCAATGTCTACCACTTTCAATGAACGTTTCGTTGTTTGTCATATTCTTACTAAAGAGATCCCTTTAGAAGCCAGCAGAGCTATTAACACTGCGTTAGTAGCAGAAATGTTTAAGATGTTAGATCTAGGTGAACCTGACGTCGAAACAGACGAAATGGGTTTAGTGCCTTGTGATGATATTAATGTCCTTAATACAGAGATTACTGTTAATTACTGCAAGAACAATATTCCACCCGTAGTAGCTATTGTTTATGATCAATGCATCTGTTCGCAAGCGTACGAGGTCATGAATGAAATAGTAGAACAGTTTAGCGGAGAAACTTACGCAACTAAAGTAATCTCCGTAAACGACGATGTTTATAATTGTCTGTTATTCACAGTAAACATGCGTAGTGTAGCTGAGTTCTTAGCCGGTATTAACCGTAATGACGTTTGCTTAGTTAATAGCGAATACATGGACGCGGTATATGGTCATCAAGGAGCAGGGTAATCCCCTGCTTTTATGCCGCATAATAAATATTTACTAAGTGCTCTAATTACATAGAGTATTTACAAATTGAAATTAGATTATTTCAGGCATATATAATTACGATGCAAAACCACTAAAGTGTTTTGTTTCTACTCTAACCAAAGGGAAAATAAAAAATGAAATCAAATTTAGATAAAGTGCTGTCAAACGGTAATTTAACCGCATCATTAATTCATACTTTGGGCGCACTCTCTGCATCTAAGGACTCAATCTCAGGGTTCTACACCATAGGTGATGTAGTCGGTAAATTCATTGAACGCTGTCATCCTGGTTTAACGCTTAGTAAAGAAGACTACAGAGCAATAATGAGTCGCGCATCGACAGCGTTCATTCAGACGCTGGATAAGAAGCGGTCTGATTTGCGACGCAGTACTTGTCGCATGTCGCCCACCTATCAAACACACATGTCTAGTAAAGCAGGTTATGGATACCGCATTGGTACGCTAATTACCCCAGGGATTAACTCAGACATTATCAGAGATTCAAAACTGTTAACCCTACAAGCAGAGGACATTGCAAAGAACCCTCTGGAAACCATTATTACCCTCATGCAGGGGTTACCAATTCTACAGTTAACTGACATCATCAGCGAAGCTGTTAGATTGAAGGATAGTCATTATCTTTCAAAAATGGAAGAAGCGCATAACTTGGCTTCTCGACTAAATGCGTTATCATCATCATTAAACTAAAACTAATCTGTAAGGAAAAGTGCTATGCAAAACGCTACTAATAAGAAAACCGTCCCACACGTTGCTAAACGCCCACCAATAAACGATGAAATGGCCCGTAAGTTCTCGGGCGCTTTGGAAACTGCCAAAGCAAAAATCGTTAAAGGTGAAGAAAAGCCGTATGACCTCGGTGTGCTCAGTATGACTGCTGAACAATTAGACGACATTGCGCAGCATAAAGCAGGTGTGGTCGGTAGTATCAAAGAATGGAACGCCGTAGTACGCGATGATTCCTTAACAGGAAGAATCGTAGCAGGTGATTACAAGCTGTTGTGGATCAAGACCAACAAGTCTACCAGCGAAGGAACTTTGATTCTTTGCGGTACTGATCCACGTACCTTCGAAATGCTGCGTAAAGGTACTGAGAAACTGTGGTTGAGTTACGGTTTGTCTGCTGAACATGTGCGTCGTCTCTTCATGATCAAAGAGAAGTTGAAGTACGTGTTGGCGTTGGGGTTGTCTAAGGTAATGAAAGACCCAGTGCTCAAAGAGCGTTGGTTAACTCACCCTGAAGCATACGGTGCTTTTACAGTAGAAGAGTGGCGTCAAAACAACGTTGATCTCATTAACAAAATGAGTGATGTGCGTGAGTTGACATTTGCTCGTCTGGTGAAAGCACTGAGTTCCTCAACCTTCGGTGCACCTGAAAAGGCTAACAAAGGAAAGCGTTGGAACAAGTCGCCAAAACGTCCAAATGTTGCAAAGCACAGTAACAAGCCAAAAGCAACTACTAGCGAGTCAGATGTGTACGGTAGTCGTGATGTAAGCGAAGTAAATGGTAATATTGCAGAACCGGTTGTAGCGGCTGAGTCTGTCGTAGAGTAATGATGATGACTGCCATACACTCCAGTAACCCGTAATGGGTTACTGGAGTGTATGGGTACTAACTGTTTTTTTTTCGTTACTGATGCACTTCTACATGGTAGGTTGTATCAGCGCCGCTGTATCCGGTGTCATCCAGCATCAACGCAATGAAGTCGCCTTCAAAGTAACGTGTGAGTTTGTCTGACGACATGTCAACCACACCACCTGTAACTCCTTCGAACTCAATATCAGGATAAAGGGATGCTGGTTTATTCTCATCGTCAATTAGGTAAGGCTTAAGTTTTACTGTAACCTCACCATCAAGACGACCGCCCAACGTGATGCGTGTTTTACGATCACCGCGACGAATTAGAATTTTGCTTTTAGCACCGCTGACACATGGATAGCGTGCAGGGTTCTTTGGCAGAGCTATTTTTCCGGTCATAATGGGAATACCTTTTTTGTACAAAAGTGAAGAAAAGTGTGCGCTACATAAAATTACAATACAGCAACGTGGGTTCATTTAGCATTTCAGCGCTATATGTCCAATCGTTCCCTTCCAAGTCTTCTTTAAGATCTTCTAAGGAAACATCAACGACGGTACCGACGTCAATACCCATAATACTGGCAACCTGATCTTTACTCCACTTTAAGATATCTTTAGAGCGAGTAGAGATATTTTCTTCGTTACCAGTATCCAAATACAAATTATAAACATATACGTGTTCATCTTGATCCATGCGATCTAAACGAGCAGTTGCTTGCTTATACATGTACTCTCTAAAAGGAGCGTCTGCCATGATAGCTACATTCGCCATTACAAGCGGTACAGCGGTCGATAGTGACTTGTAGGTAGCAATGAGTGGGTTAAGATCTAGATCGCGCTCAAAGGCCTTTAAAATGGCGCTTAGATCTTTGTTAGTATCTTGGAAGACAACAGCAGTACGATAACCTTCAAACCGCAGTTTAGTTTCAGCAGATTTTAATGCTTCTACATAACTCGTAAAAATAACTGTCTTCTTTATACCACTATCAACCAGTCTGCTCAACTCAGCATGTTTGGCTACATCGGCAGCACACTCAGCTCTGCGCTTACCCACAATACGCCCCAACGCTTCACCCTGTACTTTAAGTTGTACATATTTAACAACCGATCTTGCGTCCTTAAAAGCGTTCTTTAAGGAATCGGGTAGTTTAGGGATAATCTGTTTCAACTCGTATTGATTGCAAAACTTTACTTCCTCTAGCACTGGACTAATGTCGTAGTGCTTTTGAATGAGCCGAATATAGTCTTTGTATTTAGCAAAGTCAGAGAACTCGTGTTTTGTTGATAAAGTAGCTTGATGTGAGTTTAAAGCATCGTCGAATACTTTCTGATAAGTGCTTTTGTTCGCTTGATAGAATTGGAGTTGTTTACGGATAAACTCAGCCATCTCATCGCGAATAGCACCTAGAGTATATCGGCGCCAGTCGGGTACAGTAACTTTAACATCAGTTTCGGTGATCTTACCGCCAGAATCTTTAATGATTTTGTGGCTAACCAACCCTAAGCGATTAGACAATATGTCTACAGCACGAGCAGCGTTCTTACCATAGACTTTCTTAAAGCGTACTTCCGCATCGTTATCAAAGAAAGCATCGATACAGTGAAGTAACGGAATCATTTCTGATCCTAGTGCTTTAATGGGGGTACCTGACATCCACAGTACATGTTTGCACTCCAAGTCTTTACACATTTTAATAAAGAGCTGTGTGCGCAAAGACTCCATCTCATTCAGGTTATGACATTCATCAAGAATAATCATGGGATTAATGTATTTACGTTTCTGCAATAACTTTAGCGTTTCACCCAAACCTTCGTAATGCGTAATGAGATATTTATCAGTTGGTCGGATTTCTTTACCTGAGCTGTAGATCCAGTAATCAGGCGTGTCTACAAAACGCTCTAAAAGAGTTTTCTCCCAAACAGCATGTACCGCATTATTAGGAGAAACAATAATAGTAATATCGGCTTTTAAACAAAGCGATAGTCCTAACGAATTAAGTGTTTTACCAGTACCGGGATCAGCTGCTAAGAGATAACCATTCAAACGAAACTTTGGAACAGCCTTGTTATAAACTTCTAAGAACTCTTGTTGATGCGACTTCATTTTCACTTTTAAAGCACGCAGTTCAGTAAAGTCCAGTATGTCAGGACTATTGACACTGAAGTTTTCATCTTCTGCAATAATGTCAGCAAGATAAGTATTCTCTTTTAACTGCTGGATGATCTGGTTTAATGTCCTTGTATTAGTCCAAGACTTGCGATCGCTAAGCATAATCTCTAACATGTACAGTACATCAACAGCAAAGAACCGACTGAAATGGAAAGAGTTCCGAGTGATCTTGGTAAACATGTGGAGATTGATTTTACTCGTACCCCAGATCTTACTAATGTCACGCGCCATGGTTTCAGCGGGTATGCCATTAATCTCAATAATGTTATCTTTCTCGATAACCTGTATAGCGCCGATTAAACGGCGGAATGAATCGAACATGACAGCAGCACCCAGTTATTAATAACGTAAACATAAAATCAATTGAATCGAAACTAAGGGACCAACAATGGAAAACATTTATTGTATTTATCACGCTGACTGTTTAGATGGCTGGGTCGCAGCACTAGGTGTCAAACAATACGCTCAGAAAAACAACATTGATTTTAAAATGGAACCGTACTATTACGGAGATCCCATTAACTACGACCAGGTTACTGAAGACACTACTGTTTATATCGTTGATTTTTCTTTTGATGCAAAAGTCCTTTTGATGCTTTCTGGGAAGTGTAGAAAAGTCTATGTCTTTGATCACCATCATGGCTGGAAAGACGAAGCAGCGGAGCTACAAGATTTTATTGAGAGCGAAATGGCTGTAAACAATAACATTGAAGTGGTATTCGATGAAACTCGTTCTGGTGCGTTGATTACCTGGGAACAATTGGGTTTGTATGTGCCTGATTGGGTTCGTGCTGTTTCCGACAGAGATCTTTGGCAGTTTAAATTAAGACTGTCTTCAGAAATTTGTCATGCGTTGCTATCGCATGGACTTGAATGGAATCTTTTCTGGGGGATGATGTTAGTTACTGATAATACAATTACCGATACGCTTGCTACTCAAGGCGACGCCATTGTTCGTTCTCGCAATCAAATGTCTAAGTTTCTAGTAGAGAACTCTAGAAGCGAAATTCGAATGTTTGGCAGTGAAACTGTTGATATTGTTGAGTGTCCTCGCGTACTGATCTCTGAAACACTAGAGATGGTTAACAAACTTAACAGTCACTACGTTACGCAGTTAGGTCGTGTCGATACCACGTATGCAATTGGTTATCACACGGCTAATCCTAATCGTTGGAAGTACTCATTGCGTGCTGGGCACAATAACGTGGATCTTTCAATTATTGCAAAACGATTTGGTGGCGGTGGTCATCGTCGTGCTGCAAGCTTTTATCTAAAGAACGAAGGGTATGATGCCATTACTACTTTAGAGCGTGCAAATGCAAAATGGTTGCGTGACGAAAGACCATCTGTATTGAAAAAACTAAAACAATACTTTACCAAAGACTAAGGAGTCTACAATGAGTGAATTTATACTTGATAACGATTTTGAAGGTTTACAAGCAGGTACTGCTCCAGTACCCATGGTAGCAATCGATTTATCTGCTGGTGTACGTATTAACCAGTTAACCGGTAAAACTTTCAATGGTGGTTGGGAAGCCATTGAGCGTCAGTTTGATATCATGTATCGCGAAGTGATGGAGATGAAAGAATCCATTGCTAACCGCGATTACAAAACGTTGCAAGACGATAATGCTGATGTTCTGTTTACATTGTCTGGAATGTATGGTATCAGCGGTATGTTGTTAGGCGGTGCGGTTGACTTTGAGCGTGTATGTGCCAATCAGTACGAAAAGTTTGATACTACCGCAGAGCAGGCGGAGTTAACGCGTGCTAAATATGCAAACTATGGAATGGAAACAGTAACACGTGAAGTAACTGATCCGCACGATGGTCGCGTATGGCATATTACGTTCTCTGCTAAAGACCAACTTGATGAAAAGGGACGCATGGCGGTAGAAGGTAAGTGGCTGAAGTCACACAAGTATCGCGATCCTGTATTAACGCATCTGCCAGCAGTGGTAGTCGAAAAGCTGCACATCGATAATCTGTAATCTGCAGTACAGCGCATAGAGAAGCATTCCCTGCCCGTAAAGGCAGGGAATGCTTTATGCCGTTAGTTACAACGTTTTACCAACTATAGCTTCTGCTTTAATCTCAACAATATTCGGTTCAATATTACCAAGCTCTTTCACAACACTGGGTTCTGTAATTGCTTGTGGGTCAACTGCAGTAGTAATTTCCCATGTAGACTGAGTACCTCCAATCACTAAGATTACGCGTTTAGTTGTACTGCCATTTAAAGAAGCGTCACCAATCAAACTAATGGTATCGCCTAAACGGATCACGCCTGGTTCGCTAGTGGCTGCTTGACCATTTTTCTCATAACGACCATTGGTAATCATTAAAGGCATGTCAATGCCGTCATCAGTACCTGCCACTGTAAATTCAGTCGTTTGATACTCAGCGCCTTTTACAGCGTTATTAACACGAGGGAACAACATGACATTAGGTGTTATATCAGGTGTAATTCTTGTTACTACTTCCCATGTAAAGTCAACACCGTTAATATTGGCCACTACAATTTCATTACCACCATAACTACCAGAGCTAGTGGTTCTTAATTGTACTTGGTTACCCAAGCTAACAACACCAGGTACATTGGTGAAGGGTTCCCACGTAGAACCGCGATTAATTGCGTATTCGCCATTGGTTACCATAATTGGTATGTCGTATCCAGACGTGATGCCTAAAATAGAAAAAACTTCAGATACAACATCGGTGTTTAACGGTGCGTTAACTGTATTGGCTAAGAGAATCTCTGTTGGCGATAAATCAGGAGCATTTCCAACAGAGACGTTGAACGTTCTAATAACCCCATTTAGATCCACTGTGCCAGTGTAGGTGGTAGCATATACAAGACCACTACGCACTCTGACTCTAAACCGTTGATTCAATTGAATTGTGGTTGCTGTAGTTATCCAACTACCATACCCAGTGCCACTATCAATCGAAATTTCACAATTACTTGGGGTGATTGGAATGCTTTGTCCGCCTACTATACCGCCAACAATAATGTCGTTAGAGATATACAGGGTATCTGGTATTCCGTTTATCACTGGATTTAATGTGAACACGTCAGGATCAGTGTCTACACGTGTGGTAACTACCCAAGGATAACTAACGCCATTTAAAGAAACACTGGCATTTGTTGTTTGAGCGTAACCAACTGGAGTAACCAATCTGAGTTTAAATTGCTCGCCCAGAATTAAGGTAGCCGAACTACTCCAGTTGGTCCATGCCAAATTACGGAATACCGCGATTTGGCAGTTGGTTGTAGTCGCCGTTACATTGGCACCAACACTAACACCAGCAATGGTGTAAGGAGCTGTTTCAATGTAGGTATTTAACACTTGGTTAGTGCTTGCTGCAATGGTAATTGGCGTTACCACTGTATTAAGTACCGAGGTTACTGTGAATGTTGTTGAGTACGTTCCCACAGTAACAGTACCACTTACTGTAGTCGCATGTTGATTAGAACTAGTCAATCTAAATCGCAGCTGATCATTTAAAAGAACAGTTGTACCAACATTTGACCAACTGCCCCATGTTGAGTTGCGATAGATTTGATACTCTAAACCAGTCACAGATAACGGCACTGGGTAGTTTGGAGAAACCGATTCTACCGTCACTGTGTTGGTCTGAATAACCGCATTTAATGCGGCGTTAGTCACCCCAGTTAGAGTAAAATTAGTTGGAGTTATGTCTGCCGTACCCGTGGTCGCCGTAAATGAGGTTGAGTAAATACTTACACTCACACTTCCTGTAGTTGCAGTATTTTGTTGAGTAGAAGAGCTCACTGCAACCTGCAGTTGATGACCGTTACTAATGGTAGTTGGAGCAGTGCTGTACGTACTCCATCCGCCGCCTGTGTTAATACGATATTGCAGATCACCGCTAACGGTCAGTGCAGCGGGCTCAGTTAAACCAGCGATTGTTACTTGATTAGACTGAATTAACGATCCAAACGCAGCATCCGTAATAGAACCAAAAACAAACGGAGTAGGCGCGTTAGTGACAACGATAGCGGGGAACGTAGTAGGAACGGCAGTTATTTGACCAGTGGTTACTTTTTGTAAGTACCATGTCTGTGCTCCGCCAACGTCACTTTGAATCAAACCGTTACCATTAACACCATTGTGCGTTACACCAAGGCTAGCCGGGGAAGGGAATATAATTCTATCACCCAACTCTACCGTAGGGATATAGTGTCTTATGTAACCTTCTGCTGTACTTGAAACGTTAGTTTGTTGCACTGAAACCAAGTTACCACCAGGCAAAAGATTAACAGTCACATTAAGTGTAGTCGTACCGTCACTAACCACTAGCGTTTGCTGACCAAACAAAGGGAAATTTTGATTGGCTATTAAAGCACCTGCATCAAAACCAGTAGAGCTAACATTAGTAAAATTGTAGCTACCTATCGAAGCGCTAACTGGAACAAAATTAGCAACTGTCCAGGTGTTTCTACCGCCCAGTGTTACGTTAACAATACTTACGGATGGACCTGCTAACGTAGTAACACTAAATGCTGTATTAAAGCTACCAATAGTAACAGTACCACTTACTGTAGTCGCATGTTGATTAGAACTAGTCAATCTAAATCGCAATTGATCGTTTAAAAGAACTGTACCGTCAGCATTTGACCAAGAACCCCAGGCGCTATTGCGGAAAATCTGATAATCTAGACCAGATACAGACAATGGTACTGGATAATTATCAGATACACCACTAACAGTAACCGCATTAGATTGAGTCTGCGTGCTTAGTGCTGAATTGGTAATAGGGGTCAATACAAAAACAGTTGGTGCAATGTCTGCTGTGCCAGTAGTTACAGAGAACCCTGTAGTATGGGTACCTACAGTAATAGTGCCCGTAGTTTCAGTGTTTTGTTGAGTTGCTGATGTTAACGCAACCTGCAGTTGATGACCGTTACTAATGGTAGTTGGAGTAGTGCTATATACACTCCATCCGCTACCCGTATTAATGCGGTACTGTAAACCGCCTGTTACCGACAGTGCAGCAGACGCAGTTAAACCAGCGATTGTTACTTGATTAGACTGAATTAACGATCCAAACGCAGCGTTTAGAACAGCAGTGAACGTAAATGGAACTATGGTGCTTGCTGGCGCTTCAGGAGCGGTAACACTAATCTCAACGACTTCGCCGGAACTAGCAACCCGTTGATAGATAGTTTGTTGTCCGCCTTTGTCTGTTTGGAAGATACCGCCAGCTGGTAATATTCTATTTACACCCACACCTAAAGAAGCAGGGGTAGCTAGAACAAACTGATCCCCAATACTTGCTGTTACGCCAGGGAAGTTAGCAACAGACCCCTCGACTGCAGTTACTGACGTCAATGTTACTGATGCCATGTCAGTAGGTGGTGAAAACTGAACCTGAATGTCATCAGTTAGAGTGCCGTCAGTAGCAACAACAGTGACTAAACCAAAAGCAGGAATTATTGAGTTTCCAGCAAGTGCTGGCGCGCTGAATGTGTAACTATTTCCAGAACCAGCTAAGTTGGCTACTGAGATACCATTAATAGTAACAGATGTTAACTGGCCAAGACCACTAACGATTAGTGGGGTATTAGCGTTGGCAAAAATTGTACCGTTATTAACTGAGGTAATAGGCATTTTAAAATCTCATTTGTTTGGCATAAGTTAGTAAGCTATTTCAGCCTCTTCTGGACGATCGATCACCGTGCTGTTAATGGACTCAGACCATCAAAGAACGGAGCGGTATTTTGTTGATACCAATTGGTAAAATCTAGCGTTAGACTCTCAAGCGAGACTTCTAATGACGATAGACTAAACTCATGCGAATAGGTTCTTCCACTACCACCGCGTCTAACCCATAGCGTAGTAGAAAAAGGAACCTCATCTTCAGGTACATCATAAACACTTTCTGGTTCAAACACCAAACCATTAGAATTATCCCAATAGAGCGTATCTGCCGTTGTTAGTGGGTTGTTCTCTTGTTCAAAGTGATAGCCTAAAAACTCTTCGTTATCTGCAATGATATCGTAGAAATTACTAAGCACGCCTTGCGGTGTTCTTAATGTTTCGGTGTTAGCAGGTAACGTAATAGCACGGAATATGTTTGCAGTGTTGACGCCTTGTGTCAATACCAAAGATCCGTTTAACGGAATTCTTGGGTATTGACCTCCGTCTACAAATGTCGGCATAGTTACACTAAAAGAACCCCCAGTAATAGTTACTGGCACTGATACTCCGTGAAAGTCGAGTGTAGCAGAACCATTAACAAAAGGAGACATCACCGTGCTAGTAAACTGGACACCCGGAGTGATGGTATTTGGTGCTGTAAATAGCGAATCATCTAACCATTGGTTACCATTGAAATTAAGCAATGATCCATTGTTTGCCGAGTTGATCAGATCAGGTAATACATTACCTGAAGTAATGTCTTCAGCAGAGTAGTGGCGAGAATCAGTACCGTTAGTTAAGTGCAGGTAATACAAGTCAAATGTGCTATGTTGACCAAAACCACTAACGCCAATGCGATCAAAACCATCAAAACCGGTTGTCCAAGTTTCTGCTATCTGAATTCCATTTTTAAATAACCGTAGTATATCTGGATTGGACGAGCTTTCAAGTCGGATTACACAGGTCTCATTAACTTCGAAAGGACAAGGGATTGTAAAACCTGAGTTACTGGTACCGCATATGCTAACAGCTTGTGCCGGAACGTTAACGCGAAACCAGCGATAGGTATTATTGGCGTATGACAGCGGAGCCAATACGTGGGTGTCGGCGTTAGCCAGAATTGTAATTTTGAACTCTAACGTCCAATCCAACGAAGTGTCTTGCAGAATTGGAAATATAACTCTGTCATTAACGCCATCAAAACGTAAAAATTCCATTATACGGGTCTCCAAATTTCTTTACCAGTAGTGCCGTAAAGACTAGTATTCAATGGCACTCCATTAGCGTTAAGAATACCGCTAACAATAGTACCATGGATATTGGTACCTGTTTTAGGCGCCCAAAGAGCAATTTCGACAGGATGACTAGGACCACCCTGTGCATTAATGATAATGTTAGATTCGTATGCGGTTATTCGTGTTGTGTTGGAAGATTGATAATTGTAATATTCCGAAGAAACTGAACCACCAATGAAAGTGTTTCGTTTAATATAAGCAGTGCTTTGGTTAGTTCCCGCGTTAGGACCAACATCGTTAGCACTACCATTAGATCGACAAATATTAGCACCACCAGTGCGAATAAAATTGTATTCTACTCGATGTATTAAATCAAAGGTAACAGGATGTCCAAGTACCCAAGAATTTAATAACTCAATAACACCAGAATTCGTTGAAGTCACAGTAGGTATATCGGCGTAGTTAAACATAATCTCGCCTCCTCCTGCACACTGTTTAGGAAATATCCATGAATTTGGATTGCTGGTGGTACCGTTAGTGAATACCAAACGGTTTCTATAAAAGACATGATCTTTTACGGTATAAAAATCATATCCGTGTAACCCAGTACAATTTTTGAAAAGGTTGTCACCCATGAAGATGGTGTGTCTCCCGTATCCCCCATCCAATCTAGAAAAACCGATACATGAGTTATTGTTGTTACCGGTACCTATTTTAAAGCAATCTTCAAACTCACAGCGCCATAGTGCTAAACCATTAACTTCACCATAGCCACCCACTATACCAAAATCGCTAGTACCTACGCCTTGGATTTTAATGCCGTATAGCGATATATTGTCGCTGGTGATGTTGAACTTCTGGTGGAATGTTGGCTGTTCGCCAGGCATTGATACCCATGAAGCTGCTAATAGTGAAGTCGTTGCATTTATCCCGACAGTCGATGGATAGTCATCGCCTTTAATGTGTAAGACTTTATTTATACTAGGACTAACCGAGTTGACACCAATTATAGTGTTTGCATACGACGCATAATTAGCAGGGGATGTCCCACTACCGTCACCAGTTGCATTTAACGCCATGAAATAATGATGTTCAGTCGTTACGCGCAAATCGAACAACCAGTGAGTGGTCCTGCCTTTTTGATCAGTTGCTCTAACACCAAAACGATACCTACCTAAAACTGGATTCTGCCAGGTTATCACGCCGTAGTTAGTATCTGGTCCATAAAAACCAGTTACGGGATCGCGTGACATTGTACTTCCTACTGACATACCGGCAGGTGCGTCGGTTAGTTCAAAAACGCAACCATAGTTAGCACCATACGCCCATAGTGGTTGTGTCCATTCTAAACCAGGATAGGCGTAGTTAAAGTTTTGTACCGTTTTATAGGTACGCATGTTTGGATAATACGCACGCATTTCGAACGGAGAATCGCTCGGTAAGTAGAGCTGATCAAACAGATACTCAGTGTTCAACGTGTTGGGTATTTGAATGTTACCGCTTCTAAATCTCCCGGCCAACGGGAACGTAGCGGTTTGTATTGACTGTGGATTTTGAATTCCCATGGTTCACCTTAAGTAGAGTAGAAGGGAACTAAATCCCTTCTATGGTTTATTCGTTACCGCGCTGTTAAAGGACTTAAACCATCAAAGTAAGGCGGGCTGTTTTGTTGGTACCAAATACTAAGGTCTAGTGACGGTCCAGATACAGCCGCATTTAATTCTGTTATATTTACCCTGAAGTAAAACATTCTACCGCTAGTAGCGCCTTGTGATGGTCTTAGCCACACATCAAAAGAAAACGCGTTCGATAAAGCACTAGTAGTTAGATTAGACAGAATCTCAAAACTAGGATTACTGGAAGTATCGTAATAAAGAACCGCCCCTTCTAAAATATGTCCTAATTGAGTTAATGCGTAGCCAAGCATTCTTTCTTCATCAACTATGGCAGATGAAAGCGTCACCTTCTTATAACCCGACGGCGCTGTGACAACAGCATTAATAGAGGCTGCCATTCCCGGTCTTACAAAGGTAAAACGAACCGGTGTGTTTAATTCCGGATACTCGGCGCCATCGAGCCAATCAGAAATAGAAAAGGTAGTTCTAGTGTTATTGCTGCTTAGAATCTGTGTTTGAATGCTGAGTACGTTAGCAGTAATGCTACTAACAGCGCCAGCGAACCCAGTATGATCGGCAATAATAGACGATTGACCAACGACGATTGGTTGACTATCATTAATGGCAGAAATAATCGCTAGTTCTGGTACATTAAAAACAGTCGTTGAACCAATATGAGTAAATCCGGGATAACCGTTAACAGCAAAACCTGGTTTAAAGGATTTTAAACGATGGGTGGTATCAGTTCTAGTAAAGTCAGCTACCGCATTCCCGTTTTTAATTGCAGATAGCTCTCCGGTGTTGACGTTGTACCGCATGGTAATAACATCACCTATTGTACTTGCCATTATCGCCGAAGGACCACCCACATTAACAGCAGTTCCATTTAGACCACCAGAGTCAATTCTAGCAAATAACAATTGCCAAGGCGCTATCGTTAATCTGTACAATGATCCGTCATCAGCAGTTAATGTTATCGCTGCACTATACGACGTTAAGTTACCTTGGGTGTTTGCATTAATAGTAATAGATGCGCTAATGAAACCGTCTTGATCTGGGATAGCGTTACCCTCATAACTCCACCCACACCAAGCACCAGACAATCCATTAGGACGGTATCCTGCTGTGGCGATAACGCCTGCTGCAGACGAACCTAAGGATACATTCCAGCTAACTGGCGGAACTGCAGGATCTTGAATGGGGCTTCCTGCTAAAGCTAACGTTAT
>SXGS01426430.1_pt1 | contig 27724 bp, 22 predicted proteins | sample 3174681 | NCBI WGS metagenome assembly SXGS01 (sample SAMN11356861, study PRJNA531348) | freshwater metagenome | isolation source: freshwater sample F1-80 | place: China: Fuxian Lake, Yuxi | collected 2017-12-25 | reverse complement strand
GGCAATCCTGCCAACATTTGATCCGCATGCGCGATGGACATGCGCCAATCCAATCAGAGTCCACAGCGGCGCGCCACCAAATTCATTCCATCTCCTTGCCCTCAAACTTCATTCCACCCTCCTTGTCGAGGGCCATGGCTGTCCTGATCTTACTCCTGCTCTTTGTCTTCTTCCTCCTCGTCCCGATCTCGAGGCAAGGCGGCAACATATTTTTTCCAGAGCTCAAGCTCCACATAGAGTTCCAACGCGACTCCAGGTCGCAGTTGGGAAAGCCCGGCCATGATCCATTTCTTGTCCGACTTTTCGTCCAGCTTTGCGTCGAGCTTGGACGAAACCACCACGATCGGCGCGAACGGATCCTCCGGGAGTTTGTCATACCAGCCAAGCTGCTTGAACCGGCGAAGATACCAGGGCAGCGGCCAGTAATCGCTTTGCGGTGAAATGACTTTCACGATGGTGTCGTATCCCGCCGGTGCCACGCGAGCGAGCCCTTCGGCGCGTCGCACAAGATTCAAAAGATCCGGCACGGTCTGGGCATAGACGTAAGGATTTCGACGGTCGGTGGAATGAACAAAGCTACCCCGCCAGGATTGCCACGTGAGCTGCAACGACAAAGACAGGATCATCGCGACAAGCACAACTTTCAAAGCCCGCGCGCGAAGAATCTCAACGAGAGCTGCTGCGCCGATACCGGCCAGCAAGAGCATTCCCAAATAGAAATTGAGCAGGCACCAAGGTGTCTTGTAGGAAATGGCGCAATAGGCTGCGGTGAGACAAAGTGTGTACAGCGCAATAAAACGGTGCAGTGGACATTTCTTCCAGCCGAGCGATACCACGACACCGACGGTTGCCAATGCCAGGATGAGCCCTTCACTCGAGACCGGACCTTTGATCGGATGAAACCATGCGAGGCGCTCGAGGTAGAAACTCCACGGATGAATATGTGGCGAGTGCCCGCCTGCGCGCTTGAGCCATGGAAGATAGGTGCGCACCGAATCCGCCAGGCTGGCGAAATTGGTGAAAAATGAACTGAAAAAAACCAGCCAGATGGTGAAAGCCGCACCTACCGCGAGACCGGCGTGTTTCAAATTGCAGGACGAGAGCAGGCTCCTGACACTGCCGCCCCCCGGCATCGACCACCAGGCTGTCACGATTCCCGCAAAACCCATCGCAGCGAGGGTAATGACGAAAGTTTCCTTCGTGGCAAACATCAGCCCCAGTCCAGCGCCCACCATCAGAGCCCAGCGCGCGGAGGGTGTTCGGGTGTACCGCCATCCCGCTCCCAAAGTCAGCGCCGTGAAAAATATCAGCAGCATTTCGTGAATGAAATAGCGGCTGTAAAAAACCATTGCCGGGGAAACGGCGATGAACATCGCCGCCCAAAGGACCGCTTTGCGGCCCAGGCCGTCTGACAAGAGTGGAAGCAGTAGAATCAGCCCGACGCCAAACGCGACTGGCGCAAGCCGAAGTCGGCCGTCATCGAGATCATCGGAGCTGCGCGCGCCGATCAACCAGATAAATGGCAGCGTGGCGTAATGGAGCGCAGGCCCGTGATATTCGTCCGGATCGTAAGCGTAGCGGCCCTCAAGCCACAATTCGCTGACTTTGATGGCGTTGACCGCTTCATCGTTATGAAGCGGACGCCTGTCCAGATTGGGAACGCGGAGCGCGAGTGCGCCAGCGATTGCCAGCAGCAGCCCCAGTGCGCTCCAGCGGCTCATTTGGCCGGCAGCGCGTACACCTCAATCTCCTGCCAGCAATTGAGCGCGGTCAGGCTGCCCCCTTTGCTGTAGCCGCGAACGTACCGGGCTTTGCCCCCCTTGACTGGCACGACCTTTCCGAAATGGATTTCAAAATACTCCCGGTCCGTTCCCACACCGAGCCCGGAGGAATTATCCGTGTCGTTGTTGAACAAGGTGGTCACACCGGTCTTGAACTCGGGGTCATCGGAAACCTGCATGATCACATCGTGGATGATCTGCACGTACCGGTGGTCGTGCCACATGACGATGGCATGGATGGAGCAGGATTCACCCAGATCCACCTGTACCCACTGGGAGCCCTTCTTCATTTCCACCGCATCGTCATCAAAGGCTTCCTTCTTGCCATCGGTGACCTGGGTGAGTTCGCCGGTGAAGGGCTTGACGCTGCTGGTGACAGGTTTGCCGGCGGCCACGTTCACCACGCCCTTGGGGACCTGGATCGGAGGCGGTGCCTTGTCTGGAGGAGGTTCAATGTTCGGTCCGGCGGGCAAATCCTCAGGTGTGCCCTTCAATGTATGTGCGGGAAACTTCAGTTTGAGCGGCATATCCTCCGCCTGGACGGATGACACCAGAACCGAGGCCGCAACAGCGGCGATCAACAGGGCTTTGAACAAATCATTTTTCATAAAACTTATTTCCTGAGCAGCGAACCGACAACCTAACCGGCTGACGAACCGGCTCCTAACCTGACAGGTTTGAAAGCAAATTGGTCAGGGCTGCCGTGTCAACTAGCAAAAGCAATCGAACCAACGGCAGGCGGCTGCTTAACAGCCGCGAAACCTACACCTCTACACCTCCTCTACACCTGTGGCAGTTTCCACGGTGCCCGATATGCCTTGGTCGTGAGTTTTGCCGCTTCGGCGTCACCAACAACTACTTCCTTCACTGGATCCCACTGAATTTTGCGGCCAGTACGGATGGCGATATTGCCGAGGTGGCAGACCGTAGCCGAGCGGTGGCCGATGGCCACATCGCAAATCGGCGGCTTGCGGGTCTTGATGCATTCGAGCCAGTCTTGGTGATGCTCGGTGCTCTGGTGAAGGCGCACGTCACCGTCCTTGATCGGCGTTTCAAAAATATCGTCCGGCCAGACGCGGATCACGCCACGGTTCACGTACAACAGGCCCTTCTCGCCTTCGAAGATGCAGCCTGTAAACTCGGTCTTTCCATCGAGGATTTCCAGAGCCTGCTCCTTCCGGTCAGGAATGAGCGGGGCCACTTTGGGCACCGGACTCTGGCACTCGACGATCACGCCATTGGCATACTTGTAGGTGATGTCAAATGCTGACGGCACCTCGAAACGCTTCTCCGGATCAAACTCACCCTTGCCAAGGATCTCGGTCGGACCGCTGTTGTCCATTCCCAAGGCCCATTGAGTGATGTCGAGATGGTGCGCGCCCCAGTTGGTCATTTGGCCGCCGGAATAATCCCAAAAGAAACGGAAGAAATAATGGACGCGTTGTTTGTTATAGGGCCGCTGTGGAGCCGGGCCGAGCCACATGTTGTAGTCCAGTTCCGGCGGTGGTTCGCTGTCCGCCACGAGCGGATCTTTGGTCCAGTTGACGCCCACCAGACCGACGAGCACGCGCTTGATTTTGCCGATGCGCCCGTTGCGGACGTATTCCGCCGCCTTGAGGAACTTGCCTTCGGAACGCTGCTGGCTGCCGCATTGGACGATGCGCTTCATTTTGCGCGCCGCCTTCACCAGCGTCTTGCCCTCCTCGATGAAGAGCGTGAGCGGCTTCTCGCAATAAACATCCTTGCCAGCAAGGCAGGCTTCAATACTTGGCAACGCGTGCCAGTGGTCAGGCGTGGCTACCAGGACGGCGTCAATGGACTTGTCGTCGAGAAGCTTCCGGTAATCGGAAAAGACCTTGGGCTTGCTTCCATTGGCCTTCTCCACCATCGCAGCCGCACTTTGGACATGGGTCTTGTCCACATCGCACACGGCAACGACGTTCTTCATCATCGCGCGCATGTTCGAAACGCCCTGCCCGCCAGTGCCAATGATACCGAGGCGTACAAGCTCGCTGGGGTTTTGCCCCGTGGCGGCGAATGTCTTGTTGAGGAAGAGACTCGGGAACGCGAGACCAGCGCCAACTCCAAGCGAAGTCTGCCGCAGGAATTGCCGACGTGCCAGGGAGGATGAAGATTTCACTTTCACGAATTACAACTTCCAGCCCTTGCGATTCTGGCGGCGGACGAATTGCGCTGCCTCGGGCGCGTTGGTTGCGCGCATGTTGGGTCCGTCCCATTCCAGCTTGTGGCCGACGCCAGATCGCAGGGCAATACAGCCGAGCAGGATGATCTCGGTCAGGTAGGCCGAGATGTCGAAGTTCGAGTAAGCCGCCGGGCCACCCTTCATCATGTCGAACCATTCCTTGTCATGGCCCGGCGAGCGGGGAATGGTCTGAGGCACCGCGATGCATGCCTCGTGCTTTTCGCTGTTGGTGTATTCTTTTTCGTCCTTGAGGAGCACCTGGAAACGCGCGCCATAATCATCGCCCGCGAACAGTTTGCCTTTTTCGCCGATGACGAGGCAGCCACTGGCCGGCAGTTCGCCCCGTTGCGCGACGATTTCGTGTGTCAGGTTGGAGCTCGGACGCAGAGGGGAAACAAAGTTACCGGATTTGAACATGTCGTCCTTGAACCGCGGATTTCCGTCATACCACCAGAATTTGCATGGCGGCAGGCCTTCGCGCCCGGGGAAGTCAAAACGGATGCGTGAAGTGAGCGGGAATGTCTCAGAATAAATGCGCGATGCCACCTCAAGTTCAATGGCGCTGGGATAACCCAGCTTGAGCGCGCGGAAAGGCATGTTCACCGTGTGACACGCCATGTCCCCCAGCGCTCCGGTTCCAAAGTCGTACCATCCGCGCCACGCGAAAGTGTGGTAAACACCCTTCTTATAGGGGCGGAAGGGTGCAGGCCCGAGCCAGAGATCCCAGTCCACATTTTCAGGCACGGGATCTTTGCCCAACGGCCGAGCCAATCCCTGAGGCCAGATCGGACGATTAGACCAGACATGCAACTCAAGCGGTGCTCCAATGACGCCCGCCTGAATGACCTCGACAGCCCGGCGCAGTCCGTCTCCCGCGCTGCCCTGGTTGCCCATCTGCGTGGCCAGTTTCTTTTCATTCGCCAGCCGTCTCATCTCCCGCGCTTCGAACACCGTTTGAGTGAGGGGCTTCTGGCAATAAACATGTTTCCCCATCCGCATGGCGGTGATTGCGGCCATGCCGTGCATGTGGTCCGGCGTGGAAATCGTGACGGCATCGATCGACTTGCCGAGTTGATCGAACATCTTGCGCCAGTCACGAAAGAGCTTGGCGTCATAAGTGCGATTCTCCTTCCCTGCCCTTGTTTGGAAGGATTTGTGTTTTGAGTTCAGGGTGTTGGAGTCGATGTCGCAAAGAGCGACAATGTTGCCACCCAGGCCGAAGGCGCTGCTGGAGTCACTGTCGCCTTTCCCTCCTACACCGATGCAGGCGATATTGATCCGTTCGTTGGCACCCTGCGCCCGCAGGAAGTAAGGCGCGCTGATTGCCGCGACCCCTGCAAGGAGTGAACTGGACTTGATGAAATCACGACGGTTTCCGTAATAGAAGGTTTGCTTTGGCATGGGTAACTCCTACGCCTCCGACTGAAAGCCGACAAGGAGATTTAGTTTTTTGGTGGATACCTCCGGCAACCGGCTCGATGAAATCACGGTCCTGTTCGAGATCACTTTCTTGCGACAAGCACTCAGGTCCACGGCAAAGAAAAGGATGAGTGCTGTACTTCGAGATCAATCTGCTTGAGCCCCGGCAGGCGAGCTGGCATACACGGGCCACATCATGCTGCCGTCCGTTCAATTCCTTTACCAACCCGTCATCCTGCACATCCGGATTGTGGCTTTGTTTGCAGCTCTTTTTCTGGCGACAACTGCCTCCTCGCAAAACGCAAGTGAGCTTGTCCGGCGTCCGGCGTGGACAACTTCGCGCGTCAGTGGTTCTCCCGAACCTCCGTCGCCCTACCTCATCGAACGGGTTCAGCCGCAACTCAAACTCTCCGAACCACTGGAACTGGTCGCGCTTCCTGGCAGCAGGCGGCTCATCGTGGTCGAACACCATGGAAAGATCTACTCGTTCCCGAACGACAAGGAGGTTTCCACGCCTGACCTCTTCGCTGACCCGAGGCAATGGAAGCCGGAGATTCAGGAAGTGTATAGCGTGGCCTTCCACCCGCAGTTCGCCCAGAACCGGTTCGTTTACTTGTGGTACATCCTGAAGCCTGAACTTCCTGAGGGCACCCAAATCTCGCGGTTCGTCGTCACCGATTCTGATCCGCCGCGCATGGATCTGACCACCGAACACAAGATCATCTCCTGGAAATCTGGCGGGCATAACGGGGGCTGCATCCGCTTCGGCAAGGATGGGATGCTCTACATTTCCACGGGAGACGGCGTGGGGCCGGACCCGCCGGACACCTTGAACACAGGCCAGGATATCAGTGACCTCCTGTCCGCCATCCTGCGCATCGATGTCGATCACCCGGCCAGCGGCAAAGGCTACGGTATTCCTTTGAACAATCCCTTCGTGAATACTCCCGGTGCAAGGGGCGAAGTTTGGGCTTACGGCTTCCGCAATCCGTGGCGCATGTCGGTGGACATGAAGTCTGGCGACGTTTGGGCGGCGGATGTCGGCTGGGAATTATGGGAATTGGTTTATCGAGTCCAGCGCGGCGGAAATTACGGCTGGAGCGTCATGGAAGGATCACGCCAGTCGATCAAGCCCGAGGGCAAGCAGGGCCCGACGCCCATCCTTCCGCCGACGCACGAGCATCCTCACTCAGAATCCTCCTCGATCACCGGAGGCTATGTTTATCATGGCTCGCGCCTGCCTGAACTCCAGGGCGCATACATCTATGGCGACTTTGACAATGGCCGGATCTGGGCACTCCGACACGACGGCCAGAAGGTGATCTCGCATCGCGAACTCGTGGATACCACTCTGAAGATCGCCAGTTTCGGAGAGGATCAATCGGGTGAACTCTTTATCGTCGATTACAACGGCACCCTGCAACGCCTGGTTCCCAATCCACGAACCGGGGCGACGTCAAATTTCCCTCGCAAACTCAGCGAGACGGGACTCTTCACCTCGGTGAGTGAACAGAAATCCGCGCCCGGCGTCGTCAGCTACTCGGTGAATGCCGAACATTGGACGGACGGCGCCGCCAGCACACGCTTTGTCGCGTTGCCGGGAGATTCATCCGTGAAAGCTTCGAATGAGCACTGGACATTTCCAGCCGACGCGGTGCTCGTCCGCACGTTGTCGTTGCCGATGAATTCCGTGAAACCAACGGAGACTCAGCGCAAAATCGAAACCCAGCTCCTGCACTTCAACGGCGACGCATGGAACGCGTATTCATATCGCTGGAACGATCAGCAAACGGACGCCAATCTCGTCGAAGCGGCGGGAGCGGAACAAGTCCTCTCCCTTGAAGACGCGGAAGCACCCGGCGGACGGCGACAACAAACCTGGCGCTTCGCCAGCCGGACCGAATGTCTCCGATGCCACAATCCCTGGTGTGGCAACGTGCTGGGATTCAACTCGCCTCAACTCGACCGCGACAGTTCTTATGGTCGCACCTCGCAACCGCAGCTTGCTTCGCTGAATGCCCTGCGTGTTCTGGACCGCGTCCCGGAATCAAAGTCAGGCAAACAACTTTCGAACCCATACAGCGCCGATGGAACCCTGCACGACCGCGCCCGCTCGTGGCTTCATGTGAATTGCTCTCACTGCCACCGCGAACACGCCGGAGGTTCTGTCATGTCGTTCATGAACTTCGACTGGCCGCTCGAACGGCTGAATCTTGTCGGTGCGCGTCCCATGCAGGGCACGTTCGGCATGGACGGTGCCGAGGTCGCGGCCGCCGGTGATCCCTACCGGTCCGCGCTCTACTTCCGCATTTCAAAACTTGGCAAGGGCCACATGCCATACATCGGCTCGCGCATCATCGACGAGCGCGGAACCAAAGTGGTGCACGACTGGATAAAATCTCTCCCGACCGGCTCAACGACAAATCAGATCAACACCGCCGCGATCAGTCGCGCACGCGAATCCCAGCTTCGATTGGCGGCGGAATTGAAATCCCAAGCTTCAGCACAGAAAGCGGAAGCCATCATCGACGACCTTCTCAAATCTCCCAGTGGAGCCCTGGTCCTCCTGCGTCACGTTGAGAACGGCGAAATCCAGGCTGCCACCCGCAAAGTCGTCCTCGCCAAAGCCAGCGCCGCTGCAGATCGGCAGATCGCGGATCTCTTTGAGCGTTACATTCCCGAGGAGCAACGCGCCAAAACCCTCGGAGCAGACATACGACCGGACGCGATCCTGAGCCTGAAGGCCGATGCCGTGCGCGGCCAGAAAGCCTTTGTGTCCGCGCAGTGCAGCACCTGCCACAAACTCGCGAAAGAAGGACGTGAGTTCGGACCCGACTTGAGCCAGATCGCGAAGAAGTACAATCGAGGCCAAATCCTCGAGAACATTCTGCGACCATCACAAACGATCGACCCTAAGTTCGTTGGCTATGTGGTGGATGAGAAGAATGGCGAGTCCATAACCGGCTTCATGATCAGTCGCAGCGCCGGTGAAATTGTCATGAAAGACGCCACTGGAACTGAAATCCGGGTACCGGCCGGAAATGTGGCGAAGCTCACCACGCAGAATCTTTCACTCATGCCCGAAGGTCTGCTGGCGAATCTGACAGCGCAGGAAGCCGCCGACCTGATCGAGTTTCTGTCCGGCTTGAAGTGAGATCCTCCGCAAATCAGGCGTTCGCCGGGATCATTCCGCTCTGACGAGCGTAATTGAAGAGCCCGCCGGCATCCACCACGGGGCGCACATCGCCGAGCGGTTTGAAGAGGTACACCTTGCCGGTGTCCTTCACTGTGACGCTGTTGGCATCCAGATCCACCGTCACCACGTCGCCCGTCTTGAGCACGTCGCAAAGCCTGTCGGAGCATTCGCACGGATAAATTTCACCGGTGGACACGCAGTTGCGGAAGAAGATGCGGGCGAAACTTTCCGCCAGCACGATCTTCGTCCCAGCCGAGCCAATGGCGATCGGCGCGTGCTCGCGGGAACTGCCGCAGCCAAAATTGCGCCCCGCCACGATGATGGCGTAATCGCTGTCGATCTTGCCTTCCTTCACGAAACGGGCCGGATAAGCCACGTCCGGCAGGCCGATCATGGCGTAGCTTCCCAGCTTCTCATACTCGGATGGGATCGTCGGCACGAGCGTGAGGTACTGGGCGGGAATGATTTGATCGGTGTCGATATTATCGCGCACCACATAAACGGAACCGGTAAAGACAGACTGCATGGGGAGAGAATCTGGACACCCGCCCCGGAGTTTTCAACCTGAATTCCCATTGATTGGATCCAGAGCGAAGGCGCGTCGTTGGACAATGATGCGGCTTTGTGGTGATTATGGACTGCGCCGGCAGGGCGATGGCGACGACCGCGCATTCGATGGCTATAAGGAGGTTCGACCACAGTGAGAATGCGCCGTCGCACGATGGGACTGAAGGCCGGGCCGCTTCACGACCACTGGCGCTCTGCCAGTAAAGTCCAACCTGCCAGTGAACCTACCCAAGGAATGGCAGCCTCCGATTCGTTGCTTTTCATCGAGGCAGACGCACTTCATGATCGGGCTGTGCGAAGGCGAATTCTCCTGATCTCCTGGCTGATACTTGGCTTCGGCCGATGGGACCAAGTCACTGGAGCCACTGTTGAAAAGGCGGCGGCACTGGAGTGGAATTCCGTCACACTCACAGATGCAGAGCCTGTGATCACGATGAATGTACTCCATCGGCAAGGTGCTCGTGCAAGCATGCCGGTCATCCTCATGCTTGGCTCGCTCAAAGCCGGGGAGCCACCCGCATGGAGCACAAATCTCCTGAATGAAGGCTGGATGTTGTGCGCGTTCACGGCGGCGCATCCCCCTGACCCTGATCCGAAGCGTCGTCCTCAATGGCTCTATTTTGACGAGCGTTTTGCCCACAGCTATCCGCTGGCAGGTGAGCGTGCCATTGAGGACACAGGTCGGGTGGTTGACTATCTGCGGAAGCGACCGGACGTGATTGACGAGAAAATAGGATGGTTTGGAAGTTCATCAACGGGAATTCCTGGTCTGGCAGTGGCGACGCAAGGGCCGCGCTTGGCTGCGGTATGCGTATTCGTCAGCACCGGAGCGTATCGCAATTGGTTGAGCACGTGGGAGCCGAATGGAGTGTGGCGCGGCGGTAAGAACGGCCTCTGGCCTGAAAGCGATGCCCTGCTGAACCGGGTGGATCCGATCCTTCACGCCACGAACCTCTGGCCAACAGCCGTGCTGATGGTAAACGGCGCCGAGGACAAAGTGGTGGATCCAAAAAGCGCCCGAGCCTTCGCCGCGGCGGCGAGGCCGTCCTATGCGCCAGATCCAAACCGGCTGCGCCTCGTTATGTACGAAGGGTTTGGTCACAACCTGCCGCAGGATGTGGTACGGCATTACGCGGAGAATTGGTTCCGACTTTACCTGCATCCGGTGCAGCCTCCTCCACCCGCACCACCTGAAATCAAATCTTTGAAAGAGGCCGCGCGCCAGACAGAGATCAATTCCACCGAACATCGTCGCGTCGTGGGCGCGGAGTGAACGCATTTCAGTCGAATGTCAAAATAGAAACCTTGTTGAATGAAAATCATTTCATGGAACGTGAACGGCTTGCGCGCAGTGCTGAGGAAGAACTTCCTCGACTACCTCGACGCCGAGAAACCGGACATCCTCTGCCTTCAAGAAACCAAGGCCACGCCGGATGATGTGGAACAGCTCTGGCCAGCCAGCTACACGACCTACTGGAACTCAGCCGAGAAGAAGGGCTACTCGGGAACCGTCATCTTCACAAGGACGCGACCGTTCCACCTGACGCAAGGCATCGGCATGGCGGCTCATGACAAAGAAGGGCGGGTGGTGACTGTCGAGTATGAGAAGTTCTTCCTTGTGAATGTCTATACGCCCAACTCTCAGCGCGAGTTGACGAGGCTGGAGTATCGGCAGCAATGGGACCGCGACTTCCTGCGCTATCTCAAGAAGTTGGAGAAGACAAAGCCTGTGATCTTCTGCGGCGATCTGAACGTGGCACACACGGAGATCGATCTCGCGAATCCCAAGGCCAATGTCCGCAACCACGGCTTCACCGCCGAGGAACGCGCCGGCTTCGGCGAGCTCATCAAAACAGGATTCATCGACACGTTCCGGGAGTTTGAGAAAGGCGGCGGTCATTACACCTGGTGGAGTCCGATGGGTGGTGCACGATCACCGAACGTGGGCTGGCGACTCGACTATTTTCTCATCAGCACCGCGCTGCGTCCGCGACTGAAGAGCGCGTTCATCAGGTCCGAAGTCATGGGAAGCGATCATTGTCCGGTCGGGATCGAGCTGAAGTGAGCGGGGGGAAGGACTGGCAAGATGTTTTGGCTTACCGCCACTGCCCCGTCAGCGTGAAGGCTGACCAGAAGTATGGGTCGGAGAAATCCTCCTTCGCGCCTTTGGAGCGCAGCAAGGTCAATTGCGCTTCGCGCCACGCTTTCGCGCGCGGCTCGCCGGAGCGCCAGCGGCGCATGAATTCCGTCATCAATTGGCTTGTGGCCTTGTCGCTCACGGTCCAGTGGCTCGCCAGCACCGTTTCCGCTCCAGCGATGCGGAACGCGCGGCGCAATGACATCACGCCCTCGCCGATCCTCACCTCTCTCGAACCAGAGTCGCACGCACTCAAGATCACCAGTTCCGTTCCCTGCAAATTCAGGAGCGACGCTTCCAGTCCGGTGAGCAAACCATCTTCCGCGATTGCATTGGTGATTTGGTGTGCGCGATTGGCCCCGGCCAGAGCAATGCCGCAACGAACCAGCGGATTCTCCCAGTCATTTTCCGGTAAGGATGCGTTCCACCGCGTCCCACGAATTCTCTGTGAGCCAAATGCCGAGCCTGTCCCGAACGTATTAGCCGCCAGCAAACCACCCAGTGCGTTCGTTTGTTTGAACTCCTGATCCGACAGAAAGAAGCCATGCGTGGCCAGATGCAACACGCGCGGCGACTTCACAGCTTTCAACACCGCCTCCCGCGCCTCCGCGCCGAGCCGCAGTGTGGTGTCGTCGCCGAGCAGTTTCGCCACGCCGCGCGCCTCGATTTCCGCACCCGGCAAAGGCTTGAAATTCAAGCCGCGATAATCGCGGCTCAATGATTTCGTTGCAGCCGACGTGGGGAAGCTCACATCGATTTCGGGTTTCGGATTTCCGATGGCTGAATCTTTAGTCAGAGCCTCGTCACCTCGGCTGCTACGAAGATCGAGATCAAAATCAGGATTTCCCATGACGAGCGATTTGCCATCGCCACCTCTCCCTACCCTCTCCCCATCGGATGGGGAGAGGGTAGCCGCAGGCCGAGTCAGGGGTTTCGCGAGCCGGACGACTTCCCGCCCGCTCGTGACGTAGCTGATGGTCTTTTCCTCCACCAAAAACTTGTCGCCGACTGGCAACATCTCAAATGGTAGCCGGCTCAACTGACCATCGGGACAGACGATGATGTGCGAGACGTCGGTGAGATGTTTGGCGAGCGGGGCATAAACCAGGTCGCTCAACTTCTGCAAAGCGGGTTGCACATCCTTGGCGCGGTACTGCGCCGGCAATGCCGAAAACCGTTTGGCAATAACTCCGAGAGCTTCATTGATAAGCGCAGCTTCGCCCAAGTCCACGCGTTCGACGATGACGTTGGTGGAATCATTCGCCAATGGGAAAGTCAGGTAGGCGGCGTAGCGAGCCTCTTGCCGCTGATTAGTCGGCCCCGATCCGTCGAAACGCCAGTATTGGCAAAAATCGCACAAGACAGCTCCTTGTGGCATACGTTGAGCAAGTGATTCAAAAGGCAGGCTTCGGCTTGCTACACCCAAGTCAGCCAAGCCGGATCGTCGGTGAAGTTCGACCTCGATCTCATCCAGTTTCTCTTGTCCCTCGCGCCGACGTCGTTCTCGCTGCCCCGGATTAGGTTCGATGCCAGGTAGTTTCCTCAGCTCGGAGTTCAATAAGTACCATCGTTCTTGAAGTTCCCTCGTTTGGGTGGATGGATTACTTTCCAGTCTCGCCCCTGTTATCAACAGCTCTTCGTAAAAAGCTTTGCTTAGCGAAGCTTGCTCGGCTCCCATTTTGTGGGCTTGTAACGCCTCTTTTCCGGAAGCAATGGCGCTTAGGGAATGCAGGATTGTCATATCGGAAATTAGCATGTGCAGCGATGCGAGTGCATCTGGGGCGGACAAACCCAAAAGCTGTTTCGCGAGCCAGTCGCGTTCGGATTTGAGGAGGTCTGTTACTGCTTCCAAGCAGTTTTTGAGAGGTGTGTTCTGCCGAAGTTTCAGAAGGAGGATTTCGCGTTGGATCGCCAATGTGCCGGGGTGGTCAGCACCCCATGCTTGCAGAGCTATTGTCAACGCGCGCTCCAAATAACCCGCAGCATCAAGGAATTGACCACGTTCTCGGCAAACTCGTCCGAGGTTGTTGAGCGAAGTTACAATCGCCGGATTCTCTTTTCCCAGTACATGCTCCTTCCGCGTCAGGGCAATCTTCAAATGTGGTAATTCATCTTGTCCAATGCAGATGCCAAGTAGCGCAAACGCCTCGAAGGTTTCCACCGTAATGAGGGAGGTTGATCCAAAGGCCTTTTCTCGAATTTGCAAACAGCGCCCAAGCGAAGTTGTGCACTCAACTGTGTTTCCGAGTATGATGTGAAATCCTGCGAGATTCTCCAGACAGTTCGCGATGTGCGGATGTTGGGGCCCATGTTGTTTCAATTCAATGTCTAGTGCTCGTTGAGCAAGGTCGAGGGCTTCGGATTGGCGCCAGAATTTGGACTTCAAACAGGCGACCTGAAGGAGACTAGCCGCGACCTCGTGATGTGCGGGACCAAATATCTTCTCACGAATCTCCAGCGCTCGAATACTTTTGGCGAGAGCCTCAGCGTAATTGCCTTGCGATGCATAAGTGTCTCCAAGATCCGAAAGGTTCTTCGCCACCAATTTGTGATCGGTTCCAAAGGCTTTCTGTCGAAATGAAAGACTGAGTTTAAGCCATGCAAGCGCCCGGCTGTAGTTACCAGTGTCGGAGGCGAATCTGGCAAGAAGGTCGAAACTGTCAGCCAAGTCGGGGTGAGATGGGCCAAGCACTTTTTCGCGAATTTCCAAACCCCGCTGCATCAGGCTACTCGCTGCTTCATAGTGCATCATCTCAAAGTGCGCCCAAGCAAGCGTGTTGAGCATTTGCGCAGTGTCGGCGGTTTCAGGGGTACTGAGTTCATCAATCGTCTTGAGGCAGCGTTCAAAGAACGGCATCGCTTTTGCCTGATCTGCTTGGTGGTAGTAAAGAAGCCCCAAGTTCATTAGAACTGCGGCTGCCGTTATCTTTGCTTTCTCACCAAGCCGATCAAGCATGTCCAAACTACGTTGATAGAATGACTCAGCCTTGGCTTCCTCGGATTGGTCAGCGGCGAGCATTCCAAGTTGGTTCAACGCCACCGCAGTCAGCATATTTATTGGCCCAAGGGCTTGCTGACTCGTCGTCAGGCATTGTTCAAGCTCAAAGATCGCTTTGTCGTTGTCGCCCAAAGAGCGGTAGGCACCAGCGAGCAAGAGATGGATTTGAGCGATGTCTCGATGGTTGTCACCTGTCGTTTGATGCGCCTTTTTGAGGGCGATTTCATAGGCTTCCGCAGCTTTTCCGTTCAATCCTTGGTGAGCGCATAGCTCAGCGAATCGGTCCAAACGCCGTAGATCCTCGCTACTGAGTTTGTAATCTGGGCCTAATTCTCCCGAAAGGTCTGCCATGGTTCTTGCACCTGTAACGAACAATACTAAGGACAGCGCAAAGTTGACGAACATTCGACAAGCGGATGTCATTTGTTGCTATAATCGCAGATCTCTCTGAGCTTTGCGAGAGTGTAAGAGGAAGGGGTCCCGACTATCTAGTTCCCTTGGTTGTAGAGCACCCTTCGGACACCCTGGGAGATTCCAGGATTGAAGCGGCCGGAAAATCAATTCCTCTTCAATATCCGAAGGTCAGTGTCCTGTAGGCATCCTGCAACTTGGGCATTGTTTGCATTCTGCTTCCGAAGGAGTCACCTAAAGACCACCGGTTTAGTTCGGGGAAATCATAATTCGGCGGTGTGATACTGGAGCCGGAGCTGGGCTTGCTCGGCGGAATGAAGACCGGTGGGGGCGAAGGATAGCAGCGATAGCTTGAGTTATCGCAGGGTAAACCATTGGCCGGAGTACGGTAGTAGGGCGTCACGAATGTTCCATAGCTTCGGAAGTGTGCGCTTACCCAATCGGCGCGGGCGGTAATGGCTGTAGTGGCGAGAGCTGCGGCGAGGGCGAGTCTTGTCAGAGTTTTCATAATGGTGCTGTTGGTTTTTGGCGATTGCGGAGCGCCAGCACGATTGAGTGATGGCGCTCCTGTGATTTAAGTGGCTTCTTGTTGCGGCGGTCACTTCGTAGTGCGCGGCGTCACTCGCGTGCCAGAGGTGCCGGTGTAGAGGTTGTAATTTCCCTTGGTGGACCAGTTGTTCTCGAATTTTGTGTCTCCAGTGGACCGGCGGTAGCCACCGACGTATGTGCCGTCCGTCTTGAGGTAGCTGCGGACGCTCGTGGAAGACATTTTCGAGCCCGTGCCGGGCGAATACGAGAAGCCGCCCGGGCCACGTCCACTGGCGTGGGCGAAGGAGGGGATGACGAGGAGTCCGACGGTGATCAATGCAAGCAGTTTGTTCATAACTTTTCGGTGGTTGAGAGCTGTCACGCAGTCTCAGCGGCGTTCGCCACCGATTTGATGTTCATTCACCCGGAACAGCCTTCATCCGCTACATCGCAATCGGCGGCGGGTTTCTTACAACTTGTTTTAAACCGCTGATCGGCGCTGATCTTCGCCTATGGGAAAGCCGGCTGGGATTAGCGTTTATCAGGGAAGATCAGCGGTTAATGTTCTGACGCCTTTCCGAGCGGCGAGTTCTTTCGCAGGGAATGAGCGGCTTGCAATCGAATGGGGCCGGGCGCAGAGTCCCTCGCACCGTTATGAAAGCGAAGTTAAACGGAAATCATACGCGAATCGAACTGGGACGGCACATCGTCGCGGACTCGGCGATCTGCGGCGGTCAGCCGACGTTCAAAGGCACGCGCATCATGGTGTGGATCGTCCTCGAACAACTGGAGCGTGGGCTGACGTGGGCCGAGGTCTCGCGTGAGTGGAACGGTCGAGTCGTTGAGGCGGCCATTGCCGAGGCCATCGCCATCGCTCCACAGGTGGAGAAACACGAACCATTCCGAGGATTTCATGTTGGTGCTCGACGAAAACCTGCCCGCCGGCCAGCAGCTATTGCTGCGTAAGTGGCGGACGCACTTCCGCTGCGTGGGTGTGGAGATAGCAGCGTTTGGTGACAACGATGAGAATCTGATCCCCCATCTGCACCACCTGCCACGCCCGACGTTCTTTTCACTGGACCGGGACTTTTTCCGTCGGGACTGGGCGCACGCGCAATACTGCCTGGTCTGGCTCAATGTGGCGGACGATCATGCTGCGGAATTCATCCGGCGATTCCTGCGGCATCCGGAGTTTGACACTCAGGCGGAGCGGATGGGCGTCGTGGCGCGGGTCCACGACGGCGGCGTGTTGTTCTGGCGGGTCGGAAAGCGGTCGCCACAATCGACTTCGTGGCCCTCATGAACCCGCCCGATCTCAAGGCTCTCCAATCTGGCAATCCCGATTCGTGGGATGAGGCGTTTGTCTGGCTCTGGCCAACGGTCTTTGCGGTGGCGCAACTGAAACTTCAGCCGTATCTCCCAAATGAAGTCGAAGACGTGGCGATTGAGGCTTTGGAGGAGCTGGTGGAGAAGGTGCGTGTGGTCACAGCGCCGGAGGAATTAAAGCCGCTGGCGGCGAGCATCGCGCATCATCGGGCGGTGAGTTTGCTGCGAGAGCGGTTCGCCAAGAAGCGTGGCGAGGGAAAGACGGAATCGTTGGACGCGTCGAACGATGACGGAGAGCCGAAACATGAGATGGCGTCTGGCGAGTCGCCTGTAGCGGACTTGGAACAAAGGGAACTGGCGGAACGCCTCGGCAAGTCGCTCGCGGAACTTAAACCGCCTCTGGGTGAGATTCTTTCAGATTTCTTTCTGCACGGATTGCGTTACGAGGAGATCGCGAAGAAGCGCGGCGTGGCGGTCGGCTCGGTGGGCGTTTATCTGAAGCGCGGGCTGGATGCGGTGCGGCGGATATGGAGTGAGAACGATTAAGATCAGGATTAAGAGTAAGAAAGCAGTGAGCTTTTGCGATGAACTCAATGAATGACGAACGCTTTTTCGATCTGGCCATGAAGGTCATGGCTCGCCAAGCCACGGACGCGGAGCGCACGGAACTCGACGCGCTGCTGGCGCGCGCGCCGGAGTTGAAGGCGGAATTCGATCGGTTGCGGGCAGACGTACGGACGGCCAAAGGCGCGCTGCCGCTCGTGGATGCGACGCAGGCAACAGTGGGCGAACTTCCCGCCTACGCGCGGGGACGGCTGCAAACCAAAGTGCGACAAACGCTCGGTAACCCGGCGGCAGAGAAAGAGGCAGATCGTAGTTTAGGGTGGGGTTGGCGTTGGGTGCTGGGATTGGCGGCAACAGCGGCGGTGGTTCTACTCGTGGTGTTGCCAATGTTCCGCGCGCCAAGCGCGCCAGTGATTCAAATTGCTATGCTGGACACGGCGGGCGGCACTCGCGGCACAGACGCGAATGATGCGGCACTCCTTCAGGCAAAGTGGAAAGGAAGTTCATTCCAAAACTTTACCACCGAGGTTGAGTTGGAAGCGTGGGCAAAAAACTGGCCAGCCAGTCTCCAAAAACCGGTGGCGAAAATCATTTACGACCCAGGAGCAGGGGAAATCCGAGTATCCGGGTATTCCAAAGGCAAAGTTTATCGGAAGACCTTTCCATTGGGGAAGGATCTGGCAACGACGTTACAGGAGGTAACAGTCTTTCTTCGAGAGGGCCAGTAAGCGTCGGGAAGGATGAGGATTTTTCGAGCCACCAACGCTGTTGCCGTAGGACCGTCCCTTGTGTATCTTGCGCCCTCTTTTGGACAAGAACACTATGGCGACCAACGAAGAATCACAGCAGTCAGGACAGGCGCTAAACGCCGATGAAACCCCTCAAGCCACCACTCCTGCAACCGAAGTTGCAGAGGAATCTCCCTCGGAGATTTCGCTCGAAGAATTTGAAAAACTGAAAAAACAGGCCGCCAAGGCCGACGAAAACTGGAAACAGCTCCTGAGGGTTTCAGCAGATTTCGATAATTACAAGAAACGGGCGGCACGCGAACGTCAGGAGGCAATCAAGTTTGCCAACGAAAACCTGCTCGAAAAACTGATTCCCGTCCTGGACAACTTCGAGATGGCCATGCTCGCCGCCAATGATCCAAAGGGCGGAACGGTGGAAGCCTTGAAGACCGGAGTCAGCATGATTTATGGCCAGTTGAAAAGCGTGGCAACCGACTCCGGGCTGGAAGAGATCGACGCGACGAGCAAGCCCTTTGATCCAAACTGGCACGAGGCTGTGTCGCACCAGGAGAGCGAGAGCGCGGCCGAGGGGCATGTGCTCCAGCAACTCCGCAGAGGTTACAAGCTGCGCGACCGACTTCTCCGGCCGGCGACGGTGGTGGTGGCAAAGAAGGCATCGGCCTGACCTATGGCGAAACGAGACTATTACGAAGTCCTCGGTGTGGAACGCAATGCCGAGCCGGAGGAGATCAAAAAATCCTACCGCAAGCTCGCGGTGAAATTCCACCCGGACAAGAATCCGGGTGACAAATCCGCCGAGGAAAAATTCAAGGAACTCGGGGAAGCATACGAAGCATTGAGCGATCCTCAACGGCGGGCGGCGTACGATCAGCACGGTCATGCCGCCTTCGATCCCAGGATGCGAGCCGGTGGTGGAGCACGCGGCGGCGGCGGATTCCATGATCCGTTTGATATTTTTCGCGAGGTCTTCGCCGGCAGCGGCGGTGGAGGAGGCATCTTTGACAATCTCTTCGGTGGCGGCGGACAACGCACTCCTGGCGGTCCTGAGCGCGGATCAGACCTGCGATACGACATGGAGCTGACCTTTGAGGAAGCGGTACTGGGCTGCGAGAAGGAGGTCTCCCTCAGCAAGCTTGAAAACTGCGATGGTTGTTCAGGTTCGGGTGCCGAGGCGGGATCCAGTTCCAAGGCTTGCTCCACCTGCGGAGGCCGCGGCCAGGTCATCAGCTCGCGCGGCATTTTCAGCATCGCCCAAACCTGCTCGCGGTGTCAGGGGGCGGGCCGGGTGATCGAGCGGCCCTGTAAAACTTGTCGCGGTGTGGGGCGCCTCGAACGTTCATCGAAGATCAAGATTCGGATTCCTCCCGGTGTGGACACGGGAGCGCGCCTGCGATCGAGCGGCAATGGAGAGGGCGGGCTTCGTGGCGGTGGCACCGGGGATCTGTATGTCGTCCTGCACGTCAAGGCGCACGACATTTTTCAGCGCGATGGTGACGACCTGGTTTGCGAAGTCCCTGTTAATTTCGTGGACGCAGCGCTGGGCGCCGAGATCGATGTGCCGACTTTGAGCGGCAAGGCTCAGATCAAAATCCCGTCCGGGACTCAGAATGGAACAGTCTTCCGACTCCGCGGCAAAGGCGTCCGCAACGTGCAAGGCTATGGCACGGGCGATCTCCATGTGCGGATCATCGTTGAAGTTCCGACGCAGTTGAACTCGGCACAAAAGGAAAAGCTTCGCGAATTCGCCCAGCTTTGTGATGGAGAAGTCAATCCGATCGGACGGGGTTTTTTTGAGAAAGCGAAAAAATTTTTCACGGGCTGAACCGAAACTTTCGGCCACTCCGCGAGTCACCAGCACCCCCTTATCACCCTGCCCCTTGCTGTGCGATGGGCTTTCAGCCCTGCGGTTTCAAGCTCCGCACCGCGCGAAAAAACTTCCTGCCTGAGTCTGCAACCGGGCTGATGGACATTTGAGCATCGAGCGCCTGCATGAAACCTCCAGGTTCATCGACAAACGGCTGACTGAGATCCGGCGTCGATTGGAGCTTGTAGTAAAGCCCTCTCATCGTGCTGAAGCGCACTTCGCAGCGCATGGAGTCAAGAACGTGGATGGTTGCGAACACGGGTGAGGCTGCCAGCGAGCCGTCGAAGTACTGCCGCGCCAGCTCCCAGGCGTTCCGGCCAACTTGCGAGCCAATTCTCCGCCCGGTCAGATCATCCACAGGCACGTGAATGCCGCCCCACAAGCGTGAGAGTCCAGCCTGATCGGCGGCATCGAAGTAAGTTCCCCATTGAAGCTGCACTGGACTTGAAGGCCCTTCCTCAAACCCGAGCGATGAAACAGTGTGGGAGGCAATGCCTCCAGGAAAATGAGGTGAGCCGGTGATGGCGGCGAGCACTTCAGCCCCGGCGCGACTGAACGTGCTGTGACCCGATACGTAACCTGGGAATGCGGGGGTAACGAATGTCTTCTTCTGGTAGGGCATCCAATCAGCCGCGACGATCCATCGGACCCCGCTGTGCTGGTTCGTTGGGTTCTGCGGCTGTCCCGGCCAGGCAAGGATGGCGACAGTATTGACCCGCAATCCCGCATGACGCTGCCCAGGCACCGAGCTCGAAACAGTGACCACTTCGATCAACCCAGGGACAAGCGGCAAACCGTTCTTGTGAAAGATTGGCGCGGCGGGATCGCTGGATTGCCCGAGCTGGCCCATGAACCGGATCATTTCGATTGGACGTCCGCCATCATAATAACGCTTGAGTGACCAAGCAGCACAGGCGGCATCATGGAGCGCGGAGTTGAGCGCGAAATAGAGTTTCACGTCCCATTCGAGCTTATCGAGCACCGCCCCCTGGCCGCCGAGTTGTCTGGAGAACAACGGATGATCCGTCACGGCATTTGCGACCGAATTCCAGTGACCTGGAGGCGTCTCAGAATTCGGACCATCTGCCCAATACTCGGCCAGGACTCGCGCGAAATCACCACGCTTCACGACATTCGCGGCGTAAGGAAGGCCGGTGATTGGATTGATCGAATGCCCTTTCCCGTTGTTGGTGCCCAAGTCGCTATTGCCAAAAGCGCCGGGTGAAATGTCCATCATCACGCCATCATCCGGGGTGAGTTCACTGCTGCGACGAATTGTTTCCACCACCTCATCACGAAACTGCCCATCCCCTGCTCCGCCGAGGCGTGGAGGAGATCCTGGATCGAACCACGGCAGGGTGGAATCACTCCGCGCCAGCGAGAAAGGCCTCACCTGGAGCCATTGTGCGCCAAGAAACTTCTGAATGGCATCGACTGGAATGTTGTTCTGGCTGACAGCATTTGTAATCACGAGTGGCTGCCAACGATTCACGTCCGACGCGAAAGTTCCCCTGGTGCCCGTGATAAGCGGCAGGTTGACCGAAACGTAACCGCCTTGGGAAGCGAGCAGATCCCGGTAAGCCTGCGTTTGCAAGGCGCCGTCGTAGAGGAAAAAAGCTGAAACTGCGGCGGCGACGCGATTGCCGACACCCGCGGGCGACGCCGTATCCAACGTCAGGTTGTTCTTGTCATAACCCAGCGCCGCCATCCGCGCATCCAGTGCGGTGGCGGTTGTGAAGGCATTGCGGGAAAACAAATACCTCTCCGCCAACAACCGGTACGCGGCGTAACTGACCGCTTCGCGCCGCGCCGCCGCCTTGTCCGCCGCTGTGTGTTTGTCACGATACAAGTAGCCAATTGCCACCGGATCGTACGCCGCCCAGGCGTCATACATGCACGCCGAAAGATGAAACAGATTTCGCGCATGAACTGGCGGATGCGGCAGGTCGATCCGTATCGCCGCGAGAATCTCTTCGTCCCACACTCTGGCCATGCTCCATGCCAACGATTCGGTGCCGGCCTGAAGACAACGGCACAAACACATCACGAGTGAAAACAGCAGAAGCCTGCCGTTGGATATGTTGAGCATGAGAAACCTTGTTTTCATATCCCCTTTCGTGAATGTGCGAGCTAGAGTAGCCGGGTGATCTGCCAATGCCAGTCTCATGAAGGGAAATCCTGACGCGCGCACCTGGCAGAAACGGATCCGAATCGCATGAACCTGTCTCTCTCCGTCCGGATCGCTGAAAGCTTTCTCTCCAAGGAGAAGGCGTCCATGGACCTTGATGCGTTGGCGACTCTGGCTGCCGCGTCGGGTTACTCCGCCGTGTGCATGCGCGCCTCGCAAGTGGGTGTTCAATCAGATCCCCGCGCGGTGCGTGCAGCTTTGGAGATCCTCCGCCGACACGGCCTGTCGGTGAGCATGGTCACTGGTGATTTCGACATCGTTTACAACAACGACTCCGGCCCGGATTGCTTGCGCCGAATCAAGCCTTACCTGGACCTGGCGCTCGCCCTGAATGCGCCATTGATTCGCGTGGCCTTGAAGACAGAGGCGGACATCCCCTGGGCGCAGCGGGCGGCGGATGAAGCTGCCGGGCACGGCCTCAAGCTGGCGCATCAATGCCACACGCAAAGCCTGTTTGAAACTGTCGATGGCATGGAGCGAACCTTGCGGAGCATCGACCGCTCGAACTTCGGCCTGGTTTATGAACCTGCCAATCTCGAATTATGCGGTCAGCATTATCGGCCGGAAACAATCCGGCGGCTGGCCCCGTGGATTTTCAATGTCTATCTCCAGAACCAGATGTTGAAACCGGACGGGAAGGTGACGCTGCCCACATGGTGTCGGGGTTCGGTGTCATTCAATTTGATCCCCATTCCCGAGCCCGGCGGAATCGATTTTGCACAGGTGTTCGAGGGCCTGGCTTCGATCGGTTATTGCGGGCCTGTGACGGTCCATCAGGCGCAGTTCGAGAACGAACCTGCGGCTGAGACGATCCGCAGGACGGCCGGGCACTTGATCGGGTTGAGCCACCAAACGGGATTGAGTGCCGTTCAAGGCTGACGAACCAATGGTCTCTGCCCCGTGCCTGCGCGACGACATGGCTGCGGTGGATCGAAGCGTCTGCCGTCAGGACTGAAGACCTGATGACTTTACGCTCTCGACGGCGGCTTGGTGCTGTGGGAAAAGGACGGACGACAAAACACTGAAATACACGACCATGAAATCCATCGCCATCATCACTGCCAGCCTTCTTGTCAGCGCCGTCCAGGCTGACTCGATCAATTTCGACACCGCCAAGACCGGTGAAGCTCCTGCCGGGTGGACTTGCACCAAGACAGGCAAGGGCGAACCGAAGTGGACAGTCGTCGCCGACGACACGGCACCGAGCAAGCCAAAGGTGTTCAAGCAATCCGGCGAGGCGGATTACCCTGTCGCATTGAAGAACGACACAAGCCTGAAGGATGGCTTCGTCGAGGTGAAGTTCAAGACCGTGAGCGGCAAGGAAGATCAGGCTGCTGGAGTGGTCTGGCGCGCCAGGGACGCGGACAACTACTACATCGCACGGGCCAATGCGCTGGAGGGAAACGTCCGCATTTACCACTTTGTGAACGGCAAGCGGACGCAGTTCAAGGGAGCCAGCCTTGCCGTGGCGGAAAACCAATGGCACACCTTGCGTGTAAACTTTACTGGCAGCCGCTTCGCCGTTGTTTTCAACGGCAAGGAGCTGTTCACGGCGGAGGACGCGACATATCAGGACGCAGGCAAGGTTGGTGTATGGACGAAGGCCGATAGCGTGACCTTGTTCGACGATTTCAGCAGCGGTGAGAAATGAGCTTTACGCGCGCCTGGCTCCCCGCATTCATCCCGGGATTCACCGATCACGCCGGCTCCGACCTGACTCCAAATGGCTAAAATCCTCATGCCCATCGGTGACGCGACGGAAGCGTTGGACACTTTTTACGCGTATTACCGTCTGCCCGAGGATGGTTACGAAGTGATTGTCGCCGGACCCGAAGCCCGACTGTATCACACGGTCCTTCACGAAATTCCGCCCAACCCTGATGTTCCTTGGGACATCACCCAGGAGCGCCCAGGCTATCATTTGCAGGCAACGGTGGCCTTTCGTGATCTGAGAGCCGAGGACTACGCCGGAATGTTCATCTCGGGTGGACGCGCACCCGAGTATATCCGCTATGACAAGGATTTGCGCCGGGTGACGCGCGAAATCTCGACCGCTGGCAAACCCATCGCGTGTCTTTGCCATGGGATAGAAATCCTGACGGCGGCGGATTGCATCAAAGGCAAGCGCGTTACCACGGTTCCCAAATGCGCGATGGATGCTGAACAAGGCGGCGCGATTTATGTAAATGAGCCGGTGGTGGTGGATGGGCTTCTAGTGACTGCGCGCGGTTATCAGGATAACACCGGGTTGTTGCAGGAGTTCATGCGTATGTTGCGGGAGGCGGCGTAATCTCGGGTGCGCGATCTGAATTCCAACCGGAGGTCAACTTCCCTGCTGGCTGTATCAAAGTGGTTTTGTGTCAAGCAGCCGGAAACTCCACGATGAAAGTCGCTCCGTTTCCAAGTTCGCTCTCGCACCACACCTTGCCGTTCATTGCTTCCACCATTTTCTTCACGATGGACAATCCCAAGCCGGTCGAGTGTTCGCCACCGGTGGGCTTGGCGCTCAAACGCGCGAACTTGCCGAACAGCTTTTTCTGATCTTCCGCGCTCAGACCGGGGCCTTCGTCCCGGACTTCGCAGCGCGTTCCTTCAGGAGATCTCCGCAGGCGCACGTAAATGTTTTTTCCGGCAGGTGAGTATTTGACGGCGTTGGAGACCAGGTTCTCGATGACCTGAGTGAGCACGGTGGCATCCACCAGCACGTGGACAGTCCCTGATTCGTTCTGCCAGTGGAAGGTCTGCTGCTTGGCCACGGCATGTGGGCGCTGCGTTTCGAGGACCGCGGCGACGGATGCGGCGAGATCGACGGGTGCCAGGTTGAGTTGCATTTCCCCCCGTTCAATCCGGTTTGCGTCGAGAAGATTCTGCACCATTTCCACCATGCGCCTGGAAGTCTCGTTGATGCGTCCGGCACATTCGCTGATTTCCTTGCGGGACAGGTCGAAACGTTCCGCATGCAAGGGCTGGAGTGACTCCGCTTCCTCCAGGATGATTTCGGCAAAGCCGCTGATGGCTCCAAGCGGATTGCGAAGATCGTGCGCGGCGATGCCCATGAACTCGTTTTTCTCGTCGTTCATTTCCCGCAAGCGTTCCCGCGCATGCTTGAGTTCGAGATGAGTCCTCACGCGGGCGAGCAGCTCGGGTGGATTAAACGGCTTGGTGACGTAATCGACCGCCCCCACCTCGAACCCCTGAACGAGGTGTTCCATCTCATTGCTGGCTGTCAGGAAGACCACCGGAATCCCCATTGTCACCGGGTCCGCCTTCAATCGCCGGCAGACCTCGAGTCCGTCCATTTCCGGCATCATCAGGTCGAGCAGGATCAAATCCGGCAACTGGGCGCGAACGCATTTCAACGCCTCGGCGCCGCTGGCCGCCGGCATCACTTTATACCCCTGGTTGCGCAACACCGTGCCGACGACTTGTAGATTCCTGGTGATATCATCCACCACGAGGATTCGGGAATTGATCGTGTTCATTGCGGGTTAACGAAAATTCATCCTTCGATGGCAAGTTTGCCAAGCACTTCTGAGAACTCGGCAAGCGTCTTCGGAAGCCGATCCAGATCGAACTCCTGAACTTGTTGATCAAGTCGGGCGGCGTAGTTGCCCAAGGCGGGCCATTGGCCGGCCACAGCCCAGTCCTGAATCCGCCGCACAAACTCCTCGATTTCATCCATGGCTTTCGTCTCGCAAAGGCGGGGCCAGACCGCTTGTTCCTCGTGACGCAGTTTTTGCAGCAATTCAGGGCGTCTCGACCGGACAATGTCGGAAACCGGGACTGGAGGGCTGGATGCCGCCGGAGTTTCCACGCTCACATCCGGCTTGCCCTCCCGTTGCTCCGTCGGCTTCAGGAAACGTTTCAACTCCGCGATGAGTTCAGATCGATTGAACGGCTTGCGGATGAAGCCATCGCAAATCTTTCGCGCCTTTGCTTCTTCTTCGCGGAACGACGACGCGGTGACTGCGATCACAGGGATGTGTTGCAACGCCGGGTTCGCTTTCAACCGCCGCGTCGCCTCGTGCCCGTCCAGCTCCGGCATCCGCATGTCCATCAGGATGACGTCGGGGCGATGTTTCTCGGCTTGCTCCAACACCTCGAGTCCGTTGGTGGCCAGAAAGACTTTGTGCGCCGTGCCTTCGAAGTAGCCGGTGAGCAAGGCGCGGTTCAGCGCCACGTCATCGGCGACGAGAATCGTGCAAGGGGCGAACTGCGTGAAGTCGCCCTGCCCGTCCGTGGCAATGGCGTCGGCCTCGGCCAGCTCGGTGATCGCCACGTTCGGGAATTCGAACCGGAAGGTGCTCCCCTGGCCCGGCTCGCTCTCCACGGCGATGACACCGTGCATCATTTCGGTGAGGCGTTTGGTGATGGTGAGGCCCAGGCCGGTGCCGCCGAACTTGCGCGTGCTTTGGCCGGCCACCTGCGAGAACGCGCCGAAGATGTGGTCCTGCTGTGCCTTCGGGATGCCAATGCCGGTGTCCGAGATTTCGAGGATGAGGGTGACGCGCGTTTCATCGGGTGCACTGGGAGCGCCGGCGTCCGCACCGGCGGGAACAAATTTAGTTGTTTGGTCCTCCCTCACCCCGGCCCTCTCCCCAAGGAGAGGGAGAATCGTTCCGTGCGCTGAGTGTTTTCCACGAGCGCCAGATCCATCGAGCGCTGTCGCAGTTACTCCCTCTCCCGGCGGGAGAGAGCCGGGGTGAGGGGGAACCGCACGAACTTCAACCGCTGCACTTCCCATTTGTGACGGCTCACTCGCGGACGAGGCGTCCGCACTCCTATCGCCACCATACTCCGCCCACGCCCGGATCTTCACGTGGCCCTTCTCAGTGAACTTGAGCGCGTTGCCGACCACGTTGAACATCACCTGCCGCAACCGCACTTCATCCAGCATCAAGCCACGCGGGAGTGGAATCCTTGTCCGTTCCAAAGCGGCTGACATTGACGGGGGCTCAGTAGTTCGCGCCAGCGTCTTGGACTGCGGTAGCCCTCTACCGCTTTGTGTGCGGTAGTCGCATGTCTGAGGCGAAGTTTCGCCCGTTGTCCCTCCATCGCCCGCGGTCAAAGCGCCGTCGCCGCTGGCGCTCTGCCGGCGCACTCCAAAAGCTGACGCCGGATCAATCTCCACGACGAGCTTGATGCCTTTCTCACCCGCCTTGATTGAAAAGAGTTTTTGAATCTCATCGACCAAGCGCGCCACGGACACCGGCTCGTATTGCAACTCCAGCTTGCCCGCTTCGATCTTCGACAAGTCGAGGATGTCATTGATCAACGTGAGCAGGGTGCGGCCGCTGGACGTGATCGCGTCGAGGAAATAGCGGTCCTTCGATGCGGCCATTTGCGTGCGCAACAACTCGGAGAAGCCAAGGATGGCGTTCATCGGCGTGCGAATCTCATGCGACATGTTCGCCAGGAATTCGCTCTTGGCGGCGTTGGCGGTTTCGGCCTGTTCGCGGGCGGTTTCAGCCTGGGCTCGCGCCTCCTCCAACTGCGCGTTCTTGGCTTCCATCTCCGACTTGGCTTGTTCCGCAGCCTCGCGCGCACCACGTTCCTTCCGCAACAGTTGCTCCCGCAATTGTTCGGCCTCGCGCTTGCGCCGGATGACCAGCGACCGCGCCACGAACGCCCAGCCCACCAAGCCCAGCGCCACTCCACCTGCCGGCACCATGATGAACGCATTGGCAAACCACGGCGTGATGACGCGCAGGGCCACACGCGCCGGCTCGGAATAATTCAAATCACGGTCGATCGACTGGACAAAGAACGTGTAGTCGCCCGGCGTTTTTGGGT
>SXGS01533744.1_pt1 | contig 27742 bp, 17 predicted proteins | sample 3174681 | NCBI WGS metagenome assembly SXGS01 (sample SAMN11356861, study PRJNA531348) | freshwater metagenome | isolation source: freshwater sample F1-80 | place: China: Fuxian Lake, Yuxi | collected 2017-12-25 | reverse complement strand
GTCCGCCAACCGGTGGGAGAAACTCCCTCCCAAGCTTGAAAGGCACGAAAGAACGAATTGACGTCTTCAAACCCGAGCAGAAAGGCGGTTTCGTTGAATTCGACCGTTGGCCGCGTGAGGTAAGCATGCGCCAGTTCTCGACGGGCGCCCTCGAGGAGTTCCTGAAAGGTGGCGCTCGAATCGGCAAGGCGGCGTTGCAAGGTGCGTGGGCTCATCCCAAGTTCGCGGGCGACATCATGGAGCGTCGGCCGTTTCCCCGCCATCGAACGTATCAAGGTCTGCTTCACGAGCTCGCCGATATCCCTAGCGGCTTTCCGAGAGTTCAGCTCGGACTCCAGCTGGGTTCCAATCATCGACACCAGTTCCTCGTTGTGGGTCACGAACGGGCGGTCAAGATCGCCGCTGCGAAACACCAGCGCGTTGCGGTGCGTGCAGAACCTCACCCGACAGCCGAAGTGGCGCTCGAGCAGTTCGCGATGATTCGCGGGCCGGGTCAAGTCCAACCGCAGCGGCGTGATGTCGCCATCGGATCCGCGCCGCCCCACGTTCAATATCCAAGAAAGCTCCACATCGACCATGATTTCGGGTTCAGCTTCATCGGCAGCGATGAAATGGAACTCCACCGAGGCTTCCCGCTCGTCTCTGTGGACGCGGATTTCCTCGGGGCACGTCAGTTGTTTGTAGCGGGCGAGTCGTTGCAAAGCATCGCCAAATGACCGGCTGCAAACCGCGGCGATCGCCACCGGGTGGCTGCGCTCGAATCGCAACTCCGTGCCCAGCTTGAGCCCAAAACCGGGATCTGGGCTCATTTCGGCAACGCTCCGCCAAAGCGCGAAGATTTCGGCCGTGGTGAGGTGGATTTGTTCCTGTTCGAAAAGATCGGCGCGCAGTCCCGCTCGGTGGAGCAACGTCGGCACGGATATCTTCTCCGCCGCGAATCGTTGCGCCCAAGCCCGGGTGATTCGAAATTGATCTCGCATCCGTGTGATGGGCTGAAGTGGGCGCCGTCAGAATCCCGGGTTTAAGGTTTTTCCTTCGGATTTGCCGTCCAGCTGATCGGCGACCGATTGGGCGCGCGCTTTGACAAAAGGCTTGATAGGGGTGATTTCGGTCCCGCCTCGAAAGCCGGGACCCATCGCAATGGTGAACTTTTGGCCAGCAGCCGCTTTTTCGAATTCAGCCAGGCGCTCGGCCGATTCCTCCCGGATTGGTGGGCGAAGAATGGCGGCCAGCTCGTTCACTTGCCGATGAATCCTTTCCGGCTTGAAAATGGTTTGGTTGAACTCCTTCAATCTCGCCACATAAGCCGTCTTGAATGGTTCGGCCGCGTAAATCCGCTTCAAAAAGCGATTGTCGCCGCTCCATGGCCTGTGAATGCTCAGATTCTCGCGTTGCTCCTGCGTTCCTCGCGGGAATTGGCCAAAGGGTTGATCCTGATCCCAGGGGATGAATTGGAATTTCTGGGTCTTTGGATGGAGATAAAGGTAGTAATTCTGGCCGGGCCCCAGGATGCCATCCAAATCGGTCAGCCAAGTGGCCATTGCCAGGTAGCGGGCAAAGTTGTCCACGTCGATGAATTCGCCGAGTTTCGAGGCGAAATCGCCATCTGACGCGGTGGAGACGAATCTGCTGAATTCGATCACCTTCCGCTTTTGTTCTTCGGCCAGGTCGCCTTTCGGATCGTAGGTCTGGTTGTAGTTTTTCCAATCATCACCCAAATCCGAGAAGAGGCTGGGTGTCACAGGCTTGAACAAAGCCCCATTCTTAACCGCGAAATGCTCCTTGATGAAGGCGCTCCCGACATCCTCGACCAAGTTGTAGAGCCCAAAGTAGCGACGGTCGTGTTGGCCGGGAACGGTCACATATACCTTGGCATAGGCTGTCCGCGGGGCCGGGACCCCACCCTCTCGAAACAGGTGGTAACCAACTGCCTCGTTCATCCCGCTCGGGTCGCGCACAGAATTGTGCAGGTTAAGCTGGGACATCCCGGCCAGCTTCTGGCCCTTTACGAACTGATCCAAATCGAGTTTCAAGGACCGTTTGACGCCTTCACGCGAACTCAAGAAGGTCCCGTTTCCTTTGTAGCGAACACCCACTTCCTTAAAATTGTTAGTTCCGAACTCCAGGTCGGCTCGGACGTAGCTGAAAGTAAAGCCGAAGGCCGCGGCAATCCCGTTGCGACCTCCTTCCGGTCCTTGCAGGAAACTGCCCCTGCGTCCACCCCCCGGCGGTCCGCTCGCCCGCTTTGGCTCCATTGCCTGCCATTGCTCCGGGGTGAAGCGAAGGTGAATCGTCCAGACATTGGTGAACTGGAAGATGTCCTTTGGACTCAAACTTTTTGTGCCGCCCGGGGAAGGCTGTTGCGCCGCCGCCCCAGGCGAGAGCAAAGCCAGCAGCGCCAGCGTTGTCGTGAGCAATTTGGAAAACATGTGAATCCTTTTTGTCATTGTGCCCCGCGTCGCACTCGGATGAAACGCATCGTTGCATCCTGAATCGGCGTGTTGTCACGCAAGACCAGCTGCGTGGGCGTCTCATTGAGAGTGACGATCCCTGCAGGGCTGGAAGCCCACGTGAGCAGATCGGAGGAAACTTCCACGCTATAATGGTCTTCCGGGTCCGGGGCAGGACGGGTGACCGTCACCACCAGATACTTCCGGCCACTGGTTTCGACGATGCTTGCGGACAACTGGGGCCGAGCATAGGCAATGCGCCAAATAGTGCCGTTGCCGTCCTCAGTCATCAGCAAAGCACCATCGCGCGCCATGGCAACACCGACTGGACGGCCCCAAACGTTGCGATCATTCGTGACAAATCCAGTCAGAAAATCATCGTATCGGCCGGTCGGCACACCGTTGTTCAATGGGATTCGGACGAGTTTGTATCCAGTGCGCGTCGCACGATTCCAGGATCCATGCAACGCCACAAACGCATCGCCGTGGTACCGGGGAGGGAAAGCTGCTATGCCCTGGTTGGCTGTGTAGAATGCCATCTGCAGGGAAGCTGAGTGCGCCTGTTCCAACACGTCGGGAACGATTGCCTTGCCGGCCAGATCCGGACGTTCGCCTGCGCGGCGTGGATCCTCGAAACGGCCCATGTAAAACCAAGGCCAGCCGTAAAAGCCGCCTTCTTTGACGCGGGTGACATAGTCCGGCACAAGGTTATCACCCAAGCCGTCCCGCTCGTTTGTGGACACCCATAAGTCACCCGCCGTCGGATGGATGGCCAGTCCCACCGGGTTGCGAATCCCTGTTGCATACGGACGCAGGGTCTCGCGCCCTTCAGGGTCCGTGACGAGGATGTTGGCGCGGCGTGTTTCATTTCCCCACGCCGCCCCCAGGCCATGTTCCGCCTCCCAGGCCGCGATCTCGGCGGGCGTTCGTCGTCCGATCTGTTCTCCAACGTTCGATGATGACCCGACGGCAATAAACATCCGCGTGCCGTCTTTCGAAAACACGACATCCCGCGTTGTGTGCCCGCCCGCTGTGGGGCTCAATGTTGGAACAACAACCTCGGCGGCTCCAGACGCGATCAGGTCTCCGTTGCGATAAGGTATTCGCACCACGGAGTTGTTCAGGGCGACATAGAGCCAGCGCGGATCGTCCCCAGCGGGATAGAACGCGGTGCCGAAGGGCCGGTTCAATCCCTGGGCAAAAACTCGGTTCGTTGAAGGCGTATCAGCTCCCTCGTTTGCCCGCAGGACCCGAATCCGGTTTTGCGCCGTTTCTGAAACAAAGATGTCCCCGTTGGGTGCGACGCGCACGATTCGGGGATTGCTCAACCCCGAAGCAAACAGCCTCACGGTGAACCCGGCGGGCACGGACAAACCAGCGTTGGCGGGCCGGGGCACGACGGTTGGAAAATTGCCGGCCGACGGAGTGGCGAATGGAGCCGGGAGGTCGGCTACCGTGATGTAATGTTGATCACCCGGCGATGCTCGCTGCCAGTCATCGGGATCGGGACCGGTGACCGTCGGCAGTTTCTCCATGTCAACACCCTGGGGCAATGCCAGGGTCGCCAAGTAAGCGATCACATTCGCGCGGTCGGTCGCGTCCGGAACCGACACGGTCATGGTTGTGCCGGGGACCGCCGTGGTCGGATTGGCCAAATACAAACCGAGCGATTCCTCGTTCCACACCAATCCTGATTCTTTCAATGCCTGTGTGAAGCCGAAGTGCGGACTGGTCCCGGCTTTGCGTCCCATCAGCCCGACCAGGGTCGAACCCTGCTTGATGACGACCGTATTGCCCGGACCCAGGCTGTCGCTGTGGCAAAGCGCGCAACTCGTCTGGAAAAACTGATTCCCCTGTTCCACGTTGCCGATTGGGGTGATTTGCGCGAATGCCAGGGTCGCACTCGCTATCCAAAGGCTGGCCATCGACAGCCGCTTGGTTGGAAAAAGAATCATCATTCGGCCTGTTGTGCTTTGTAAAATCGAAAACAGGACTCAGAATCTGCTGGTGCGCCCCTCGGTGCCTTCCAGAAGTCCTTCATCACTTCGCCTTCACGTCGTAGCAGAACAGTGTGTCCTGATCGCGGATGTAGAGTTTGCCATTGGCAATCACGGGGTGCGCCCACGCCGGTTTATCCGTGCGCTCGGGTTGGGTGAATCGCCCCCGCTCCACATATTCCCTTCGGCTCGGTTCGATCAGCACCATCGGGCCTTCCTCCGTGCGGAAGTAGATCCGGCCGTCGGCCGCTTGCAGGCAGGCGACATTGCCCGCAAGCCCCAAAACATAGAGCCGGTTCCCATCCACGGTCGGCGTGGCGCTCGGACCTTCTTTGGACTGTGGCCAGTTTTGCGGTTGCGCCGCAGCAATGCGAACAGCCCACACCTCCTGCCCGTCCTTTTCGGACAGCGCCCAAACGATTTCGTCCGCACCGCGATGACTCATGCCATAGACGCGCCCCCCGGCAACCGACGGTGTGCTGTCGCCACCGCCCAGACCTTTGACTTTCCAAGCGAGGGCCGGGCCCTCCTTCGGCCATTCCTTGAGCAAACCCGTTTCCTTGGAATGAGCCGTGCGATCCGGCCCTTGCCACTGCGGCCAATCAAACTGCGCCGATAAACCACGCGGAACCCAAACGACGGAGATGAGAGCGAGCACAATAGGGCGATACATAGGGGAGATTTTTCAGAATCGGTTCACGGCCATGCAATGACCATACAGCAATCGAAGAGTTCGTCACTCGGAGAACACGCCAATCTACTTGCCGAAAGCGCCAAACGCCCAGCCGGTTAAAAACATTCCAACCCTTGAAGCAGTCGGAAAACGCCGAATCTCAAGCCGCTGTTCCTTCAGCGATGACACCGGAATGCAGGTGCCGGCGGGCGCGAGGGGAAATCCATGACGATAAGGATTCCAAGCGGGCCGGGATCTTCAAGCGTTTCTCAACGTGTGGGGACCGGCCGAGCGACCTGCTCCGGCGCAATCAAGGGCCGCGAGAACGCATAACTCGGGAGTCGCAGCATGAGGCGTCATCCCAACTCCCCGCATCATGCGCCTGAGTATCCTGTTCCATACGCACAGGGGAAGCCGCTCTTCATCTGCTGGCTCCGGAATCAGATCATTGGCTGGCCGCTCAGAACGGTTGACGGTCGCACGAATGCTCTGCCTCCCCTGCCCCACGTTCCGGTTCTGAACTGGGCGAAGTCATTTACCCCTTCGGGCTCGTCATGATAGGATTGGCGCCAGACAGCACTCACAAGAAACTTGACGCATGAACCGATCCCCGAAGGATCCGAACCCAAAACCGACAAGCCTGCGGATCGCGGCAGTCCAAATGATCTTCGCCGACTCCATCGCCAGTAACCTGGAGAAGATCGAGCGCGCCGCCATCAAAGCTGTGGCGGCAGGCGCTGACGCGGTGCTGTTTCCTGAGTGCGCCACCACCGGCTACGCGTGCGACTTCGGCGCGCTGAATCCCGCTCCACTTCGCCAGGCCCTCCGCTCGGTCGCGGCCCTCGCTGCCAGGCTCCGGGTCAACCTTCTCGTTGGCAGTCCGATCTTCGCGGGACGCCGTCTCTACAATGGGCTGGTCGTCTTCAACCGGCGCGGTCGGATCGTCCACACCTACGCCAAGTGTCAGCTTGTCGATGCGGATCGCCAATGGTTCACGCCCGGCAACGGCCTCTCGTTGTTCAGTATCGATGGCGTTTCGGCCACGACCATCATCTGCCATGAGCGGCGCTATCCGGAACTGGTGCGGCTGCCCGTGATGGCCGGCGCCCAGATCGTGTTTCATCCCAACGCCGGGATGGATATTTTGGCGGTCTCACGATCAAAACGCGATGGCCGGGACGGCATTCCTGTGAGGGCTTTCGAGAACGCCGTCTATTACGTGTTCGCCAATTCCGTTGGCCCGCAGGGCGGCGGCAAGTGGTCCGCCGGCGACTCGAAGATCGTCGCTCCGGGCAGCTCGTTCCTCAAGCTCGCGGACAACCGCCGCGAGAAGATTCTTGTCGCCGATTTGGATCTGTCGCTCGCCACCCGCAAGTATGCCCGGGACAGCCTGCGGCATCCCCGCTTCCTCGCTCCTCATTGGCGGCGAATCGTGACCGAGATGCGCCGTCGGGTCCGCGAATCGGATCGGATCTTCCAACGCTGGATAGCCAAGGATGAAAAGTGCCTCCAAGACCGCACCACGTGAATCGCGAAAGGCGGCTAGCGGATGATTGCCAAATGTGCCCAGTATCGCGCGAAGCAGGAACGGGAAGACAACTTTAGAAACGAAACATGACTCAATGAAAACCAGCATTCCACGCCTCTTGTGGGTCGGCCTCGTCGCCGCGGTTGCCCTCCCGCCGGCCCACTGTCAGACCTCCCACGAGGCCCTCCTTGATCACGCGGAGTCACGATTGCGCGCGATCTACGAACGCGATGAATTTCGACCGAAGAGTTTTCCAGCCGAATGGCTGGCCGACAGTTCGGGCTACACCGTTTTGGAGCCGGGGCCCGATGCCAAGGAGCGAGTGCGTGTGCGTTACGATGTAGCCGATGGCAAGCGCACGTTGCTAAACGAGTCGGAGCAACAGCCGTCTTCCAGATCCGGACATCGTTCTCCCGATGGTGCGAACGTCCTGTTTTCCGAAAGAGGAAATCTATACATCCGCCATGCGAATCATGACCGAATGATTCCGCTGACCAAGAGCGCCCCCGATGGCCCTGTGTCGAACCATGGCGCCGTCTGGAGCCCGGACGGGAAGTGGATTGCCTTCGTGCAGTCGGATGAGTCCGACGTCAAACTCAGGTCGGTGCTGGTTCCTGGGGATCCTTCCTATCCGACCGTCCGGGAAGATCGTTTCGCCCGAGTGGGCGGAGTCATCCCGACGCTTCGTGTAGGTGTGGTGGATGCCCAGGGAAAAGAATCTCGCTGGCTTCCCATTCCCACGCCCGCGGAAGGCTTCTACCTCGGGCCGGTGGAGTGGGCCGGAAACTCGCATGAGGTCCTGATTGAGAAGTTGAGCCGCTTCCGCAACGAACGCGAGTTGCTCCTCGCCGACCTCCGAACGGGCGCGCTCCGGCGCCTCTTCCACGAAACCAACCATGCCTGGGTGGACGCCAGCCAGCGCAGCAACGCCGGGTGGACCTGGATTCGCGGCGGTCAGGCGTTCATCGTCCTGTCCGAAAAAGACGGTTGGCGGCACGCCTATGTCTATTCGCGGGAAGGCAAGGAGTTGGCGCTGCTGACCCCGGGTCCGTTCGACATCATTGAACGGGCGGTCGTGGATGAAAGCGGGGGCTGGTATTACTTTTACGCGTCACCAACCAACGCGACCCAAAAATACCTCTATCGGGTGCGTCTTGATGGAACCGGCACTATGGAACGGGTCACGCCCGCAACCCAGCCTGGCACGCATCACTACGACTTCTCCCCAGATGCCAGGTGGGCCTTCCACACCTACGCGGCGTTCGACCATCCCCCGGTCACTGAACTCGTGAAGCTGTCCGACCCTCAAGCCGTGCGGGTGCTCGAAGACAATGCGGAACTGCGCAAGAAGATGAAGCCTTTGATCTCGCAGCCCACGGAGTTCTTTCAGCTCGATATCGGTGAGGGGATCGTCGTGGACGCATTCATGATCAAGCCGCCCGGATTTGATCCGTCGAAGAAATACCCCCTGTTCGTCTATGTCTACGGGGAACCGCACGCCCAGACCGTGCTGGACGATTGGGGGAAGGTGCAGACCGACTACCACCGCATGATTGCTGAGCTGGGTTACTTGGTGGTGTCCATCGACAACCGCGGCACGCCCGCGCCCAAAGGGGCCGCGTGGCGGCGAGCCATCCACGGCAGTCTCGGGCCGCTCTCCACGGAAGAACAGGCCGCGGCGGTCAAGAAACTGGCCCGCACCCGGTCCTACGTGGATGAATCGCGGGTTGCGATCTGGGGCTGGAGCGGTGGCGGTTCGAACACCCTGAACGCGATGTTCCGCAAGCCGGACGTTTATCACGTGGGAATCGCCGTTGTGCCCAAACCCCAGCCCCATCTCTACAACGCTTGGTTCCAGGAAATCTACATGCAAACACAAGAGACGAATCCGGACGGCTACCGCCGGGCCGCGCCCATCAACTTTGCCGAGGGCTTGAAGGGCAAGCTGTTGATCATCCACGGCACGGGCGAACGGAACACCCACTTGCAAATCGTGGAAGGGTTGGTGGACCGCCTCGTCGAACTGGGCAAACGGTTCGATTATATGGCCTATCCCAATCGTGACCATGGATTGCGTGAGGGTCGCGGCACGGCAGTGCACGTGCGAATGCTGATGGCTCGGTATCTCATCGAACACCTGCCGCCCGGACCGCGATAATGAAACCCCGGCCTCTCAGCCGCAGACGGTTGCTGGTGGCGACCGGAGCCCGTTCCGCGCTGGCTGCCATGCGACTCCACGCCGCCGAAACGGATTTCAGCCTTAAAACGGCAGTTGAACCTCGTGGAGATTCGCAAGAGCCTGCATGAGAAAGGCTGGACGAAGTGGGAAAGGCAACTGCCGTTTTAATGATCATAGGAACACAACTTGGCGCGCGCAGCTTGAAAAATATCTTCCCTCCCCTCACGTCCATCCTAAACTCGCCGGCAATGAACCCCGACAAAAAGCAGACGGGCGAAAAGCGAGGCACTCCCTCCGCTCGCACCGTAAAAAGCAAAGTTCTGCCGGCGTCCGCCCGTTCTCCCTCGGAGAAGGCGGCGGCCAAAAAGTCAGCCAAGAGCCCGCGGCCACGGTGGACGCTCGCCGAGGCCATGCGCGAGCTCGAAAAGGCTGGCGCCGCGCAGACCCGCAAAACTTACGCCCGACACGGCGCTCCCGAGCCGATGTTCGGTGTGAGCTTCGCCACCCTCAAGGCGTTGACGAAACAGATTGACGTCGATCACGAGCTGGCTTTGGCGCTCTGGGACACGGGCAATTTCGACGCCCAGAATCTCGCGGTGAAGATCGTTGATCCCGCCCGGATGACGCCTGACGACCTGGACCGTTGGGTCCGCGGATCGTCGTGGGCGTTAATGTGCGGCAGCTACGCCGCCATGCTTCCGGCCGAGGGGCCGCACGCCGCCATGAAATCCGTCCAATGGCTCAACTCGCCAAACGAGCGGGAGCGCACCGCGGGCTGGACGCTCCTCGGACAGCTGGCCCAGCGGGACGTCACCAGCCCGGATGCCGTGTTCGAGCAACGACTCGCCGAGATCGAGCGCACCATCCATTCCGCGCCGAACGTCGAGCGCGAGGTCATGAACCGGACCGTCATTGCGATCGGTTGCCGCAATGCCGCTCTGCGCAAGGCCGCGCTCGCCGCCGCAAAACGGATCGGCAAAGTCGAGGTGGATCACGGCGACACCGCCTGCAAAACGCCGGACGCCGCGGAGTACATCGAGAAGACCTGGGCTCATGCGAAGGCAAAAGGTTTTGAGTCTCCGGCCGCGCAGGAGCGGAACCGCGAGGCGCCGCGGCGGCGTTGCTGAACCTGAGCCACGGCCCCTCACCGTGGTTAGTTCTGCGAAGAAACCGCTGCAATTATCCTTAAAACGGCAGTTGAACATCGCGCTCTTCGTCAAATCTTTCTCATCCAGGCTTTAGCAAATCTCCACCAGGTTCAGCGGCCGTTTTAAGGGTAAAAGTTGTTACCGTGCCTGACATGAACCTGCGCCACGGTTGCCACCTCGCAGCTATTCGATCTGCGCACGGACCCGAGCGAAGGGGCGATCTCGTGCAGCACCCGGCGCAGACGGCGTGGCTCGTGGACATACGGCGTCGGTTCGCTAAACTCAAGGCCGCGGCCCAATGATCTCTGGAAAATCACTCCTTATCAAAATCATGAAAAGATCCTTCACGCTCACCGTGCTCATCTGCCTGCTGGCCCCCCTGCCGTCCCGGGTAGTCGCCGCGCCGGCTCGGCCGAACATCATCGTCATTCTCTCGGATGACATGGGGTTCTCGGACATCGGCTGCTATGGAGGGGAAATCCGGACGCCGAACCTGGACGCGCTTGCGAAAGGAGGGATGCGCTTCACGCAGTTTTACAACATGGCGCGCTGCTGCCCCACGCGGGCGTCGCTGCTCACCGGCCTGTATCCGCATCAGGCGGGCGTCGGGCACATGATGGAGGATCGCGGGCTGGAGGGTTATCGGGGCAATCTCAACCGCAGTTCCGTCACCATCGCCGAAGCGCTCCGGCCCGCGGGCTATCGAAATTACGTGGTCGGCAAATGGCACGTCACGCCGGGCGATTCGGCGAAGTCCCTGGCCGTGACGAACAATTGGCCGTTGCAACGCGGCTTTGATCGTTACTACGGCACGATTCACGGCGCGGGCAGTTTCTGGGATCCGAGTTCGCTCGCGCGCGACAACCAGCTCATCACCCCCGCCAACGACCCGCAGTATCCATCCAAGGATTACTATTACACCGACGCCATCAGCGATCACGCGGTGCGTTTCCTCCGCGAACACGCGAAGGACCACGCGGCGAAGCCCTTCTTTCTCTATGTGGCCTACACCGCCGCGCACTGGCCGATGCATGCGAGGGAATCGGACATTGCGAAATACAAGGGGCGCTACAGCGCAGGTTACCAGGCGATTCGCGCGGCGCGCTGGGCGAAGCAGAAGCAGCTTGGTCTGGTGGATCCGAAATGGGAACCGTCGCCGCTCGCCGGAGACTGGAGCAAGGTGAAAGACCAGCCGTTCGAGGAACGCTGCATGGAGGTTTACGCCGCAATGGTTGATTCCATGGATCAGGGCATTGGGCGCATCGTCGGGGAGTTGAAAGCGCGCGGCCAGTTGGACAACACTCTCATCTTTTATCTCCAGGACAACGGCGGTTGCGCGGAGTCTATAGGACGCGGCCCAAACTCCCCTGTGCGCGGGGACAATCCGACGCTCCCGCCAATGGCCCCAGATGATCAGCAATTCGGCAGCCAGCCCAAGCAGACCCGAGACGGCTGGCGGGTGCGCCAGGGTTACGGCGTGATGCCGGGTGGACCGGACACCTACATCGCCTATGGCCGCGAGTGGGCCAACGTGAGCAACACGCCCTTCCGCGAATACAAGCACTGGACGCACGAGGGCGGCATCAGCACGCCGCTCATCGCGCACTGGCCCGCGGGCGTCGCCGATTCGCGCCGTGACAAGCTCGAAGCGCAACCGGCTCATCTCATCGACATCATGGCCACCTGCATTGACCTCGCGGGCGTGACCTATCCGAAGGAACGCGACGGCCAGACGATCAAGCCGATGGAGGGCGTGAGCCTGCGTCCGTTGTTTGCCGGGAAAACCGTCCGGAGGGAGCGGCCGCTTTTCTGGGAGCACGAGGGCAACCGCGCCGTGCGCGAGGGCAAGTGGAAGCTCGTGAGCCAGGAGAACCAGCCGTGGGAACTCTACGACATGGAACGTGACCGCACGGAGCTCCACGACCTCGCCAGTTCGGAGGCGTCGAAGGCCAGGGAACTCGCCACCCAGTGGGACGCCTACGCCGCGCGCGCCAACGTGCTGCCGCTCGGTGCGTGGCGCGGCAGGAATCCCGGCACAGGGGCCGCCAACAACGTCAGCCAGAAGGTGCGGTTCGAGTTAAAGGGGGGAGATCGCCTCGCGCGAGCCCAGGCCCCTCCCATCGCAGGCCGATCGTTCAGCGTTACGGCGAAGTTCGAGACGCTCTCGGCGCGGGATGGTGTGATCGTGGCGCAGGGAGGATCGTCGCTGGGCTACGCGCTGTTTCTCGCCGACGGCAAGCTCTCTTTTATAGTCCGCAGCCTCGCCGGCGTGGCCCGGGCGGAAATTTCCGAACCCATCTCCGGTGCGCACACTGCCGTCGCCCGCCTCGACGCCGTCGGCGCGTTGACTCTCACCCTCGACGGCAAACCCGCCGCCAGCGTAAGAGTGAACGGCCCGATTGCCGCCATGCCCGCGGACGGGTTGGACGTTGGTTCCGACGAGGGCGGAGCCGTCGGGCCTTACGAAACGCCGAACAAATTCAGCGGCGCCATCGAGAGTGTGACCATCCAACTGGACCCCCAATGAGCAAATCTCAACGAAGATCACCTGCCGTTTTAAGGGTCCCTGCAAAAATAACTTCGGATTTTGGCGGGAGCGCTGCCAGGCCAGATGCAAGACGCGAGGAGTCCTCCTCCGCCAAGGCTTCGGAGGACAGGGGCGCACCGGCCCACCGAAGCCTTGGCGAAAAGGCGGGTCCCCTTCATGGGGCTGCAACTGACCTGCCTGCGCCGTGGCGGCTACGGCAGGCAGGCGAGCAACGAAGCAGATGGCCTGGCACCGCCCCGCCCCAAAGGGTGTGGCCTCATGACATGATGGCTTTGTTCCTCATTCGTCACAGACCGGGAGGGTATGCTCGCTTGCCTCGCCGGAGCCCCTTGCCTGCGCCGCGGATGTCGCGGCAGGCGGTTTGGGCGCAGGCAGGTCATTCGTTCCTCACCCCAATGTCATGATTCCGCCAGCAAAGCCCGAATTTATTTTTGCACGGACCCTAAGCAGTGAAAGGCAACGTCCTGAGGGTTGATCCTTAAAACGGCAGTTGCCTATGGCGAATCTTCGCAAGATCCAGTGGATATCCCCAGTGAGTTCAAGACCAGGACCAGACGCGCAGAAGGTCGAGACTCCATCGAGCCGGGCTTGCTTTCCACCACGACATCATTCGCCTCAGCGCGTTCCCTTCCGAGGCCATTTCGAGGTTCGAGAGGACTCTCACCCTCCGAATTGAAGGTCCCCAGAGTGACGGTTTCCTCGGCATATCTCCGTAATCCGCTGAAAGCAGCGAAGAACCCATCCGCTCACCATATCCTGCGCGGCTCTGGTGAGTGATTCGGAATGAGTTTATCGGATGGGCTTCCTTCCGATGGCATCGCCTCAAACGATTGGGCCGGGTCCGCCCGCGACAAAGCAATTTCCTGAGAAGTCAGCTTGTCGTAACTATGCGGCCATAATATAGTAGGCGTAGTTTCTCATAATGATTCACCTTAAATGGATCCAATGCGTGCTGTTGGCGCTGCTCGCCGGGCATTTCCCGGCGGCGGCCGCGCCCAATACTCCCACGCTGGACGAACTCAAGATCCAGGGCGCCCGGCAATCGCTTCTCAAGCAGCCGCCCGCGCAGGCCGTCGAAACACAAGCGCCGCAGGCCGGACTAGTCCGGTTTCGCGAAGAGATCGAACCGGTATTGAAAAAGCACTGCGTCGCTTGCCATGGACCAGAGAAAACGAAAGCGCGCCTTCGGATCGACACGCTGAATCCAAACCTTTTGGAAGGGCGCGATGTGGATTGGTGGTTGGAGATTCTCGCCGTGTTGGGCAACGGCGAAATGCCCCCGCCAGATGAGTCCAAGTTGTCCGGCGAGGACCGGAACAAGGCCATGGATTGGCTTTCCGGCGAGATTCGAAAGGCCTCGACCGCGCGGCGCGCCACGGCCGGGCATTCTTCGTTTCGCCGGATGACGCGCTACGAATACAATCATGCGTTGCAAGATCTTCTTGGGCTTCGGTGGGAATTCGCGAGGGATCTTCCTCCCGAAGCCCATTCCGAAGACGGATTTCAGAACAGCTCTGAAACGTTGCACATGTCCGTCTCGCAATTGGAGACTTATCGACGTCTGGCCCGGCAAGCGTTGTCGCGCGCGACCGTCAGTGGTCCCCGGCCCCCTGTGTTGTATTGGGGTGTCTCCATGAGACAGGCCGGGCAAATCGAATGGAAGAAGCAGGCGGCCGAGTTGAAGAAAGCGGAGGATGAGTTCAAGGACGATCCGGAAAAGCAAAAGCGGGAGTTGGAAAAGCTTCATGACCGGTTCACCAAACCGCATGGGAAGACCTATTTTGAAGATCGAACACTGGGACGAACCACCCCCCACAGCTGGGAATATGGCGGCGCAAAACACGCCATCGCCCCCACCAATTCTCCTCCCGAGGTTCCCCGCACGTTCGACCATGTGGCGATCCTTCCCAATGGTCCCGAACAGAAGCTTGTCGTGGAGTTGGGCGAGAAGGTTCCGGACGAGGGCATTCTCCGTGTACGGGTTCACGCGGCAAGGACTCCTGCGGACGGGGATCGAGTTCCAAGCCTGCAGTTGGAGTTCGGCTGGCAGGCGAGCAACGAGGGGCGAGCGCTGCTCCGCGTCAGCGCGGAGGACCATCCCATCACCGCGGGTCCGGACCATCCGCAGATCTCCCAATGGGATGTGTCGCTCGGGGATATCTATCCCCGGAACTCGGTGCGAAAGACGTCGCCCATGGGAACCATACCCAACCCGTCAGAGCACATCCGGCTGGTCAACAGTTCCGCGTCCCCCGCGGAGATCCAGATCAGCTACGTGGAGGTTGCGGCGCCGGTTTACGATCAGTGGCCCCCGCAGTCGCACACGCGAATTTTCTTCAACAGCCCGAACCGCGATCACGAGCCCGTCTACGCGAGGGAGGTTCTGAAGGCGTTCATGTCGCGCGCCTGGCGAAGACCGGTCGAGGACGAAGAGATTGACCGAAAAGTAGTGCTTTTTGGCGAGATGCGAAAATCCTGCGACACCCTTGAAGAGGCCGTGGTCGAAGTCCTGTCGACTGTTTTATCCTCACCGGATTTTATCTACATCGTTCGAAGTGATTCGCCGGCCGATGCCCCGCCACCCTCCGGTCCGGCGCAGCTCACCGCGCATGAACTCGCGACCCGCCTTTCAATGTTTCTATGGTGCAGCGTGCCGGATGACCGGCTGCTCGAACTGGCCGGCAGCGGCCGGTTGAGAGATCCGAAGGTTTTGGCTGATGAGGTCAAACGGATGCTGATGGATGCCCGCTCCCGGCGATTCGCCGAGCAATTCGTCCGGCAGTGGCTCGACATGCAATTGCTGGATTTTGTGAAACTTGAGGGCGGCGTGGATCCACTCCTCAAGGAAGCCATGCAGCGGGAACCCTTCCTGTTTTTTGAGGGGATGCTGCACCGCGACGAAAGCGTTTTGAACTTCATCCACGCGGACTACACCATGGCGGACGAGCGTCTCGCGCGGCATTACGGGTTGAAAGGGGTGGCCGGCAATCACTTCCGCCGTGTCCGTTTGGAGCCTGGCGACCGACGGGGAGGACTGATAACGCAAGCGGGCCTGCTGGCGATGAATTCAAGCGGCAAAGACTCGAACCCGCTCAAGCGCGGGATCTGGCTGCTGGAGAGTCTTCTCAACGATCCCCCGCCACCCCCGCCGCCCGCCGTGCCCGAGATTGATCTGGCCGATCCGGAGATCGCCAAGATGACGTTGAAGGAACGCCTCGAGGATCACCGGAACCACGAGGCCTGCATGTCCTGCCACGCGAAGATTGATCCGTGGGGGATTGCCTTCGAGAACTACGACGCTCTGGGGCGGTGGCGCGATCAGATCGACGGGAAACCTGTTGACGCCACGAGCCGGTTGTTTAACGATGAACCGTTGAGTGGTATGGACGGCCTGAAGCGGTTCCTGTTGTTGAACCGTCAGGACCAGTTTGTTGGGGCCATCACGCACAAGATGACCGTGTATGCCCTCGGGCGCCCTCTGACCTTTGCCGACCGGGCGGGAGTAGAAACCATCGCGGCAAAGCTCCGCCGGGATGGCGACGGGCTGGCAACCCTGGTCAGGCATGTGGCCACCAGCGACCTATTCCTTTCAAAATGAAACCGTATTCGACAGCAATTCTGAGAGATCTGGACCGTCGCCGCTTTCTAATTGGTGCCGGTTGGGCCTTGGCCCTCCCGTTGTTCGAATCCTTTTCCGCCGCCAAAATGTTGGCGGGGCCAGGGCGCGCCCAGCCGAAACGATTGGGTTGCTTCTACTTTCCCGATGGCGTTCCCATGCCGCTCCCGGAAGATCCGGCTTACAAGGATTGGGCTTGGTTCCCGCACGGCAACGGGCGCGACTTTAAGTTCACGAAGTGCATGGAGCCGTTCGAGCCGCTGCGAGAAGAGCTGACCGTGCTGTCGGGACTCTCGCACCCGGCTGGGCGCATCGTTCATGGGCACAACAATGCGGATCAGTTTCTGACCGCGGCCGCCACCGGAACAGGCGACATGGATTACCACAACTCGATCTCGCTCGATCAGTTCTACGCGGGACACGTTGGCGACCAGACCCGGTTCGCTTCCCTGGTGATGTCGACGGACGGCGGCACGGGCACGGCCCGCGGCGCTCACACGATTTCCTTCGACCGCAACGGACGGGCGATTCCCGCTGAAAACCGGCCAAAGCACATCTTTGACATGCTGTTCGTCAAAAACGACGCTGATGCGGCCCGCCGGCTCGCGCTCAGCGAGAGCGCCCTTGATGATCTGCTGGCCGACGCCCGTCGGCTGCGGCGGCGGCTCTCATCGCAAGATCAAGGAAGCCTTGATGAATACCTGCATTCCGTTCGCGAAGCGGAGATCCGCGTGCAAAAAGCGAAGCAATGGATCCACACGCCGCTCCCGCAAGTGGACGCGGATCATCTCAACTTAGAAATCACGCCCCACGAGCCCCGGTTGTATCTGCGCACGATGTTCGAGTTGATCGTCCTGGCGTTCAAGACTGACTCCACCCGCGTGGCGAGTTACCAGATTGGACGCGAGAACGGCATTGGGATCAGCGACCAACTGTCGCGCGCCATCGGCTTTCCCTTGGCCCACCAGTTATCCCACGAGACCAAGCAACCGAACGGCTGGAAGAACTTCGGGACCTACTGCCGGTTTCTCCATGAAGAATACGGACGGTTCGTCATGCAATTGAAGAACACCCCGGAACCCGCGGGCGAGGGCTCGCTGCTCGACAACACGCTGCTGCTGTTTGGCTCCGCATCCAGCGCCTTTCATCTTTCCCGAAACTACCCGTTGATCCTCGCCGGCGGCAAAAACATGGGCGCCGCGCACGGCCGCTATCTGAACCTGGCCGGAAACAAGGCGCAGGCCGGCGGCTGGAAGCCCGGAGATCCGGAGCCCTGGACGGAAAAAGCCACCCATCAGGATCAACCGCTTTCCAATCTCTTCGTCTCCATGCTTCAACGTCTCGGGGTCGAAACCGGATCATTCGCAGACAGCACGGGCAAACTCGACGGGGTTTGACCAAGCGCGGGCGATTAGGGTCTCAGATCTCGACATTCAACAATCGGCAGACCCCTTTGGTAGGTAGAGGGGTCAGTCCTCACTTTTTAAACCTTCATCCAGTTTGAGCACCGGACTGGCCGAGGTGCTGCGCAGGGGGCTGACAAGCTGGTGGCACTTGGGCGATGACTCCCGGATACTCGATGCGCAGCGGCCTAGGCATCAACGAGGACTAAGCCTCCACCCATTCGCTGTCAATAGTGAGGACTGACCCGCTTAGACGCTTACGTTCGCACGGTAACCATTCCCTTCCAACGCGCCAAGCATCCGTGGCATGCTCCGTCCAGCAACAATGACCACCGAACCCGCACACGTGACGCCGCCCCATCCACCGGCAACCGACGAGAGCTTTCGCACGACGCGGTGGACCCAAGTGAGCCGGGCCAAGGCAGATTCGCCCGAAGGCCGGCGGGCGCTGGCGGAGTTGTGCGACGCCTACTATGAACCGGTGGCTGCGTTTCTCCGGTGCGAACTCCGCGAAACCGACGCCGCACGGGACCTGGCGCACGATTTCTTCGCGTCGATGCTGGCGGGCGGAGCCATCACGCGTGCCGAGCAGGAACGCGGGCGGTTTCGTTCCTACCTGCTCGGGGCGGTGAAGCACTTCCTCTCGCATCACCGCGAGGCGGCGCGGCGCCTCAAACGCGGCGGCGGCGTGGAAAACATTTCCCTTAACGACACCGAAGCGGGCGAAGCGCGGTCGGTGGCGGATGCCGGCGTGCTCTCGCCCGACGCCGCCTTCGACCGGCAATGGGCGCTCACGGTATTGGCGCGAGCGCTCGAGACGCTCCGGTTGGAGTGCGAGGCCGAGGGGCGCGGGGAATTCTTCGAGGGAGTCAAGCCGTGGCTTACGGGCGAGGCCGCCCATGGCGACCAGTCGGCCTTGGCCGCGAGCTGTGGTCTGAACGCCAACGCGCTGAAAGTCGCGGTGCACCGGTTGAAGCGGCGCTTTCGCGAATTGCTCAAGGCGGAGGTCGCCGGGACGTTGGAAGATCCCGCCTCGGTCGAGGCGGAGATGCAAGCGCTGTTCGCCGCCCTGGGGGGTTGAGGAAAAATCTTGGTAACCAAACCCCGCCATCACGTCAGGACATGGGCATGAGCGAATCATCGCAATCTTCGAGTTCCTGCCCGCAATGCGGCGCGGCGCTGCCTTCCGTCGCAACGAAAGGGCTTTGCCCCAAGTGCCTCATGGCCGAAGCCATGGCACCGACAGAAGGCGAGGCGGAGCCGTTGTCCCCGCGCAAGAGCCTGACGCCGGAGGAACTCGCGCCACACTTCCCGCAGCTCGAAATTCTCGAATGCCTCGGGCGCGGGGGCATGGGTGTCGTCTACAAGGCTCGGCAGAAGTCCCTCAACCGTTTCATCGCCCTCAAACTGCTCGCGCCGGAGCGGGCGATCGAGCCGGGCTTTGCGGATCGTTTCGCAAGGGAGGCCCAGGCGCTTGCGGCGCTGAATCACCCCCACATCGTGGCCGTGCATGACTTCGGCCAGGCGGGCGGGTTCTTCTATCTGCTCATGGAGTTCGTCGATGGCGTCAATCTGCGGCAGGCGATGAAGGCGGGCCGCTTCACGCCGGAGCAGGCACTAGCGGTGGTGCCGCCGGTTTGCGAGGCGCTGCAGTACGCACACGAGCACGGCATCGTGCATCGTGACATCAAGCCCGAGAATCTGCTCCTCGACAAAGATGGCCGGGTGAAGATAGCCGACTTCGGCATCGCAAAGATGCTCCACGCCGACGACGAGGATGCCGACCTGGCGGAAAGCCAGCCCGCCGGCACGCCGCAATACATGGCGCCGGAGCAGAAAGAACATCGCCGCACCGATCATCGCGCGGACATCTATTCACTCGGCGTGGTGCTCTACGAATTACTCACCGGTGAAATGCCGGGTGCCAAGCTGCAGCCACCCTCACGCAAGGTGCAGATCGACGTGCGCCTGGATGAGATCGTCCTGCGTGCATTGGAATCGAAGCCGGAGTTGCGCTACCAGACGGCGGGTGAGTTTCAAACGCGGGTGGAAACATTCTTTTCCACTCCCCACAGCAGCCCAGCTAACGAAGCTCCAACCGAGAGGATAGATCAAAAGGTCTCCACGTCGTCTGTCACAGGGCCGCGCTTAATCAAAGTCGGCACCAGCACCCTCGTCACCCCCGCTCACCTCGCCACCGCCCGCGGGCAGTTCTTTGGTTACGCGACGCGCGGGCAGCTTGTCCTCGACGACCGCCAGCTCACCCATACCGCTCCCCCTGCCTTGGTCAGTGCCGTCACCGTCATCCCGCTCGCGGCCATCCGTGATGTGAGCATCGGGAAGTATCCACTCTCCATGAACCCGCTGGGCATTGACCTGCTCAGTGTGACTTACGAAGAAGGCGGCCAACGAAAGCAAGTCCTGCTGTCGCCGATGGAAGGCTGGTTCGCCATGCCGAGCACTTGGGACGCCCGCGTCGCTGAATGGGCCACCGCCATACGGGAGGCCGTTACCGCCGCCACAGGACGCGCGCCCACCACGACGGCTTCGGAACAACTGGGCGTGCCCGGCAGTCATTTTGGGCTCCTCACGATGTTCCTCATGCCGCTCGTGCCGCTGGGAGTGTTCTTGACCTTTCTGACCATGCTGAGTTCACCGGGCACCTTACCCGGCCGAATTGGCCTCATGAGCCTGTTCATCTTCGGAATGGCCGTGGCCGGTTTCCTCCTGGTGTTCCTGCAACGACGCCGGGCGAAATCGCCTCCCGGTTCCGGTCGGGCGCTCAGTCCGTTGCGGCTTGTGTTCGGCGTGCTTGCGCTCATCGGGGCGCTTCTCGGCCTGTCGGTCTTGATCTACGTGATCCCCTCCAAGTCAGTTTTAGGAGTTTCGAACTTCACCTACGTTCCGGTGGGTGTGAGCAACAACGTCGTCATCGTCGATGTCAAAGGCGAGGTCGCCCGGGGAGGCGCAGAAGTCCAGGCCGCGCTCGACGGGCCGGGCTTGCCGCCGACATTGGAAGCCGAGTTCGGCGAAACGCCGTCTGCTCCGTTCGCCGGCACTCTCGTCAAGCCGACGCGATACATCGGCAACCGTCCGTGGCGCCTATGGTCGGCGGGTCCGCAGACCTGGCGACTCGGCTTCGTGCTGCCAAACGATGCGCTTGCGAAAGAAGCCTTCGCCAACCTCCGCCCCATCGGCCCGCTGCCCGCCGAACCCCGTCGCGCTATTGCCGACACGCTCTTCCAAGTCGTCCTGCCCGGCGGCGCGGAATATCACGCCTCGCTGAACGTCATCCCGCCCGTCTCGTCCGCGGACCCGCGCTGGGTAGAGGTCATGGGCCAAACCCGCCAAGACGCACACGCCGTCACTCTGAGTTGGGAAGTGCTCGCGGCGCAGGCCGGCACGGCGCAGTTCTCCCGGGTCGGCAGCCCCATCATCGTGCTGATACCCCAGCCGCGCACAAAGCTCTACAGCGTCACCGCCGGTCTGGAACTCACCCGGCTCGACGCGGAGCGCGTCCTGTTCGTCCGACGCATCGGCCAGCAAACTCTACGCGAGGAAATCACCGGGAACTTTCGCGAACTCGCCGACGAACTGCTCCGCACCAAGACCACGAGCGCGAAGACCGTGAGCGGCATCGCAGTCGAGTTGTGCCAGTTCCAAGGGAAGCCGTTCACTGTGCAGGTCCATGGTCAGCCCTCAACCGTTAGCGCACCTGTCCCCGTGAAAGTGGTTGGCCGCTGGGTTCCCTTCTATGGAGTCATCGGGCTGTGCGTCCTCTCAGGGGCCGTGATCTTCTTGCTCATGCGAAAGAGCGGAACTATGGGCAAGGTGGTGCTGCTCCTAGGCACACTGCTCCTGATCGCAGGCCTCGCCCTCGCGGTGTTGCTCTATTTCTGGAACGTGCGGAGCGGGGGCATGTCCGGGATCGGCAGCATCCGAATCAGCGTCGCTGGCTTCGTCGCCTTGCTGATCACACTGGGAGTCATCGGCCTGATTGTCGTCCTGGCGTGCAAACGCGGGACGGCGGGCAAGGTGGTGGCGCTGGTGTTGGGCGCGCCGTTTCTATTGCTCGTGGTTGCCGTCGTCACGCTGATGGGATCACGAAAAGTGAGCCGGGATTTCGGGCCGGGTGCCGGTTTGGAGCGCTTGTCGCAATCCGGCCAAATGGTTCTGGAATCGAGCTACCCTGTCCCCCCTCACCAACACCCGCCCGGTGAGGTGCAGCAGACGCAGAATGGCTTCCGACTGACCTTGCCCGCATCACAACTCGCCACCTTCGAGTTCTCCATCCGACAGGCCGATGATACCTGGCAGCTGGTGCCTTCGCTCACGGCCCTCGTCGCCACCGGCGAGCGCGGCCGCTACTCGGACTCCCTCTGGTGGAGCGTTCGCCGGGGCAACGAAGCCCACACCACCAATCAACTCTGGTTCTGGACTGTGGGCGCGAACGAGAGCGGCGGGCACCCCATGCCGCAGCTTGCCGACCACGGCACCAACTTCACGCACCACGTGCCGCACCCGGAAACCCTCGACTGGTGGCATCTCGCCGCGCCACCGCGAGTGGAAATGAAGCCCGGCACACAGAAGACGCTGACGCTCTTCCGCACGTTCGGCACCGCTACCGCGCGTGGTGGACAACTCAAGGAAGCTCGCATTTTCATCCGGTGCGAAACGCTGCCGTCGGGTATGCCCGTCTCGGCGGGACAACACCTCGTCCAGGCCGGCCTCGCCGCGCAGGCAATTCTGGAGAAGACGTTGCCCGCTGCCAACGCGGCGACGGCTGTCTCGCCGTAGTTGTCTGAAAGAGCCTCCGAGCCTCAGAGGGAACGCACTGAAGCGATTGATAGAGTGGTGGAGAGCAAGCCCGGCTCGACGGAGTCTCGCCTTCCCTTCTGCGCGTTTGGTCCTGGTCTTGAGTTCTCAGAGGATATCTACTGAAAACAGCGAAAAACCCCTCCCTCTTCGTAAAGACATTCTCATCCAGGCTTTTGCAAATCTCCGCGATGTTCAACTGCCGTTTTAAGGTTGACAGCATCGCCGCGTCTAGGCGGTATCTCGTCATGAAACCAGCTCCTCCTACTCAAACATTATTGCTTTTTCTCACTGCCATTGCGCTCGGCTTTTTCACCACAACCTCCGTGCAATCCGCCGAGGCGCCTCCTCTCACGAAATGGCAGAAGGGCAAGGGCTGGGGTTGGGTGTGGGGTCCGAACGATGAGGTAGGCTCGCTCAATGAAATGACCGATGCCTCCCGATTGACGGCGCTGCGTCTGGTGAAACAGGGGCGGACCTATGATCTCGGCATCACCTACGATCGGACTTCGTTCAAATGGCCCGGGCACAGTCCCGGCGAGATCCTTTCCTTCCGCACACCCGAGGGCGTGAAGCGCCAGCGAGACCTGCCGGCATTGGTCGATCAGAATTCGATGGAAACCGCCTGGCACAGTTGCGCTCTTTTCATCAACGACAACGTGGCCACACAAATCGACGGCCTCGGCCATATCACGGCCGGCGCCGATAATCACTGGTACAACGGCTTCAAGGAGAGTGACTGGGGCGGCAATTGGGGCGTGCGCAAGTGCGATGCCACGACCATCCCTCCGATCGTGGCGCGCGGAGTGTTAATTGATGTGGCGGGATATAAGAACGTGCCGGTCTTGCCGCCCCATTCCGTCATCACACCAGACGATTTGCAAGGGGCGCTTCGCCGGCAAGGAACGAAATTGCAACCGGGCGACATCGTTCTCATCCGCACGGGGACGTTGCGGCATTGGGGCGAAACCGGCGCGGACGAAAACGGATTGATCAAGCAACACGACACCGCGGGCATCGATCTGGCGGCGGCGAAATGGCTGGTGGAGCAAAACGGCTCGATGCTGATCGGAAGCGACACCAGCGGACTCGAATACGTGCCCAAGCCTGAGGATACGGCCGCCTACCGAGCCAAGTACGGCACGTTCATTCCCGTCCACCATTTCCTGCTCATCGAACAGGGCGTGCACATTGGCGAATTCCACCAATTGGAGGATTTGGCGCGGGACCGCGTCTATGAGTTCTGTTACTTCTGCCCGGTCAATAAAATCAAAGGTGCGGTCGCCGGCTTCGCACTGCGCCCGGTGGCGATGCGGTAGAACGGCAGAGGATTTCGAGCAACATGAGGGGCGGTTGCAACGGGGTGTCCGCATCAGCCTTAAAACGGCGGTTGAACCTCGTGGAGATTTGCAAAATCCTGGATGAGAAAAGTTTGACGAAGAGCAAGTGTTTAATAATGCCTACTCCCTGCCCAGTTCACTCCGCCGATTCAGCAAATGATTCAGATGGCCGCGAGCGCCGCAGCAAAAACCGTCGCACCGCCTCGTCTTCACTTAAGCCGATGGCGCGGAAATAGCAGCCACCTGCTTCCTTTTGCCTTCCCGACAGGGCCAGCACATGGGCACGGACGGCCCAGTAAGATTGATAGCTTGCGACAGCAGCGGGAGGAATCACGTCTAGCGCAGCCAATGCCTCCAAAGGCTCGCCTGCTTCTGCAATGGCTGCGGCGCGGCTCACACAAGCGCCGAGAGTAGGCGCCATGCGGATGAGTTCATCGTAGAGCCGGACGATCGCGCGCCATTCGGTCCGGCCTGTCACAAGACGATGCGAATGCACGGACTGGATGGCGGCTTCCAATTGGAACCTGCCGCGACGCTCGAGACTCGCAGCAGCAGCCAGTTCACTCTCGGCTTCTTTTATCATTGGTCGGCACCAGAGCGCGGGGTCTTGGTCGGACAAAGGAACGTAATCGCCCGCCCCGGAACGCCGGGCAGCACGGCGGGCTTCGCAATGCAGCATCAAGGACAACAGACCATGCGCCTCCGCCTCGCCGGGCAGCAGTTGAACGATCACGCGCGCCAGCCAGATGGCTTCACCGGTCAAATTGCGCAGAAGTGGATCGCTGCCAGCAGCGTCCTCCCACCCCGTGCCATAGGCGGCGTAGATCGCGTCAAGCACTGCATCAAGTCGCGCGGGGAGTTCCGCGGCATCCGGCAGTTCAAACGGAATTCCCGCCAGACGAATTTTGGATTTCGCGCGGACCAATCGCTGGCTCATCGCCGCAGGCGCCATGAGGAAAGCCGAAGCGATCCGCGCAGCGTCGAGGCCGAGCACGGTTTGCAGCATCAACGGCGTGCGCGCGGCGGCATCGATGGCGGGATGGGCGCAGATAAAGAGCAGTTTCAGCCGTTCATCGGGAAAGGATTCGCCGGCTTCGCCTGTCGTGGCATCTTCCATCAGTTGTTGAACGATGGGGATCGCGCACTCCCTGACTTGCGACTTCCGCGAAACGTCGGCCAATTTGTTTCGCGCCGTCGCGAGAAGCCAGGCTTCGGGTTTGAAGGGGACACCATCGCGCGGCCAGGTCGTGAGCGCCGCATGAAGGGCGTCGCTCAACGCGTCCTCGGCGCCGGTCACATCGCGTGACCGAGCCGAGAGATACGCAACGAGCCGCCCGTAGGAATCGCGTGCGACGGCTTCGACGACTTCGAGGGCATCCATCCCAGGAGAAGAGGCGAGGTCAGCCTCCGCAGGAAATGTTGAGCACGGGGCGTACTTCCACGGCGCCATTCACAGCCGCCGGGCAGCGCGCCGCCCATTCAAGGGCTTTGTCGAGGTCAGGCGCTTTGATGACCATGTAGCCGCCAAGCTGTTCCTTCGCCTCGGCAAATGGACCATCCTGAACCTGGCGTTTGCCATCCTTCAGACGGACCACGGTCGATGCCTCGGGTGGTTGGAGGGCGTTGCCAGTTCCGTCACTCACACCGGCCTCGTTGATTGCCCTCGAGTAGGCCATCCAGGCGGCCCAATAGGGGCTGGTGGCGGGGTCTTCTTTGCGCCGTGCAAAATCGGCCTCCGATTCGTAGAACATGAGCATGTATTCCATAATGTGCTTTGAGTTGATTCTTCGTTTGCTTCGTTTCGCACGGGAACATCCCATGCACACCGATGACGCGCGAGCCAAACGCATTTCGACAAGAGGCAAGATTCCGGGTCCAAATCTGAAACGGCCGCGGATCCAACTCGAATCGATCGGGCGCCGGGTCCCGTAGGAATTGGCCGTGCAACAATCGATCCGCGAGATTCGTCGGCAGCTGGCATTGCAGGAACCACGAGAGCGGCAATGTGACCACAGAGTATTCCGGATTGCCGGAGGATTCGACGATCTGATACGGGATAGCAGCCCAGAACGCGCCCAAGCTTCCATGCAGAGCCGTGACACGTTCGCCGCCCAGCAAGTAGGAGAGCGAGACGTTCTTCCGAAAATTCAACTCGATCTCGTTGTGCCGATCGGGGCGCCGCATGGGGGCGGCTTTCCACGACTCGCAGGCAAAGCCATACGGCTTGAAGTCGGGGCGGCTATGATCGAAGCGATGCACCACCTTAGGAAACAGAAATTTTCTGTCGTGAATCAAGGTGGAAGTCCAACCAGGACTTATGGCAGAGTCGTTCACCATAAACCCAGTGCTGCGCCCAAAACTCAAGGGTTTGCCGGAACGCCTCAACGAGGCGGGACATTCTGCGACCCGAGAGGGGAAGCGCTCAGACTCAGGAACTTATCAAAATCTGTCATGAAGAGCCGACTATGAAAAACACCGAAACTATGCGTGGCTTGCCATCGCGCGCCGCTTCCCGTTGCGGCACCCACAGAATCGAGAAAGCATTCACGTTGATTGAGTTGCTGGTGGTCATCGCCATCATCGCCATTCTCGCCGGCATGCTCCTGCCCGCGTTGAGCAAGGCGAAGCTCAAGGCGGGCGGCATCGCCTGCATGAACCACTCCAAACAACTCGGTCTGGCCTACGTCCTCTACGCCAATGACAACGACGACATATGCCTTGGGCCGTTCAGCAGCCCCAAAGCGCCCGCTTGGGTCGAAGGCAGCATGTTCGGAGCCAACGATTCGGCGGACTTGCGCCACCTGACTAACAGTCCGACCTACAGGTATCTCAGCACGCCGACTGTTTTCCGGTGCCCGGCGGACACGGCCATGATGCGCGTCGGGGGCAAGCTCCTCCCGCGCAGCCGCAGTTACACCATGAACGCTTTCATGGGCGACACCTCGACGTCCTGGGTCCAAAACAACAGCGTGACGTTTAAGGTCGCCAGGAAGTTTTCCGACTTCACGTCCCCGGGCGCCAGCGACGTTTACATCTTGATCGACGAGCACGAAAATAGCATCAACGACTCGCATTTTTTCCCGTTCGACAACCTCCGCACTTTCGCAAACAACACTCGATGGCTGGACGCTCCCTCGGGCCGGCATGGAAACGCGGCCGGAGTCACGTTTGCCGACGGACACTCCGGAATCCAAAAATGGCGAAGCAACGTCTCCGGCTTTAAGCGCAAAGGGGGCGAGGCGATCCCCAACGACATGAGTGGCATTCCACCCGCCGATCGAGCCGATTGGACGTGGTTCACGGAACACATTGCCTCACGGAAATAGAAAACGGGTTTGCGGATCGGGCCTGCCCTTTCATCGTTCTTCACATAAAATTTGAGCGGCACCCATCGAGGCGGTGGTTTCCTCCAGCATTCGCGCGAAGCCTCCGCCCGCGGAGCATCCCCATTCTCTTGCCACGAAAACTATTCTCCAACTGCTCGCCGTGCTGCTGTCGCCGGCCCTCCCTCTGCTCACCGCCGAAAAACCCCGCGTCGTCGTCCACACTGACATCGAGAACGAACCGGACGACGCCATGTCGATGGTGCGGTTCCTCAGCTACTGCAATCAGCGGGATGTCGAGGGTCTCATAGCCACCACTTCCGTCCATCAGCAAAACCGGACCGCCGGACCGCGCATTCGCCGGATCGTGGAGGCTTACGCAAAGGTCCGCGACAACCTGCTCCTCCATGAGGCGGTGCTCATTCAGGGTTGCCCCGACGACCTGGATCAGCCCTCGCCAGCGCGCCGCCGCGATGCGTTCGCGTTCAGTCGCCGGACGCGAACCATCCACCTGTCGCCAAGGTCAAGGGCGCGCGCGCCGCCTACCGCAAAGTCTGGTGGTCATTGGCGAACGAATACGATTTGGTGCATCCGCGAGTTGTCGGTGATCGGGTCGGGTGCCGGGGATTGCGCCCCGGCACCCTCCCACACCACCGTACGTGCGGTTTTCCGCATACGGCGGTTGAACGATGCAGCCCTGTTTACATGGTGGCTGCTAGGTC
>SXGS01317441.1_pt1 | contig 27748 bp, 26 predicted proteins | sample 3174681 | NCBI WGS metagenome assembly SXGS01 (sample SAMN11356861, study PRJNA531348) | freshwater metagenome | isolation source: freshwater sample F1-80 | place: China: Fuxian Lake, Yuxi | collected 2017-12-25 | reverse complement strand
GCTGGGTTGCTTCCTTGATTTCCGGTGCATCAGACGGAGTCGATGCGTCCGCCTTGGCACGTGTTTCGAGGCGTGGCCAGGCGATGAGTGCTGCGCACATGAACGACAGGTTGATGGCGACGAGGTGGCGAGGGTAGTACGACCCCATTTGGTACTTGAGCATCGGAAGTGCATATCCGAACGGGATGAGCAAGGCGAGGGTTCGGGCTCGCGAAATTTGCTTGTTTGCCACTCGGAGCACGATGACGAACAACCACAATGCCTGTGCACCCCAGAATGCGAACGCCCATGGCCACGTGTTGGTGGAGTTCCAGTACATCATCGTGCGGAGTTGGTTCCATACCTCCGAGACGTCGCCGGTTCGGAGCACCTCGGTCCACTCGAACTGCACGTTGATTTCTCCGTTGGCGGTGAACAACGTGAAGCTTTCGCCGTAGTACAAGTTGTGCAACAGACTCAGGGAGCATACGACGCCGAATGTGGTGACCATCAGTGCGATGTTGTTGATGGCGCCCGCCTTGCTGCGTCGATCCACGATGAGGAGTATCGCCACGAAGAGCGCGACCACACCACCAATTTGGTTGGGCCGAAGTTGGATGCAGTACCCGAGCGCACCCGAGATTGCGACGAGTACCCAGGTCCTCGACTCGCTGGTGCGGGACACGAGGAAGGCGGTCACGAAGAAGAGCAGGATCCACGTGGGGTATTCACTGGAGCCGACGAATCCGAATCCAGCAATCAGGTCCTCGGTCATGAAGAGCAAGAGGACGATGAGTACGAATGTGCCAACAGCCGTACCTGTCGTGTCACCGTGCTGTTTGGTGAACTGCAGGTACAAGAACATGACAGCCAGGAATCCAAGCATCGTCATGAGCAATCCGACGAGAACATCGTTTTCTCCGAGCAGTGACCGGGTCACGAATGCCAGGTATCGCGGTCCAGCCTGGAACCAGAACGTCGACTCACCGCCGTGGAGCGATCCGCTGACGAAGATGTGTCGGGCATAGCCCTGCGTCGCGTACCAGTCGGAGTCACGCCAGTAGAAAAGCAGTCGGCCCCACCAACGTTCACCACCGCCGGAGAAGAAGCGGTGGAGAAAGTCGAAAGCCTTCACGTGTGCGAGCGCGAGCGCGAGTGGCACGAACGTCACGAGAGGAGCCGTCCTCAATCGTGTTCGGAGCACCACAGCCAGCGTGGCAAGGATGAGAATGGGAATCACGAAGGCAGACCCCAGCCACATGGGTGCCGAGCCATTTGCCCATCGAAGCACTGGAAATGCGATGGCACCTCCTGCGACTCCGACCGGAATCCACCAGCGGACTTGCCTGAGCAGGAGCGCGGCGAGACCAACGAACAGCAAGCCTCCAGCTCCATCGAGGATCAGCGACAGGAGGAGAAACAGCCGGCCCGGATTTTGTCGACCGACTGGGGCGAGCGCCGCAAAGGCCTCGCGGTCCCCATCGAGCCAGGTCTCGAGTTGACTCCTGACTCCTGGAACTCCGAGTGTCGTGGCCAGGGGCGCCGCGGGGATCAGCGCACCGTCGCTTCGGAGGACTCCGATGGTGACGGTGCGGGTGTCGTACACCGCCTGTATTTTCACGACCCCGGTCGTGACCGCACTTGCGGGAACGGAGAAATTGAAACCGTTCATCTTCAACCGTGGTCGGTACCAGAATGTCGCGACATCCGGTCGGCTCTCCGGATTCGTGCGAGCAATCTCCTGATTCGCGTCGTTGACGGCGATGATCGAGTTCGGAGTGAGTTCCTGGTCGACGTCGAGCGTCCAACCACGAATCCTGACCTTGGCGTACTCGAGTGTCGCCTTGCGCGACTGCGGTACGCCGATCTTGAGTTGGGCGTAGGGTCCCCGCGGCGGAGGTTCCGCGTCGGGTGGGATTGTGGCGTCATCATCGGTGAACTTGTACTTCACCAGCAGCTCCGCCGGTGCCTTGGGAATCGGGAGGAATTGCAATCTGGTGAATTGGTACTGGTCGGGTAGTGGCACGGGCGAGTTGTCGATTTCTTCGTCGCCGAGCGACGCAGCAACTTCGCCGTTCGAAAAGATGGGGAGGAATTGGTCAGTCTCGGTGTTGCTCGAAACTACCGCACCATACGTGGCGGTGAATGGAAAACGCGTGAGCCAGAGCGCGCCGAGGCGCGGATACTCGTTCATGAAGGGGAGGCTCCAGTCGTGCATCTGTACTCCGAAATCGACGGTTCGATCGGTGCGCGAGGTGTTCGACAGTCCGAGGTCGCTACGACGAAGGAAGGGACCCTCGTACGACTTCTCGCAGGCCCCCGGGTTTTCCAGTGGGGAATAGAGACTGCGGTAGCAGGCGTCGTAGCCGTCACTGAACGGATACCAGGTGAACGTGAGGAGTTTGAACAGGCTCAATACGACGAGCATCGGCTTGACCGCGGATCGCCATGACTTGTCGCCGAGCCAGCCTCTAATCGTTCCACGAATGTTCTTGTCGAGTACCGCGATGATGAACAGCACGAGCGTTGCAAATTCGATGCGTGTACTGAGTGGCAAGCCGTCCCACGCGAGTTGACCGGAACCCGGAATGACCAAGAAGACGAAGAGCAGCGCCGCAAGTGATTTCAGTCGCACCGTCACTCCACGCTAATCCCGTGCGGGAATCAACGGGTGTGGTCAAGCACCTCGCCGCCGATGCGTCGCGCCGCGGTTCGCGGTGTCGTGGGTGGTTAGGCGATGCTTGCGCGTCGCGCCGCTGCAGCACGACGTCGCAGATCGCGGCGCTCGTCTTCGCTGGTGCCGCCCCAGACTCCACAGTCTTGGTTGGTGGCGATGGCGAAATCGAGACACTGCTGCTTCACACCGCAGTCCGCGCAAACCGCGCGAGCGCGCATCAACATGCGCAATGCCTCGCCGGTGTTGCCGATGGGGAAGAACATGTCTGGATCGATCTCTCTGCAGTTGGCGTTCACTCGCCAGGAGTAGTCAGCGGAACCAAGGGCGAGGCTTTGAGCGAGGATGGACATGCGGGCGTCAGGCTAAGTGCCGAACGACCAGAACGCAAGGGGCAAATTGGCTACCCTTTCGCAACGAGACACATGCGCACAGCCACCCAAATCATGGCCCACCGTGGCGCCTCGCGCGCTGCACCAGCCAACACCGTCGAGGCGTTCGCGCTGGCCCGGCGACTCGGCTCGCATGCGGTGGAGTTGGACGTTCGTCAGTGCGCCACGGGCGAATTGGTGGTGCACCATGATCCGACTCTCGCCGACGGTCGCATCATCGCGCACGTACCGAAGGCACGGCTCCCGGAGACGATTCCCACCCTCGACGAAGCGCTCGATGCCTGCGGTGACATGTGGGTGAACGTGGAGGTGAAGAACCACCGGACCGAGCCCGATTACGACGGCAACGACGATCGCACCATGGCCGTGCTCCGTGTACTTCGACGTCGCGTCGACGAACACGGAGACCCGAGTCGCTATCTGCTTTCGTGTTTTCGACGAAGGACGGTGGATCGCGCCGTCGCCGAGTGGCCGGAACTTCCCACGGCGTGGCTCACACTCGGTGTCGACGATGCCGAGGCGTTGGCCAACGACCTCTCGTCCCACGGCCATGCTGCCGTTCACCCCGAGGTATCGCGGGTGACACGCGAATTGATCGACGCGTTCCACGCGAAGTCTCTGCGCGTGAACACGTGGACCTGCGACGATCCCGTCCGGATGCGTGAGCTCATCGCGTGGGGAATCGACGGCATCTGCACGAACGTGCCCGATGTGGCACTCGCCGTGCTTCGCGAGACGTCCTAACCGGCCCGTCCTAATTGAATCGCCGAGTGTCGCTCAGTACTCGACCAACATCGGTTTGACGAGTCGCAGTGCCTCGGCGTGATGCCGAATCGTCAGCGTGCTCGTCTCGTCGATGTAGTCCCCGTCGAGTTGGTATCCGAACGGTGCGGGAAAGTCGAACACGACCTGCTCGACGTCCTCGATGATCTCGATCCCACGACGCGCGGCGATGCCGCCGTTGCGAATCGCATCCCACAATGTGGAGAGCAACAGCGGTGTGGTGAGTCGTCTGAACGTGATTGCAACGAGCCGTTTCTCCAGTGATGCGGCCCTCGACAGTTCGATTGCACGTTTGCCGACGTAGGTGTACGGATTGGTGTTCAGCACGACGGTGAAGAACCCGTTGGGAATGCGTCTCCCGTCGATCTCCACGGTGAAGTGCGGAAACTTCCTGTCGTAATCCACGAACCAGGTTCGCAACGCCGAATAGGCAAAGAGCGGCTGACCGACGAGTCGCTTGAAACTGAACGTGCGCTCGACGCGCCGAACCACCTCGGCATCGAACCCGACACCGGCATGAAACGTGAAGTACCGACCGTTCGCCTCCCCGAGTCCGATCGGAGCGATGAGCCCACCATCGAGTCCCGCCGCCAACTGGGTGACGGCAGTGAGCGGATCGTTCGCCATGCCGAGGGCTCTCGCAAAGACATTGGTCGACCCACCAGGAAGCACCCCGAGCGCAGTCGAACCACCCGCGAGACCGGTGGCGACTTCATTGAGCGTGCCGTCGCCGCCGAACGCAATGACTGCGTCGAGTCCGCGCACCACCGCGTCGGCAGCAAAGCGCGTGGCGTGCCCGCGTTCGCTCGTTTCCACGACCTGGACGTCGTGGTGGCGGGCCAGGTACTGGTGCACCTGCACGGTGTTCCGCGGGGTCACGGAGGTGGCAAAGGAGTTGACAACGAGCAGGATTCGCAAGCATTTTCACGGTATCTGGCGATGTTCCAGCGTCCGAATCCGCCGGGTTGGCGGCAGATGGCGCACGACGTAGGTCACATCGCATGCCGGTCGGAACTTGCGGACCGATTCTCCGTTCAGGTGACCGAGCGGTAACAATGAAGGTCATGAAAATCGTCGTATGCGTCAAACAAATTCCCGATCCAGCGACGCCAGGATCGCTCGATTCGTCCACCAACGCGCTGAAGCGCGACGGCAAGCTCATCCTCGACGATTCCGACGCGTATGGCGTCGAGATGGCGCTGCAACTGGCGACCGCCGCGGGTGGTGGCGAGGTCAGCATCGTGTCGATGGCCCCGAACAACGAGACCGCCGGCATGCGGACGGCACTGGCGATGGGGGCGGTGCGGGGAGTCCTCGTGTCCGATCCGGCGCTGGCCGGCTCCGATGCACTCACCACCGCCAAGGTCCTCGCCGCAGCGATTCAGAAGGTGGGGATGCCCGATCTGGTGATTGCGGCGACCGAGTCCACCGATGGATACACCGGAACCGTCCCCGAACAGATTGCCGAAGTCTTGGGCTTGCCTTCGGTGACGTTTGCAAAGAAGGTGAAGGTCGAAGGTGGAACGCTGAAGATCGATCGGCAGACCGAGGCGGGGTACGACGAGGTCGAGTGCCCACTGCCGGCATTGGTGAGCGTGACCGCCGGAGTGGTGGAGCCTCGTTACCCGAGCTTCAAGGGAATCATGGACGCAAAGAAGAAGGAGATCCTCACCGTGACTGCGGGCGACCTCGGCGTCGCGCCGGTCGGCTGGTCGGGGGCAGGTCAGAAGGTGTCGTCGGTGACGCAAGCCGAGGCTCGCAAGGCCGGACAAGTCATCGAGGACGATGGCGAGGCGTTCAACAAGATCGTGGCGTTCCTCGAAACGCTGAAGGTGATTTAAGGAGACCGACATGGCACTGAACAACGTTTGGGTATTCGCCCAGGGCAACAACGGCACCATCAGCAGCTTCACGGCTGAACTACTCACCAAGGCGCGCAGCCTCACCGACAACGTTTCGGCGTTCGTCGCGGGTGATGGTGCGGCATTGGCGGATGCACTCGGCAAGTACGGGGCGAAGAAGGTGTACTCGACGGGCGACTTGGGCGGCCGCTTCGTCGGTGTTGCGGCAGCGAACGCCATGAAGGCACTGATCGATGCCGGAGACAAGCCCGATTTGATCCTGTTCCCGCAGAACTACGACGGTCGCGACACGATCGCTCGTTTGTCGGTGAAGTTGGGAGTCACGGTGCTCACCAACAGCATCGACATCGCCGTCTCCGGCTCCGAGGTCGTGGCAACCACGCCGATCTTCGGCGGGAACGTGTTGTTTGCAACGGCATTCACCGGGTCCGGTCCGCACCTCGCATCGTTCCGCCCGAAGAGCTTCGCTGCCGAAGAGAATGGTGGCGGTTCGGCAACGGTGGTGATTGCTGCAGTGCCCGATGGTGGTGCGACGGCGGCGGCCAAGGTCACCGCAGTACACGTCGAGGAAACGACGGGACCGAAGTTGGACGAGGCGAACATCGTCGTTTCGGGAGGTCGCGGTTTGGGTGAATCCCAGAATTTCGCGTTGGTGGAGGAGTTGGCGAAGTTGCTGCACGGCGCTCCCGGGGCATCACGAGCGATCGTCGACGCCGGCTGGGTTCCCTACTCGTACCAGGTCGGGCAAACCGGCAAGGTGGTGAAGCCGAGCGTGTACATCGCGGCAGGCATCTCCGGTGCCACCCAACACATGGTGGGAATGAAGGGATCGAAGAACATCATCGCCATCAACAAGGACAAGGAGGCGCCGATCTTTGCGGTTGCCGACCTCGGCATCGTTGGTGACGTGCACAAGGTGCTTCCAAAACTCATCGAAGCGCTCAAGTCGCGCGGCTAGACGGAGTCGCGGTCCGCGCGACCATTGTTGCGTGCGCGGCTAGACGGAGTCGTGGTCCGCGCGACCATTGTTGCGTGCGCGGCTAGACGGAGTCGTGGTCCGCGCGACCATTGTTGCGTGCGCGGCTAGACGAGCGGCCAGGGATAACGGCGTCCGCTCTCGTCCACGGGAAAACGTCGGTGCTCGAGTAGCCACGCTGCGCGATCGCGCATGGCGTCGACCTCCTCAATCTCGAGCAATTCCGCAAGGTCGTCGGGAACCTCGTCGGTGAGACGGGAGATGTCGTCGAGAATCGACTCCGGAATCTCCTCGCCGCCGAATTCCCATATGACGGTACGAAGTTTGAAATCCGCGGCAAAGCACAGACCGTGGTCGATTCCCCACACCCGACCGTTCGCATCGATGAGTACGTGTCCCGACTTGCGGTCGGTATTGTTCGCGACGATGTCGAATGCGGCGAGTCGACGCAATTGATCGTGTAATTCCGGTCGCGATTCGAACAAGGTGAAGTAGTGCTGTTCGAAATCGGCATCGACCAGGAGTTGCAGTGATCCCTCACCGAGCGGGCCATCGCGGAGCACAGTGATGGGAACGAAGTCGAACCCCATGGCGACTGCGAGGCGGTAGGCGGCCACCTCACGACGGTGCAAGCCCGGAGCAAAGTCCCAGAGCGGACGCTCGCCCTTCTGGGGCTTGTAGATGGCGCGATGCGACTGACCGGCTTTGGATACCTTCACGAGGAAGGTGGCGTTGCTGCTGTACGGCATACGCATCTCCACCTCGATGTCGCCTTCGACGAGCAGGCGTTGGTGCGTCAGTTCATCTTCGGGCATGCGTGTCCGTCACGATTCACGGGCAGACCACAGAATGCGCACGGCGGACGTCCGGCGCGCACCAACTGGTCGGCGTGCTCACAGAATGCGACCGCCTGTGCGCGACTGATTCGAATTCGCACACGGCTCGCATCGAAATCCGGTTCGTCATCCGGGGTGATCTCCTCGAGTTGCAGGACCAGGTGGTCGTCGCGACGGTCGTAGGCAAGACCCACGCTGCCGAGTGCGAATGCGGCATCGATCGGTTCGACGAAGGGCACGGTGCGCACCGCACGGGGTGACACGGCCGGAGCATCCTCCAATGTCTTGCGCAAGAAGACCGAGAGCGCGGAGATTTGTTCCTTTTCGCATTTGATGGAGAGCAATTCTCCGATGCCCCCCACTTGCAGGAAGAACGTCCGTGCACCGGGAAGCCCGACGGCCCCGGCGGTGAACGCCTCTGCGGATTCGTACTCGCGAAAGATCATGAGGGTCGCAGGTCGCGGAGTGAACCGCCGGTGGAGTTCACCGTGAGGACGATCGGCGCGGAGTCCGAATACAGGATTGCCGTCACGGAACAGGTCGAGATGACGATTCTCTGGAACAAGTCGAGCGGGGTCCCCATGGCGTGAGCCACCGCTGCCTTGATCGGGTCGGCGTGCGACACGCAGACGACGGTCGCACCGCGATGTCGGCGTCGGATCACGTCGAGAGTGCCGACCATTCGCGTTTGCATCTCGAGAAAACTCTCACCGTCGGGAAAACGGAACGAACTCGGTGAGCGTTGCACGGTGTTCCACTCGGGTTTCTTGTACAACCTGCGTAGCGATTGGCCCGTCCACGAACCGAAGTCGCACTCCAGCAGTCCTCGTTCGATTCGAACAGGACGACGTAGCGACCGACCGATCGGTCGCGCCGTTTCGCGGGCTCGCTCGAGCGGGGACGAATAGACGGCGGCAACCTTGCCGACCTCGGCGATGCGCTCAGCGACCCGAATCGCCTGCTGCTTGCCGCTGTCGGCAAGATGCAGACCACGCGCGCGCCCCGGCAACACCTTGCCCGTTGTCGGAGTCGTGCCATGACGCACCAACAACACGAGCGTCGGCTTGGCAACCATGAACGCTCAACCTATCCCCGCATCTCGTAGCGTCGCGGTTCGTGACCGGACGAAAACGTGCGACACGCGACACGCATCGGCAACTCCGTGACGAGATCGAGCGGTGTCGAGCGTGTCCCCGTTTGGTGCGCTGGCGCGAAGAAGTCGCCCGCGAGCGGAAGGCCGCGTACAAGGACCAGACGTATTGGGGAAAGCCGATCGCTGGATTCGGTGACTCTGCAGCACGAGTCGTGGTATTGGGTCTGGCTCCTGGTGCGCACGGCGCGAATCGAACGGGGCGCGTGTTCACCGGTGACCGCAGCGGGGACTGGTTGTTTCGCGCGATGCACAAGGCGGGTTTCGCCAATCAACCGCTGTCACGCACTCGCGACGACGGACTCACCTTGCATGGAGCATGGGTGACCGTGGCGGTTCGTTGCGCACCGCCTGACAACAAGCCGCTGCCACTGGAGAGGAAGAAGTGTTCAGGCTTCCTCGAGCGGGAACTGGCGCTCCTCGACGATGTGCGCGTCGTGGTGTGCCTCGGCAACTTTGCGTACGTCGCCGCGTGCGAATACTTCGGGGTCACGCCTCGCCCCAGATTCGCCCACGGGGCGGTGGTGGAGGTTGGCGCAACCTCGTCACGTGGCGCCGTGACTCTGGTGTGCTCGTACCACCCGAGTCAGCAAAACACGTTCACGGGTCGCCTGACGGAGCCGATGTTGGACGACGTCTTCGAGCATGCCGCCGACCTGGCGAGTGGTCGAAGGAAGCGGACGAAGCCGAAGTAGGCGCTCAGTGCGCCGCTGGTGCAGTGCCGTCCGCCTTCTTCTTCGGCGGCGGAACGCCGATCTTCACCGATGTCTCGGCGAAGTCCGGCCAACGGCGGCGGCTCACGATGCTGAGGAGGCGTAGCAACTTCATCGCCTTCTCATCGGTTTGTGCCGGACGAGCGATCACCGAACCGTCCTTCACCATGCGGTTCATGACTTCTTCTCCGAGTTCGGTTCGAACGACGCACAGTGTCCAATCGTTGTCTTCGCCGATTCCGCCGGTGGAAATGTCGGCGTGCTCGGCGGCGAAGTCGGGACACATCTTGCAGCCTTCGCGCGTCCACTGATGACATTCCTTCAAGTCGATCTCGTGGAACGAGCCGTCGCGCATCCAAATTTGGAACGCGCCCTTGATGTTCATCTTCACCATGTCTTCCTTGCGCAGACCATATTTGGCGAGGAACAGTTCCTCGAAGATCGCGTCGTCGAAGGTCTTTGAGCACAGGAGCCCGATGTTGAAGAGGAATGGTTTTCCGATCTTGCCGGCCTTGCGGTTCCACATCACGGGAAGCACCGAGGACTGACAACTCATTCCGACGAGCGCGATGCGCTGGAGTCCGGCGTCGGCCGCCTCCTTGATTGCGAGGGTGTTCGCCGAGTAGGTGTACCGACTGCCGGAGGAGGCCAGCACCTCTTCACGGGTGCGGGCCAGTCCGGGCTTGGCCTTCCAGTTCGAGCCGTCGCCGTCGAGAAAACTGGTGAGGGCGGCGTCGATGTAGTCGTGCTGCAGCAGCCAGATGAGCATCGCGCCGACGAAGCCGCCGTCCTGACCCTTCTTGTGGGTTTCGTCGTCGGCGGCCCGGACCAACAACAGTTGTCGGTATTGCCCGTACATCTCGTCGTCCTTGCGGGTTCGTCCGAACAGGTGTTGGTCGGCTTCCTGCTCCCAATTGCGGAACCGCGGACACGCACGCGTACACGTAGTGCAGCCCTTCTCGCCATGGCCGCAGTTGGTGGGTCCCAACTCTTCCTCGATGTGGAACGGCTTGTACTTGCCCTCCTCATGTTCGTATCCGATCACGTCGTGCGGGCAGGAGATCACGCACCCGGCGCAACCCGTGCACAAACCGGTGTTGATGACCTCTTCGTAGAGTTCCTTCCACTGCGCCGTCCAACGGGAGGTGGTGGGTGCTTGTGCTACTGACACGGCGCCAACTCTACGATGTGCAGCGAGCCAGTGGTGCGCTCGAATCGTGATTACGGGCGGAGTTCCGCCAGAATACGACCATGACTTCGAGCATCATCACCTATCCACCGGACGTCGAGGAATTCCGCGGTGAGGTGCGGGCGTGGCTCGAATCCAATCTGCCGTCCGGTTGGTTCGATGAGGGTTTCGAACTTTCACCGGACGCCCGCAAGAAGTTCAACGACGAGTGGCCGGACAAGTTGCACCAGGGTGGCTGGATTTGTGCGACCTGGCCCAAGGAGTACGGCGGCAAGGGCTTGTCGACGTTGCAGGGCGTCGTGTTGAACGAGGAATTCGCCCGCGCGCGTGCGCCGATGCGCGCCGACTTCTTCGGTGACACGCTGGTCGGTCCGACCCTGTTGCAGTGGGGAACCGAGGAACAAAAGAAGGAGTTCCTCCCGCAGATTCTCTCGGGCAAGATGCGTTGGTGCCAGGGTTTCAGTGAACCGAACAGCGGCAGCGACCTCGCCAGTTTGAAGACCACGGCGGAACTCGACGGTGATGAATGGGTGATCAACGGTCAGAAGGTGTGGACCACCGGCGGCCATCATGCGGATTATTGCTTCCTCCTGACGCGAACCGATCCATCCGCTCCCAAGCACAAGGGAATTTCGTATCTGCTCGTACCGATGCGTCAAAAGGGCGTCGAGGTGCGTGGTATCACCCAGCCGGACGGTACGGCGGAGTTTTGCGAGGTGTTCTTCACCGACGCACGCTGCCCGAAGGACAACGTCGTCGGAGGAGTGAACAACGGTTGGAAGGTCGCCAATTCAACGCTCGCGTTCGAGCGCGGAATGAGTGCCACGACCGGGTATCGCCGATTCGAGGAGGAGTACCGAATGATGGTGGCCGCCGCCGTAGGCAACGGTCGAATTTGTGATCATCTCGTGCGCCAACGGCTGATGCAGTTCTACACGAAGATTCAAATTCTCAAGTTCAACGGCTTGCGTTCACTCGGCGCAAACTTGGCCGACAAGAAGGACTTCGGAGTCATGGCACTGGGTGCCGCGAACAAGATGTTCTGGAGCGAAATGCACCAGCGTGCGATGGAGTTGGCGCTCGACATCTATGGGACCCACGCAATGCTCATCACCACTGGTCCGGAGTCGGGAACCTGGCCGGGCGCGCTGCGGGAAAAGCGCCGTGCTGGATACCCTGCAAGTGCGATGATGTCGTCATTCTTCTTCTCCCGCTCGGAGACGATCTGGGGCGGCACAAGTCAGATTCAGCGAAACATCGTGGGCGAGCGAGTCCTGGGTCTCCCGAAAGAACCGCGTCCTGCGGGCGGGGAGTAATTCGTGCCGTTCATTTGGGCCATCCAAACCGGGTTTCGCAACTACGCGAACTTCAAGGGACGGGCTGCCCGAGCCTCCTACTGGTGGTGGGTGCTCTTCAGCGTGCTCGTGCAAGCCGCGACGTCCGGATACGAGGCGATGTCGAATCTCATCTCGGTGGCACTGTTCCTGCCGTCGATTGCCTTCGGCATTCGTCGGATGCACGACATCGACAAACGCGGCTGGTGGATTCTGTTTCCCATCGTCAATCTCGTGTTCCTGCTCAAGAGCAGCACGATCGGTGAGAACAGATTCGGTCCGCCACCGCCACCCCGCGTGGTTTGACGATGTTGCGTCGCGCACTCGCCCCGATTGCGCTGCTGACGCTGTCGTGTGTGGGCTGCGGCAAGGTCTCCGTCGGTTCGACCTACGTCGGTAACGCAAGTCTCGGCGCCTACACGAAGGCCCCGTCGGAATGGACGGCCGATGTGGTGCAAACCGCGGAGGAATTCACGATGCACGGGTTCTGGGCACCGGGCGGCAGCAAGACCACGCTGCTCGAGCCGTCGGGAACCGTCTCGGGTGTGGTCATTCGTCGACTTCCGACCACCGAAGAGGAGACCGACCTCACCTACCTGGGTCGCGGAGTGGCATTCAGTGATCTGAACGAAGCGCTCGATCAGGGCTACGCAGTCTTGAGTGAGGGTCCGATCGCAACCAAGGTGTCGAAACTGCAGGGTGAGCGTTTGGTCTACGACCTGCAGACCGAAAGTGGCACGCTTCGCGTGGTGCAAGTGAGCGTGGCCGACCGCACCAAAGGTGAGGTGTACGGCGTCGTCATCGGTTGCAGCGTCACGTGCTTCAACGACAATCGTGCGACGATAGACAGAATCATCGAGGATTTCCGACTCGGTCAATGAGGCAGGTCACCACACCATGAGAGACGCATTGCCGGCACCGACGGCTCCCGGCGTCATCGGCCGTCGTCGTCGCAAACGCGGAATGAAGAAGGCGCGGCCCGGTTGTCGCCGACCGCTCCTCATGTTCGATCGTCTCAAGGTGTCGCTTGTACTGCTCGGAGTGTTCGTCCTACTCGCGCTCCTGAAGATGGCCGATAATCCACTGGTTGGTGCCGGCGACGCGATCCGCATGACGTTCAACGGTTACGGCTGGATCCTGAGTTTGTTCTCCATCGACGTGTTGCGGCAACTCCACTATTTCGTCGCCGAGCGATCACCCGGCTACTGGTCGGTGGTCGGCCGGGTGGAATCGACGGTGAAGTCGCCGTGGAACAGGCTCACCTCCTTCACGCAGTACCGCCTGTCGCGCATCGCCCGGTTCGCCGCCATCGCGGTGCTCGGTGCCTTCGTCTTTGGTGCGGCGTTCGACACCGAACCCATCGCCGCGTGGATGGAAGCACTCGTCCGACTGTGGCAGGCGGTGCCGACGATCCTGCAGTTCGTCGCCTACCTGTTGCTGGCAATCGGCCAGTTCGTGGCGATCTTCTGGTTCTTGTCCAAGGGCGGCGTCGAGGTCCTGATGCCCGAGGACATCAAGACGTCGTTCGACGACGTGTGGGGACAGGACCAGGTCGTCGCGCGAGTGAAAGAGACGCTGAGTTTGCTCGAGGATCCCGATCTCATCGAAGCCAAGGGAGGGTACGTGCCGGGAGGCATCCTGCTGTACGGACCCCCGGGAACCGGCAAGACGCTGATTGCCGAGGCTCTCGCGGGCGAGACGGGGAAACCATTCGTCCTGATCGAACCCGGCGCGTTCCAGGCGATGTTCATCGGCGTCAACATCTTGAAAGTGAAGTCGTTGTATCGCAAATTGCGGAAGCTCGCGTTGCGCTATGGCGGAGTGGTCGCGTTCTTCGACGAGGCCGACGTGTTGGGTCGTCGTGCACTGTCCACCGTGCCACAGCGAAGCACGCGCATGACACCCTCGCACGAGCCGGCACTCGACTCGCTCGCGTACCTGAGCCCGGTCAGCCAGGCAGTGGTGCTCGGTCAGATCAATGCAATGGTCGGCCAGAAAGTCGACCAACTCGTGGTGCCCGGTGGCGGTGGCGACATGGGCACGTTGAATTCCATCCTGGCGTCGATGCAGGGGCTGAAGAAGCCACGTGGTTTCATCAACCGATTGAAGCGTCTCGTCGGCATGAAGCCGTCGAATCCACCGAAGTACCGCATCCTGCACGTGATGGCGACCAACCTGCCCGACTCGCTCGACGAAGCGCTGTTGCGACCAGGGCGAATCGACCGCAAGTTCCGCGTGGGCTATCCGTCACGCGAGGGTCGCATCCGCACGTACCGCGGATATCTCGACAAGGTGAAACACACGCTCACGCAAGCCGATGTCGAGCGACTCGCCACGTCGAGCCCGTATGCATCGGGTGCGGTGATCAAGGACATCGTCAATGAGGCGCTCATGGCGGCGATTCGGGATGGCAGGGAAGTCATCGAATGGCGCGACATCGTGGCTGCCAAGAGTTTGAAGGAGCACGGGGTCACCGACGGCTTCGAATACGTGGATCGCGAGCGGCACGCAATCGCCATCCACGAGGCGTGCCACGCAATTGCCGCTTACCGCTTGAAGGCCGACTTCCAGATCGACGTGGCGACGATCGAGCGCCGTGGGGACGTGGGCGGCTTCGTTTCCCGCGTGCCGGTGGTCGAGCGAATGTTCGAATGGAAGACCGAGATCGAAAACGACATCCAGATCTCGATTGCAAGTTTGGTCGGCGAGCGAATGTTCTTCGCCGGCGACAGCACCAACGGTGTCGGCGGTGATCTCGACAACGCCACCCGCCTGGCCCTGGTGATGGAGTCGCGATGGGGTATGGGCGAGACGATCGCGTCGCACTCGGTGCTCGTCGCCGGTTCCGCGGGTGGTGCGGGCCGCGGTGGCAAGCAGGCGGAGGAGGAGGATCTGAAGGTGTCACCGGTGCTTGGCGAGCGAGTGGAGCGTCGCTTGCGTGAGATTTTCGAGCGCACGCAGCAATTGCTCGAGGCGAATCGGTACGAGATCCTTTGTCTGGCACATGCCCTCGAGTGGCACCGCACCTTGAACGGCGCCGATGTTGAGGCGGTCATCACGCGGACTCGTGGACCACTCGTCGACGGAACCGTATACGACGTTGCCTCCGTCCGAGCAACGTTGGATGCCTACCATGCCGAAGCCGTGCACCTGCACAAGACGGGTCAGGGTCAGCCGCGACTACCCGATGTGAAGGCCGTAGTCACGGCGACGCTGACCCCGAGTGTCTAAACACTTCGTGCACTCGGAGCCCGTGGCTGTTGCGTTCCTCTCGTCTCCGGTCGGGTTGCTGCGCGTCAGTGCCGATGCGCGTGGCGTCACGGCAATCGACCGCATCTCCAAGCGCGGCAAGGCGCGACACACGAGGGATGCACGAGCACGACGACACGCCGCGACTGCAGTCAAACAACTGCGCGAGTACTTCTCGGGCAAACGTCGTCGCTTCGACGTGCCACTTCATCTCGAAGGTACGGAATTTCAATTGCGCGCGTGGGCCGAGATGCGCAGGATTCCCTACGGAACGACCATCTCTTACGCGAGCCAGGCATCTCGCCTCGGTAATCCACGTGCAACGCGTGCCGTGGGTAGCGCCAACGGTGCGAACCCGGTTCCCATCATCGTGCCGTGCCATCGGGTGATCGCAAGCGATGGCGGCCTCGGTGGTTACTCGCTCGGGTTGTCGATGAAACGAGCGTTGCTCGACCTCGAGCAACGCTCGTAGCGCTTCTCATGTCGGCGGTATTCGCCGCCTAGTGGGGTTGGGTGAAGCCGAAACACTCGCGAATGTTGTCGTCGCTCAGGGCATGGTCGGGTGGACCGTACGCCACGACTCGCTGGGCGAGGAGCATCACCGACGTGGCGGCAACCGCATCCTGCAGGTCGTGCGTCGCAAGGACGACCGCAACACCGCGGGACCGCTCGGCGGCGATGATGTCGGCGACCGATTGTTTCCCGTTCAGGTCGAGTCCGGCAGTCGGTTCGTCGAGCAGGAGCACCTCGGCATGGCGGGTCAATACCTGTGCCAAGTGCGTACGTTGTTGTTGGCCACCCGAGAGATTGCGCAGTGGCTGGTCGGCGAAGTCGATCGTGCCAGTCCGAGTGATCGCATCCGATACGGCTCGACGGTCGGTGTCGCTCTCACGACGGAAGAGTCCGAGATGCGCATATCGACCCATCGCCACCACGTCCCGCGCGCGCAACGGAAGCGTGTGGGAGGACACGGGATGTTGCGGCAGGTATGCCACACGCTTCGGTAACGCGCCGGGAACCTCGCCGAGCACCGACACGGAGCCAGAGAGCGCGGGAAGCAAACCTGCCAGTGTCTTGAGCAATGTCGACTTCCCCGAACCATTGGTGCCGATGAGCACCAACAATCCTCCGGATTGCACTTCTAGATCGATGTCGTGCACCACGGAGTGAAGCCCGTGGCCAACCTGCAGGCGGGTGGCGGTAATGGCGTTTGCGGTCGTAATCATGTCAGTGAGTGTGCTCGTGTTGGTGCGGAAGTTCACGGTGTCCGAGCATCCGGCGGGGAATCGTGACGATGGCGACGATGATGAAGACGTACACCGATGTGAACACGATGCTTGCGCCGGCCGCCACGTCGAAGTGGTAACTGGTGACGAGCCCCACGTAGCTGGAGGCGACACCGAAGGCAATCGCCGACAACATCATCGTGCTGACCCGTCGGGCCACGAGAGCCCCAGCTGCTGCCGGTGCAATCAGCATGCCGAGTACGAGCAGCGTCCCGACGAGTTGAAAACTTCCGACGACTGCCAACCCGACCATGGTCAACATGAGACCGTGAAAGAACGTGACGGAGAACCCCGAGGTGCGGGCCAATCCTTCGTCGAGCGACATCAGAACGAATGGTCGATGAGCGAACACCGCGATGGCGACCACGACGACGAGGACGACCACCTGCCAGACCAGGTCCCGGGACTGGACTCCGAGCAATTCTCCGAAGAGGATGCGGGTGATGTCTCCCACGAACGACGTCGAGCGAGAGGTGATGATGACACCCAAGGACAGCATGCCGACGAACAGGAGCCCGATTCCGGTGTCCGACGAGAGACGGACTTTCGAGGTGATCGCCGATACCCCACCCATCATGAGCACGGCGCCGAGTGCCGCGCCAACGACGCCCGGAACGCCGAGGAGCAAGGCGATTGCGATGCCCGGAATGACCCCGTGGGCGAGCGCATCACCAACGAAGGAGAACCCGCGCAATACGACGTAGGTGCCCGCGACTGCGCAGATGATCGCCACGAGGGAACTCGCCAAGAGGGCGTTGCGGAGGAATGCATTGTTGACGAATGGTTCCCACAATGGATTGAGAAGCGCGATGTGGGGATTCAACGGAGATTCGATTCGATGGTGTCCGCAAGGTTCAGGAGGAACTCGGCGTAGGTGGTTGACGACCCGAGGAAGTGGGTATTGATCTCGACGACGGTGGCTCCGGCACCCCGTGCCACCTGCTCTGCCAAGGCCGGATTGGTGCCCATCGAGGTGAACACCACCTTGGCGTCGTGTGTCTTCACCACGTCGATGACGAACTCGATGTTGCTCGCCGTGGCTTCGGCGTGGGTTGACGGGCTGGAGAGCACCGCGGCAATGACCTTGCAGCCGTAGCGATTCGCAAAGTAGGCGAGTTCGTTGTGGCCGGTCACCAACTGGCACTTCGTCAGCGAAGCGAACTTCTCGACGATTTCGTCGTCGAGGTCCAAGAGTTGCGCATCGAATTCGGTCGTTCGGTCCGCGAGGTCGACGGACAGGGCGGACGACAATGCCAAGCCGAGTTCGGGGAGTGCTTCACGAAGCGTGTGTGCGCTCAGCCAGATGTGGGGGTCCGTGCCGTGCTCGTGATCGGAATCACTCGATGAATCGGCTCCGGCATGGGAGTGTCCGTGGTCGGAATGGTCGTTCACGTCGACCACCGCGAGAGTCGTCACGTGGTCGGCGACATAGAAGACCTTCGTGCCCGACTCGGCGGTGTTCGCGAGTGCATCGGTCAGACCCTCTTCCAGATCGAGTCCGTTGGCAACGATGATCGCCGCGTTGTTCATTGCCTCGACATCCTTGGCCGATGGCTCGAAGTCGTGCGGGTCGAGCCCATCGGGGATGAGCGTCACGACGTCGGCATGTCCCTCGACCAGTTCTTCGACGATTGCAGCAAGGACGGAGTACGTCACCACCACATCAGGAAGATCGATCCCCGGCGGAGTCGTCGGGGTGACCGAGTCAGGCACGGAGTTCGTATCGGTGCTTACCGTCGTATTCTCCGCCGAACAGGCGAACCCGAGGATCGCTAGGGAGAAACAGATGATGCGGCTTGCCCGACGTACGTATCGCCGTGCACCCACGCCGTGACGCTAGCGCCGAATAGGAATGATTCCTATTTCCGTTGGGTGCGCTCTCTTGCGCCGCCGACTAGTTGCCGAGTGCCGTGTTGAGTGCATCGGTGAGCGCCTCAGCGGTGATCTCACCACTGTTGCGCCACAGCACCTTGCCGTCGGAGCCGACGAGTGTCATGAACGGATAGCCCGCCAGGCCGAAGGCGTTGCCGGCCGTCTGATCCTGACTGTCCACGAGTACGGGCCACAGTTCCGGCCACTTCTCGCTCGCGAGCCAGTTCGAAGGCGGGAAGTTCGGAGCCGACTGGTCGGTGCCGGTTGCAATTGCAATCACGTCGAGGTTCTCGGGAACGAGCCCACTTTGACTCCACTTCACGAGCACCGGAACTTCGGCTTGGCAATGTGGGCACCAGTGGGCCAAGAAGACGAGCAACATCGGAGTGCCAGGGGAGGTGTTGACTTCGTTCCCGAGGAATCCGAAACCCTCGAGAACGGGTGCCGTCATGCCGATTGCGGCGTCGGTTCCGTCACCGAACTCCGGTAAGGAGTCTCCCGTCACCACGACGTTCTGGAATTCAACGGCACCCTCGAGGCTGGCGTCATCGTCGCTGCTTGCCGTGAATGCGACGACCCCGAAGACGGCGGCCAGTACGGCGATGAGTCCGACGACGAGGGTGGTGATCTTGTTCATGATTGCTCCTTAACGAAGTGGAGGTGTGGAGTCCGTACCCATTGTCGCAGGCGATTGGGGACTTGCCACCCCGAGGAACACCACGACGGTGACGAATGCACAAAGCGCCATGAACGCCAACGACACGAAACCGAAGACTTCAAAATATGGCACCGAGCAGGGCGCGTCCGGTGAGCATGAACCAGTGTCGATTCGGGGCCATCGTTCTAGTAACCAGTGGTAGGACGAGATGACGGTGCCGAGACCGGCCAGAACCATGGCATATGGGACGATTGCCCGGTCCTTGCGAAGTGCGGCGATGACGAGCACGATTGCCAGTGCGTACATGGCGATGCGTTGATACCAGCAGAGGACGCAGGGTCGGTAGCCGACCACTTCGGAGAAATACAGACTTCCCAACATCGCCACCGAAGTGACGAGTGCAGGCACCACGAGGCGCAGTGGTGCAACTCCCGTCACCAGGGTGCGTCCAATCGACCCGCCGAGATATCGGGCAATCAGCAATGTCACACTGCCCACGAGCGCCAGAATGGCCAACAGTGCAAAGAACATCTCGAAGGCTTCGTTTGCCACCGAGTTGAGCGTACCGATGACTCGCTCGATGGGAAGCACGAGGTGTCGTGGTGTCGCGTGGCACGATGGAGAGATGGCATCTCTCCTCGAACGATTGCAAGCGGATCTGGCTTCGGCGATGAAGGCCGGGCTCGACACCGAGAAGTCCACCCTGCGCATGGCGATTGCCGCCGTGAAGAATGCGGCGGTGGCAGGCGATGCTGTGGTCACGCTGACTGACGAGCAGGTTCTCGCCGTCCTTCAGGCAGAGGCGAAGAAGCGAGCCGAGGCCGCGGACATATATAAGGGCGCAGGCCGCACCGAGGCTGAAGCCAGCGAGCGCGCGGAGTTGGTGGTATTGGAGCGCTACCTCCCCGCTCGATTGAGCGACGACGAACTCGCTGCGATCATCGCCGAGGAAGTCGCGTCGGCGGCCGCGCAAGGGGCAACCGGCGCCAAAGCGATGGGACAGGTGGTCAAGGCCGTGCGGGCCAAGGTTGGCTCAGGTGCGGATGGTGCGGCAATAGCCGCTCTGGTGAAGCAGGCACTCGGCTGAGGGGAACTTTCGCACGAGTCGGACGCTTCGGCGACGAGTTGTGTACGCATGCACAAACAGGTGAGACAATTGACACTTTCGTGTCAATGCCTGTACGGTGTTCGTTGAGTTATGAACGACTCATCAACCTCGAGGGGGGAAACAGTAATGAAGCATCTATTCCGAGGTGGTCGCCGCAAGGTGGCCGCTGTCATGGCGGTGGCACTCGTTGCCTCGCTCAGCCAGGTGGCGCCGACCAGCGCTGCGGAGACGCCGAAGACGGGTGGCACCTTGAGTGTCGGCATTTTCGACTCGTTCCCTGGCTATTGCATGGCGGACAACCTGGCCAACTCGTCCTTGATGGCCGGCCGCACAATCTACGAGACGTGGGTTGAGCAGCGCGTCGACGGCAAGATCGTGCCGTATGTGCTTTCGGCAGTGGAAAACAGCACCGACTTCAAACAATGGAAGTTGACCGTCCGTCCGGGTGTGTTGTTCCATGACGGCACGCCAGTGAATGCGGATGCTCTCGTAACGAACCTCCAAGCCCTGCGTGGCGCGTTGACCCTGCTCGGCAAGGCTCCGAGCCCAGGCACCGCCGGTGGATTCACCGCGAACATCACCGAAGTGATCAAGGTTTCGGACTCAGCGGTACAAGTCAACTTGTATCGACCGCAGGTCGACTTCCTCGAGACCCTTTATGCTTCCGGTCGATTCTTCGTCCGGGCACCGAGTCAGATTCTCGGTGGCGCGAAGTGCTCAACCACGCCGATTGGAACGGGACCGTTCAAGTTGGTGTCAACCAAGCTCAATGAGCTCGTCGTCACCAAGAACGCCTCGTACTGGCGTAAAGATCCGAGTGGCGCAAGCCTTCCGTACCTCGACGGCATTACCTTCACCTTCTTGGTGGAGACTGCCAGCCGAGTGAGCGGACTCAAGAGCAAGTCACTCGACATCGCGATGTTTACGAGCGCTGGTGAAGTGAAGCAAATTCGCGACCTCCAGAAGAACAAGAACATGACGGTTATTGAATCGCCGGAGGAGTACTACCCATCGATCTGGCTGAACAACCGCATCGCACCGTTCAGCAGCAAGAACGCCCGTCTGGCGGTCTCCTACGCAATCGATCGCGTGGACTACAACAAGGTTCGAAACCGCGACTACGTGTCGGCGGCCAAGAGCATCGTTGGACCTGCCAACATCATGTACAACGAGAAGGGTTTCATCCAGTACGACCTGAAGAAGGCCAAGGATGCGGCTGCTGCGTACAAGACCGAGACCGGAAAAGACCTCGAGTTCTCGTTCCCGTACACCGCCGGATCCACCGAGTCACTCGCCAACGCGACGCAGATTCAGAAGTACATGACTGCAGCCGGAATCAAGATGAACCTTCTGCCGCTTACCACGGCCGAAATCATTCAGCGAGCATTCCCGCAGCAGTTCCAGGCAATGGCACTGTTGCTGATGGAGGGTGCCGGCACTGCATTCATTGCGCCGTTCATCACCAGTGACACTTCGGGAGGCAACCAAACGCATATCTTGCGCAAGACGCCACTCGCGGTGCTATACGGCATCTTGAACTTGTCGGCCTTCACCGACACGGTAAGCGAGGATCTCATTTGGCAAGCCAAGGCCGAACCGAACGCTGCAAAGCGCAAGGCGTTGTACGGCAAAGCCACCCAACAGATCCAGACCGAGGCCCGCCTCACGACCATTTCGTATCAGAAGTACGCCCTCGCGTACCGAACGAACGTGAAGGGTGTTGGTGAGCTCGGCCTGACCCAAGGTGGTCAGCGCAAACTGATGACGAACTTCGGAATCGACTTCACCGGAGTGTGGAAGTCAGGTAAGTAAGCAATTCCAAGAAGTACTCGCATCGTGCGGGTGGTGGAGCTGATGCTCCACCACCCGCATTGCGTTTGTGGGTGACATCTTGGCGACTCGAGTGAAGTTCGCCTAGCGTCCTACAACGAAGAAAGGAAACTCCGTGCGAGCCGCCTACTACCTGCAACGTTCGGCGCAATTGTTGATCGTTGTGTTCTGCGTGACCTTCGGATGTTCGCTACTTCTCCAACTCATTCCCGTTTCGCCAGCAGAAATTCTCCTTCCGGTTGGTTCGCCCGAAGAACGCGCGCTACTCACTTCCGAAATCGGGCTCGACCGTGGCCCAATCGGTTATTACATCAAGTGGCTCGGCGAGTTCGTACGCGGAGACTTTGGTGACATCTACTACTCGGGTGGCAGGGAAGCGGTGTCATCCCGACTTGCAGTGGCATTCCCTCGGTCCATGTGGCTCATGATTTACACCCAGGTACTTGCGCTGGCGATCGCAATCCCACTTGGAGTGTGGTCTGCATACAGGGTGGGTCGACGCACCGATCGAGTCATCAGCAACGTCCTATTCGCCCTTTCGTCGGTGCCGAGTTTTGCGATTGCACTCGTCCTCGTCCTTCTCGTAGGTGTCCGTTGGCAACTCCTGCCAACGCTCGACTATCAGCCGTATTCATCGGGAATCTGGGAACACTTCAAACACATGATCATGCCGGTGGTCAGTTTGAGCGTGGGTCTCATCGCCAGCTACACACGACTACTCCGAGCCGACATGATCGCAACCTTGCGCGAGGACTACATCACGATGGCGGCATCCAAGGGTTTGTCGGATCGTCGAATTCTCTGGCGTCACGCGTTCCGACCCTCGAGTGTCACACTCTTTACCTCGGCGGCGCTCAACATGGGAGGTCTCATTGGTGGGGCAATCGTCATCGAGACGATCTTTGCAACGTATGGTGTTGGATTCGAGGTATTTGCGGCGATTAGCGGACGACAGTACATCGCCCTGCAATCGATCGTCGGTTTGATCTCCATCTTCTACGTACTGTTCAATCTCATCGTCGACGTAGCGGCAGGTTATGTCGACCCACGCACCCGAGATCGTCGAATAAATGCGTAGGAAGCACACCATTCCCACCTACCTTGCATTTGGGTGGCTCGCTGTGTCCGCATTTCTGGCGGTGTTCGGTTCCTTCTTACCGGTCGACAGCTACCAGACAATCCACGGGGACTTCATCGATTCGCCTCCATTCACGTCGGGACATTGGTTCGGTGTGGATTCGAACGGCTACGACATCTTCTCGGGAATCGTCAATGGTGCACGGCTCTCCATCTTCGTGGCTCTCGTTTCGGTCGGAATCGGTGGACTCATCGGAAGCGTCCTCGGAATTACCGCCGCGTACTATCGGGGCAAGTTCGACACGGTGGTGAGCACCGGATTCAATGTGGTGTTGTCGGTGCCGAATCTGGTGTTGGCACTTGCGTTGGTCGCGGTTCTTGCGACCAACGTGGACATCAACGAAGCCGTTCCGACGTGGCGTCGACTCACCACATTGGTGATCTCCCTGACGGTGGTGATCATTCCAATCCTTGGTCGAATCGCCAGAGCGGCGACACTTGCATGGTCGGGAAGAGAGTTCGTCGTTGCGGCACGCTCGATGGGAATGCGGGATCGACACATCATCGTCAGACACATCGTTCCGAACGTTCTCCCGGCGTTGATCGCGGTGGGTTTTTTGGCGGTTGGTGTCGTCATCATTGCCGAGGCTTCGCTCTCACTTCTCGGGGTTGGAATTCCAGACGGAGCATCGTGGGGCGGAATGATTGCCCGGGGCCGTAACGACCTCGAGTACAACCCACATGCCCTGTACTTTCCCATCATCGTCTTGGCACTCACGGTCATCAGCACCAACCACATCGGCGACGTCTTGCGCGGTGGCCTCGACCGCCGAGAGGGGCGACTGTGAGTTCTCTCCTTTCCATTCGGTCGATGAACATCAAGTTTGAGACACCTCGTGGGCTGCTTGAGGCAGTGCGCAACGTGAACCTGGAGATTCCAGCCGGTGCCAGCGTCGGCATCGTGGGCGAATCCGGATCGGGAAAGACCGTCATGTCACGTGCGGCCATGGGATTGCTCTCTGGTTCGAACGTACGACGAGAAGGCACGGTCGTGTTCGACGGCAAGGATCTCACCGCAATGTCTCGCGAAGATGTCCGCAACGAGTTTGGTACCGGCATGGCAATGATCTTTCAAGATCCGATGACCGCATTGAACCCGGTTCGTCGTATCGGGGCGCAGATTTCGGAAGGACTACGGCTTCGCCTCGGAATGGACAAACGAGCGGCCATGGCTCGAAGCGCCGAATTGCTTGCACTCGTGCGGATTCCGGATCCGCAGTCGATGTTGCGCAAGTTTCCATATCAATTGTCCGGCGGAATGCGTCAACGCGTGATGATTGCAATTGCGATTTCATGCAATCCGAAGCTGCTGTTCGCCGATGAGCCCACTACTGCGCTCGATGTCACCGTGCAATCGCAGATTCTCCAAATTCTGTCCGACTTGCGGCGAGAACTGAAAATGTCCATGGTGCTCGTTACCCATGATCTTGGTGTCGTGGCGGGGAACACCGATTTCGTCGCGGTCATGTACGCGGGTGAAGTCGTCGAACAGGCAACAACGACGGAATTGTTTGCCAATATGAAAATGCCGTACACGGAGGCACTGCTCAAGTCGATTCCCAAGATCGACATGAAGAGCGGACAACGGCTCCCCGTCATCGAGGGCCGACTTCCGGATCCCACGGATCGTCCGATTGGTTGTGGATTTGCCTCGCGGTGCAGTTACGTGCAGGCGAAGTGCACTACCGAACATCCGCCGCTGGTCGATGCCGGAAACGGGCACCTCTTCCGGTGTTGGTTCCCACTTGGACATTCGATTGCGAGGAAGGTGTAGTGGCTGGCTCGGGTACGGCGCACATGCGCAACAACGATGAGGTGGTGCTCGATGTGCGCGACCTCGTCGTGGAATTCAACGTGGGTGGCGGCAGGGTAGTCAATGCCGTCTCGAAGATCAGTTTCGACGTGTGCCGGGGCGAGACGCTGGCCATCGTTGGTGAGTCCGGTTGTGGAAAGACCACATTGGGCAAGGCGATCCTCCAATTGCCGCCTCCGAATTCCGGTGACGTGATTTTTGAGGGAACGAATCTCACCAAACTCCCCAAGGAACACCTTCGATCGGCTCGGACCGCAATGCAGATGGTTTTCCAAGACCCGATCTCGTCGCTCGATCCACGAATGACCGTGCGCGACCTCATCGAGGAGCCACTTTGGATTTGGGAGCGTGGCACCGAGGACGAACGTGCATTGAAAGTTCGCGAATTGCTCAACAACGTGGGTCTCGATCCCGAATTGGTCCTCGATCGGCGCTCGTACGAGTTTTCGGGTGGACAGTGTCAGCGAATCAGCATTGCCCGCAGCCTCGCCCTGGATCCCCGCATGCTGATTTGCGATGAGCCGGTCAGTGCGTTGGACGTGAGTATCCAAGCCCAGATCCTCAACCTGCTGCAGGACATGAAGGACCGTTACGGCCTGACCATGGTGTTCATCAGTCATGACCTGGCGGTGGTCAAGGCAGTCAGCAATCGAATCATGGTGATGTACCTCGGGAAAATTTGTGAGGTCGGCACACCCGACGCGATCTACACGAAACCCGCCCACCACTACACGAGTGCACTCATCAATTCGGTCCCGATTCCGGATCCCACCCGAAAACGGAATGTCGTACCGTTGCAGGGCGAACCGCCCTCCCCGGTAGCACCACCCTCGGGTTGTCGTTTCCGCACCCGATGCCCGGCGGCCACGGAGAAGTGTTCTGCAGAAGAACCGCAATTGCGTGAGGTTGCCGAGGGTCAATTCGTGGCCTGCCACCACCCTCGATAGCCGAGATCACCAACCCCAGTTCGATAGTGGGGACGACAGTCTCCAAGTCCTTGATTTCATGCTCGTGCGGTAGTGCGCTACAGTCGTGACAGGAGACACATCCGTGTCCCCACTGAAACGAGGGGTAAGCACCATGAATCTCTATTCACGCGGCCTTCGAAAGAGGGTTGCCATCGGCGCAGCGTTGACGATGATCGTCTCGCTCGCTCAACTTGCACCGACCAATGCGGCTTCGAAGGCCAACAACTTGGTCATCGCAATCTCTGAAAAGGATGCGGGCTGGTGTTTGCAGGACTCACCCGGGAACGAACAGATTCTGGCGAAGAACCAGGTGAGTGAAACGTTGATGACCACGAACGACAAAGGCAAGACCGTGCCGTACCTCGCCTCCAAAGTCGAGAACTCCGCGGACTTCAAGACTTGGAAATTCACGCTCCGTGAGGGCATCTACTTTCACGATGGTGAAGAACTCACCGCAGCAACCGTGCTCACGAATGTGGCAGGAAACCTCGGACTAAATCCCTTGGTCCCGGCGTCCTTGCCGGCAATCGCCTGGCAGGATGCACTCGGTGGAGTGACCTCGCTCGCGCAATTCGCTGCGAAGGTGCAAGCAGTAAGCAAGTACGTCGTGCAGTTCAATCTGCCGGCACCTCGCCCGCTGTTCCCAGAGATTTGGGGTGCCCGTTCAACATTGTGGTCGACCAAGACGTTGCAGACAAAGCAGTGCGGACAGACTCTCGGCTACGGAACCGGACCATTCATGATTCAGAGCAAGGGCACCGACCAGTTCAAGACGGTGCTCGTTGCAAATCCGAAGTACTGGCGCAAGGACTCCGCCGGAAAGCCCCTGCCGAAAGCCAAGACTTTGACCTTCCTCACGATCATCGAGGGCTCGCAACGTCGTAACGCGCTCCTCAAAGGACAGGCTGATTTGGCGACGTTCGGTGCAACTGCCGGCAACCTCCTCAATCAGATGAAGAAGGACGACGGAATCGAACTCTTCGAAGGGCCGAGGGACGTGACATGGTCGTTCCACATGAATTCAGCGGTGGCGCCGTTCAACAGCAAGAATGCGCGACTCGCATTCTCATACGCTCTGGATCGTGAGGCGCTCGCGAGGGTCGTGGCGAAGGGCAATGCAGAAGCCGCCTACTGCTTCGGAGCTACATACCATCCGTACAACCTCTCGGCGGGCGGCAAGAAGAAGTGTGCACCGTCGGACCTTGCCAAGGCGAAGCAATACGCCGACGCCTACAAAACGGAAACCGGGAAACAGCTGGCGGTAGTGCTGCCGACGACGGAGAGCCAGGAGTCGATCAAGTACAACCAGGCAGTCTGCAACATGCTCATCAAGGCCGGTGCAACGTGTTCGTTGATGCCACCCGTAACCGCAACCGCGTACATCCTGCGGGGATTCGCACTGCAACAGCAGGTCTCGAACTTCAACGTGGTGTTCGGTTACAGTTCGTCGTTCGCCGATCTGTTCTCGCGCAAGACGAATCTGGAATTGTCTGGATTCCGCTTCACCAATCCAGGTCTTGCGGCCTGTTTCCAGACAGCAGTCGAGACCAACGCGAAGGCAAAGTACCAGGAGTGCGTAGGGGTCCTGCATGGAGATGCCTACTGGATTCCCGCGTACAACGAGGGTCCTTTCCTCGCTTCACGTGAGGAATTGGTGTTCAGCGAAGGTCTCCTCCCTTCCAACGGGAAGCGTCGACCGATTGATGCGCGGTTTGACTTTTCCACCATCACCGTCAACGGCTGATTTCGCAAGTTCTGAAGGTTCACTGCCGGCGGGTGCGTGTAGCACCCGCCAGCAGTTGAATGTCGTCGATTCTCCATCTGAAACCGTGCCGAATGTGAGAAGGTTGTTGTAGTGAAAGCGCTAGCAGCACTCACCAGTCTGGCGAGAGCCATCACGGTGTTGCTGCTCGTCACCTTCATGATCACGGTGCTCGTT
>SXGS01294986.1_pt1 | contig 27755 bp, 24 predicted proteins | sample 3174681 | NCBI WGS metagenome assembly SXGS01 (sample SAMN11356861, study PRJNA531348) | freshwater metagenome | isolation source: freshwater sample F1-80 | place: China: Fuxian Lake, Yuxi | collected 2017-12-25 | reverse complement strand
GCCCACACAAAGGAGAAACCTGACATGGAAACGACCACGCAGGATGCGGGCGTTGAGGCCCGTCAAAGCGAAGTGGTCCTCGCCGCCGCGCGCGACGAGGCGGTGAAGGCGGAGCGGTTGCGTGCGAGCACCATTCGCGCGATCGCGACCGGCCCATTCAAGGTTGAGGAGAGCTTCCTCGCCGCGCTGATTGACGAGGGCGTGTCCGTCGACACCGCTCGTGAGCGCATCATGACGAAGCTCGATGCCGAGTTCCAGAAGCATCCGACTCTTCCGATCAACCCGCTCGCTACGTTCGGGGGCAAAGACGAGGTGGACAAGCGGCGCGAAGGGATGGAGGCTGCGTTGCTCCTGAGGGGCAACCCTCGCGCGCCTCGCGAGATGGTCGACAAGGGCCGCGAATTTGCCGGGCTCACGCTGGTGGACATGGCGCGCGAGTGTCTGAATGCCGCCGGCGTGAAGACTCGCGGAATGGACCGGCACGAGATTGCCCGCGTCGCGCTCCAGGGTCGCAATGGGGCATCCGAGTATTTCGCGGGAAACATGACCACCAGCGACTTCCCCAACATCCTGGCGAACGTCGCCAACAAGACCCTGCGCCAGGCCTATGACGCGGCTCCCCGCACCTTCGTGCCGTTCTGCCGGCAGGTCACTGCCGCCGACTTCAAGCCGGTGAATCGCATTCAGTTGAGCGACATCGCCGCGTTGCAGAAGACCAACGAAAACGGCGAGTTCGTTCGCATCTATCTGAGCGACTCCAAGGAGTCCTACGCGCTCACGACCTGGGGCGGCATCGTACCGATCACCAGAAAAGTGGTCATCAACGACGACCTGCAAGCGTTGACGCGGATTCCTGCCGGCTTGGGCATCGCGGCCGCCACGCTTGAGAGCGACACCGTGTGGGCTGTGATCACGGCGAACGCGAACATGGCCGATGGCGTGCCTCTGTTCCACGCGACGCACAAGAACCTGACGGCCACCAATGCCCTTGCGGCGGTAGCCAACATTACCGCCGCGCGCAAGGCGATGCGGAAGCAGACTGCGCCCAAGGGCACGATCCTGAACCTGATCCCGAAGTTCCTGATCATCCCGGCGGCGCTCGAAGGCATTGCGGTCCAGATCACCAATCCAATTAACTTGGCGGCAACCGCGTCTTCCGCCGATGTGCCGGCGTTCGTGCGCGCCATGTTGCCGATCGTGGAGCCGCGCCTTGATGCAGTGGCCAGCGTTGGCGACACCAACTGGTACACGGCAGCCGACCCGAGTTCGATTGACACGATCGAGTACTGCTATCTCGAAGGGCAGCAGGGCGTCTACATCGAGACCCGGCAGGGCTTCGAAGTGGACGGCGTCGAGATCAAGGCTCGGCTGGATTTTGCTGCCGCGGCGATCGACCATCGCGGCTTGCAGAAGAACACCGCGGCGTAGGACGGTTGAGTCAACATTCCGGGCAAACAAAAAGGAGAAAAGAATCATGACGAATTTCGTAAAGAGCGGTGATAATCTCACACTCGCTGTCCCGTACGACGTGCTGTCCGGGGGCGGATTCAAGGTGGGCAACGTATTCGGTGTGGCCGCCAACGACACGCTCTCGGGTGCCAACGTCGAATGCGACGTCGAGGGTGTCTACGACCTCGCCAAGGACGCCAGCACCTTTGCGCAGGGCGACCTGGCCTACTGGGACGACTCGGCGAAGAAGGTGACGTCCACAGTCGGCAGCAACCTGCTGATCGGAGCGGTCGAGGTGGCCGCCGCGACGGGCGCAGCCGTTGTGCGGGTCAACCTGTTTGGCGTGCCCGGCTTTTCGGGGCAGGCGCATAGCCTCAAGGTGGCGTATGCCAAGTATGACTTCAGCGTAGATGGCGGGGCCACCTGCACGCCGACCATCAGCGACACCATCCCCGACAATGCGGTGGTGTTCGGCGGCGTGGTGAACTCCACCACGGCCGTGACTGCATCGGGGAGTGCTACGGTGTCGATCGGGACCGCAGCGGGTTCCGGAGCAGCCTCGATTCTGACGGCCACCGGCAAGGCGTCGCTCAGTTTGGATGCGGTGATCGTTCCGACGTGCGTGGCCACGCCGTTCAAGATGACTGCGGCCGGCAAGATCAACGTCACGATCGCCACCGGTCCGCTGACTGCGGGCGTCATCGAGGTCTGGGTGCTCTACACCACCGCTGCGGCGTAATCCCATGGCGGCGTGGTCACAACAATCTGGCTCGGCGAACGCGGCTCTCCTGGCCGCGTTCGGCCAGCCGGTTTCTTACCAGCCGGGCGCAGGCGATCCATTCACGGTCATCGGAATCCTGGACAAAAGGACCGACGAGGAGCGTCAGCAGGGCGGCGTGTACGCGATGTTGTTCGTGAACCTGTCCGGTTTTTCGATTCCGCCTGATCGCGGTGATGAGGTCACCGTCGACGGCGCACTTTACACCGTGTTCGAAGTAAAGAACGATTCCGCCGGCGGTTGCTGGCTTTCCATTCGAGAGAAGATCTGATGCCGTCGGTACGAGTTTTTCACAAGAAGCAGGTCCGGATCGATCGGATGAACTTCCGCCAGCACCAGATGTTCAAGGTCGGCACGGTCGGCGTGGCCGCAGTGAAGAACCGGCTGCAGGCCGCGTTGGGCCCGGAAGACCAGCCGGCCAAGCCGCTCACCAAGCGTTATGCCATCCAGAAGACGAAGCTCGGCAAGGGCAACCGGCGCAACCTCAGCTTCACCGGCGACATGCTGCGCAACCTGTCGCTGCGCACGGTCAGTGAGAAAACAGCGAAGGCCGGCCTTACCTCGCGCAAGGACCGGATCAAAGGCTGGGCCAACCGGAAGATCCAGGAGTGGCTGGTCTTCTCGCCTAAGAACAAGGCCGCCGTTGTAGAGGCAGCACGGCGCGTGATGACGGAGGCAGCCAAGCGTCTGGTGCTTGAACGCAACCTCGGGGGCAAACAGCAATGATCGATCCGTCGACTCTCATCGATTCCCTAGTGGCGCTGCTGCGCGACATTCCCGACCTTGTCATGGAAGTCGGCGGCGATCCGGAGCGGATCTACGCATATCACGATCAGTATCCGAAGAAGTCGAGCCTGGCGTTGGCGATTCATCAGATGCCTTCGCCTTCCATCATGGCCGCGTGGCAAGGGACCGCGCCCGGTAACTTCGGCGGCAATGACGTCTGGAAGCATCAGGCGTCGCTATTCCTCCGCGCACGCGAGACGTTTGACGGCGACCAGCCGACTGCGTACTACCGGCTGTTCCGCCTTTTCACAAAGGGGGGCCCGGCTTCGGCCGGCGTGCCCATGATCAACGTTACCGTTCATCCCTCTTGCTACCCGATGGACGTGCCGTCGGTTCAGCGTGCCACGGACGCAGAGGGGCTGGACTATTTCGAGGTCACCATGTCCTTCACGGAGATTGGCGATGACTGACGAACGGGTGTGGCTGCGGCCTCCCCATGGGCTGGGCGAGCCGAAGCAAGTCGAAGCGAAGCCCGAACTGCTCGTGCCGATGATGATCGCTGGCTGGTCGCAATGCGATCCGCCGCAACCGGAGGTGAAGAATGTCGACGACTAGGCTACAGGAGGTGCTGATCTGCTTCGGCAAACAGAAACAGACCGACATCGCCACCGCCAATACCGGCGTGCAGATGTGGCAGTTGCGCAAACTCAACGCCGCGCTCGCCAACCCGAAACTCAACACCGAAAACGACGCCGAGGAGTTTGGCAAGGGCCACGAGTTCCCAACCCAGTCATTCCAAACATCCTGGGACGTCAATGGCACGCTCGAAAAGTATCTCGGCTCGGAGATCGGCGCGTGGGCGATGGCCTTTGGCCTTGGGAAGGTCGTGAAGTCGGGCACCACGCCGAACTTCACTTACACGTGCACGCCATTGATCCCGGCGAGCGGCGATGCTGCCGAACTGCCGTACTTCTCCTTCGTCGAGCAGATCCGGCCCGGCGCGGGCGTGGTTGTGGATCGCATGGCTGTTGGCTGCGTCGTCGAAGGTTGGACGATCTCCATCGGCAGCGGACCGGGACGTGCAAACTCGAAGATCACCGTCGAGTTCGTCGGCGCGGGCAAGACGACCGAACCGTCTGGCATCACGATGCCTGCGGCGACACTTGAGAAACTCCTGCCGTCCGCGTCGCTCGCGCTCACCATCAACGGGGTCAACTACGTCTCGAACAAGAACATCTTTTCACTGGAGACGTCGTGGAAGAACAACGTCCGTCTCGATGGCGGCTTTTTCCCTGGCTCCGGTTTCCAGACGCCGGGCGATGCGACGAGCGGCGCGATCCGCGGCCGCCTGGAATTCGCCAATCGCCAGGGCATGCTGAAGTTCGTGGCCCGCTTCGAGAATGGCTCCACGGAACTGACCAAGCTCAAGAATCAGTCCACCGGCACCGCCGTCCTTTTGCTTACCTACGACGCGAACAACTCGCTGGAGGTCACCTGGCAGAAGGTCTCGTTCGCGATGGCCGAGGTTGGAGAGACGGACGGAATCGTGACGGTCTCCGTCGAATGCCTGCCGATGTACGACTCCACGAACGGCATCGTTTCAGCAGTAGCGAAGTGCAACGTAGACAACATCGGTCAATAGGAGATGAAGATGGAACAGACAATTCCCGTATTCGACGCGGCGCGCCCGATCGCGCTGCAACTGCGGACCTCGGCGGGCGTAAGGACCGTTCGTGTCCGCTTTCCATCCGACGAGGAATGGACCGAGCGCCAGCGTCGGCGGAAAGTGATCATCAAACAGTTGGGGCGCGGCGTATCGGAGACGATTATCGCCAACGGTGAGGAGGCTGATGGCGCGCTGCTCGCCAAGATTCGCGTACACGAAGAAAACGCGCCCGAGGTGGATGCCTTCGAAGCCAGCCGGATCATTGAGCAGTTGAGCCAGGCCGAGGTGGATGATGTGGTGCAGGCAGGAGACGCCTTCCGCGTGACACTCCGAGTCCTTGGCGGGACCGTCACACATGTGCTGAAGATGGCCTCGGCGAAAGACGTGACAGAGTACCGCCGTGGCTTCGCCCGTGTTCTCGACCTGCCCTACAACCGCCAGGAACTCACCATAAACCTCGCGGCTGCTGGTGCTCTCTACAAGAAGCTGATCACGACCGCCGAGGGCTACGCCGGAGACGCGCCGGTCATGCACCAGGCGGTTGCAGTGAAGGCTGCCATCGACGCGCTCGACGCTGGATTCCAGGAGCTCGGCGACCCAAACTCGTAGGCGGGGAGGAGTGGCCTGAGCAGCCCTCCCTGCGATTCCTGGTTCACTGGGCCCTGCGCCGAGACGAGCTGTGCGACCCGAAGCTGTGCCCCGATGCGCCCGACGACGGTGACCGGTGTGACCACTGCCCGCTCGACAGGCTCGACAGCGCGCAATCGTCTGAGCCGGGTCTCCTTATCCGTCGCGCTTTGGACCTCCGTGCCGCGCTGAAGCTGGGCATACACCTCGGCCTCGATGACATTCGCGCGGACGAGTTCTACGCGATGTTGATCCTCGAAGACGAACGCGAAAAGCTGGACCGCGAGCAATTGAATCCCAATGGCCGATAACAAGCTCGAACTGGTTGTCACGGTCGAGGTGGACAAAGCCAATCAGTCCATCAAGAGCGTCAACGCCAGTCTGTCCAGCATGGAAGCGTCCGCCACCAAGAGCGCGAAGGGCGCTACTCAGGGTATCGACGGCATGACGGCTGCCATGGTGAAAGGCGCAACGGCGGGGAGCTTGTTCGCCGACGCCATCAAGAGCGCTCTTGCCTGGGCGAAGGATTTCACCGTTGGTTCCGTGATGATGGCGGCTGAGAACGCCAAGGCCGAGGCTTCCCTCAAGGCGCTGGCGACCGCGCACGGCATCGGCGCAGCCGCGGCGTCGAAGCAGGTGGCCGCAATCGAAGACATTGGGTTCGAGTTCACCGAGGCCGCACATGCCGTCCAGCGTCTGATAGTCGCCGACATGGACCTCGCGAAAGCCGAAGGTCTCGCCAAACTCGCCAAGGACGCGGCGGCGGTGCAAAACGTGTCTGCGGGCGAGGCGATGGAGGGCATTGTCCTCGCCATCGAGTCGGGCGCGTCGCGCGGCCTACGCACGTTGGGCCTGTTCGTCGACTTCCAGAAGAAGACCCAGATTGCGGAGCTTCAACTCGGCCGCGCCTTGACGGAGACCGAGGAGAAACAGATCCGGTACAACGCGGTGATGCGCGAGGGCGCGAAGATTCAGGGTGCGCACGCGGCCGCATCGCAGACCGTCGAAGGTCAACTTGGCGCACTGCGGCGCGAGTTCAACAACGTTCGAGAAGACATCGGGGCCAAATTCCAAGCGGACCTCAAGGGGATGATCGTCAATCTGCGCGGCCTGGTTGGGTGGCTCAAAGACAACACCGATGGCCTCACAAAGTTTGGCGAGATAGCACTGTGGGTCTCGGGCATCCTTGCCTCTTACGCACTGGCCGAAAAGATCATGGCGCTCGCGAAATCCATCGCGGCGCTGAGGCTCGCCAGCCTGAACCCCTACGCGCTACTCGCCACTGGCGTCGTCGCGGCGGGCGCGATCATCTATAACAACTTCAACAACACGCAGGAACAACTCCAGGCCCGATTCGACGAGATGCAGCAGCAGGCTCTCCGCAAGCAGCTTGCCAGTGGCAAGACGAGTGTCGAGGAACTGCGCAAGCAGGGGATGACGGACGACCAAATCCGGGAACTCATTATGGGGAAACAGATCTTTCCCGGCGAGCAACCGTTTGATTTCGGTGGTCCGAAGATCACCCTTTCGCAGACAGGCAAGGCCGACAAAGAACCGGACCTCGAGGCCCTGAAGCGCTCCGCCGAGATCCGCAAGCGGCAGGCCGAGGTGGAAAGGGAGTCGCGACAGGCCGCTATCGAGGCCGGCGTTAGGGGTCAAGCGGGCTTCGCTCGCGAGATCGCCGAGATGAACGCTCAGATCCAGAAGTGGACGACGTTCACCGACGACAGGGGCGTCGAGCAGCGAATCGCGTTGACGGGCAAGGCGTGGCGGAACGTGCTCGATCAGTTGTCGAACCGGTGGGCAACGTTCAAAGAGAAGCTGCTCAAGGACAATCGTGAGCATATTGCCGAGTACCTCAAAGACGAAGAGGAAGCGGCCAGGAAGCGATTGGAGTTCGAGACTGAGGTATTCCAACGAAGGCTTCAGTACAACGAGGAAATCGCCCGGCGGAATCTCGAACACCTCGAACGGTTGCTGAGTGTGGAAGAGCAGCGCGCTGGAATCGACCGCGACACGCGACTGAGAGCCGTCGAAGCGGTAGACGCCCAGACCCTCGAACAGAAGGTCGCCGTCGAACAGCGAAAGGCCGCAATCGAGGTGGACTACCTGGAGCGCGTCCACGAGATCAAGATCCGCTTGTTCGATCTCGAAACGTCGCGCATGGTCTTGGAGGAAGAGGCGAACCTGAAGCGGCTCGGGTATCGCGCCGACGAGATCAAGGCGCGGATCGGGGAACTCGGTCAGCAGCGCGAGGATATCCGGCAAGCCAACCAGGAGGGTACCGACGCTGCCATCGACGCCGCGCGCCAGAACGCCGCGAACCGGACGGCGGGGATGATCCGCGACCACAACCGGCAGGTGTTCGATTCCTTCAAGCGGCAAGCCGAAGGCGTCTTTGATGCGCTCCTCACGAAATCGCAATCCATTTGGTCGGCCATCGGAAACTCCTTCAAGACCGCGCTGCTGACCGCGATCAAGGACGTGGTCTCCTCACGGGTGGCGGCGATGCTGATGCAGTTGTTCACTGGCCAGAAGGTGTCTTTCGCGTCCGGAGGATCGGGCGGCGGAATCCTTGGTGGGCTGGGCGGCATGTTGGGCGTCGGCGCGATCCCGGTATTCGGCGCGGGCGGGGGTGGGTTCGGCGGCGGCGGGCCAATTCCCGGCGGCGCGGCTGGTGGATGGGGCACGCCTCCTTTCATTCCCAACGGCGGCGGAAGTGGCGGTGTCGGTGGCGTGGCGAGTGCAGCAGGCGCAGGTGGATTGTTCTCCAAGGCGGGTTTGGCTGGCTCGCTGGCGAACCTCAAATCCTTTCTCGGGATTGGCGGCAGCGTGCAGTTGGCTCCGGGCGTGGCGACCACTTGGCAGGCGGCGACGCTCGGACAGAAGTTCTCTGCCATCGGCAAATCGAACGCGGCGCTGATGGGAGGCGCATTGTTGGCGTTCGACGGACTGCGGCGCGGCGGATGGCTCGGCGTCGGCGAGACGACGGCGGGCGGCGCGTTGATCGGGTTCAAATATGGTGGTCCGCTGGGCGCAGCCATTGGCGCGGGGATTGGGTTCGCCGCCGGGATCGTGCGCCTGTTCGTGAAAGGCGCGCAGGAGAAAGCCCGCGAGAAGATCAAGGCGACCTACGGGGTCGATATCTCCGACAAGGGACTCCTGAAGCAGATCGTCGAAATCGCGAAGCAGGGCTTCGGCGGCAACCTCGACGTGGCGATCCGCGCCCAGCAGATCCGGGACCTCGTCGAGTTGTACGCCATGAGCACCGGACAGAAGCCAACGGGCATGCCTGGCACCGCGCGTCCGCTCGATCTGGTGCAGTCCGGAGGCTCGCTCTTTCAATCTGCCGGGTTCGCAAACGGGATCGCTCTCCCCGGCTTTGGAGGTCTGCCGACGCTCGACAGGATCGGCGGCGTTGCGTCCGGGGCGGGAAACGTCGTGATCCAGTTGGATGGCCCTGCGACCACCGCTCTGCTTCGTGGCGAGGCGGTGCAGGCCATCGCGGACAACCCGCGCGCCGTTCAAGGCGCGGCCATGAGCGCGGCACGCTCCAATTCCGGGCGACGGCAGATGGCCACGCTCCAGATGAGTCCCGGTCTGTTGACCTCGTAGCCCCCATGCCTGGCTCTATCCAGAACGCTGCGCCCGCGACGGTGCTGCCGCAAACCCTGTGCCGTGCGTTCGCGCGGTCGCAGGAATACCCGGTGATCGAGAACGAGTATCGCAACGGGGAATCGCAGCGCTCGGTCCCGGTGAGCAACAGCCGGAAGCGGTGGCGGCTGGCGAAACGTCTACAGCCCACACCGCTACAGGCGCTCCGCGATTTCTACGAGGCGCGGATCGGACCGACGGAACCGTTCTATTTCTACGATCCCTACGAAACGAATCCGAAGTTCTCCTGGGACCCGACCGGTGTGGACACGACCGGCAGATACACCGTTCGCTTCAACGGCGAGTGGAGCCAGGACGCTGGCCCCGGACGCTCGGACGCCTCCATCGAACTGATCGAACTGGCCTGAGGAATCACTATGCCCGGAAAATCACAAACCCACACCGACTCCGTCTTGAACATCCTGCGCGGCACAACCCTGAACGGCATCGCGCCGTACGTCGGCCTCTTCTCCGCGGCTCCCGCGAATGACGCGGCGGCTGGCACCGAGCTTTCCGGCAATGGCTACCAGCGGCAGTCGATCACCTTCGGCGCTCCCGCAACCGACACAGGCAACATTCGGAAGGTCTCGAACACGAACAACATCTCGTTCGGACCGGCGACTTCCGCGTGGGCCCAGGCCGTCGCCTTCGGTGTCTTCGACGCGCAGACCAACGGGGCGCTTCTCTACTGGGACGTGCTCACCACACCCAAAACGGTCGAGACCGACGACTACGCGCAGTTCGCGCCGGGAATGCTGGTGGTGAAGGAGGACTGATGGCCATTGACACGATGGACAAGCTGATCGCCGCCATGCCCGGCCAGCACCGCCACTTGTTCAAGGCGTCTCAGACCTCCGAGGGCGCGGGCACCTGGCACTCGCTGTGGAAGGCCGCTGGAAGTCCGGGTGCGGGATCGACCCCGCCGACGGGCAACGGTCAGGTGCCGACGCGACTCACGGCTGGCGCGATCACGCTTGTGAATCCCTCGGGAGCCAATAAGCTGTATCTCGCGCGTTTCTCATTCGCGGGCGCAACCGCAGGCACGGTGATTCTCTACGACCGTCTCTGGCACAACTCCGGATTCAACGGCAACATCATCACAGCGCAGACCATCGCCACGCCTCCGACGCTTACGCGACCCGATGCCAACGGCGCTGATGTCGAGATCTGGGGAGAGGTCTACACCGCGATGGGCGCTACTGCCAGCGTCTTCACCGTGACGTATACGAACCAGGACGGAACGACCGGGCGATCCGCCAGCTACTCGATGCCAGCCAACGCGCTCTCGGTCGGCCAATTGTTCCCCTTCACGCTGCAGGCCGGCGACACTGGTGCTCGCACCGTGACACAGGTGCAGTTGTCCATCGCCACGGGAACCGTGGGTGACTTCGGTTTGGTGCTCCTGCGGCGTGTCGCCGAGATTCCGATGACTGTGGTCAACGTGCTCGCGGACCGCGATGCGTTCGCTCTGGGAATGCCGGAAGTCTACACGGACGCGTGCCTCGCGCTCCAGGTGTTGTGCACCACCACGAATACCGGCAACGTTCTCGGCGCGGTTGAGTTCATCGAGGGCTGATGCCGGGGAAGGGCCGCTACCCGAACCAGTCGGAGCGCGTCACTCGGGCGGCTGTCACGCGTAAGCCCGATGACGGGGCGACTCCGGCCCTCGCAAAGTATTTCCTTGGGCGCGGCACCGTGCACGCGCTCGATGGCGTAACGTCCGGTGCGGCAACTGCCGTCGCGGGCGTTGCCGTGCTGCGGATCTTCTCGGGTGCAGCGGTAGGCGCATCCCTCGCCTTCGGACGCCTCAGCCGCCTGCTCAGGCTGGCTGGTAACGCGAGTGGCGTTGGGATCGCAACTGGCGGGGTCGGAATCCTGCGCCGCCTGCTCGGGCTAACAAGCGGGGGTTCGAGCGGACTCGGCATCGTTTGGGTGGTCCGCGCACTCGCCGCGACGGCGGCAGGGTTGGCCGACGTTCGCGCACAGTTGGCCTGTGTGCGCGCGGTGGCCGGGGAGGCTACCGCAGCGTCCGGCTTACTCGGTACACTGGCCGCTCTTCGCGCTCTGGCGGGGTTCGCAACCGGCTGGTCGCAGCTCGCTGGCGCGTTGGTTTCGGCGGTCCTTTCGTCGGCAGGCAGAACGATCTTCGCCCGGAGGGACACCCGGACGCTGGTCGTCGGCCTGGAACATCGCTCCCTTGTTGTGCGGCGCGAGACGAGAGTGATCGTGCCGCCCGCGAAGGATCGGACTCTGGCAGTGCCGAAGGAGATCAGGAGCATCGACGCATGACGTTCACCAAGGACCCCAACGCCGTCCTCGATTACTCGGTGGACTGGTCCCGGTGGCTGGACGGCGACACGATTGCGACGAGCGCCTGGACGGTGCCAGCGGGACTCACGAAAGTAAGCGATGCCAACACAACGACCAAGACAACCGCCTGGCTCTCGGGCGGCACGGCGGACCAGTCGTACACGGTCACCAATCGCATCACTACAACCGGCGGTCGCACGGAGGACCGCTCTTTCATCGTGAAGGTCGAGGAACGCTGATGCTGTCGCCAATCCGGGCCGCTTCGAATCTCTCTGGAACCGTGGGTGACAAGGTGAGTACGATGGTTCTTGCGGCTCTGGTCTATTCATCCGTCATTGCTCGACGGGGTAGGGTTGGTGGCTCTGTGGAGAGAGTCGCTGCTTGCCCAACACGTTCTCTTGGGACGCACCAGGGGCTACCGCCACCACCCGCAGCTCGAACGGTTCCGGCAAGCAGAGCAGCCTGCTGCGGCAATCTCGACCTATCTTTGGAGCGTTCACGAGGAAGCGGGTCGAAGAGGGTACAGCTTCGACGCATCCAAGATCGCGAGCCAGCCTGACAGCACTTCTATAACCGTTACTCGGGGGCAATTGCTGTATGAACTTGAACACCTCAAACGGAAGCTCCGGCAGCGCGAGCCGGAGCGCCTTCGCAAGCTCCCCAGCCAGCGAAAGATTTTCGCGCACCCGCTGTTCACCGTCGTTCCCGGCCAGATAGAGCCATGGGAGCGCACGAAGTCCTGATCCCGCAGTAGTACCAGCGCTTCGCCAACACCCGCGAACGATCCGATCCTTCATGCCCGACTACATCGGCAACATTCCCGTGCCTGATATCGCGCCATCGGGCATATTCCCAATCGTGCCCGATTACCCGCACGGTCGCGCCTGGCGTCCGGACGTGGCGATCCATCAATTCGGCAGCGGCAACGCGAAGATCGAGCAGCGCTTCCTGCTCGGGACCGGCGCGAAACGGTTCACGGTGCGCCGCGCGTCGCTGCGGGACTCCGACCGGATCGCGCTTCGGAACTTCTTCGAATCGAAGTATGGTGCCTACGGCGCGTTCACCTACAACGCACCTAACGACGATGGCGCCGGGACGACACCGTACACCTGCCGCTTCGCCAACGAGCCTCTGTCGTGGGAGATGGTCGCGGACCACGCCTGCACCGTCGGCGTAACGCTCATCGAGATCCCGGCAACGCCGCCCACCTATACACTCAACTCCACATTGACCCGCTTCCCGACGCAGGCGTTGAAGGACGCGCTGCTGTCGCAGGTCCAGCGGATCGTCCCGCTCATCAAGATCCAGCCTCTCCAGGGCGGTTACCCCGCGATTTACGTGTCCGACCGGCGCTGCACCATCGGCGCACAGTTGTACCAGGCGCGGCTTCTGGAGTTCGACGGAATCCAGCAGGGCATGGGCGGCGAGTCTGACGACGCATCGTTCACGTTCGGGAACGCGGATCGCGTGATGCGCGACCTTGCGAACGATGTGGATCTGTACCGCGCTTCGATAGAGTTCTCCCTATTCCATGTTGGGCAAGGGATCAAGCTCGATCTTTGGAAGGGCGACATCGTCAATTGGTCGCTCGATGCAGGTCCGGAGTTCAAGCTCAACGCCGCCGATGGTCTGTATGAACTGAACCTGCCGTACCCGACGCGCAAGATCTCGCGGACGTGCTGGAAGCACTTCAATTCCGGCCCCTGCCCGTACTCGACCGCTGGCGCTCTCGACCTGGTTCACTTCCCCGACGCCGACGCTTCGAAGTGCGACAAGGGCTACGAGACCCCGAACGGATGTCTGGCGCACGGCATGAAGCGGTACTACGGCGCGATCCTCGCGGAACCGCAGGGCGTCCGCATCAAGGACAACTCGACCGGGACATGGGGCTTCGGGCGCTCTACGATCACGAGCGTCTCGATGGTCGCGGACTCCATTTACGACCAGGTGCTGCCGGAAGCGTACACCGACTCCGACATGCCGGTGAACTGCAAAGTTGCGGCGGGCCGTGATGAGAGCGATTTCTATGAGGCGATGGGCGTCGTCTGCGAAGGCCCGGTGACGTTCGGCACCGGCCACAAACTCGACGGCCAGTTTCACCACGGCTACCCAGGCACCTTTGGTCTTCGCGCGGTGCCGGGCGACGATCCCGCCGGAACGCAGGACTGGTTCTCGCTCGATCAGTCCGGCAACCAGACCGGCGGCGACTGGCGCAAGGTCTTCTCCGGCAACTCCACCTATAAGGACAACTTCGCTGCCGGAACCGCCTTCCTCGTGCTCCGGCGCGGCGATGCAAAGGGACTCCAGTTGTCGAAGCCTGGTGAGCACCAGATGGAAGCCGTCGTCCAGAGCGGGATGAAGGGATGGGTCTGGACCTCTCCGGGCGTGCGCGTGTACGGCCCACCGCTCACCAACCCAGTCTGGATCGCAATCAACATGCTGTTCCGGGCGCGCGGCTTGCGCCTTGGCTCCGGCGCGACCACGCAGCAGTTGGATCTCGCTGAGACGTTCTTCGATGTGCAAGCCGCCATTGATGCGGCCGCGATCTGCGATGAGCAGGTGACAAAGCTGGTCGGCACGGGCACGGAGATTCAGTTCAAGGTCCGAGGCACGTTGCAGGAGGAGAAGCCGCTCCGGGACTGGATTCAGGAAGTGCTGATCAACTGCCTGGGCTTCTATACGTTTTCCTTCGGCAAGCTCAAGGTCGGCGTGCGCGTGAACTCGTCGTCGGTCGAGGCCTTCACCGAGGGGAACATCCTCTTCCGCAGCCTCAAGCTCGCGCCGCTAAAGCCGTCGTTCAATCACATCACCGCGCACTTCGCGGATGAGGATTTCGAGTTCGTCGCGAACAGCGTGGCGGTCTACGATGTGGACCACGCGCTCCTGCTGGCTGGCGGCGCGGGACCTCAGTTCCTCAAATCGAGCGTCAACCTCGCCGGGACGTTCTCGAAGTCGCAGGCTGGCAGGATCATTGCCATCCGCCTCCGCGAGGAATTGGGCGGCATCACTGCAGCGGAATGGAAGGCGGCGCGGAGCGTCCAGTTCCGGACCACGGTCCTCGCGCTCAACACGGAACCGGGGATGGTCTGCTCGATGACGCATGCGGACATGCCCGGCGGCGCGGGAGAGTTCCGGGTCACGGGCTGGCGGTTAAACAACGACTACAGCATCGACATTCAGGGACGCACGACCACGGACTCGATGTACGATCTGGTCACCGGCCAGAAGCCCGCCGACGTCACTCCCGACGACGTGCCGGAGGAGGTTCTGATCGATACCGGCGTTCCAGGAGTCGTGACCGGAACACCGAAGCTCTCCGACTACGGCACCTTCGCCGTCGACAATATGGAGGTCCTGCCCGACGCCTCCGGCAACAGCAATATCGTGGGCGCGCAGCAGGTCGCCATGGCGCTTTATTACGTGGATGAACTGGCCGCGGATCTTTGGGCCAGCCTGGACGCCGCGCTCGCCAAGGCTACCGATCCGGCGACGGTCGCCTGTACGGTGAATCCGGACACCACACGCGAGTTCAAAGTCGGCGACTTCGTGGTGTTCAACGACGAGGCGAAGGACCCGGATAACAGCGGGCGGCGCTCGTTCGAATGCGCGCAGATCGTGGGTCCAGGGACCGAAGGCGATGTGGTCCCGTCCGGCAACTTCCAGTTCCAGCGGGAGTACCCTGGCGTACCAACCGGCCAAGCCACATTCGGGACGCTGCGCTGTGCGCATCTTGCCGGCGTCCGCTTCTACAAGCTCGACCAGAAGACATTCACCTTTTCGGTAAAGAAAGGCTTCTTTCGGACGCCCGGCCTTCCCGCGCGCGTCGAGGCGAAGATCCCCTCGGCGTGCGTGGTGTCGGCGCTCGTGGGGCTGGCAAATCACTTCGGCTTTGGGCCATTCACGGTCTTTCCGCTCTCCCATCACAGCGAACCGTTCACGCCTGGGGACCGCACCTGCAACGGCGGCGCATACACGTTCCAGATTCCCGGCGCGCTGGCGGTGCAAGACACCGTGGCGATCCCGATGAAAGTGCAAGACACCGCGTCCATCCGCTGCATCTACGCCTATGTCCAGCAGGGCACCACTGACGGCCAGTCGGCCTATCTGGTCAAGATCAGCCGTGACGGCGGCGCGACGTGGGAACCGCTTGAGTACATGGGCATCGCGCAGTCGCTGCCGACCGCGTACAAGAACACATACGACTTCCTGGTGAACAACGAAGGCTACGGCCTGCCCGCCACGCGCCGTCTGCCATACGCCGACTACGGCATCATCCTGTTCCAAGCGGTCACCGGCAGTCCCACGCCGCAGACCGTCTCGACGGCATCTTACGGCGCGAACCGCCTTGGTCTGGAGGTTGGGCGGTTCGTCCACATCGATCTCGGCGGCGCGAACGAGGAGTACGTGCAGGTGCTCGCCGTCGATCCGGACAACCAGACCTTCGATGCGGTTGTGACCGGGGACCACCTGCTCGGTGAGAGCATCCGTCCGGCCATCTGGCCGACGCCGATCATGAACGAGGGCGACGACCTTGCGTTCGATATCCTCGCGGTCGCGTCGCCTGATCCCGGCTCCGACCTGACCGTCGTGATTCAGACGTAGTATGCCCGCCGAATTGCTCCAGATCTTCGACCCGCGCCGAAACTTTCACGTACAGGGCTTCTCCGGCCGCGCCGCGACAACCACGCTGCACGACGCCACTGCCACGGGAGTCTCCATCTCTGGAATCTTCCAAGCCGCCGAAGACTTCGCCGTGCTGGGCTTTTGGAACGCCTACGACTACTTCAACCACCTCCGCGTGAAGCATCTGCCGCGAACGGATCTCTCCGGCCTGAATCTGGAGTTCGACATCGATTACGATCATGCGCTCGACGGCGCGATGCGTCTCGATTCCGCGAAGTTCCCGTCCGTCTCCTGGGACGCGATGACGTTCGTGTGTGGCGTGGGTGGACCGAACGACCTGTACGAGGTTCGCCTGCTCGATCACGCGACGGTAGTCTCTGGCGGCGAGACACCGGCAACCTGCCAGTTCGACGCCAACGGGATCGCGCCTTATTACGGGATCGACTACCTCCACCTCTACTTCCGCGATACCCGCTACACCGTGGCGCACACCGACTGCACCGTCGAGACGACCCTCTCTGCAAACGTGACCGCAAGCACGACAGCGCAGGACATTCCCGTAGCGAGCACGGCGGGGATCAGTGTGGGCGACTACGTTTTCATCGAGCGCACCGGCACGAACGAGGAGATGGTGCGCGTCGAAGCCGTCGGCACGGGAACAATCCGCTGCGTGGTCACCATGAACCACCCCTCCGGAAGTTTCGTTACGCTCCAGTTGGGCGCGAAGCATCTGCTTCAGAAGCTCGCCCAAATCATCAACACGACGGGCGATCCGGTCGCGGGCCGCTTCGGTCCCGACCAATCCGGTGTAACCTCCGCGACCGCGACGGCGTTCTCGACTTCGGTAGCCAGTCTCCAGCTTCAGTTCGCGACGCCCGCGCTTCCGGCCGCGCGCTACGGCAAGCTCAGCAACATCGACCGCGTGCTAGTGACCTCGGGCCACCTGGACGCCGATTCTCCTGACCCGCCCGGTTTGCAGCAGATCGACTGGTCGGGCGGCACCGGCGTCACGCGGAGATTCTCCGGCGGGGACAACGACACCAAGTACCACATCACGCTCGACTTCACGCAGCCTCTTCTGGACAAGCTCAACCGCACGGTGCCGATGAACGACTGCCGCAAGATGTACATGGTCTTCGCGCCGCGCTTCGAGATCACGGAGCAGGAGTTGGAGGATGGCTGTTTCCTCACGGCGGGCGTGGGCGTGACCGATACCGCCTGGCAGGTGGACGACTCATCGAAGCTCTCCGGAGGCCGGTACTTCATCGGCACGCCGACCGCTGAGGAGCGCGTGCGCCTCGTATCCCTGGATTCACCCACACAGATCACCGTCGAGCGTGGCTACCAGTCCTCGACGCCCGGCACCTGGGCTGCCGGAACCCGCGTAAAGAAGCTCTCGCCCATGAGCGGCTTCGCGTCCGACGCGGAGTGGGGCGCAACAATCTCGAACGTCACGGTCACCGGCGACCGCACCCTCAAGGTCGGTGGTGCCGCGCCCCGGATCGAGGAATCCGATGGCCGGTGCAAGTACACCGGATCCTGGGAGGACTACAAATACGCTGGCGGCTTCCCGACGCAGTGGTGGAGCGCAGGCCACGCGAAGCGCACCGCACCCAGCAGCGCGCTCGACGTTCGCAAGGTCCGGATCACGTACTCGAAGTCGGAGACGCACGATCTTTATCTCGGGACGTTCCTGTACACCAACTGCGGGAAGGTCAGCGTATCGGTGGACGGCGCGGCGACCACGCACGATCTTTACCTCGCGGAGTTCGGCGGGACCACCGCGAACCTGAAGGTCCGCGGCAACGTCGCGCCTGGAAACCACACCGTCGAGATCACCGCCCTCTATGACAAAAACGCCGCGTCCACCGGATACTACTTCTACTTCGATTACCTGTGGCCGATGGTGCCGCAGGACGTTCTGGACGCGCCGGAGGTCCTTTCGGACGTGTCGCTCGCCATCGACTTCGACACCGACCACGGCTACAAGAAGCCCCCCGCCTGGCACCTCTGGCACCTTCAGAAGCTCGGGCTACAGGGCCATGCCGACGTGTACATGGGCGTCTTCTGGAACAACAAGAGGCGGCGCGTAGGCGCGACCTACCCGTACGCGACCATCGCGTTCTCGGGCAGCCCCGTTCCGGGCGACGTGGCGTCCATCACGATCTCCGGGACGAGCATCAACCACGCCATCGGTTACGGCGACACGCTTCAGAGCATTGTGAGCCAGATGCGTTCCGCGCTCAACGGCACCTTCGCGGGCGTGTGGGCCGACGATAATTTCGGGACGAGCGCGACGCTGCGCATCCAGTCGAAGGCTCCGTCGTGGACTTTTCCGTCGGTCTCAGTCGGCTCGCCGAACTCCGTCACCCTCACGCTCACGAACAACCTCGGGACGGCGGGCAGCGAGGGCGATTGGGAGTTGATCGACTCTGTCTCGCCCGTCATGACCGAAGGCGCGCGGAAGTGGATTCGCGACCTCGCCAGCCAGTTCCAGTCGGCGGGAATCACGGCGTCGTTCGCGTTCTCGATGGAGGTTTACAATCCTCCGGCCGCGATGCGGGCGAAGTATCTCTCGTACACCGGCGGCGTGGTCCAGCCAGGCGCGGACGTGTTTCTGGAGATTCCGTCGCACCAGATGCACTTCGGGCAGCGCGTCCAGAACTACCTGCGCCAAATGTACAAGGAATGCGCCGACGAGATCGCGGCGGCGGGCGCGCCGGTCGTGCTTCAGTTCGGTGAGACCCAGTGGTGGTACTTCCCGAACACTGCGCAGGACCCGAACGGCGGGATGGGCTTCTACGATCAGGGAACCATTGATGCTTTCCAAGCCGCGACGGGTCACCAGATCTGGCCGTTCACGGCGAACACGGACGATCCGGCGGGCGATCCGGCGCACACGTTCGAGACAGCCGATTTCTTGCGCGACCGCATCTGGCAGTACTGCGCCGACGTGATGGCGTACGTCCGCTCCTACCATCCGACCGCTGTATTCGAGTGCCTCTGGCCGCTCGATGCGAACCAAGGGAAGCCCGCGCCGGACGCCGCGTTCCGAAGGCTCTTGATGCACATCAACCTGCCGAACGAGTGGAAGACCTCCTCATATGGGATCAAGTACTTCCGGTGCGAGGGATTCGACTACGACGTGTGGCAGAAGAACGCCGTCCGCATGCGCCAGACGATCACCTACCCAAACCAGGTCCTTGGCAGGCCTGCCGCGGAGTGCATTTATCTGGCGGGCATCTACGGTCCTCCGGACCCGCCCATGGCGCAGGCGTACGGGATGTGGCGCGCAGCGAAGCTGTACTCGATGTGCTTCTGGGCGTTCGACCAGTTCTGTCTGAACAGCAGGCCGATCCCGCTCGAAGCATGGACTCAAGCACGGGCCACAGCGGTCGCCTACCACAAGCCTCGTGCGGCGCGGGCGCTGGAGGCCATCGTCGCGGTACCGGTCGTGTCAACCGCAACGGGCGCAATGAACCGCTTCAAGTTGAACGAGGGCAAGCTCAATGGCTAACTACCCCAGCGCGATTGACGACGCTTCAAGTCTGTACTCTCCAGCAGATGCGTTTTCGACCAAGCCGCTCGACACCACGGCTACGCAGCAGATCCTCGCGGGCGACTCGACCGTCAGCGTAGCGTCCACCGATGGCTTCGCCGCCACGTTCGGCATTCTCTCGATCAACGACGAGTTGATCATTTACACGGCAAAGAACGCGGCGCAATTCACCGGATGCCAGCGGGGAGCGTTCGGAACGTCGGCGGCGCAACACTCCTCCGGCGTCGCGGTGAAGGCGAACATGGTCTCCGGCTTCCTGACCGCGCTTCAGTCAGCGGTGCTCGCCGTCGAGAACGAAGTCGGTGTGACGTCCGCGCGGAACTACGTGCGCAAGGATGGTGCGGTCACGATCACCGGCCTGAAGACCTTCGTGGACGGCGCGGAGTTCGGCGCGGGAGCCAAGGCTGCCACCGGCCTCGTGCGCCTGCCCAATGACGGAGCGTTGAGGTGGCGCAAGGCAGACAACTCCGGCGACCTCGGGATGAGCTTGAACGCCGCGAACCATGTCGCAATGGAAGCGATCATCGACTTCGCGGTTGGCCAGACGTTCGGCGCGTTCTCGTATCCGGATGCCACGACCGCGAGCAAGGGCATCGTCCAGATCGATGCGGTCGGCGGGCTGGCGGTTGCGGCCGGAGTTCTGTCGCTGGCTAACACGGCGGTGACGCCTGGCACCTATCCCAAGGTCACCGTGGACGCCAAGGGTCGCGTCACAGCCGGTGCGTCGCTTGCCGCCTCCGATCTGCCCACGCACACTCATGTCGCTGGTGACATCGTGAGCGGTGCTTTCGGCGTGAATCGCGGTGGAACGGGGCTGACTACCGTCGCTGCCAACAAGCTCCTCTACTCGCCGTCCCCGGACACGCTCGCCGAGTTGAGTGTCGGCTCCGGGCTATCGCTGGCCGCAGGGGTGATTTCCCTCGGAACCCACACGCACGCCGCAACAGATATCGTCTCGGGCTCCTTGCCCCTGGCTCGTGGTGGCTCTGGGGCGGATCTCTCCGCAACAGGCCCCGGCTTCCTGCGTCAGGCTTCAGCAGGCGCGGCGGTTTCCGTCGCCGCACTCTCCTCTGGAGACGTGACCGGCGCGCTCGGCTACACGCCTGCGAACAAAGCTGGCGACACTTTCACCGGCGCGCTGCACGTCGCTGGAGACCAAGCGTTCGTCGAGTGCGGCCCGTACCAGACCGTCGGCGGCGCGTTCGAGAACATGGCGAAGTACTCCGAAGACTTTGGCGTCGCGACGTGGGACAAGAACGGCGGTTCGTGCTCAGTGACCGCGAACAGCACTACCGCTCCCGACGGCAACACGACCGCCGACACGGTGACCGCGAGCACGGCGACGCCGATCATCCAGCAGCAGATCGCCGGACTCGTGGACAGCGGCACCTACACGTTCTACGTCTGGGCGAAGGTCGCGTCAGGAACGCGGAAGGTGTCTCTCGCCATCGTCAACAACGCTTATGGCGCTTACCTGGCGGGACCGACGCAGATCACGCTCACGACGGCGTGGCAGCGATTCAAGATCACCGGCACGCTGGCCAGCGGGCAGACCGGCCTTTGGATCGTCGTCCGCCAGTACGACTCCAATGGCGACGACTGGACCTCCGGTTCGATCTACCTGTGGGGCGCGTGTTTGCAGCAGGGCAACGACCCGAAGCTCGGGTACGCCCGGACGTGGGCCTTCCAAACAGCGACCGTGGCCGCCGGAGTCGCCTGCGGCCCGGTCGTGATCTCCGCGAAGGACAATGCGGAGTCGCCATTACGTGTGTACGGCCCCGGATCAAACCTCGCGGATCATAGCCTCCTTGAAGTCACCGCGGGAGGCGAACTGATAATCGCTGGCGGTACCGGCATCGGCTACCGCATGGCAGAACTCACGAGCGCGTCCAATCCGTCGGGATGGGCCGGCGTGATCAAAGTCAAAACCCCCGCTGGAGCCACGGCGGGCTACATCCTGCTCTACACAAATCCATGAAACTCGAACTCAGCCATACCCAACGCATCAACCTTCATGCTCTCCTTGGAGCCCAGCGCGGCGACGTCGCCACGATCCGTTCGCTCTGGGCACTCCAGGACCGACTGGCGCTCACGCCCGACGAAGAGGAGACTCTCGAATTGAAACGTGAGTTTGCGGGTGGGCATGAACGAGTGTTGTGGAATCCGGCGTTGTCGACCCCTTCGAAGAGCATTGACTTCAGTGACTCGGAGATCGCCAGAATGCGGGTAGCGCTCGAAGGTTGGGACGGCTACGGCGTCGCTGCGGACCGCCTATGGCTGGAGCCCCTCCTTAAATCAATCACGCTGCCGTAGGAGACGGCGGAGAGCGCGACTCGATCCCGACCTGGTGCGACATCTCACTTTCGCCCTGGCAGGAGAACAGACTCTGAGCGGATCGTTTCAGGAGAAAGGCCACGCTCGCTGCGAAGCTCACCGTATCCCGGTGCACCGCCGACCACCTTATTGGACCTCACGGTTGTACCTTCGGGCAGTGTGACCCCCAGGCGGCGGTTGGGAGTGTAGGGCAAACCGTAGCGCTTTTGCGCTGTGCTCCCGCTGAGAGGGCGACCCGGACTTTCGGAAGTTGTGAAGTGAGTCTGTGGTGGAAAGCCCTTTCGCTGAACCTCTCTGGCTTGCGATTCGGTCGTATACCTGTACACACGACGCTCCGTTTTCAGGCGCGTTGCCCGCGACGCGTTGTCACGGGCCAGATCGCGGGTCAGAATGCGCGCGGCTCTCCGCTCGGCCGCTCGCGCCGCAGCCTTTTCAATTCTGCCAGGCGAAACACGTCCGCATCCAGCCAGCAGGACGCCGACGCACACGACCATCGAAATCAATCGTAAGTTCATCGAAAGTTCTCCCATTCTATTTGCACCGTTCAGTAGCCTTGTTGTCATCATCTTCTCTGCCCGCCAAACAGAAGGCGGAAGGGCAGTGCGACCAAACCGAATGCCATCCTGAATCCAAAGCGCACCACATCCGCGGCCAGCGTGCCCACCATGTGGTCCGCCGCCCTCCGGCCGATCAGCATGCGCGACAAAGCACCTAGCAGCGCGAAGAGCAGCAGTATCCCGATCAGCAGCAATAGCCACCACGGAGCTAGGTCAAAGAGCGTGTCAAGCAGCACATCAATGAACGGCCCCGATATCATCAGAAGGAAGATGAAGCCCAGTAGGGACGCGGCGCGCCGTCCTGTGATTAAGCCAACCATCAGGCCCAATCCGATCAGTGCAATGCCTAGGACCATGAATTCGTTGGGCAGCCACGCCAGTAGAGTCATCATTCTCGTGTGTCTCCTTTTAGGAATCTCCAGGCGACCGAGCTAGTTCTTCGCGACGGCGAAGTTAAGGAGCGCAGGACCGTACCGGTCCGGGGTTAGGAGGGCTCCGCAGCGCGCGAAGTACGCCTCCCAGAAGGTTTCAATGGAGCGGATGCGGGCTTCTCCCATAGCGCGGTTGGGCGTCGCACCCGCTACCCAGACATCCACACCCTTCATATCCGGCAACCGGCTGTTCTTCTCTTCGATGCTAAGGAGGGTCTTGATTCGCCCCGCACTCAAGTACTCTTGCTCAAAGTTGGCGCGCTCGGAGTCCTCCACCATGTCGGAAAAAACGATTATCGTCCGGCGCGCTGCCTTCTTACCCGACTCGCTCTGGAGCACCTTCCGCGTTACGTAAAGCGCATCCAGGATTGCCGTCTTCTTTGTGCCGGGGGTCTCGCGTACCAACTGCCCCACTTGCTCCAGCAATGTGCGCTTGGCCGTCTGAAGCTCCCGCTTATGCAGCATGGGGTTGTTCATCGCCGGGTCGTAGGACGGCAGCACAACGTGAACCGGGAATCGCATCGTTGCTGTTGGATTTTCAGTGATGGCGTCAGCGACCACCGTATCGCCCGGCTGGAGGTCAGCCACCAACTTGCTGAAGTCTGCCAGGTAAAGGTCCTTGGTCACGGGATCGTTGGCTGACAGGGAGCGGTCAAACAGGCAGACCAAGAGCGTCCCGTGGGCGGACTCATTGTTGGCGGTGAGGCGGCAACCGGTACTCGCAGCGGCTGCCACCAGGATCATTGAGAGAATCAGATTGTTTCGCATTTGTTTATTTACCTCGCTCCTGTAACGCTGAATCGCTGTGCCGGTGCCGTTTCTTCTGCCACATCCGCTGTCCGGTTGAGGTCCCACTCCAAGTGCTTGAGATCCTCGGGAATAGCAAGATCCGGCTCCAGATTGGACCAAATCGGCACAGCGCTGTTGTGCTGGTTCCTGTCTGGCCGCACCCGGACGTGAGCGCAGCGGTAAACGGCTGCACGGCGTCTCACCTCGGGCAACCAGCTGGTGGCGTCTTGCTGCATCTGTTGGTGCGCCTTCTGGCGATCAATGCGCGTACGAGCCGTGGCCTTCTCGGCCAGATGCGCCTGCAGCGCCTTGAAACGACGCTCTCTGATGGCCTTCAGGACCGCTTCAACCACCGGATCGTGGAGCTTGTAGGAGTAGAATGTGACGGCCCAAAATATGAGCAGATTGATGATTAGGTTGGTTCCGAGAAGCTGCCACGGGTCAAGCTTCGACAGAGCCTGCTGTTGCATGTTGTCCCGGCGCAACATGGCAATGAAGACAATCGCGATGAAAGGAAGGGTTGCCAACAAGACCCTATTGATGACAACGAGCGGCCTGCCCTGGACGGGTTGGTGTAACTGGGCTCCCAGGAAGTGCGCACATGCCACCATGGCCGTCGCGATGGCACCGGTCATCAACCAAGTTTCATACGTTGAAACGCCGAGTTGCTGGAAGACGATGGCGTTCAAGGGAAACTCGCAGACCAGGACAACCGCAACCACCAGCCAGTAGGCAACCATGCGCCCGTGGGAGTCCGGCACGACCAGGCGCCGGCCATGAACCTCCTCGTGGCGCTGTTGTGCCTTCTCCTCGCGTTCGGCAGCCTCGGCCAGTTCCTTCTCCGCCTGTTGCTGATGAAGCGTCGCAGCCACCCACGCTCCCTTGAGATGACGATCCAGTTTGTGCCAGGCCTCGCCCAAAGCCTCCAGGGTGGTCTGGGTCACGTGGTACAGTCCACGGAGGAAGTCCGGCTGCTCCTCCGAGGTCCACGGTGGGATCGACAGCTTGCCATCGATCTTTCCCTGCCTCTTGAGGTTGAAGTTGCCATACGGATTGAAGATCCCGAAGTGCCACCAGCGATTGCTATTTGTCATTGTTCTCGTTTCCTTTCGCGTCCTTCTTCCTCTAATGCACACGGGTCGCCAATGGCTCTGTTCGCCGAAACCGAAGCGAGGATTGGTGCGTCATAGAGGGAAGGCCGGTCTGGCTGCATAATAGGCGTCTCCGAAAAGCGCCAGCTTGTTGCCGGGGCTGCCAGAGAAGGGTTGAGTGTATATGAGATTGGGGTTGTCGCGCTGGCGTTGCCACAAGTCGACCAGTTGCCTGAATTTCCCTTCCTTTGCGCTGAGGGCATCTGCATCGGTTCGGTGGACCAGATACGGTGCGACAATAACTTGGTCGTCCGGGTTTGGGTTAACATTCGCTTCGAAGAACTGATTCGCATCGGCATCCGCCTTGCTCCAGAAGTCGCGGAGCCTGCCAACATCAATGATGCAATCCGCAAGCTTGGGGACAGCATCCGAACTCTGGACGGATCTTTTCGGCCAGACTCGAACGTCGATGGTGGGGTGGACCAATCCGACCAGCACTTGCCGGCTCAGGTTCTCGGTCTCGCGCTCCTTGCAACCGTCTGCATCGACAGCGGCCAGAACCATGGTATCGTTTCCGAACAGAGTTCGGACCTGTTCGCCAAGGGGCCGGAGCGCCAGCTGGAAATCTTCGTTGTCCGCTATGGCTGGCGATTCGTAGTTGTACGCTTCCAGCACGAACGCGTCACGGCGCAGGGACTCCAGGAAGCGCGTGAGCAATTCTGGCGAGAAAGCCGGTGGTGAGCCTGGCGCGGAAGCAATCGACATTGAAGCGGTCCTTGGTGACCGAAGTACGCTATTGATTCTATCAGGTTTGCGACTGGAAGTAGCAATCTTGCAATTCCAGATCGCATTGTCAGAGTCCGGTCCCGAGAGCCACGCCCAAGGAGAGTGAGGAAAGTCGTTTCTTTCCGGCACGATGAATTCTGGCAGTCAAATTGCCAAGTCTCAACCCGTCAATCGCTTCCAGCGCCCGGTTGCTCCGGCCTAGCCCCTCTTCTATCGTTCTCAAATCGGTTTGGCAGGGCAATTGCAAAGTCCAGGTTGACATGGAAAGGTATACAAATTTCTTTGAACTCCACGTGGGCTTTGCTCAAGAGGGTTCGGGCAAGGCCGCTGCCGATGAGTTCTTGGCGCAGTTGAGCGAAATGGATTCCCCCGACTGGAGCCGATCTGTAGTGAAAAGCGTCCACATCACGAAACCCGGATGCATGGACCCGCATAACGTGCCTGGGACTCTCGGCTGGCTCGTTTCACGGAAGATCTTTCTTTCGGAGGGTTCCTGGAAGAGCACCGTTAACCGCATAGTGCTTCCAGCTTGCGAGCAGGCATTGGGGCTACTGAGCCGTCGAGGTGTCAGCAACGCCCGGCTTGAGATCGAGTTTCCCTTCGCCTGCTTTTCGGCATCCTTGATTGACGGACGACTCGCACGCACTGCTTGGGCGGAGGATGCGGTTTCGATTGAGGCAGACCACCTGGACTTCGCCTACGGTACGCCTCTGCCCAAAGTGCCCAAGTGGGAAATCCACTTCGTTCTCGATCTTGTTCCCGGTTTCGAGGACGCGAAGCGGTTGGCTGTCGACCAAGTGGCAGAATTCCTTCAGCCGTATGTCCTCGGACCGCACGAAATCAAGGTCGAGCAAACAATCGAGTACCGATCGCAGTCCATGGAACAGGAAGGGCGCACGGGTTACCGTCTTATTGCTACGGCCTACTACGACGACGAACTGCAAACCGAGAAGGAGGCGGAGCGCATCTTCTATAACACGGACTTGTGCCAAGACGCCTTGCGGCGTGGTTACACCGTCCGACTGATTCCAGAACACATCATCGCCTGCCTGCGCCCCACCGTGATTTCGAAGGCCGACGATCTCGCCGAATCCCATCCTGCCGAGGTGACTCATGCGCGCTAGACCGGTCTTCTGGTTGTTGGTATTTGGTCTGGCCTTGGCAGGGTGCAACCGTCAAACCGTCACGCCGGTCAAGCCGTTCCGTGTGGCGTTCAATACCTGGATCGGGTATTCGCCGCTTTTGCTAGCTCAGAAGAAAGGCTTTCTCAAGGAACAAGGCATCGACGTAGAAATCTCGATGCTAGAAGGGGTAGGCGAGAAGAACTCCGCCCTCATTAAAGGCACCGTGGATGCAGTGGGCCACACGGCGGACGCCGCCGTCATTAGCGCATCTTCCGGTGTCGATGGCCAGATCATCTTCGTGTTCGACCAATCCTGGGGGTCTGACGGAGTCCTCACGAAGAAGAGTGTACATTCCGTGAAGGACTTAAAGGGTAAAAAAGTAGCTCTTGAGCCGGGGTTCACGGGCCACTTCTTTTTCCTGTCGTTGCTGCACGATGAAGGCATGAAACCCACCGATGTTCAAATTGTCCCGATGGAGACGGGGCTTGCCGGCAGCACCTTTGTCGCCGGCGCAGTCGAGGCTGCCGTCACTTGGCAACCGTGGCTCGGCAAGGCAAAGGCCATGCCAGGCGCCCAGGTGCTGGTCAGTAGCGCGGACAAGCCCGGACGCATCATCGACATCCTCTACATGAACCGCAAAGTGATCGAGGAGCGCCGGTCTGATGTGGTCAAGATGATCCGAGCCATGGCTAAAGCCACCGACTGGTATTCTCAAAACAAGGCCGAGGGCGATGCCATCATGGCGCAGTTTTGGAAGCTCTCCCCACAAGAACAAGCTGATACCGTGGCCGGGATGAAGTTCATGACGCTTCAGACGAACAAGGAGTTCTTTGGCACTGATGAAGCACCCGGCCAGCTCTTCAGAACTACGAAGGACGCTGCCGACCTCTGGCTTGAATCGCAGGTAATCAAGGCACCCGTAGACGCGAAGCGACTGATCGCCTTTGACGCGCTTACCGAGGCTGCCAAGCCCTGACGCAACAGAGCAGGCCAGCGAGGTGTCCCTCTGCTGCCATGGTCTTGACGCACCTTGAATGTGAGGGAAGCCTGTGTTTCATCCTTATGCGAACCGACTAAAGAACCTCGCGACTGCGATTTTACCCTTCGCCGTAGTCGTCCTGCTCTGGCAACTGTTCGGTGCCGATAGCGGCCCGCGAAGCGTCTTTCTGCCCACGCCAACCGCCGTCGGAAAAGCGTTCGTGGATTTGTTCTCGGATGCCTCGTTTTACGCTGACATCGGCTGGAGTGTCT